>Ga0306924_10002267_pt1 | contig 18128 bp, 17 predicted proteins | sample sta12Can44000111_FD_203756 | JGI IMG/M metagenome (GOLD analysis project Ga0306924, IMG submission 203756) | Lab enrichment of tropical soil microbial communities from Luquillo Experimental Forest, Puerto Rico - statanox.12C.anox.44.000.111 (v2)... | ecosystem: Environmental > Terrestrial >...
CGCTCTTCCTCGCGCTCGATACGGTTGCCTTCCTCTTTGTCCTCTTTCACGCCATCACCTGGTTCAATCTGACCCCCAAGGCCATGGTCGTGCGCTGGCGCGGTAAGCGAGTGCCCGACTGGCTCATCCTCGGCCTGAACTATGCGGCCTGGCTCGTGCTCTCGGGGGCGGTGGCCTTCGTGCTGCTGCGCGGGTAGATCGTGGAACGGATCACACCGCTCTTGTGGCTCTTGTTCAGCGCGGGCGGAACGGTGGCCGCGCTCCTCTTCCCCGTCCATTTCTTTCTGACGGGCCTGGCCTTTCCCCTGGGATGGCTCGAGGCCCCCTCCCACGAGTCCCTCAATCGCCTGCTGACGCATCCGGTGACACGTCTGTACCTCTTCATTCTCATCTCCTTGCCACTTTTCCATTGGGCTCATCGCTTTCGGTACACGCTCTACGATGGGCTGCAGCTGAAGCATCTGACCGTGCTCATCGCCGTCCTGTGCTATGGCGCTGCGCTGGCGGGAACTGCCATGGCTGCCTACCTGCTCTGGAACATTTCGTAGCGAACAACGCGGAGGGCTATCGACCACCGAGGTTCATGACGGAGGTGGATAAGATGTCGAAGTATCTCGTTGTCACGCATCAGACCGCCTTGAGCCCCGACCTCCAGCGCAAGGTGAGTGCGCTGGTCGCAGAAGATCCCGCCGCGGAGTTCGCCGTGCTTGTACCGGAAGCACCCGGGTTGCCGATTACGTGGGAGGGCGAAACGGTAGACGTCGCGAGACATCGCGCGGACGCAGCAAAGACGGCACTGGAAGAGAAGGCGGGAGCGCGAGTGACCCGTACGGCTGTTGGGGCGTCCGACCCGTTGCAGGCGATCGCCGACGAGCTACTTGCGCATCCTGGCTACGACACCCTTGTCATCAGCACATTCCCGCCGGGCATTTCCCGCTGGCTGAAGTTGGACCTGGTGCACCGGGCCGAGCGCAAGTTTGGCCGGCGGGTTATCCACGTGGTGGCCAAGTCCGATGCGCAGGAGCGAAATGCGGTGAAGTTTATTCCCGCGGGCTATCACTCGGTCACGGCATACCTCACTGTGGCGGATGGGACGAAGGCGCTCGACTTCTACACACGCGCCTTCAACGCGCAGGTGACCGAGAGGATACCGGGACCCGGCGGCAAGCTGATGCACGCCGAGTTCAGGATCGGTGACTCAGTCGTGATGCTAAGCGACGAGTTTCCTCAGGGCGGCACCCGCTCGCCGCAGTCGCTCGGCGGCGCCTCAGGGTCGCTGTTCCTCTACGTCCCCGACGTGGACGCCGCCTTCAAGCGGGCCGTTGACGCTGGCTGCCGGGCAACGATGCCGCCGGCCGACATGTTCTGGGGTGACCGCTTCGGCAGGCTCGTCGATCCGTTCGGGCACCACTGGGGTCTCGCCACCCACAAGGAGGACCTCACGCCCGCGGAGATTGGCAAGCGGGCGCAAGTCGCCATGGCGCGGGCGGCGGAGACGACGTGATGCGTGACATCGACACGAGCACCATCACCGACGCCGTCAAGAGGGAGGCCAACTGGAATCGCGAGCTGACACGCGCCGCGTGCCACAAGAGGGGCCCAGGAGGAGTCGACGAGGGAAGAAGCCGTCACAGTTAAAAAGTGAGGCATCTCCGGAGAATGAGGGTCGTTCGCGGCGATGCTGAATGCTCCGGCTGCCAGAATTCTTGTGGTCGACGACGAGCCGGTAGTGGTTGACATGCTGGTCACTTGTCTCCGCGAAGAGGGCTACGGGGTCGTAGGCGCAGAGACGAGCGACGAGGGCTTGAAGCTCGCCATCCTATCCCGACCCGAACTGGTTTTGCTCGACATTGCCCTACCCGGGATGAACGGCATCGAATTGCTCAAACGAATCCGCTCGATCAGTCCAGCCACCAGAGTGATCATGGTCACCGGGAATACAGACCCCGCGCTCGCCCGTGAGGCACTCGAGCTGGGCGCTCTCGCATATGTCGACAAGCCATTCGACTTCGCCTACCTCAAGCGGGTTGTAGCGTTGGCGCTGCGAGAGGGTGTTTGACAATGGTGCTCGAACTGTCTGAAGCGGCGACAGAGCTTAGGCTTGAAGCCCCTCAGGACCCTGCCGGGTTGACTCTCAGACTAACGACCTTTTGGATTGCCCGTCCGACGTGCTGTGAGGCGAGACTCCATGTGAACGGCGAATCCTAGGCGCAGGTGCGAAAGACGGGGGCGGGGGCTATATAAGGAAGCGACCGCGACACGGCGGGCAAAGTTTGACACGGGAGTGAAAAAGAGTTCTTCCGCTCGAGGGGGTTCGCCATGCGCGAACGGCCGATCGCCGAGACGGACATCACTGCAGTCCTGGGGTTGCTTGAGGCGCTCCCTGAAAACGACGTCCACTCCAGGATCAAACGATCTTTCGAGAACGGCCGCCGCGAGACTCGAAAGATTGCTGGCGCGATACGTTGGACCATACTCGAGAATGGCGAGGATGTCGACGTGCTCATAGCCGACATCTCGCACTCACTCAAATATGGAGGCCCTACTAATGAACGGCGCGAATCGCTCAATCGCGTGGTCGCCCACCTTCACGCGATGAAGTAGGTCCGTGGTGATGTTGTGGCTTTTTTGTGGCGGGATCGCGACGCGCAAGTCACCGTTGACATTGACGTCTTGGCGTGCCCGATTGCGGGGGCCGCCTGCGCCTGATCGCTACGAAGCGCCATCGATCACAAGAACGGCTGCCAGCCCACCCTCACGACGGCGTGCTGGAGATGTTGCCGATCGTCATCGATCACGTACGAGCGGGGAGTCCAGCTCGACGCTGAGCTGCATCGAGCCGCTCTCAGCCGCGAAACCTGGGCATCATCTCCCTGGCAAAGAGCCGCATCTGACCGAGCAAGAGATCCGGGGTGTCGTCTTTGAACAGGCGCACATCCCGAAACGAGGCCGAGGTGCTCCAGGCCGCTCTTTCGAAAGTCCTCGATCGCGGCGACTGAGTGCCGGGACGATCGCGTCCCAGTTGCGGTGATCGATCCAGGAGCCGTGAACAAGCACGAGGGGATCACCACTGTCGCCGGTGATCTCCCAATGGAGTCTGACTCCATTAATTACCGTGTTTGGAATGGTAAATACTTCCTTGCAGAGGAGAATGCGCTGCCGACATCGATTCCGAGCAGCTCTGCCGCTCCTCCAGTTTATACGCCACGCCGCACCGGGATCGTGAAGGTGAATGTCGCGCCTGCGCCCAGCTGGCTCTTCACCCAGATCCGTCCGCCGTGGAGTTCGACAAACTTCCGGCACAAGGTGAGTCCTAGCCCGGTGCCCTCCACCTTCTTCGCGGCCGTCCCCACCTGGCGGAATTCCTCGAAGACCTTCTCCTGATCCTCTGGGGCGATGCCGACGCCGGTGTCGCTGACGGAGACCTCGACCAGCCCGTCCTTTGGTGCCGCTGAGACCTCAATCCGCCCGCCTTCGGGCGTGAACTTGATCGCGTTCGACAACAGGTTCAAGACGACCTGCCGGACCTTGCGTTCATCCGCCTGAATTTGGTCCAGCCGGTTGTCGATGCTTGTATGGAGTGCGATTGACCGTCGCCCAGCTCTTTCACGCACCAACATCAGAGCATTCTCGATGGCCGTGGGGAGATGGAACTCCGTTAGCTCCAGCTCCATCCGCCCGGCTTCGATCTTCGAGAGATCGAGGATGTCATTGATTAGCGAGAGCAGGTGCGTGCCAGATGCATAGATGTCCTTGAGGTACTCCTCTTGCTTCGCGTTCAACTCACCGAACATGCGGTCAGTCAGGACCTCAGAGAAGCCGATGATGGCGTTCAGGGGCGTGCGCAACTCGTGGGACATATTCGCCAGGAACTCAGACTTGTGCTGGCTGGCGACTTCGAGCTGCCGACTCTTGTCCACGATCTCGCGATTACTGGTCTGGAGTTCCTTGAATAGCCGAACGTTCTCGATGGCAATGACGGCCTGGGCTGCGAACGTCTTGAGCAGTTCGATCTGAGCGTTTGCGAAAGGCATTGGCTCCGGGAAGGCGACCGTAATGACACCGATCGGCTCACCGTTGCGCAACATCGGCACCGACACCAGGCCGCGGAAGCCCCCTGTGAGCGCAAGATCGTGCTGGTATTCGGGATCCTCCAGAACGTCCGGCACATGGACGACGCCTCGACTCAGCACCGCGCGACTCGCCGATTGTGTGCGATCCGGGCGCCTGGGGTACAACTGCTGCATGGACGCGAGCCACTCGGGACTGTGGCTATAGTGAGCGACCAGATGCATGAATTCCCCATCAAACCGCTGCACGTTGCCGAACGTCGCGCTGCACAGGGTCGCCGCGCTCCGGATGATCGTATCGAACACCGGCTGGACGTCGGTCGGGGAGCTACTGATGACGCGCAAAATCTCGCTGGTCGCCGTCTGCTGCTCCAGCGCTTCGCTGACTTGTGCGTGGGCTTCGGTCAGCGCCCGATTCTTCTCCTGCAGTTCTGTAAAGAGCCGCACGTTCTCGATGGCGATGACGGCCTGGTCGGCGAAAGTCTGAAGCAGCGAAATCTGGCGCGCTGTGAAGAGCTGAGCCTCGCGTCGGCGGAGATTAATAGAGCCGATCACGACGCCTTCGCGCAACAGCGGGACGCCGAGCACCGCGCAAAAGCCGAGACGCCGCGCGTTCTCGCTGATCTCCGGGAACTCGTGGAACTCTGCCTGCACGTCGGCAAGGTGAAGAATCTGAGCGGATTCCACGAGTCTGCGCCAGGGCCCCACGAGGGGAATGGCGAACTCGCCGACGGTCCGACTCTCGATCGACCCATCATGGGCGACGAGTCGCGCCAGATCGCCTTCAAGGCGGAAGATCGACGCGTCGGCGGCCCCGCACAGCCGTCGCGCGCTCCGCGCGATGACGTCGAAGACGGGCTGAACGGCCGCTGGCAAAGTCGAGATGACCCGCAAGATCTCACTGGTGGCAGTCTGCCGCTCCAGCGCGTCCTTCGTCTCGTTGAATAGCCTCACGTTCTCGATCGCGATGACCGCTTGGTCCGCGAAGGTCTTGAGCAGGTCGACTTGCCGGTCCGAGAACGGCTCGACGCGCGTACGCGCCACGGTGATCGCGCCGATCGGTGCGCCGTCACGCATCATCGGCACAGACAGCACGGTACGGTGACCGACCTGGGCGGTCGGCGTCTGCGCCAGTTCCGAATCTTCACGCATGTCGCGCACGTGCACGGGTCTTCCCCACAGCAATGCTCGACCGGTCAAACTGGCCGTGCTCGCGGCCATCGGGTACATCGTCTGCATCGCCTGAACTGACTCGGCGTCTACCTGCTGGGCGGACGCTGCCAGGTGGATCATCTGGCCGGCAAAGCGGAACAGAGCGCCGAGCCTGGCATCGCAGAGACGGACCGCCCGCTCGATGATCGTGTCGAACACCGGCTGGAGATCCGTGGGCGAGCTTGAGATGACGGCAAGGATCTCGCTGGTCGCCCTCTGCTGTTCCTGCGCCTCGGCCAGGCGCTTCGCTAGGTCGGGGACCCTAGCGACCTCGTTCCTGGGCGACTTGCGGGCAGCAGGGGGCTTGGCCTCGGCCTTAGACTTCGCTGGCTTTGGACCCGGACGCATCGGCCTCTCCTTGCCTCTTACACTGAAGCGGCCGAGGACAGGCTACGGCGAACGCGCCCGCCTGGGCAAGTCGGCTGGCCAGTGGTGTCAGGCTCCAGCTTCCGGCAGATGCATCCCACTCGCATCACTGACCCAGCACACCCTCGACGCCCCGCGCAGACCTTCAACTCAAAAAGGGTTGGTGACGGCCGATGCCGACGGGCTGGCGGGTTCAGCGGCGATTCATTAATGTACAGGCGTTACTCAAGCCTGATCGGATCACCGCGACGGATCGTGCCGGCGCGCACCACGGCAGCATACACGCCGACGTTGACTTGGTTATGTTGAGCGGCCGTGCGGAGGATTCCCGGATCCGGCGGGAGGTCTCCTTGCGCCAGAGTGGTCATCACGCAGCGCCCACACGGACCGGTAATGTTGAGACGCCCGTCCCGATGGTGAGGGTGTGGCGAAGAAGAAGTTGTGCGCTATGGGTCTGTCCAAGACGATGGTTCAATTGGCGAAGACGTACCCGGCGTCCAGGGGGCGCATTCGACGAAGACCGTCAAACGGCGCGAGTGTGGTTGAGCAGCTTTCACCGCGCTGACAATGGGCGTGCACGCTGGAGATAGGTTCCATCGCTCCCTACGTGCGTCGTCTGACAGAGAGACGAGCTCCGTGAATTCCTCGACTGATGCATCAAGCGTCAAAACGACGGCAAGAAACGCCAACAGCCACGCCCGTGACGACCCTGATCAGCATCGGACGGGCTGCCTCTCCGGTGCGATCACCGAAGGATCGTCCCATATCGTTCAGAGGTGCATAACCAGTGCCGGTGAGAGAAGTGCCGATAAGCGTGTGCCTGTTTCCGGGTCGTGGTCGATGATTCCAAGACAGAATGCTCAACGTCAGTGGACAAACTGCGTCTATGGACCGGGTGTCGGGAATTCCAGAGACTTCACACTGGACACGGTTGAGAAGTGGGCCAGGGACTTCGGTTGCGGATTGAGGCTACCTCGTCCCGGTTTGGGATAGCCGGCGGTGAGATTGATCAAAGACGAATCCACGCAGATCCGAACGCCTTGATGTCGAAGTCGGCCGCAGCCCGCTGGCGCCGCTCTGATTGTCGGCGTTCGATCTTTGCTGACGAGATGTCCCGTCGCCGCTCTCCCTGGCGGCGGTCATAGATCACACGAGCCGCGCCGAATGCTCTGACTGCACATTCGTACAACTCTGTTTGCTCCGGACGCACGATGAGGAAGCCAGGTTCACGCGATTGAGTCAAGTAGCTCGCCCAGTCGCGCGGCTCAAACTGAGCGGGTGTGTCAGGGCGCCGCCACGCCCATCCCGCGACGGCCATGAGAATTGCTGCTCCAACAATCGCGACGCCTCCAGCACGAAACCGATGGTCCCCTGTGATATCGCCGGAGATGACCGCGACAAGGCCGATGGCGACCAGCGCGGCGGGTACGAGGCCGCGCCTCCATCGTTTCACCCTCTCAGCATCGACAGTTTCCATAACTTCACACTCTGCCTGCGACTCCCAGCGAAACTGTCACCCAATCTCCGTCATCTCTGCCTTCGCCTTCTCCAGCTAGTACGTCATCCCCATCTCGCGGTACATCGTCGCCGCGGTGGTGAGGTGCTCTTGCGCTAGTTCGCGCACGCCCGTGCGCCGATAGAGCTTGCCAGGCCGAGGTGGCAGTGGGCGACGAGGGGGCATGCCGCGGGGCTCGGCGAGTGCCATAGGGCGGCTCACGTTTGGTCAGCACCAAATGCGGGTCATCCATGAGCTGCGGCCGACCATGCGCTCGGGAAACGCCCCTGGAAGTCGAGGATGCGTACCTCAGTGGGCCGGATCGCGATGCGCGCCCAGCCCTGAAACGTCTGATGCAACGCCTTTAAAAATTGCTCTCCGCCCGCATCGCCCAGGTATCGGCGCGCCATACTCAGGTACTCAGCGAACGGTTGCTTGGACACCTGCACAGAAGCCGTCCCGCGCAAGGTCAGCCACTTATACGGCCACTCGACAGTGTCGATTATGACCGCAACTTGGGGCCGGGCGGCGAGGACCTTCATCTTGGGCGAGTTCGGTGGCGCGCCCATGAGAATATCTTCGCCCGTCCAGTGGAACCACATTGGTACCACGCGCGGACTCCCGTCACGCCAAGTGTAGGCGAGCCGCGCCACGATCGGCGAACCGAGCAGCTCTAGCGCCAGCTTGTCCGTCTGCAACATGCGTCGGGCCTCTTCGATCGTCATCATCACCTCCACCTTTCAGAACGCCACTGGTAGCTTCTTCAGGCCGCGCAATGTCGAGGATTCCCTCCACTCCAGGGTTGAGGTCGCGAGCCGCAGCCCGGGCATGCGGCGCAGGAGTGAACCGATGGCAATCTGACCCTCGAGGCGCGCCAATGGAGCGCCGAGGCAGAAGTGGATCCCGAAGCCAAACGCGACATGACGATTGTCGCGACGCGTGATGTCGAGGCGGTCAGGATCGGGAAAGTGCGCAGGGTCGCGGTTCGCGGCGCCGAGCGCGGTGACCACCAGGGAGCCCTTCGCGATCTTGCGGCCATCGAGCTCGACGTCAGTGTTGGTGATGCGCCCGGTCCGTTGTACGGGGCTGTCGTACCGTAGGAGCTCCTCCACCGCGCTTGGAAGCAATGTAGGGTCCGCACGCAGCTTGGCGAGCTCGTCGGGATGATTGAGCAGCGCGAGGAGGCCGTTGCCAATGAGGTTCACCGTGGTCTCGTGGCCGGCAACGAATAGCAGAAGGCATGTAATGAGCAGCTCGCCCTCGCTCAGCCTGTCCCCCTGCTCCTCCGCCGCGATCAGGAGACTGAGCAGGTCGTCGCGGGGCGTCTGGCGACGCTCGGGAATGAGGTCGCTGAAGTAGTCGAGCATAGCCTGCTGGGCCACCCGACCCCGCGTCACAACTTCTTCGTCCGTCGGCATGCCGATGGCGTCGACGCTCCGGGCGAGGTCCGCCGACCACTGCCGGATCCCGCTATGGGCATCGGTCGGGACACCGAGCATCTCGCAGATCACCGTCACCGGCAGCGGGTAGGCGAGATCCGCGATCACATTCATCGCGTGCGCGTTCTGGACCCGATCCAACAACCGATCGACGATCTCCTGGATGTGGTTTCGCATGCGTTCGATCATGCGTGGTGTGAAGGCCTGACTGACGAGCCCGCGCAAGCGCGTATGATCCGGCGGGTCTCGGAAGAGCATCGACCGCGCCCCCTCGCCATAGACGTTGGCGAGGATCTGGGCGAATTCCTCGCGCCCGAACCGGGGATCCTTCAGGACCGACACGACGTCGTCGTACCGCGTGAGGATCCATAGGCCCATCGGCGTCCGGTGCACAGGGTCGGCGGCCCGCAGACGATGGTAGAAGGGGTAGGGATTCGCGTGGAACTCGGGAAGGAACGGATTGAATTCCAGCTCAGTGGAAGCCATTGTCTACCTCGATCACGCCAGTTCTTCCAAGTCCGGAGCGGCGCGGTCCAGCCAGTACGTCATCCCCATCTCGCGGTACATCGTCGTCGCAGTGGCAAGATGCTCCTGCGCCTGGTCGCGCTTGCCAGTGCGCCGGTAGAGCTTGCCGAGGCCGAGGTGGCAGTGGGCGACGAGACCGGAGATCTTCATGATACGCACCGCGCGAAGCCACGAACGCTTCGATGCTTGTGGCGACATTGCCAAAAGCACCGGCGCTCCGCCTACGCCTCGCGATACCAGTATGCGAGGCGCCAGAAGGCGCGATCCCACGCGGTATGGTCGGCGCCCTTGATCGCGATCGCGCGCGCGTTCGTGGTCGCGCGACGGGCCATGGGCAGCACCGCGCCGCCCTGCACGAGCAGCTCGTTCATCTGGATGAACAGCGCCGCTCGCTTCACCGGATCGATCTCCGTCCTCGCGGCAGAAAAGAGATCGTCGTACGCGCGACTTCGCCACCGCGGCGCGTTGTAGCGCTGGTAGTTGTTCTCCTTCGAGGGAACTTCCTCCGACGTGAAGAGGCTCATGAAGCGTTCTGGGTCCGGCGCCGACTGGAAGTAGGTGACGAGCTGGAGGTCGGCGCTGAAATGTGTGTAGGTGTCGCGGTTCGAGGGGTCGGAGCTGCCGAACACGGCCGGCGTGATCGACTTCAGCTCCACGTCGATCCCCGCCTTTCCCGCGGACTGCTTCACGATCGCCTGGATCTTCTGTGCGGACGCATTGATGGCGGTCTGGAACACGACCTTCAACTTGATGCCGTTCCGTTGCCGGATCCCGTCGGGCCCGCGACGCCAGCCGCCGGCCTCGAGGGCCTGATTCGCCTTGTCGACATCCAACTGCCCCGGCGGCGTTTTCGCCGCGTAGGGGGCAGGTGCGTTCAGCCAGCTCGTCGTCGCAATGCCCGTCCGGCCGAAGACCTCCCGCTGAATGGAGGCGCGATCGATCAGCAGGCTCAGCGCGGTCTTCACCGCTGGATCGACGAGGAACGGATGCTGCGTCTTGATGCTGGACCGCTCGCCGTCCACCTCTCTCCACGGATCGGTCTGGTTGACCTGGATGTGCGTTATGTCGCCCCCGAACGCGAAGTCGAGCTTCCCCTTGCCGGTCGCTTCCAGCCGTCCGAGGATGTCGTCGTCGACGCCCGCCATGTAGGGCGCATAGTCATAGGAGCCGGTCTGGAGCACCGCGCGCGCAGCGGACACCGCGTCGCCGCCGCCCTTCACCTCGACGGTCTCGAAGAACGGCCGGTTCGGAACGTGATAGTCCGGATTGATCTCGGCCCTGATGAGGTCGCCGGATTTGAACTCGAAGCATCGATACGGTCCGGTCCCGACCGGCCGCAAGTTCGCCGGCGCCTCGCGTGAGCGGCTGCCACGGTACGGCTCGAACACGTGACGCGGAATGATCATGCTCACACCGCAGAAGGCCGCCATCCAGTACGGCGTCGGGGCCTTGAAGGTGAGCCTGACCGTGTGCGTATCCACTGCGTCCGCGCGCTCGATCGCCTGGAGTCCCACGACACCGGGTGACCCGGTCGCCGGATCCATCACGTACTGCCAGTTGAAGACGACGTCGTCCGCCGTGAGCGGCTTGCCGTCGTGCCAGGTGACGCCGCGCTTGAGCCGCCACGTGACGGACCGGCCGTCACGCGCGAGCAGGCCATTGGCCACGGTCGGAATGTCTTCCGCGAGAACCGGGATGAGATTACCGTCGGCGTCGTACGACGCCAGCGGCTCGTAGAAGATCCGCGAGGCGTCCCAGTCCTTCGTGCCGACGGCGAGCCGTGGGTTGAGGATCGTCGGCGCCTGCCACGTCAGGATCCTCAGCGATCCGCCGCCTCCGCGCTTCGTCGGCGTGAACGTGGGCTGCTGCGCAGCGGTCGCGACACCGACGGAGGCCAGCATCTCGCTGGCAACCGGGGCCACTATTCCGAGCGCAAGCATCCGCTCGATGAACCACCGCCGCGTGATACGTCCGTGTGTGACGTCATCCAGGGTGGCGCGGAGCTCGTGCTCGTTCATGCGCTTGTCTCCTCATGGGAAAGTATGGGGACCGAGCGTCGCAGAACGCATCCTGGCGCGGTACTTTGGCATGTGCGCCGGGCGGAGGCAATGGTCGAGCTTGTGTCCTGCCAACCCCGTATTTGCGAAGGCTCCGAAATGTCGCTACGGGCCGAATCTGGTGAAGAGCGAGCTGGAAGTGGGTCCGACGTCTACCTTCACGCTGCCAGTGCGCACCACGCAAACAAGATCCCCTAAGGCTTAGCGAAGTTATTTATCTCCGCCTCGGCCTTCTCCAGCCAGTACGTCATGTCCATCTCGCGATACATCGACGTCGCAGTGGTGAGGTGCTCCTGCGCCTGCTCGCGCTGGCCCGTGCGCCGATAGAGCTTGCCGAGGCCGAGGTGGCAGTGGGCGACGAGGGGGCGCATCCCAAGTTCCTCGGCGAGCACGAGCGCATCACGGTAGTAAGCGCTGGCGTGATCCGGAGGATCGCGACGGGCGGCGACGTCGCCGAGGACCCGAAGGGCCCACGCCTCGTAGGGGCGTTGACCGCGCTCGCGAGCGAAGGTCAACGCTCGTCCAGCGACTGCGAGCGCATCCTCGAGCCGATCGGTGAGGCCACCTGCCTCGCCCAGATGCATGAGGAAGAGCGGTTGGTAAGCTCCGAATCCCATGGTCTCGATGGCGCTCGACGCGGGCTCCAACAGCGTCATGCCCTCCGCGACTCGCCCCGAGATAGCGTAGGCGTAGCCCAGACTCCCGGTGAACATCACTGAGAAGAAGGTCAGGTTCCACTCGCGAGACACTGCGATCCCACGTTCGAGCAGGGCGACCGCGCGGCCAAGGTCTCCCCTGGTGATGTGGAGATACGCGAGAGTCCAGCACATGAAGGCCAGGGTGTATGGATGATCGAGAGACTCGGCGAGGCGGAGACCGTCCTGGCCGTGGGCAACCCCTTCTCTGAACCGTCCGAGTTCGGCGCAGACCCAGGTCGAATAAGAGCGGAGGAGCACCGCAGGAAAGCCGGCGAGGCCAAACCGTTCCCGGATCAGATCTCCTTTAAGCACCTCCAAAGCTTTGCTGAAAAGCTGCTCGGCCTGTCGAAAGTCGCCCGTCCAGATGCAGGCCGAGCCGAGGTACATATTTCCCGCGACCTGAAGCCGAACATCTCCGATCGACTCGGCGATGGCATGAGCGCTCTGGCCGAACGCGAGCGCTTCCGTCGGGTGACCCGTTTCCCTGAGGTTGTGGCACAGGTAGATGAACAGCTGCCCGAGTCGCCGTTGATCTCCGAGCGTCCTCGCCAGGCGTTCGGCTTCGCGGAGGGAGGCGAAGCTCCGCTCGAATTCCCCGAGTGGATGGAGTGCGATTCTCAGGTCGAAGCGAAGATCGATGGCCTGCTCCAGCCTCTCTGGCGTCTCACGGAGATGCTGCAGGGCCACCAGCGCCTGCTCGAAGCACGTCACCGCCTCCCGGTTGGCCGATCGCGCAAACGCCTTGGCGCCGGCCTGCCGGAAGTACGTGACCGCCTGCTCCCACAGTTCGCCGCGCAAGGCATGATATGCCAGGCGCTCGATGTGCTCGGTCAGCCGGTCCGGATAGCACCGTTCGATGGCGCCGACGATGCGCGCGTGCAGGGCCTTGCGCCGGTCCTGGAGTAGGGTGCCGTAGGTGACTTCATGCGTGAGCGCATGCTTGAAGGTGTATTCGGGATCCGGAAAGAGGCGCGTCTCGTACAGGAACTCCGCCGCTTGCAAGTGAACGAGGCCCCGCTGCACCGCGTCCTCCGCGGCTTCCGCCACCGCGTGGAGCAGCACGGACGGCACGTCCTTGCCGATGACGGACGCCGTCTGGAGCAGTTGCTTGTCATCCACCGAGAGACGGTCGATCCGGGCGGCCAGGATGATCTGTACGGCCGCCGGGACCTCGATCGCCTGGATCGGCCGGGTGAGCCGATAGGCGCCCCGCTCGCCGGCAAGAGCTCCCGTCTCCGCCAGCGTCCGGATGCTCTCTTCGATGAAGAGGGGATTCCCGCGGCGGACCAGCAATCGCTTGAGGGGCTCCAGCGCGGGGTCCTCGCCAAGGAGGGCCCGCAGCAGATCGCCAACGCGCTCAGGGGGCAGCGTGTCGAGGCGGAGCTGGGTGTAATAGGTCTTGCTTGACCAGCCGTGCTGATACTCGGGCCGGTAGTTGACGAGCAGGAGGCACCGGGCCGTGGGCAGGCTCTCAACCAGGCTGTCGAGCAAGGCCTGCGTCTCCGCGTCGATCCAGTGCAGGTCCTCGAAGACGACGAGGAGCGGTTGGTTCTGACTCTCCCTGAGCAGGAGGCTCTTGACCGCATCGAGCGTGCGCTGACGGCGCTGGGCCGGATCGAGCGCTCGCCAGGAAGCGTCCTCGATCGGCACGTCGAGGAGGGTCAGCAGCGCGGGCAGGGTCGGCTCTAGGGTGCGATCCAGCGTGAGGAGCCTGCCGGTTACCTTCTCGCAGATCTCGCGGTGGCTCTCGCGCTCGCTCACCTTGAAGTAGGCCCGCACGAGGTCGATGACGGGCGCGTAGCTAGTGACCTTGCCGTAGGACCGGGAGCTCGCCTCCAGGATGAGCAGGTCGCGGGCAGTCGCGCCGTCCTCTACATCGCCGACCTTGTCGGAGAGTCCCGGACATTCGGCGGTCGCCGGTGGTCTCCGATTCTCAACGCCCCGGCCGAGATGCTCGAGCTGATCGACGCCGCGAACGGCCAACTCGTTACGGTCGTCCGCGCGGCGTTCCTGCCGGATCCGCCATCGAGCCCGGGACGGTGGACGCTGGCTCGCCAAACGCGGGTGGACGTCCCGGAATGACGAAGCCGAAGTAGCGCGCACCCTCAGTCGCGCTGCAAAGGAGCGGCTGGGTCACCGGTCGCGTCACGCCATTACTCCCCCTCAATGCGTTCGAAGAAGATTCCGATCCCACCGGACGATTCCAGCGCGTGGTATCTGACCCACTTGATCGTGGGATGGAGAACCTGCCGGGCTGCGCTTCTGAGTGCGGGAGAGAACTGTGGCGCAACGAGCATCAATGCCGGCGGCAAACTGTAATTAATTGTGTGGCTGGGATACAGATGCCGAATGATCGGCAGATTCCGTGCGATCCAGTCCAGATGACCGATCCCGCGGATGAGCAGCCCGTCGTCGGCGTTCGTGCTGAAGTCGATGATTGTCAATTGGTTTGAGCGACTGAGCCCCAGCAAATCGATCTGCCCACACGAAGGGCACGCAATCTTCGAGTCGATCGCCGTCAGACCTTCCTCGAGCGCGCTGTGGAACTGCTTCAGCAGGGGGGCGAACTGGTCCCTGGTTACGGATATCCGCCCTCCCAGGAGTACCGCCTTCGCAGGCGAGAGGGTCGCAGTTTGGGGCAAACCGGCGGACTGATGTTCGTTGACCATTGCCTCGCTGCGCCTTCCCGATTGAAACAGATGGGAGATCTCCTCCAATCCCCGTCCAAGGGGCTTGTCGAGACGACCGCCGCCTTCCGCACCTGTCGCGCTCGTCATGTTTTGATCCACTCTTCCGCTCCCCTGGCGGATCCTACTCTGCGAACTTCTCGTCCACGACGAGGATCGAGTTATGTCCGCCGTGTGGACAGGGTTCGCCCGCGGGGTTTAGCGGATCGCTCTGCCACACCCCATCGACCACGTAGCGGTATTGGTAGCGTCCGGGCGGCAACTTCACAACTTTCTTCCACACACGACCGATGGGACTCATATCGTTTCCGTCGAGCACCCAGCCGTTGAAGTCCCCCGCCAGCTGGACCCGTGCCGCGTTCGGCGCTTCGAGCCTAAACATGACACCCGCATGCGTCACCGCCGGTGGCAGCGGTCGCTCGGAGTCGTCGTCGTCCTCAGTGGCGGTTACGACGTCGGCGAGGGTGATCCGCTCTCCCTTCGGGCTTCTGGTGTCCTGCTGCAGGACTTCTGCGGTGAGTGCCTGATAATCCTCATAGCCAGCGCAGCCCTTGGCATAGTGAGCGATGGGCACGCCGTGGCTGGCGGCCTCCGCCAGCTTGATGCTGTATCGGATGATCGTCTCAAAGTGGCGGCCGCTGAGGTGACTGCGGATTTCGTTCACGACCGCCCTGACAAACGGCGTCCGGCCTGAGTACAACGTGAGAAGCACTCGGGGGGTGATCCGATGTCCGGTCTGTTTCTCCAACGCATCAAAAGTCTCGAGCTGTTTTCCAAGACCATGGAGGGAGAAGAAGCTAGGATCCATGGGTACGATCGCTTCTGAGCAGGCCCTGAGCGCATTGACGGTAAGCAAACCGACATTCGGAGGGCAGTCAACGATCGCGAAGTCGTACTGCGCTCTGACTTCGGCGAGGTTATCGGCCAGGACAGTCTCGCGGCCGGCGACCCCGAATAGCCGCTCTGGGATCTCGCTCAGGCGAATATCGGATGGGGCCACATCCAGGTTTTCGCGTGCCGGACGCGTGATGTGGCGAAGGCGGATCGGTTGATCGCCGGGCTCGGCTACGAACACCTCGCACATAGTCGGGGCCCCAACCGAACCGCTCAATACCCCCAAGGTGGCATGCCCCTGCGGGTCCATGTCCACGAGCAAGACACGTTTCTGTTCGCGCGCAAGGAAGGCGGCCAGATTGATGGCAGTCATCGTCTTCCCGCAGCCGCCCTTCTGGTTCATTACGGCTATCGTGCGCATACGTCACTCCCCACGTTGAGAAGCTTCGCGACCTTGCGATTGACCGTGATCGCACGAAAGGGGGGCGAGTAGGGCCTTACGGAGATGGAGAGAGTCAGGGCCGCGATGGGCCACCGATTCAGCGAGGCCATTCATGCCATCTTCCTCCGGACCTCGGATCGAGAAGAATGGCGCCTCAGAGCTTGCACTTAGTATCAATGTAACAGATACCTATGGTTAATTACAACTATTCCTGGGGTACTGATCCGCACGGCATACCGGGTATGGTGTTCGCACCGCGGTCAGGAGGATGACGCCCGACTTCAGGGCGATGTCGCGGGATGGCCATGGCGGTCTATCCGAAAGCGGGACGGGCTGCGGCGCCCTGACGTGGGCCCGCGCGGGCCGAAGGGGAAGTGACCATCGTGAAACTTCAGGTCCGTCTGCGTCAGTGGTGGGACAGTCAGTTGGCCGCCACGGTTCGGCCGGACATCGTCATGACCGCACTCCAGAAGGCGGGCAATCAAGGTTTGACCCTAAAAGAGTTAGTCGTGGCCTGTCCCGGGAGTTCTCGCTCAAAAGTTGATCGCGCCCTTCGGAGGCTGCGGCAGAAGGGCCTCGTCGAGAAGAACGGCGACCAGTGGCGCGTACCGAAGACGAAGTGAGCGAACCGCCACATACTGACCTAAAGACATGGGACGCACATGAGCGGGTCAGCGAAGCGCCGAGGAGGGCAAGCGATGACGCGACTACGACGGGCTTCAATGATCGCCGCGTTGTCCCTGCTCGCCTGGGCCGCGACGGCCAGCGCCGAGTGCGCATGAGCTTCGTCCAAGCGAGGCAAGTGATGGAGGTGTCAGGCTTCCCCGGGCACGCCTCGTTCGCGGGTCCCTCTCGGGCATAGGGGCGCCCCCGAGCGGCACCTAAGTGGCCTTGATCAGGAGCCGGTCGCCGCCCCGGCTGATCATGCCGCGCCGGACGGAGGTCTCGATCTCGATGTCTGGGTTCGCCGAGCCCTCGTTGAACTTGTAGAAGGCGCACTCGTCGAGCGCGGCGGCGGCGAAGCTGTACGCGCGGGCCGCCTTCAGCGTGCAGGGGAACGTCCGGACGACCACGTCGTGCCCGTGGACGTTCTTCAGGACCAGCCCGCGCCGGCCGACCTTCCCGAGGCGGCGCTTGAGCTCGGGCGAGTTCTGCACGTAGGCGGTCATGTACTCGAAACGCGACGTCGGCCCCGTCCTTGTCCTGGGCGACGAGGGCCACGCGGATCTTCTCGCCGGGCGCCGGCCGGTGGTCGCCGAACACCGCCACGTAGAGCAGGGCCGGGGCGATCACGAACCCCGTCTTCCCGCCCTTCGCGCCGCCCGCGATGGTCACGTTCACCTGCCGCTTCCGGGGGTCGTCGCGCTCCGCGATCACCCGGAACTGCTGCTGCTCGGGCTCCGTGAGGGGCTCACCGAAGATCGCCTTCAGGATCGCCAGCTGCGCGCCCCTCGGCTCGATGCCGAGCCACCGCGGCGACGTGGTGAACTCGCTGATCGGTGGGATCGTGTCGGCGACGTTCTGCAGAGAGCCTTCGCGGCCTTCGCGGCGCGCGCCTTGGCCATCTGCTCAGGCGAATGGTGCGCTGGGCGGGCTTCCTGGACAGGCTTACTGACGCGCTTGCTGACGGGCTGGAGCTTCGGCTTCGACTTCGGCTTGGTGGACTTCTTACGGCGCCGAATGCGCTGCTGGGTGCGTTCCCATAACGTAGTCATTTCCATCTCTCCTCGTCTCAGCGGCCCCCTCCAGCAGAGCCGCTCCTCTGAGAGGTGATTCCTCAGAGGTTTTTCAGGGTTTCCTCAGCGAATTTTGCTCTGAGAAAGTTCAGTAATCACCGCATGAATTAAGCGCGCGTCCTTGTCGGCCTCGATCTTCGCGAAACGCTTGATGAGTCGGGGAATTGCCATAAGGACCACAAGCGCCGTCACTGCGCCAACTCGTCGCGCAATGCCTTGCCCTCCCGTAAGTCGAGCGTGTCGAAGCCCTGGGTGAACCAGCCATAAATCGGGGCGAGCAGATCGTGGGCCTGCTGTCGTTTGCCCTGATCGCGCCACAGCCGCGCCATGCTCATCGCTGCACGCAGTTCCCAGGACTTCGCTTGCTGCGCGCGCGCGACCGCGAGTGCGCGCGTAAAATACAGTTCCGCCCTTGCCGCATCCGGCTCCGGCGATAACGCGAACTCCCCGGCCATGCGATCGACCTCGGCCTCGCACCACCGTTCCTGAGTCGTCTCAATCGTTGCCATCGCTTCGCGGATGCAGCGCGAGGCGTCGTCGAATTGACCGAGCCCCGCATAAGCCCTC
>Ga0306924_10002270_pt1 | contig 18109 bp, 16 predicted proteins | sample sta12Can44000111_FD_203756 | JGI IMG/M metagenome (GOLD analysis project Ga0306924, IMG submission 203756) | Lab enrichment of tropical soil microbial communities from Luquillo Experimental Forest, Puerto Rico - statanox.12C.anox.44.000.111 (v2)... | ecosystem: Environmental > Terrestrial >...
CACCGGAGTCCCCGACAAGCACGCATCTCTTCTGGGAGTTCGCGCGCAACTACGAGACCGAGCGTGCGCTGGTCGGCAAGCACCTGCATGAGGTGTTCGAGCCGGTCATGCGACAGGACGTCGAGGTACTCGAGACGATCCAGGCGCACGCCGGCTACGAGGCGGCAGCCCGCGGCGCGCATGTCAGCGCCGACGCCGGGGTACTCAAGGTGCGCGCGATCGTCGGCACGATGCTCGCCAAAGAGGCGGGGCCGACCAAGCGGGAAAGCAGGGCGGCGAACCCCCTCCGCGCCTGACTCCACGGTTTACGCGGCAGAGATGCCGCCGTTGAGGCTGATTGCCTGTCCGGTTAGGCGAGCTGTCTCGGGGCTGGCCAGGAAGAGAATCAGCTCGGCTTGGTCGGCTGGGGTGCTCACCCCGAGGTGCGCAAGGCTCCCGGCCTTGCTGAAGAGCTTGGCGCTGAAGCCCTCGCGGAGGATCCGCTCCGCGGTGGCGGTTCCCTCGACGAGCGAGGGGGTGAGGGCGTTGACACGGATCCCGTCTCGCTTGGCCTCCATCGCCACAGTTCGTGTGAACGTCACGATGGCCGCCATGGCCGCACCGATCATGGACTCACCCGGAGTGGGAACCTTGGCGGCGTCGGAGGCGATGTTGATGATCACGCCACCGCGGCGAGCTCTCATCATCGGCAGCGCTAGCCGCGTCATCAGAAGCGGCGCGAGCGCCTGTTGGGCGAGGATCAGCGGGATGTCGGCGACCGGAATGTCGTAGAGAAGATCTGGCACAAAGGTCGCGGCGGTCGCGTTGACGAGCACGTCGATGCCCTCAACGGCGGTCGCCGCGCGCTCGATCGCCTCCGCCGCAATTCCGGGGTCGTTGCAGTCGGCGGAGACGAACTCGACACGCGCGCCGGGAGCGGCCGCTTGGACACGGTCGCGCGCCGCGGTGCCCCTGTCGACGTTTCTGCCGATGATTACCAGGCGGGGCACGCCCCGGTGGACGAACCGTTCGGCCGCCGCCAGGCCGATGCCCGACGAGCCGCCGGTGATCACCACGCCGCTGTCGGCGAGCTCCTTTACCACGAACTGCGGCGATGCCTGGGCGCCCATCTGCTTCGTCCTCTCCTCCGATTGGTGCCGAAGTGCAGTGTCGCGCGCAAGCGACACCCGCGCTCCGGCCCGGCGAGGGACGCACATCCCCCAATGGGCGTAGACTGCTCCACCTCTCGATGCGATCGGTTGCTGTCGACCGAGTAAAGGACGCAGTCCGGCGGGCCCAGGAGCACCGTGCTCGCGCGCTTCGGGTGAACGGCTATGTCGCAGCGCAGGTCCGCGACGAACTCGACCGATCAGGCAACGCAGTTCGCGACGAGGCACCGAAGCTAGGTCTCGACCAGCTCGAGGCACTTGTCGCGATCGCCCGCGAAATGCGCGCCGCCGATGAGCAGGACCTGCTCACGCGTGACGCGGCGCGCGTCGAGATCCACCGGGCCCTCGGACGCCTCCGTCGGTGTGACTCCAGCGTGGATCTGCTCAGACGCGTCCCCCTCGAGCTGACCAGGGCGTGCGGGTTCGCGCGGGCGATGATCTCGCGTGTTCACCATTCGGAGTGGATCCCCATCCTCCCGCCCCCGGGACGCGACCCAGACACCGACAGGTTCCGCGACGCCTTCGGTGACCAGCCCAAGCTCCCGTTGGCCCACATGCTGCTCGAAGCGGAGATGGTCCGGCGCAGGATCGGCATACGGGTTGAGGACGCAGCGACCGACCCCCGCGTCCACGAAGCATTCGTCCAAGTGGCCGGCGCGCACGGCTATGTCGGCGCGCCGATCATGCCCAGCGGTCGAGTCATCGGATTCCTGCACGCCGATCGGATCTGGCAAGACCATCCGACGACCGACGAAGATCTCGAGAACATCGTGCTGTTCGCCGAGCACCTTGGTCTGCTCTACGAACGAGCTGCGATCGCCGAGGAGCTGGAGCGTCGCGCCGCCGGGGTCCAATCGATCCAGAGCGCACTCATACGCAACATCGAGGCGCTCATCGGCACGGAGCTCCAGCTTCAGCCGCCTACCCCTGTCGCCGCCTTGTCGACCGACGGCGATGCCGACGAGGACGTGTCGCCTCCTGGGCGCATCGCCCTCCTGACCGCACGCGAGCGCGACGTTCTGGCCCTGATCGTCGCCGGCCAGACCAATCGCCACATCGCTCGGGAGCTCGTGCTGGGCGAACAAACCGTCAAGAGCCACGTCTCGCACATCCTGCGCAAGCTGCGCGCGACCAATCGCGCCGAAGCCGCCGCCCGCTACCTGCGGATCCGCAACGGGAGCCCATGAGCCGCTCTGCACCAGACCACCGAGCCACAAGCGAACGCCAAGTCCTCGCCGGCGCGGCCCGCCTCGCCGAACAGGCCCACCGCGATTTGCGCCTGACGCCCCCGCCCGAACTGGCACAGCCGGCGGCTGCCGCCCGGCACCTGCAAGCCATAGCGGACGAAGCCCTCGCCCGCCTGAGTGAGAGCGAGAGGAGGCTCGATGCCAACATGTGCATGATCCTCCTCAGCGCGCTAGAGCTCGAACGAGACCTGCGCCGGCACCTCCTTAAGCGCCGCTCCGCTCGCCGCGTGGCGCTCCAGCGCGGGCTGGATCGCTTGCGGCCCGTGCCGGATCCCGCCGCGCTACTCGAGCGGGTATGCGACGAGACGCTGCACAGCTGCGGCATGCGGCGAGCGCTGCTCAGCCGCATCGGCGACGGCGTCTGGTCACCCTGGAAGAGCGCTCAGTCAGATCCCGACCCCGAGAGAGCCGAAGCATGGAACAGCATCGACCCGATCGCCATCGAGGACCTGCCGCTCGAAGCCGGGGTCGCGCAGCATCGGCGACCGCTTCTCGTCGCACACCCGGACGACGAGCCTCGGATTCACCCCGTGCTACGTCGACTTACCGACGCTCCGTTCATCGTCGTGCCAATCGCTCCGTCCGATGCCGTCATCGGTCTCCTGCACGTCGACCGTTATGGCGAGAAGAGAACCGTCGACACTGATGACCGCGAAGTCGCCTGGGCCTTCGCCGAGGGGTTCGGACGCATCTATGAACGAGCGGTCTACCGACAGCGTCTGGATGATCAGCGACGCCTGGTTCAGATCGCCACCGGACGACAAGGTCAGAGCACCAGTGAACTCGACCCAACGATCGAACTCCTCCCCTCAGGGATCGGCGAGTCTGACATCTACGTTGCTCCCCGCGAAATGCGTTCGCCGCCGGGACTTCTCACCGATCGTGAACACGAGGTCGCCGCGCTGATGGCCGCGGGCTTCTCCAACGAACAGATCGGCGAACGCCTGGTGATCACCCGTGCTACCGCCAAGAGCCACATGCGCAGCATCCTGCGCAAGCTCGGCGCCGCAAATCGCTCCCAGGCCATCGCCGTCTATCTACGGCACGGACCACGCCCGTGACCAAGCCTCAAGAGCCAATCATGTTCTATCTCAGGCACTGCGCCGTCGGCGAGCTCCGCGGATCGGTAAGAGAATCCCGCCACGCAGGGCGGCGTCCCCCCCGCGGACTTGGACGCCGCGCGAGGGACGCCGCCTGGCGCTGCGCTCTGGCTAAGTCGCGTGAGCGGGTATGGCCGCGACCCGCTCGCGCCGAGCGCTCACCAGTGGCCAGGTAGCGAGGAGCACGAGCAACACGCCGGGAACGACGAGGATCCAGGTGAACAGACGCAGGTTTGGGAGACTGTCCACCTTTGCGTAGTTGCCCACATTCGCCTGAATCGCGTGCACGAGAGGGGTGTAATGGACGATTCCCGGTGGGACGTTGGCGAACACCGGGCTCAGCTTCGGGAGGCTTCCGATCAGGGCTCCCGTCGCTGGGAAGTGTGCTCCGAGGAACTGAGTCAGCTGGTTCGGTGTCATGTGCAGTGGTGTCGCCAACCCTCCGATCAATTTAGGCGTTTCCGTGCCGGCCCGTACGGCGCCGACCGAGACGGGACCCAGGGGCACGAACGTATTGTTGAAGTAGTAGACCGTCTTGCTAACGCTTGCCGGCTGCATCAACGGGTGAAGATCATCCAAAATCGTCTGTCCTGCGCTTGCCTTGCCGGGCAAGCCGATCGCGAACGGGATCACGATTAACACGACACCGATCAGTAGGATTGCCCAGAGGGACGCGCGAGTGGTGCGATTCATGGTTACTCCATGGTTGGGGTTTGGGCCCGAGTGACGCCATCCCCCACCCGCATACCGGTCGAGTGGATGGTGCCCGTCTCAGTGCGGAAGAGATCAACCTCTTCACCGCTCACCCAGCATCTTGGTCACAGCTCGGAGCTGCGCTATAGCCCGAGGAGAGAGAGCGTGGTCCCGCGAGGGGGACAGACCGGCGCCGCCCGCGGACCGATGGTGGCGTTGCGGTCGTAGACGACGGAAAGCAACGCGACGTGCGGGCGCCGAGGCAGGTAATGAGCCTCAGCGCTGCGTTGCCGCGCTCGCCAGTTCGAGCGCCACGTCGACGATCCAGTCCTCCTGGCCCGCGACCGCGCGGCGGCGGCCGAGCTCGATGAGGATCTCGCGGGGATCGATGCCGAGGCGCTTGCCGTGCCGCTTCGCGTGCAGCAGGAACGTCGAGTACACGCCGGCATATCCAATCGTCAAGGACTCGCGATCGGGGAACGGCTGGAACGGCATCACCGGCTTGACTACGTGCTCGGCGGCGTCGGACAGCGAGAACACGTCGAGGCCTGACTCGACGTCCATGCGATCCAGCACCGCCGCGAGTAACTCTGTCGCCGCGTTGCCCGCGCCGGCGCCGAGCCCACGGAGGCATCCGTCGATCTGGGCGGCCCCGGTTTCCACCGCCGCCACTGTATTGCCGATCGCCAAGCCAAGGTTGTTGTGGGCATGGAAGCCCACCGCGGGCACGCGCGGCAGGATGGCCTCGACCCGGCGGCGCACGTCGTCGGGCACCATCGCGCCAGCGGAGTCGACGATGTAGACGCACGACGCCCCGTACGAGGCCATCAGCGCCGCCTGCTCCGCGAGTACGTCGGGCGCGAGCATGTGAGCCATCATCAGGAAGCCGATCGCGTCGAGACCGAGCTCCGCGGCGACCGCGAAGTGCTGCTCGGAGATATCGGCCTCGGTGCAGTGGGTGGCGATCCGCACGGCCTGCGCGCCGTGCTCGACCGCGGCGGCCAGATCGCGTCGTGTGCCAACGCCCGGCAACAGGAGCACCGCGATGCGCGCTCGCTGAGCGACCCGGCGCGCGCGCTCGATCAGCTCGAGCTCGGAGGTCGCCGACATCCCGTACTGGAGAGACGACCCGCCGAGTCCGTCGCCGTGCGAGACCTCGATGACGGGAACGCCGCCGCCGTCCAGCCCGCGCACGATCGCCTCCACCTGCTCGGGTAAGTACCGGTGGCGCATCGGGTGCGAGCCGTCGCGGAGAGTGGTGTCGGTGACGCGAACGCGCCGGCTCACGACGCCGCCTCGTGCCGCGCCGCGCCAAGCGCCATGAGCTCCCCCACGCGCGCCGCCGCCGAGGTCATGATGTCGAGGTTGCCGGCGTACTTGGGCAGGAACTCGCCCGCGCCTTCGACCTGAAGCAGCACGATGATCACCGGCATCCGACCCCACGGCGTCTCCTGCTCGTCGAGCGACACGGGCGCCTTGAGCCGGTAGCCCGGCACGTAATCCGCGACGCCGGCCACCATCCGATTCACTGCGTCGCGAATAGCCTCCTCGTCCACGTCGGGCGACTCCGGGATCGCCATTACCGTGTTCGCCATCAGGATCGGCGGGTCGGCCGGATTGAGGATGATGATTGCCTTCCCCTGCGCCGCCCCGCCGACCTGCTCGAGCGCGCGCGCGGTTGTGTGGGTGAACTCGTCGATGTTCTGTCGCGTACCGGGGCCCGCCGAGGCGCTCGAGATCGTCGAGACCATCTCCGCGTAGCGCAGCGGGGCGACCTCGTGGAGCGCCCGCACGATCGGGACCGTCGCCTGACCGCCGCAAGTGATGAGGTTGACGTTGGGCGCGTCGAGGTGCTCGTCGAGGTTGACCGCCGGCACTACGAGCGGCCCGATGGCGGCGGGGGTGAGGTCGACGGTGAGCTTTCCCGCGTCCTCGAGCAGCGGCGCGTGTCGGCGGTGCGCCTTGGCCGAGGACGCGTCGAATACGACGACGATCTCGTCGTCAGCCAGAATCGCGTCGATGCCGTCTGTCGAGGTCGGCACACACAGCGCCGTGGCCCGGGCAATCCCAGTTGACGCCGGATCGACGCCGGCGAACATGGCTACCTCGAGCGACGGGCGCCTCCGCAGCTTGAACAGCAGGTCGGTGCCGATGTTGCCGGTCCCGAGGACCGCGACCTTCACCTGCTCCCGCATCCTCAATCGTGGACCTGAAGCGTGACCGATCCAAGCGCCGGGCCGAAGCTGGCCTCGTAGAGGCCGGGCGTGGCGTCAACCGCCGCGGTGAACGAGCCGGCAAGAATCGGTTGTCCCGCGGGGAGCGGCTCACCAAACCGCCCGAGCTCGTTCGCCAGCCAGGCAACCGCGGCAGCCGGATTGCCCATGACCGCGGCTCCGGTGCCCTCCTGGAGCAGCTCGCTGTCGCGGCTCAGGCGCACCTCCACCGCCGCAAGATTCCCGACCGCACCGGGCGCGACCGACTCGCCAAGCACGGCCCCGAGGCAGGAGGCGTTGTCGGCGATCGTGTCGGACAGGCTGATGCGCCAATCCCGTACGCGCGAGTCGATGACCTCGAAGACGGGGAGAATCGCGTCGGTGGCGGCGAGCACGCTGTCCAGGTCGATCCCCGGACCGCGCAGCTCATGCTTGAGCACAAGGGCGATCTCGGGCTCGATCTTCGGCGCCACCATATGCAAGGCGGTGCGCGACAGCCGGATGCCCGAACACCAGACGTGCGAGTCGAGCAGGAATCCGAAGTCGGGGCTGTCGATGCCGAGCTGACGCTGCATCGCGAGCGACGTCAGGCCGATCTTGCGGCCGACGACCGCGCGTCCGGCCCGAGTGTGCGCCGCCAGCAGCGCGCGCTGGATCCGATACGCGTCGTCGACCGAGAGGCCAGGCCGCGCGTCGGTGAGCGGCTCGATGCTGTTGCCGGACTCGAATGCCGCAAACAGGCCGGCGCCGATCTGCTGCGCGTCTTGGTCCGAGATGGTGGTTGTTCTTGTCGTCGTTGGCACCCGAGCAGGGGATCACATGCAACGGTTGTCTTGCAACCACTGTCCTGATAATTTGGACGACCCCGGTGCTGCTTACCGTGCGAAACGTCGGCCGGATCCTCGACCTGTACAGCGTCGAGACCCCCGAGCGCGGACCGACCGAGGTCGGTGCCGAGCTCGGTATGGGTAAGTCGAAGGCGCAGCTGCTGATGGCCTCGATGGCGGAGATCGGGCTGCTGCGCCGGGTTGCCGGCGGGCGCTATCGAGCGGGGTGGCGCGCACTGGAACTCGAACGCATCGTCCGTGAGACGGCACCGTTCCGCGCCGTGGCGTACCCGGTGGCCGAGAGGCTCGCTCGCCACTCCGGGGAGACCGTGCACGTCGCCGCGCTCGACGCCGGACAGGTCGTATACGTGGACCGCTTGCGCGGCGCCCGAGCCATCGAGATTCCCGTTTCGCAAGTTGGTTCCACCGCGCCCGCGCACTGCAGCAGTGTCGGGAAGGTCCTCCTCGCGCACCTCGAGCCCGGCGAGATCGATGCGATCCTTGACCGTCGCGGGCTACCGCGGTTTACCCCCGCGACAATCACCGACCGGGACGCGCTTTACGCGGAGCTGCATCGCGTCCGCCGAGATGGAGTCGCCTACGATCGCGAGGAGATCCTCCGGGGGCTCGCGTGCGTCGGCGCGCCGATTATGGATGGCGAGGGAAGCGTTGTCGCAGCGATGAGCATCGCGGCGCCGGTCGAGCGCTTCGCCACATCCGAAGCCGCCTATCGCAGCGCGGTCGTGCGCGCGGCGCGCAGCGTAACCGAACGCTTGCGCGAGTTCCGGGCGCAGCCGAGCAGTCCAACATAATCGGACATTGCGTCCCTCCGATGAGGGAGCGCGATTACTCGTCGGGGGGTCGTGATGCCCGATCCCCCCCGCCTAGCCTGGACAGTTCCACCACTTGCTTCGGCCCGGGAGGAACGCAATGCCCATCAGTCACGTCGGCCATGCCGAGCTCCTCGTTCCCGACCTCGCGGCGTCTACCGCGTTCTTCACCGAGATGCTCGGCCTGCAGGTCTCCGAGGAGACGCCGGGCCGCGTCTACCTGCGCGCCTGGCAGGACTGGGACCACCACACGCTGCTGCTGACCGAGTCCGAGGAACCCGGCCTCGACCATCTCGGCTGGCGGGTGCCCACCAAGCGGGACGCCGAGGAGTTACGGACCGCGCTCGAACACAGCGGGATCGAGAGCACGTGGGTCGACGGCGGCGATGAGCTCGGCCACGGCGATGCGCTGCAGTTCACCACACCGGGCGGACTTCCCTTCGAGCTCTACTGGGCGGTCAGCCAGTACGAGGCGCCGCCCGATCAGCGGTCGCGGATGGCCAGCCACCCCTCGAAGATCCCGGCGCGCGGCGCCGCGCCCCGACGCTTCGATCACGTGACTTTCATGGTCAACGATGTGGTCGCCGAGAAGGAGTTTCTCACCGACGTCCTCGGGATCAGGCACAACTACTACATCTACGGCCCCGACTCGACTCGGTGGGGCTCCTGGCTGAGCTGCAACAACGTCTCCCACGAGACGGCGGTGACCCGGAACGCGTACGGCTCGGGCGGGCGCCTGCATCACATCGCCTACTACGCGGACACGGCCGACGAGGTGCTCCGGACGGCGACTTTGCTCGTCGATCACGGATACGAGCTCGAGTGGGGACCAGGAAAGCACGGTACGAGCGGCGCGACATTCCTGTACTTCAAGGAGCCGTCGGGAAACCGCGTCGAGATCTGGACCGGCGGGATGCTCATCTTCGCCCCCGACTGGAAGGCGATCGAATGGGCGCCCGAAATCGGGGCCCTCGGCAACAGCATGTGGGGCACGCCGCTCCCGGAGAGCTTTCGCGACGGGACAGAACTGGGGACGAGGGCGGCGGTAGCGTCATGACCTCCCTGCCCGATCCGCTCATCCTCGATGACAAGGAGCAGGGCGTCTTCCGGGTCAACCGCGCGACGATGACCTCCGAGGCCATCCGTGCACTTGAGATGCGGCGCGTGTTTGACCGATCGTGGCTATATCTCGGGCATGAGTCGGAGCTGGCCGAGGCGGGCGAGTACCGCCGGCGCAACATCGCGGGGCGCTCGATCATGTTCGTGCGCAGCGACGACGGAGAAATCCGCGCGTTCCACAACACATGCCCGCACCGGGGGGCGATCGTGTGCCGACACGATGAGGGCACCGCGAAGGCGTTCCAGTGCTTCTACCACGCGTGGACATTCGACACGCGGGGGCGACTCGTCGGGATCCCCGGAAAGGACGCGTACGACGGCGGCTGCTTCGACCAGGCCGAGCGGTCGCTCAAGCACGTGCCGCGCCTGGCGCAATACCGCGGCTTCTGGTTCCTGAGCTTCTGGCCGGAGATCCAGCCGCTGGACGACTACCTCGCGGGCGCCAAGGAGTTCCTCGACGTCCTCATCGACCAGTCGCCCAGCCGGCAGCTGCGCGTCGTGTCCGGCTCTCACAAATACAGCATGCGCGCGAACTGGAAGCTGCTCTGCGAGAACAGCATCGATGGCTACCACGGCCTGCCTACGCATCAGACGTACTTCGAGTACGTCACGTCCGCGGGCGGGCTCGGCGCCGGTGGCAAGAAGCTCTACGGTCGCGGCTACTCGCTCGGCAACGGCCACGCGGTCGTCGAATACTGGTCGCCGTGGGGCCGCCCCGTTGCGCGCTGGGTGCCGCAGATGGGCGAGCAGAGTAAGGCGGAGATCGAAGCGATCCGACGTGAACTCGACGAGCGCCATGGATCCGACCGTGGCGAGCGGATCGCGGAATGGAACCGCAACCTGCTGATCTACCCCAACCTCGTGATCAACGACATCATGGCGGCCACCGTCCGGACGTTCTATCCGGTGCGGACGGACTTCATGGAGATCAATGCCTGGGCGGTCGCTCCGGTCGAGGAGACAGGCGCGCGCCTGAAGACTCGGCTCCACAACTTCCTGGAGTTCCTGGGGCCGGGCGGCTTCGCGACACCCGACGACGTCGAGGCGCTGGAGTCATGCCAGATCGGGTTCGAAGCCGGCGGCGAGCAGTTCAACGACGTCAGCCGCGGCATGCTGCGCGAGGCGCGGATGGACGATGAGCTGCAGATGCGCGCGTTCTGGCGCCAGTGGGCCGCGCAGATCGAGGGGCGCCAGATCGACGACTGGGACGACGCGCCGCCTCGAGTCGAGAAAGCGAGCGACGAGCCGACCGCGCCAACGCGGGTCGGAGCCGCCGCCCGATGAGCCAGCGGAGCCGCACGTGAGCGAGCGGGTCGCCATCGTTACCGGGGCCGCCGGCGGGATCGGACGCGGCATCGCGGCGCACCTTGTCGATCAGGGATGGCGTGTCGTCGTGGCCGATATCGACGGCGAGGCCGCGTGGGAGACCGCGGCTGCATTACAAGGCGCCGGGGTGACTGTTGCTTCTGCCGTGGGGAGCGACTCATCGGCAACCGGCGACGCGCAGTCCCTCACCGCGGAGGCGACCTCAGCACATTCGCGGCGGCGCGCGAACTCGTCGCCGTCGCGGTGGACAACTGGCGGCGGCTGGACCTGCTCGTCAACAATGCAGGCGGTGGCGTGATCCGCGCTTTCCTCGATCACGACGAGGCCTCGATCCACGAGACGATCGCGCGCAACCTACTCACGACAATCCACTGCTGCCGCGCAGCGATCCCCGTACTGCGCGAGCACCGCGGGCGGATCGTCAACATCGGGGCCGAGTCGGTCAGAAACGGCTTGGCGCTGCACGCTATGTACAACGCCGCCAAGGGCGGCGTCCACGGTCTGACCACCGGGCTCGCGCGAGAGCTCGCGCCATACGGCGTGACTGTCAACTGCGTGGCGCCGTCGGTTATCGCCACGGAGACGGTGCAAGGGATGCTCGCCGACCCGGACCGCTGTGACCCGGGATGGAACGCGATGCTCGACCAGGCGATCGGCCTGATCCCCATCGGTCGACCGGGCACCGTCGAAGAGGTGGCCGCCACTGTGTCGTTCCTGGCGTCGCCGGGTGCTTCGTTCATCACCGGGCAGCTCATCAGCGTCAACGGCGGCAGCAGCATGGTGTGAGAGAAGGAGACGAGAACGATGCCCGAGACCACGAACGACGTGTCGCTTCCTGAGCGCCTGGCGCTGCGACTCGAGGTCGAGGAGTTCCTCTTCGAAGAGGCCGCGATCCTCGACGACTGGCGTATGGACGATTGGCTGGCGCTGTTCACCGAAGACGCGACGTACGTCGTCCCGTCCACTGACGTCCCGAACGGCGATCCGTCGAAAGACCTCACATTGATCGACGACGACTACCTGCGCCTGACGTGGCGCGTGAACCGCCTCAAGAGCCGCCACGCGCACCGCGAGTTCCCGTACTCGCGAACGCGGCGCGCGGTGACCAACGTGCGAATCCTCCGTTGCGAAGGAGACGAGATCGAGGCCACGGCGTCGATCCTCATCAGCCGGTTCCGCCACGGAGAATTCGACCAGTTCGTCGGGCGCTACCTGACGACGCTCGTGCGCACACCGGTCGGCTTGCGCATCCGCCGTCGCCGCGCAGAGCTCGACCAGGAGCGGCTCAGCCCCAACGGTGCGCTGAGCATGGTGTTCTGACTATGTGCGACGACGTTGTGCAGGACCTCCTAGCCGGCTGCGCGATCCTCGATGGCGAGGGGTTGACGACGGCATTTGGGCACCTCAGCGCGCGAGGGCCCGACGACGTTGCCCTCATCTCGGGCAGCGCCGGACCTGGCCTCGTCCAAGACGCGTCGGCATTCCTCACCACCGACCTCGACGGCAACGTGCTCGGCGGCGATCCGACGCAGGTACCCGGGGAGATTGCGATCCACCTGCGCATCCTCGCGGCTCGCCGCGGCGTCGGCAGCGTGTGCCGCTTCCACGGCCCCGCCTGCATGGCCTGGTCAACGTTGGGCCGTCCGCTCCCCGCAACCATCGGTATGGGGCTGTTCCTGGGCTCCGAGGTCCCATGGTTCGACACCACGACGACCGTCCGCACCACTGAGCACGGGGACCTGCTCGCGGCGACGCTCGGCGACCGTAATGCCGTGCTGCTCCGTGGCTTCGGGGCAGTAACCGTAGGCGCCACCGTCGCCGAATCCGTCGTTCGTGCCTGGCTGTTGGAGCGCGCGGCCGATGCTGTCGTCACCGCGTCCGCGATCGGACTGCCCCTTGCCTTTCCCGCCGTCGCCGCGCGGGCGTTGGCAGACCCCGACGGTCCGGCGCCTGCGCAGCTCCGTCGGGCATGGAACTACCTGCGACATCGGTGGGCTCCGACTACGACCCGGGAGGCTGTCCGAGCATGACCACGAGCATCTGGCTGGACCTGATGGGGACCGGCGTGCGGGAGCGCTTTTACGACGTGGACGGCGTCCGCACGCGCGTCCTAGAAGCTGGCGACGGCCCGGAGGTCCTGCTCCTCCTCCACGGCACCGGCGGACACGCCGAGACGTACTGTCGGAACCTCGGGCCGCTCAGCTCGCACTTTCGCGTGTGCGCCATCGACATGATTGGCCACGGGTTCAGCGCCCGCCCCGCGCTCGACTACACACTTGACGACTTCGCGCACCACGCAGTCGGCCTGCTTAACGCGCTGGGGGCCGAGCGGGCGCACCTGTCGGGCGAGTCGCTGGGGGCAATGGTCGCCGCGTGGACGGCAATCACCCATCCCGAGCGCGTCAAGCGCGTGGTGATGAACACGGGCACGCTGGCCCGCCCAGACGGCGCGGGCCAGGCACAGCTCGACGACCTCGAGCAGCGCACGCGCGCGCTTGCGGAGAGTGGAGTCACCCGCGAGGCAGTGCGCCACAGAATGAACTGGCTCGTCGCTGACCCATCGCGGATGACCGACGAGATGATCGAGTGCCGACTGCGCATCTATCAGCAGCCGGGCATGCTCGAAACCGTCGCGCACATCATGTCCCGCGTCGTCGGCATGCTCCGCGGCGATCACGGCGACGACTACATGGCCCCCGGCGTGCTCAGCCGACTTCGGCGGCCCACGCTTGTGCTGTGGACCGAGGATAACCCGGGTCAGAGCAGCGAACTCGCCGAGCGCGTGTCTGCCGACATCCCCGACGGGCGCTTTGAGGTGCTGACCGACTGCGCACACTGGCCACAGTTCGAGCGCCCCGATATGTTCAATGAGATCCACCTCGAGTTCCTCGCCGGAGGCGTCCGCGCATGAGCACGCAGGAGACGGCCGAGCACACCATCGATCGCCCGCGTCCGGGGCGGGACGCGCCCCCGCGGCTTAGCGACTACGACGTCGAGCGGGCGAGCTTCAACCTCCAGGTGCCGCAGCGCTACAACCCGGTGTTGCACATCGTTGAACCCTGGGCGGCTGAGGATCCCGGTGCGCCCGCGGTCCTTTCGCTCGACGGCACCGGCGAGATCGTGCAGCTCGACACCGCGGCGTCACTCGCGCGTGCCTCACGTGAAGCCGCCCGTGCGCTGCTCGAGCTGGGGATCGGGCCGGGCGACCACGTCTTCGTGATGCTGCCGCGGATTCCGGCCTGGTACGCCGCCATGCTGGGATGCATACGCATCGGTGCCGTGCCGATGCCCGGCCCAAACCTCTTGACGCCCAAGGACATTGCCTACCGCGTCGAACGCGCGCGAGCCAAGGCGGCAATCACCGATGCGGCCGGAGCCGCGAAGACGGATGCCGCCACGACCGGGCTGAAAGCGCGCCTCTGCGTCGGCCGCGACGCACCGCTGGGCTGGCTGAACTTCGAGGAATGCTGCGCCGCCGCGGGCGACGGCCCCACGCCCGAAGATCCAACCCACAGCGACGACCCGCTCCTGTTGTACTTCACGAGCGGCACCGTCGCCTATCCAAAGATGGTGCAGCACCGCCAGTCCTACGGCCTGGGGCACGTCGGCACGGCGCGGTTCTGGCACGACCTGCGCGCAGGCGACGTCCACTGGACGATCACCGACACCGGCTGGGCAAAGGCCGCGTGGGGCACTCTGTTCGGCCAATGGCACGAGCGCGCCTGCGTGATCCAGGCGACGCTCGGCCCGCCCGATGCCGACACGATCTTCCGCATCATCGAGCGGCACGGCATCACTTCGTTCTGCGCGCCGCCGACGCTTTATCGGCTGCTCGTGCTCAGCGACTTCAGTCGGTACGACTTTTCCACGCTGCGCCACTGCACCAGCGCCGGAGAGCCGCTCAACCCCGAGGTCATCCGCGCTTGGCGCGAGGGGACGGGCGGGCTCACGGTCTACGACGGCTACGGCCAGACCGAGACCACGGCGCTGGTCGCCAACTACCGGACGGTGGAGGTCCGCCCCGGGTCGATGGGGCGACCCGTGCCGGGATGGGATGTCGCGGTCGTCGACGACGACGGTGCGCCGCTGGGCGCCGGCGATGTCGGGCACGTGGTCGTTCGGCGGGATCCCGAGCCGGTCGGGCTCTTCCCTGGCTACCACGAGGATCCTGACGCGACCGCGGCAGCGTTCCGCGGCCCGTGGTACTTCACCGGCGACAAGGCATCGATCGACGCCGACGGGTGGTTCTGGTTCGAAGGCCGCAGCGACGACGTGATCACCTCCAGCGCCTACCGCATCGGCCCGTTCGAGGTCGAAAGCGCGCTCGTTGAGCATCCGGCGGTGGCCGAGGCGGCGGTCGTCGGCAAGGACGACCCGCAGCGCACCCAGATCGTCGTCGCCTTCTGCGTGCTCGCCCCTGGGCATACGGCCTCCGATGAGCTCGCGAAGACGCTGCAGGACCACGTCAAGCTCGTGACCGCGCCCTACAAGTACCCACGAGAGGTTTACTTCGTCGACGAGCTGCCCAAGACGGTCAGCGGGAAGATCCGCCGGACCGAGCTGCGCGGGCGCCTGCGCGAGAACCGCCCCTAAGCGCCGTCGGTGCTGAGGAGGCGACCACACACGGTCGTGCGCCAGGGTGCCGGGAGTACGGAACCCGCCCTGATGGGGCATGCATCTCCCCCTCTAGAGTCTTTGCTCCGATAACGGGCGCGCCTACCTTGTCGGTCAGCAAGGTGAGGACCTTTACCGACCAGCGAGTCGTCGCCCGGGAGGCGGGATGTTGAAAGCAGTGATCATCGAAACTGCGCGCCTGTCAGCACACAGGTGTGACACACAGGCCGCTCGGTTCACTCCCGCGACAAGCCTCCGGTCGCCCCATCCAGACCACGCGCGCTCTCGGCCCGCTCTGCTCGCGGTCGCTCATCCGTCCGGTCAGAGCACAGTCGCGGACCGCCGGCCGATCGGTTGACCTAATGCGACACGCGAGCACTTCAGCCACTGCCTCGCTGTCCCGGTTGTCTGGTCACGTTCCGCTGATGTCGCAGCCCGCGAGGTACACGGCGGAGGTCGAGGCGGTGCTCGCGGCTCCCTGGTTCAACCAGCGCGTCCAGGCGCTCGCCAAACAACTCGGTCGTGACGACGCGTCGGTGCTGGGCGAGGCTACCGGCTACCTGAGTGAGCTCTCTGCCACTCATCAAGAGTTCGTGACCGAGTCGTGGTTCCGGTTCGGGCGCTGGCTGCTCCGCGGCTACGACATGATCTCGGACGATGAGCAGCTGGCCCGGCTTCGTGCGCTGGATCGCAATCACTCGCTCATCTTCCTGATCTCGCACCGCTCGTACCTCGACATCTGGGCTATGCCGGTTGTGCTGCGCTCCGCTGGCATCTCACCGTTCTTCGGGTTCGCCGGCGCGAACATGATGTTCTTCCCAATGGGCAACGTCGCCCGCCGGACCGGTTACATGAGGCTCCGGCGCACGACCGCCGACTCACCCGTCTACCGGCTCGCTCTGCGTTCGCTCGAGGCTCAGCTCGTGACTACTCGGGCCAATCTCGTGTGGTCGATTGAAGGCGGCCGCACCCGGACCGGCAAGCTTCGCCCGCCGCGCTACGGCCTGCTCAGATATCTCGTCGACGCTGTCGAGTCAGTCGACGGACCGGAAGCAATGATCGTGCCGATCTCGATCGTGTACGACCAGGTGCCGGCGCGTGAGGTGGCGGTCACCACCTCCGAAGCCCTCGGACAGCGCAAGCGGCCTGAGAACATGCGCTGGTTACTGAGCTACGCATGGCTAACGCGCCAACGTCTGGGCCGAGCGTTCATCGATGTAGGTGAGCCACTGCCGCTCCGCCAGCGGCTCGCCGAGTTGCGAGCCGAGGACCCCGAGGCGAAGTACGCAGTTGAGCGCGTCGCGCTCGACGTTTCGCACCGCATCAACCGCGTTGCGCCGGTGACGCCGACTGCGGCTGTTTGTGTGGCGCTTCTGGCCGCCGACCGTGCGTTGACGCTCGATGGCGTGCTCGATACGGTCAGGCCGCTCGCCGACTACCTTCGACGTCGCGGCTGGCGTGTCGCCGGTGCTGCCGACCTGACGGATCGATCGACGATCCGTCGCACGCTTCAGGAGCTCGTCGCCTCCGGAGTTCTCACGTCCTACGCGGAGGGGCCCGAAGCCGTGTGGCTTATCGGGCCGCACCAGCACCTGGTGGCGGCCTTCTACCGGAACAGCGCGATCCAGGTGCTGATCCTCCGGGCGATCACGGAGCTGGCGTTGCTGGCGGCTGCCCGTCGCGCTGACAGCTCCCGCGTCACCGCATGGGACGAGGCACTGCGCCTGCGTGAGCTCCTCAAGTTCGACTTCTTCTTCCCGCGGCGCCGGGAGCTTGGTGACGAGCTGCGCGCGGAGTCCGCGCTGATTCATCCCGATGCCCCGTCGCTGGCCGACGAGATGACGCAGGCCGACGCGCGGAGCTGGCTGGAGGGCGCCACGTTCCACGTCGCGCACCTCGTGCTGCGCCCCTACCTCGACGCCTACTTCCTCGTCGCCGATCGCCTCCTTCTTGACGATGCCAATGAGGCCTTCGACGAGGCAGCGTTCTTGGACGAGTGTCTGCGCGCGGGGCGGCAGTGGGTTCTTGAGCGCCGGTTGGCAAGCGAGGAGTCACTGTCGACCGAGATGTTCGCGGCGGCGCTCAGGCTTGCACGTCATCGCGATCTGTTCGCCGCGGGGGATCCGAGCCTACTTGACCGCCGCGTCGCCTTCCTGCGCGAGATTGACGGAGTGCGACGTGATGTTGAAATGATCGGGGAGATCGCAAGGAAGTGCGACGTCATTCCCCGCGAGCCTTCAACAGCGACGCGCGTTCCGAAGCAAACAGAGATCGTTCATTCCGGGCTCTGAGCCCCGAGGCGCCGTTGTGGACCGATTAGACGGAACGGTTGCCCTGGTGACCGGTGCGAGCAGTGGCTTCGGCGACGCCATCGCTAGAGCCCTTGCCGCGCGCGGTGCGACGCTCGCGCTTGTCGCTCGCCGAAAAGATCGGCTCGACCAGCTTGCATCGGAGATCGAGCAGCAGTCTGGTGTGGCATTGGCGATCGGAGCCGACATCACGCAGCGACTGGAGGCCGTGGCCGCCGTCCAGGAGACCCTCGACCAGTTCGGTCGGATCGACACCGTGGTCAACAACGCCGGTGTGATGTTCGTCGATCCGGTCGAAGACGCGCTCCTCGAGGAGTGGGACCGGATGGTGGCTGTCAATGTCAACGGGTTGCTCAATGTCGCCCACGCGGCACTCCCCCATCTGTTGCAGGCGGCACAGCAGGACCCGCGGCGAGTGGCCGACATGGTCAACATCTCGTCTGTCGCCGGCATCAAGACCGGCGCCGGCGTGAGCGTGTATAGCCTCACGAAATATGGCGTCGGCGCCTTCAGCGAGTCGTTGCGCCAGGAGGTCGCCAGCAGGCACGTACGCGTCTCGGTGATCGAACCCGGTTCGGCAAAGACCGAGCTTCGCAGCCACATGCGAGCAGACGTCCAGGCTCGAAGCCACGCTCGGGCCAGCGTCGAGCGCCTGGAGCCAGAAGATGTAGCAGACGCCGTGG
>Ga0306924_10002275_pt1 | contig 18094 bp, 15 predicted proteins | sample sta12Can44000111_FD_203756 | JGI IMG/M metagenome (GOLD analysis project Ga0306924, IMG submission 203756) | Lab enrichment of tropical soil microbial communities from Luquillo Experimental Forest, Puerto Rico - statanox.12C.anox.44.000.111 (v2)... | ecosystem: Environmental > Terrestrial >...
GGTCGACCATCTTGCTGAGTGCGAAGCGCGCCCCTCCGGCCGCATCGGCGACACGCAACAGCAGCAGGCCGCGCGGGCCGAGCGCATCGCGGACGCGCTGCAGCACCCGCTCCTGCGCGGGGTAATCGAGGTAATGGAGCACGTCGAGGATCACCACGGCGTCGGCGGTGCCGTAGTCTACGTCACGGATATCGCCGTGCACGATCTGCACGGCCGCCCCCGGATCGAGCGCAAAGGCGTGCCGCGCGCGTGCGACCTCCCGCGGATTGATCTCGACCCCGATGTACTCGCGCAGCCAGGGCGGTTGTGGCCAGCCATGCGGCCAGGCCCGCGGTGCATCGCTCGCATGGCAGGCGCGCGCTGCGAGCAGCCACGCGGCGAGCAATCCCTGTCCGCAGCCGAGGTCCAGGATTCGGCTGCGCCCGCTCAGAAGTCCGTGTGCCAGGATGGCCGCGAATGCCGGATCGCCGGCGAGCTTGCCGCGCGACCAGTGCCACGCGAAGTGCCCGGCACCCCGGTAGTAGGCACTCGCAGCGTCGATGAGCGGCGCGAGCGCTTGCGGGCGGCTCACGAGGGGGCGCCCGAGGCCGCAGGCGACAGCGCCGGGACCGAGGAGCGCGCGAGTGCCGCGCGCAGCGTAATGGGTGCGAGCTGCGCCGCAGCGAGCGCACGCAGCAGCCGCGGCAGCACCTCGAGGATGACGGGGGAGCCGCTTGCGGTGCGCGCCGCATGCCCATCGTGCAGCAGCAGGATGTCCCCGCCCTGCAGATGGCGGGTGAGACTCTCGAGCACGCGTCCGGCACTGCCATTCACGGTGTCGAAGCCGCGCCGTGTCCAGCTCACCAGCTGCAGATTCGCCCGCGTCAGCGCCGGCTCGAGGAAGGGGTTGCGCAGACCGGCCGGCGCCCGGAAGAAGCGCGGAACCTCACCGGTCGCCGCTACGATCGCCTCCTGTGCCCGGGCGATCTCCTGCGCCACGCCGCGCGGGCCGAGAAGCGAGAAGCGCATGAGGTGCCGGTAAGTGTGATTACCTATCTCGTGTTGTCGCGCCACGATGGCGCGCGCCAGCGCTGGGTGGCGATCGATGCGCTCGCCGATGCAGAAGAAGGTCGCTCGGGCATTGTGCTCATCGAGCAGGTCCAGCACGCGGGATGTCACTTCGGGATCCGGTCCGTCATCGATCGTGATCGCGACCACGGCCGGCCCAGGAGTCGCGGCCGGCGCTCCCGCGCCGAGCGGTGGCAGATGAGTCCAGTTCGGGCCCAGCAGGTGGCTCCTTGGCCACAGCCCGCCGACGGCGAGCACGAGGTGATCGACGACGACCGCCGAGAGCGCCCACGGCCACCACTGCGGGCGCACGAGCACCATGCCGATGGCGCCGACGTGCAGCGCCACCGAGGCTCGAATCAGCGGCGAGGGGCGCGACGGCCGCAACTGTGGACGATCCATGCGCGAAATTCTGCCGCGAGCGCGAGCCCACGGCGAGCGGGGCCCGTCTCAGCCAAAGCTCGGCCCGGGGCGAGGCTTTGGCGCGAGCCGTGCATCGAGAAACCGGTCCCAGAGCGTGCGCCAAGTGGGCCAGTCATGCCCTCCTGGCACCACATCGACACTGTCCGGAGCCAGCGCGGCGGCCATCAGAGCATGGCGACGGCCGAACCGATCCTCGCGGCCAAGACCAAGGTGTACGGGCATTGAGCCTGCGCGCAGCGTACGAACGAAGCGCCAGATGCGCCGCTCATCGTCATCCTCGGGGAGCTCGGCCGGGCGCCAGCCTTCCAGCCCGTTGGCGCGCTCGATTTCCGAGGTGACCAGGTGACTGCCGAGATACGGCGCAAACAAGCAAAGACCCGCGAGCTCGCCCGGGTATCGTTCAGCGCAGTCCAACGCCAGGTAACCTCCGAGGGAGATGCCGCCCATCCACACTTCGCACCCGAGCGCGCGTGCCGGCAGGAGGATCTCTTCCCGCAGCCGCGCAAAGACGCTGCGGTCGCTCACCTCCTGCAGCTCGAACCCCACGAACACCAGATCGAGCTCGAGCGAGCGCTCGCGGACGGCACGTACGAACCCGTGATGCACGAAATCGGACGGCTCCGCGTACGCTCCGGGCAGCATCAGTATACGCGTCCGTGCGGTGCTGCCCGCGTGGGCGGGCTCGATGAGGGTCGGCATCACCCCACCGCTCCCTTCCCAACGGTACGCGTGACCGGCGGCGCCAGCATCGCGGAAAAAAGCAGCGCGAGAAGCGTTCCGGGTGCGACGGTCGAGCCGAGATCCGCGAGCACCGGGACACTCGAGCAGGCGAGCACCCCGAAGGCGATGACTGTGGCCAGGTTGGCCAGTACGAGCGATGCCAGGGTGCGCGGTAGAGAACCTTCCCCAGGGTGCATTGCGGCGCGATCGAAGAACAGGGCGTAGTTCGAACCGACCGCGACGATGAGCAGCATGCCGACCACGTGCAGGATCGTGAGCGCATGCCCGAGCGCCGCGAAAAGTGCCGCGACGGTGAGCACGGAGAGCGCGAGCGGTGCGACGACCCGCGCCACGCGTGCCGGCGAGCGTAGGGCGACGATGAGCAGTAGCGCGATCGCGCAGAGGCCGCCGATCGCGAGCCGCACCGCCTCGCCGAGGTAACCGGAATACAGTCGGTCGGCCTCTCCCTTGAGGTCGACCAGTTGGGCACCGATGGATGCGCTCGCGACCGCTCCGTGAACCTGTGCGACGGCGGCGGCCGGAAGATCAGGACCGTCGTGCGCCGATAGTGGCAATAGCGCCGACCATCCCGCCGAGCCTCGGACGAGCAGCGTATCGACCACGAGCCCGAGGGAGCTGCCGGCGAGGTCGGCCTGCTGCAGCAGCGGCGCCGCGCGGGCACGCTCGACATCGCTCACGAAGGGCTCGAGCCTCGCCGCCGTCAGCGGCAGTCCGCGCAGGCTCTCATCGAGGCGCGCGCGCAGCACACTGGCCGGCGGCAGGCTCCGGCGCCGGGCTTCCTGGGCCGCGAGCGAGGGCAGAAAACGTGTCGGCGAGTCGAAGCCACCGATCACACCCTGTTCGACGAGCGGCGCGAGTTGCGCGCTGACGGCTTCGGCGGCTTTGAGCGTCGCCTCCCGTTCGGCAGCCGCGGCCACCACGATGTAGCCGGTGTCGGGAGCGCCGGCTGCCGCGCGCAGCTCCTCATCGAGCTGCAGGTCGGCGGCACGAATCGGACTCAGGGCGGCGAGCTCGCGGCTCCACAGCGCGCCGCGATGCAGGTACAGCAGCGTTACGGCGAGGATGGCGACGAATAGCAATGCGCCGCGCGCTGCGCGCAGCCGCACGAAGACACGCTCGAGCTCATTGCCGGCTGCGGTCAGGTCACGCATTCCGACTGTCCGCGGCAGCCAGGCGGGCAGCACGAAGCGTGTCACGAGGGCCGCGGTGGTGAGACCTGCGATGGAATAGAGGCCGAGCTGTGACAGCCCGGGGAACGTCGACGGGAGCAGCGCCGCGAAGCCGCATATCGAGGTGAGGACCCCGAGGCGGATCGTGGGCCAGACCGCAGTGCGAAAGTCGCTCGGCCTCTGGGTGAAGAGGTAGATGGCATAGTCGACCGACTCACCGATGAGTGTGACCCCGAACCCGAGCGTGATGCCGTGGACCGCCGGAAAACCGAGCGCGACCGCCGCCACTCCGGCGAGCGCGCCCGAGGCCACCGGGACGAACGTGAGCAGCAGCACCGGAAGCGAGCGATACACGGCAATCAGCAGCACGGCAATGCCGGCAGCACTTATGGCCGAGAGCCGCCACACTTGGCTCTTGATCGTCGCGCGCGAGGCGACGGCGAGCACCGGCGGGCCGCTCATGCTGAAGGTGACGGCAGAGCGCTGCACGGCCGGAAGCGCGGCGCTCGCAGCGGCGAAGCTCCTCTCGAGCGCCACGCATGCGGCCTGCTGGCCGTCGATGTCGGCACCGCTCGCGCGCGTGTGCGCGAGGATCAGGGCGCGGGTGCCATCCGGCGAGCTCCACACGCCCGCGGCGGTATGCGGGACACGACTCGCATCGAGTGATTCGATGATGGCCAGTGTCTCGAGGGTCGGGTCGCGTAGAAAAAATGGCTTCACCAGCGGCCCCGCGGAAGATGCGAGCACATCCAGCGCCGCACCGATGGCTTGGTGCAGGCCGCTTGCCGTGAAGAGCGGCGGCGAGACGCGCGGGCTCAGCAGGTAGCGATGCTCGAACAGGAATTCCCGGTCGCGCTCGAGCTGCGTCGCATCGCCGTTGTCGAAAGAGAGAAACGCCGGATCGGCGCGTAGCCGCAGTGCTATCTGCCGCGACACCGCGGCACGCGTCGCGGCATCGGCGCCGCCGATGGCGGCGATGATGAGATGCGCCGCGGGCCCCTCACGCAGCTGCTCGACCAGCAGGCGCTGCGTGGCGCTCGCGCGTCGCGGCAGGAAGGCCGAGAGGTCCGCGGTGTAGCTGGCGCGCGCGGCGATGATGGCGGCAAGCAGCGCGCCGAGTGCCCAGATCAGCGTGGCCGTCTTACCGGCACTCGTCATGGGCCGACTTCACGTCCGATGGTGAGGGTCGAAGTATCTCCATCGCTCTGGCGGATTTGCACGGTGCGGATGCGGTCGGTTTCACCCGTGATGAGAATGTGCTGCACGCTGCGCTTCAGTGCCGCGTCGGTCGGTGTGAGCTCGAGCCTCCAGCTCCCGAGCGTTCCGGAGAACTGCACGGCGAAGTAGCGCGCGAGCGCGGCGCGATCGCCGGCGAGTGTTGCGCGCAGGCTCTCGACGAAGGGCACTGCCTGCGGGAAATCGTGCAGCGCCACGCTGCGGCGATGATGGTCGCGCTGCACCGAAAGCATGCCGTGCTCGAGCACCAGGTCCTCCACGCGCGGCTCGAGCGTGCGCTTCTCGAGACGGTCCGGAGCGTCGTACAGCAGCTCACCCGAGGAGTGCAGTGGCTGATCGAGGATCGCGAGCTCCTGCACCTCGGTGAAGGTGACGTGATCGTGGCGTCGCTCGGCCAGGAGCTTGAGCAGCTGGTCGAAGGCCGCGCTCTCATCGGCCGATTCGGCTGGGCTCGAGCCGAGCGAATGGCCGCCGACGGCCAGCGTGCCGACGAGTACGGCACAGGAGAGGAACACAGAACCCCGGAGCGCACGGCCACACTCCCGCCGCCCCGCGCCCGGCGAGCGCCTCACGCATCCGCTCCGTGAGTGGGTGCCTGCCAGAAGTCGTAGAAGTTGAACCAGTTGTAGGGGTCGCCCCGGCAGCCCTCCTCGAGCAGCGCCACGTAGCGCTCGATGGCCGCGCGCACCGCGGCCTCGCGAGCGCCCGGGCCGAGCTGCGAAAAATCGGCCAGCGGCCGGAACACGATGTGGTAACGATTGCCGCCGCGGTATAGACCCGCCATGAAGATCACGGGGCGCCGCAGCGCCGCCGCGACGCGCATCGGGCCGGACGGAAATAGCGCCGTCTGGCCGAGGAAAGCGACGGGCTCCGCCGGTGCGTCGTCGAAGGTGCGGTCGGCCAGCATGCCGACGAATTTGCCTTCCTCGAGACAATCGCGGATGCGCAACATGCTCTCGAGCTGACCGAGCGGGATGATCTCCGGCGCGCCCACCGGCTCGCCCGCCGGCGCGCCGTTGCCGAAGTGCGCCGCGACGCGGCTCGCATACTGGGTGTACATGGCGAGAGCGACGCGCAGTCCCGGCTGGCGACGCCCGACGGCACTCATCAACTCGAAGCTGCCGAGGTGCGCGCCGAGCAGAAACGCGCCCTTGCCGCGCTCCCAAGCCGCACGCATGAGCTCCTCGCCTTCGATGGAAATCTCGAATAGCTCGTAGCGCCCGCGGGTGAGGTAGAGACGGTCGAGGATGGTGGCGGCGAAAGTGAACACGTGCCGGTAGCAATCCCTTGCGGTGGGTTCGCGCCGGAGCGCCCGCTGCAGGTAGGCACGTGCGTGGCGCCGCGCTCGGGGCGCGAACAAGAAGAAGTAGGCAGCGATGACGTACAGGAGGAGGCGGGCGAGGGGGCGTCCGAGCCGCAGCGCCACGAACACCATAAGCGTCACCAGCAGTGCGCTGCCGCGCTCGGGTTCTGCCGCCCACTGCACGGCGCTCGTGCGCTGCGCCGAGTCGCCGCGCGGCATGGCGGCCGGCGGCGGCGCGCCTTCGGCGCGCGGCTCCGGCACGGCCTCAAGGCGCTCGCGGCCATCGGGAACGAGCACCCCGTGCGCAACCGGCTCGCCTTCGCGCAGCACACTGAAGCGGATCGAGCCGTTCGAAAGCCGCTCCTGTCCGAGCGTCAGCGTCTCTCCGGCATGCACCGGGCGCACGAACTTCGCCGTACCGATCCGCCAGCGTCCGCCGCCGCCACCGCTTTCCACGACGCGCACCATCTCATCGAGCAGTACCACGCCGGGGAGAACCGGCGCATCGGGGAAATGGCCGGCGAGCGCCGGATGCTCGGCGGCAATGGTGAAGGTGGTCACCGGGTCCACGACAGCACTCATGCCGGCGTTGCGGACTTCGCCTGCGCGGCGAGGGCCTGGAGCGCCGCCAGCGGAAGCTTCCCGGTGTCGTTGCGCGGCAGCCGCGCGACGAACAGCAGCGGTCGCGGCAGGAAGACCGCATCGACACGCTCGCGCAGCGCCTGAAGGAGCCGCGCCGCATCGAGTGCCGGTGCCACGACGCACGCCGCGACACGCGCGACGCCGGTGTGTGAGGCGCAGGGCTCTGCGGCGTGAAAGAATGCGCCGTCCTCGACCCCGGGAATGGAGTTGAGCTGGTGATTGAGGTAGGCGAGCGAGCTGCGCTTGCCGGCGATGTTCACCAGATCCGATACGCGTCCGTGCAGCAGGAAGCTATCGGCACCGGTCATCTCCAGCACATCCGGTAGAAGCGTCGGCTGCTCGATGTGTCCGCCGTGTGCCCGGCTACCGTCGGCCTCGAGCTCGAGCGACACTCCGCTCCACAGTTGCCACTCGGCGGTGTGCGTGGGTCGACGGATGGCGATCTGGCCGGTCTCGGTCGAGCCATAGATCTCCAGCAAGCGCGTATCGAAACGCCGCTCGGCCTCCGCGGCGAGTTGCTGCGCGAGCGGTGCGGTGGAGCACAGCACCAGGTCTACCGCCGGGAGCTCGATGCCTGAGCCGAGCAGTGCCCGCAGGTGTACCGGCGTCGTGACGAGCGCGCGCGGGCGCGGGAGTTGCGCGAGAGCGCCTGCGATATCGGCCGGATAAAACGGGCGCTCGGCGCACAGGGCGTGGCCGCAGGCGAGTGCGAGTAGTACGCTCGTCTCGAACCCGTACATGTGTTGCGGGGGCACCGTGGCGAGGATCGCCCAGCGCGGCCCGCCGGCGAGCCCGAGGCGACGCGCCCCCTCGCGCATGCAACGCAGGAGTGGCCCGAAGGTCTTGCGGTAGGGGAGCGGGGCGCCGGTCGAGCCGGATGTGAACACGTAGGCGGCGAGCTGCGCCTCATCGACCTGTGGCACTTTCCGCACCCCGGCCGCGGCCGGCGCATCGAGCGGCCTCGCGCCGAGCGGCTCACGCGGGTAGAGCAGGCGCGGTACTGCGATGGTGCTGTCTACCTCATCGGTGAGGCAGATCGCATCCGGCGCGAAGGCACCGAGCTGATGCATCATCTGCGGCGCCTGGCTCGAAGGTAGAAGACTCACCCGCCCTGTGACCAGTGCCGCGGCGAAACCCACCGTGAAGTGATAGCGATCGGTGCAGGCGTTCAGCACGTGGGTACAGCTCGGAAACGAGCGCATGAGGCGGTGCGTATCGGCGAGGAACTGTGACACGAGAACCGGTGCACCGGCGCGGTAAGCGATCACCGCGTCGGGGGAGGCATGTGCGATCAGCGGCAGCGTGGCCAGATGTCTACTTCGTCCGGTGTGCGATGATGTAGTCGACCAGCTGGCGCAGTGAGCCGAAGATGCGGGTGTTCTCCCCGCTGTCGGCGCGCAGCTGCACCCCGTACTTCTTCGACACCACCAGGGCGATCTCCAGGATATCGATGGAATCGAGTCCCAGGCCCTCACCGTAGAGCGGTTGGTCCGGCGCAATCTGCGCGGGCGAGACTTCCAGGTTCAGTGCCTGGACGATCAGCCCGGCGACCTCTGCGCTGAGCGCGTCGGCGTCGGCATTCGTCGTGGCAGCGGCATGCCGTAAGGAAGCTTGATCGGACATGGGACCTTTGATGGTCTGGGAGACTGGGCCGGCATTATACAAGCGGTGGCGGGCTTGGCCGGAAAACGGTTCTCCCCACCCGTGCCCACCGCAGATCGAGCCCGGTGCACTGGCTCGTGGTGGAGGAGCGTGCGGACAGCACGCTCGATCTGTGTGCCAGTCGGCCCTTGCAAGGGCACAGACTCAGATAATATACGCGCAGGGAGCAGCAGGAGGCTGATGCAGATGTCGGTGAAGACCACGATCGCGGCACAGTTCCAACAGGTCGCCAGGGAGCAGGACCGGATGCTTGCGCCGCTGTCCGACGAGCTGCGGCTGGTGCAGTCGGGGCTGGATTCGTTGAGCTTTGCGATCATCGTGGCGCGACTCGAAGACTCGCTCGGCGTCGATCCCTTCAACGCCACCGAGGCCGTGGAGTTTCCCGTGACCTTCGGTGACTTCGTCAGGTTGTACGAACGCTTTGCCAAGTGAGTCGCTGTGGGAGTCCATAACCGCCGCCGGCGCCCCTCACGGGCGGCTGTACGGCGTCCGCCACGTCATCCCGCTCGCTGAGCTGGCGCACGCAACGAGTCTCTGCGGCCGGCTCGAGGAGCTGCGCGACCGGAGCGTCATGCTGCTCGCGCAGGATCAGCTCACCGCCGCGCTCGCCCTGATCGAGCTCGACGGTGTCGCCCGGCGCATGGTGCTATGCCCGCCGGACCTCGCGCCCCAGCATTTGCCGGCGCTGGTCCGCGACGCCGAGGCAGACGCCTGTGTCGTGGATGAAGGGACTGCGACCGCCGCTGCGGACGTCCCGACGCCCTTCTATGTCCGCGCGGATCTGACGCGCAGTGGGATCCCGCGACGCAGCTCGCGAGCCACCGAGTGGGTGCTCCTCACCTCCGGAACCACCGGGGTGCCAAAGCTCGTGCTGCACACCCTGGAGAGTCTCATGAGCGCACTGCGAGCGGGCGCACGCGCTCCGGCGGAGACGCTCGTATGGAGCACCTTCTACGACATTCGCCGCTACGGTGGCCTGCAGGTGTTCCTGCGCGGGATGCATGCGGGCTCGCTCGTGCTGTCGGATCCCATCGAACCGGTCAGTAATTTTTTCGCGCGCGCGGCCGCCGCGGGTGTCACGCACATCTCCGGCACACCCTCGCACTGGCGGCGCGCCCTCATGAGCGGCGCAGCCGCGACGATCGCGCCGCGCTACGTGCGGCTCTCGGGTGAGATCGCCGATCAGCCGATTCTCGACAACCTGCGCGCTGCGTATCCGGCTGCAACGGTGGCACACGTCTTCGCCTCGACGGAAGCGGGCGTCGCTTTCGAGGTGCGCGACGGACACGCGGGCTTTCCCGCCGCCCTGGTCGGCGCGCCAGGGGCGGTGGAGCTGCGCGTGGCGGAGGAGACGCTGCAGATTCGCTCCCCGGGAGCCGCGCTGCGTTACCTTGGCGAGGGCGTCGAGCCACTGCGTACGGCGGATGGGTTCGTCGACACCGGCGATCGCATCGAAGCGCAGGGGGGGCGATACTATTTCATGGGCCGCCGCGGCGGGGTGATCAACGTCGGCGGCCTCAAGGTACACCCGGAAGAGGTCGAGGCCGTGATCAACGCACATCCGTGGGTGCGCATGTCGCTGGTGCGGGCGCGGCGTAATGCCATAACGGGCGCGATCGTTACCGCCGATGTGGTGATGGCAGCCGCCGGGGTGGGGAGCGGCACACCGCCCGTCGCCGAGGTGCTCACGCGCGAGCTCACCGAGGCCTGCCGCCGCTCGCTCGCGCCTCACAAGGTGCCCGCCATGATCCGGATCGTATCGGCGCTGGAAGTCTCCGCATCCGGAAAACTGGTGCGACCCCTTGCGTAACGTCATCGTCACCGGCGCGAGTCGCGGCCTGGGGCTCGCGATCACCGACGCTCTCGCCGCGAGCGGTTATCGCGTGCTCGGCATCGCGCGCTCGATGAGCGCGGAGCTGCAGGCGCTGATGACTGCGGCCGCGCAGGCCGGACGCGGAACAGTGCAATTCTATGCGTTCGACCTGCTCGAGATCGCGGCGATGCCGCAGCTCGTCACCCGTCTGCGCCAGGAGGTCGGCCCGCTCTACGGGCTCGTGAACAACGCGGGGCTCGGCACGGCCGGCGTGCTCGCGATGATGCGCGATGAGCAGATCGAGAAACTCATCCGGCTGAACACCCTCTCGCCCATCGTGCTCACCCGACACGTGGTGCGCTCGATGATGAGCGAGCGCGCGGGGCGCATCGTCAACATGTCCTCCATCGTGGCCACCACCGGCTACCAGTCACTGTCGGTTTATTCCGCTACCAAGGCCTCCCTCATCGGCTTTACGCGTGCGCTCGCCCGCGAGGTCGGTCAGCTCGGCATCACGGTGAATGCGGTCGCACCGGGATTCACGGATACGGAGATGACGCGGGAACTCGATTCCAAGCAGCGCGAGCAGATCATCCGCCGCAGCGCGCTGCGCCGGCTGCCGGAGCCAGCGGACGTCGCCGCCACGGTGAAATTCCTGCTCTCGGATGAGGCGCGCAACATCACCGGCACCACGCTCACGGTGGATGCCGGCAACACCGCTTAGACCCACGCCGCTGTCGGCACCCGCCAACCGGATATGCGTATCACGGATGCGCATGAAATATGCGCATGAAATATGCGCATCACTCAGCCTCAGACCCGCAGCTTCCCGGCCTGCAAGCGCGCGTGCAGCTCAGCGTCGAGCGGCACATACGCCCCACGTGCGGGATCATCGATGTAGAGCGCATCGCGTACACGTGCGGGGTCGTAGCCCTCGAGCGCGAGCTCCTGCTTGCGCAGCTTGAAGGTGCCGGTGAGCTCGAGCGCGCTCACGATGCGCACGAAGAGAGGCCGCGCATAGTCGGGCAGGCGGGCGGCGAGGGCGCGCCGCAGCTCTGCGAGTTCGAAGCCCTTCGCCGCGACCAGCGCCGCCATGCCGGCACGGCCCTCGGTCCCGGGCACGCTCACCCCGTATACGGTGGCGTCCGCCACTCCGGGACATGCGGCGATCACCTCCGCGATCTCGGTGGTGGACACGTTCTCACCCTTCCAGCGGAAGGTGTCGCCGACGCGATCGACGAAGTAGAAGAAGCCCTGCTCGTCCTGGCGCATGAGATCGCCGGTGCGATACCAGGCGTCTCCGGGCGCGAACACATCGCGCAGGATCTTGCTGGCGGAGGCCGCCTCATCGGTGTAGCCCTCGAAGTGCGTGGCACCATTTTCGGCGAGGATCTGGCCGAGCGCTTCGCCTGGCTCCTGTGGGGCGCAGCGCACGCAGCGCCCCGAGGCGTCGCGCGCGGGCGCCTGCGCTTCGAGATCGAACTTCACCAGCGCCACCGGCAAGCGATGCGCGAGGAAGGGTGGAATGCGTCCGATCGCGCCCGCGCGGCCCTCGCAGTTGTAGAGCGAGAAGTTGCCTTCAGTCGCGGCGTAATACTCGAGGATCTGCGGAATGCGGAAGCGCCGCTCGAACTCGCGCCACACATCGCCGCGCAGCCCGTTGCCGCAGGCGAGGCGCAGCGCGTGTTGCGACTCCTGCGCCTGCGGAGGGCTCGCCAGCAGATAGCGGCACAATTCGCCGATGTACTGGAACACGGTGCAGCGTTCAGCGACCACATCCTGCCAGAAGCTGCTCGCTGAGAAGCGCTCGCGCAGCACCACCGCACCACCGCCGACGAGCGTGGCGCCGGTGGCGACGACACCGCCCACGCTGTGGTAGAGCGGCAGGCAGTCATACATGCGGTCCGTGGGCTGCACGTCCATGAGGCCGGCGAACCAGTGGCTCCACTGCATGAGGCGGAAGTGGCTCACGTTGGCCGCCTTGGGGAGCCCCGTCGTGCCGGAGGTGTAGATGCACAGCGCTCGATCTGCGAGCGAGGGCGCAGGCGCTTCGTCATCGCGCAGCGCGTCACCGGCCAACCCCGCCATCGCCTCATCGAGCCGCGGGAGGTCGCCGCCGCCTGGGCCGCTCACCCAGCACTCGACACCCGCAGCGAGCAGCGGCCGCACCGCGCGCACCGGCTCGGCGAGCGATGCCCCGGCGATGACATGACGCGGCGCGACCAGGTTGAGCGAATGAGCGAGCAGCGCGCCGCGCAGGTTCGTGTTGATGAGTGCGACGGTTGCGCCGATGCGGCACAGCCCCAGCCATATCGCCAGGTAGTCCGGGCAGTTCGCCATTACGAGGCACACGGTGTCGCCTGACCCGAGCCCCCGCACGAGCCCCCAGCGCGCGTAGCGATGGCAGGCCGCGGCTAGGCCACGGTAACTCAGCGCCGCGTCCGGGGAGAGCAGTGCCGGGGCATCGGCAAAGCGCTCCGCCAGGCGTTCGATCAGGACCGGCAGAGTCAGCGAGCGGTCGCGCTCGATCCCGGCCGTACGCTCGAGGGCACGCACCCACGCCTTGAGAGGCGATCGCTTGTTTTCATCGCTGTGCGCTGCCATCGTGCCGGCATTCTATGATAGGCAACACAAGAACGACCCGGGACGGCTTATGAGACCCGAAACCATCGCGCTGCACGCGGGCTACGACTCCGACCCCGCCACCAAGGCGGTCGCCGTCCCGATCTATCAGACCGTCGCCTACTCCTTCGACAGTACCGCGCACGGGGCCGCGCTGTTCGATCTGGAAGTCGAGGGTTTCCGCTACACGCGCATCGGTAACCCGACGAGTGCGGTGCTCGAGACGCGCGTCGCCGAGCTCGAGGGCGGGATCGACGCACTGGTGGTGAGCTCAGGGCAGTCGGCCATGTACTACACCGTGCTCAACCTGGTTGAACCGGGCCGCAACCTGGTGTCGGTGCCGCAGCTCTACGGCACCACGCACACGCTCTTCGCCCACATCCTGCCGCGCTTCGGTATCAAGGTGAAGTTCGGCCGCACCGATCAGCCGGCGGAGCTCGAGTCGCTGATCGATGGCAACACCCGGGCGCTGTTCTGCGAGACGGTCGGGAATCCGGCCGGCAACATCTGCGACCTCGAGGCGCTCGCCGCGATCGCCCAGCGGGCCCGCGTCCCGCTGGTGGTCGACAACACCGTACCGACACCGATACTGCTGCGGCCGATCGAGTATGGCGCGGACATCGTGGTGCACTCGCTCACGAAATTCCTCGGCGGCCACGGCACGACACTCGGTGGTGCGGTCGTCGACAGCGGCCGCTTTCGCTGGGAACAGATGGGCACGCGCTACCCGATGTTCACCGAGCCCGATCCTTCCTATCACGGGCTCATCTACACCAAGCACTACGGCGATCGGGCCTTCACCGGGCGCATGCGCAGTGTCTTCCAGCGCACCATGGGCGCGGTGCTGTCACCGTTCAATGCGTTCCTGCTGATGCAGGGTATCGAGACGGTGGCACTGCGGGTCGAGCGGCACGTGGAGAACGCGCGGCGCGTGGCGGAGTTCCTGCGCGCCGATGCGCGCGTCGACTCGGTGAGCTACGTGGGCTTCCCCGACAACCCCTACTATCCGCTCTGTCAGAAGTACCTCGGCGGCCGTGCCTGTTCGCTCCTCACCTTCGCCATTCGCGGCGGCTACGACGCCGGCAGCCGCTTCTACGACGCGCTGAAGCTCTTCAAGCGGCTCGTGAACCTCGGGGACGCGAAGTCCCTCGCCTGTCACCCCGCCTCGACGACGCATCGGCAGATGTCGCCCGAGGAGCAGCGGCAGGCCGGCATCGGTCCGGAGACCATTCGCCTGAGCGTCGGCATCGAGCACATCGACGACATCATCGCCGATCTCGATCAAGCGCTCGCCGCCGCCACGCGCCCGAAACTCCGGCAGACGGCTACGACTTGAGGACGAGCAACCGCGCCACGAGCGCTTCTACGCTCGCCACGGAGCGGAAGTTGTCGGGTGTGATCTCACCCTGCGGGATGGTGAGATCGAATTCGGTCTCGACCGCGAGCATCAGGTTCACCATCTTGATGGAGCTCATGCCGAGCTCGCTCAGGCGCGCGTCGGATGGCAGCGAGGAGGCGGCCTCGGCGGGCTTGCCGAGGATCTGCCCCACCAGGTGCAGCAGCCGGTCACGGATCGAGGAATGTGCGGTAGAGCCCGCTGGGCCGTCGCTCATAGGCGGCTCGATGATACCGTTTCCGATGCGTGAGCTTAGCGGCTACGCCGCGCGGCGGCGCCCGGGGTCAGCTGTGATCGCGCCCGGCGAGCGCTGATGCACGACAGCCAGTTGCGATACAGCGCCACCGCGGACGACCGCCAGGTGCTCTCGAGCCCCGCAGCCACCATCGCGAATGGAAAGCTCTCGAGCGGAGTCGCGCTACGCTGCGCGTGCGCTTTCTCACGGAACTCCGCGAGCCGTGCCGTGGCATCGGCGGAAAGATAGCCGCGGGGCAGGGTGGGATAATGCGACTGCTGACCGCTCAGGTAGCGCCCGACATCGCGACGATATTCCTTGAGGAGCGTCGTGCCCTCGTACTCGGGGTGTCCCTGGAAGAAGAGCAGAACGCTTCGTTCCTCGCGCACGAAGGCGTCGGCGCCGTTCTCCTCCGACCAGCTGAGCAGTGTGTAGCCGGCCGCGCGCAAGTTCTCGGGCGGGAGCTCGTTCCACCTCGAATGCGGCATCGGCAGCGGCGCACGCACGCCGGCGAGGAGGGAGTGTCCCGTCAGGGTATCGTGCGGGTACACGCCGCAGCGCTTCTCAGGCAGCCGCCGCCGCTCGATGCCATCGAGTTCCAGGACCGCTGCGTGGGCTGCGAGACACGACCAGATGCTCGACGCGGTGTGCTCCCGCGCAAAGTCGAGCAGCTGCACGAAGCGTTGCCAGTAAGGCTCGTCCCGTAGCGCCGGCGCGCGCGGCTCGGTCCCGGTCACGATGAGTGCATCGACGCCCTCTGTGAGCACGTCCTCGAGCGGCCAATAGCTGAGGCGGATGTGCTCGAGGGCCGCGGGCGAGCGCGGCAGCTCTGGAAGCGAAGTGAGCCGCAGCCGCACAGCCTCACCGCCCGAAGCCGCCTGCAGAAGTCCGCCGAACTGAGCTTCTGTCGAGTGCAGCGCCGCATCCGGCATGATGTTCACCAGGCCGATCACGAGCGGGCCCGCGGACGGACCGCGATGCGGTGCCCGGCGGCCAGCGGTCGCGGGACGCGGCTCGATCTCTACGGGCATAAAATCACTTCACTTATTGGCAGGGTCTTTTGTGACGCCCCACCGCCAGAGACGCACAAGGTCTGATGTATTATCGGTTTTTAGATTACCCTCCGCCCACAAGGAAAACTAATCCAAGGGTCTTGCAATGGAAGCACAGCAGGTCGCGGAGGCCCGCGCCGGGGCCGGAGCCGCTCCCACGGAAGATCTACCCACTCGCGCCACAGCCGTGGCCGCCGTCGCAGCGAACCATGCGATCGCGGTCGACAGTGCCGCCCGCTTCCCCGCTGAAGCGTTCCAGGCCGTGAGGGCGAAGCGCCTGCTCGGCATTCAGGTGCCGAAGGCTCTAGGTGGCGAGGGTCTCGGCATCGGCGATGTGGCCGATGTCTGCTATCAGCTCGGTCAGGCATGCGGCTCGACCGGCATGATCTTTGCGATGCACCAGATCAAGGTCGCCTGCATCATGCGGCACATGGGCGAGAACGCGACGCTGCAGCGCATGCTGCGCCGCCTGTGCGCCGAGCAGCTGCTGCTCGCCTCATCGACGACCGAAGGGCAGGGGGGCGGGAACATCCGCTCGAGCGAGGCGCCAGTCGAGCACCAGGAGGGTGGACGCATCACGCTCGAACGCAAGGCCAGCGTGATTTCCTACGGCGCGTACGCCGATGGCGTCGTGACCACCGCGCGGCGGGCCGCCGACGCCGTGGCCTCCGACCAGGTGTTGGTGGCCTTCTTCAAGAGCGATTACACGCTGACGCGGCTCCAGGGCTGGGACGCTCTCGGGATGCGCGGCACGTGCAGCGAGGGCTACACCCTCAAGGCGGCAGCGAGCGCGGAGCAGATTATCCCCGAGCCGTATGAGGCCATTCACACCCGCACGATGGTGCCCTTCGCACACCTGCTGTGGGGCTCGGTGTGGACCGGCATCGCAGCCAGTGCGACGGCGCGCGCGCAGGCCTTCGTCCGCAACGCCATGCGTCACAGCGGTCAGCTGCCACCGGGTGCTCCGCAGTTCACGCGGGCGCTGGCCAGCTTGCGCACGCTGCGCGGAATGCTCGCGACCTCGTTGCGACGCTACGAGCAGTGCATGAACGATCCCCAGGCGCTCGCCGCGCTCGACTTCCAGACCCTGATCACCCTCACCAAGGTCGAGGCCTCGGAGCTCGCGGCGCAGACCGTCATGAGCGCCATGCGTGCCTGCGGACTGTCCGGCTACCGCAACGACAGCGAATACAGCATCGGACGCCACCTGCGCGATGTGCTCTCCTCGCCCATCATGATCAACAACGACCGCATTCTCGCGAACCTCGCGACGCCGGTGCTCATGAGCCCCATGGCGAGCTCGCTGCGCGATTGAGCGCGGGAGCGTTCGGCTCATGACAGTTCCCGGACCCGAAGCCATTGCCGCGGCTGATGACCCGCTCGCCCCGATTGCGGAGCATCTGTTCCAACCGCTCGGAGTCGAGGGTGTTTACGCCCGCACGGCGCTCTATCAGGGGGTGCTGGAGCATCTCACGGTTTTCGTCTCCCGCCAGCGTGATGAGCGCGCGGAGATCCTGCGCTTTCCGCCCGTGATGAGCCGCCGGCAGCTGGAGAAGTCCGGCTACCTCAAGAGCTTCCCCAACCTGCTGGGCTGTGTGTGCGCGTTGCACGGCAGTGAAGCGGCGATTCGTTCCGCGGCGGACCGCTACGAGAACGGCGGCGACTGGACGGCCTCCCTCGGCGCCTCGGATCTGGTGCTCTCGCCCGCCGCCTGTTATCCACTCTATCCTCTGGTCGCGACGCGCGGGCGCATCCCCGCGGGCGGACTGCTATTCGATGTGGCAGCGGACTGCTTCCGCCGCGAGCCCTCGCGCTCGCTCGATCGCCTGCAGTCCTTCCGCATGCGCGAGTTCGTGCGCATCGGGCGCCCCGAGGAGATCACGGCATTCCGCGAGAGCTGGATGACCCGGGCGCGCCAGCTCGCCGAGGAGCTCGCGCTGCCGTACTCCATCGACGTCGCCAACGATCCGTTCTTCGGCCGGGTCGGCCAGATCATGGCGGTGAGCCAAATCCAGCAGGCGCTCAAATTCGAGCTGCTGATTCCGTACCACGAGAATGCGAAGCCCACCGCCTGCATGAGCTTCAATTGTCACCGTGAGCACTTTGGCCAAGTGTGGGGGCTGCAGGACAGTCGCGAAGAGTTGGCCCATACCGGCTGTGTCGCCTTCGGCATGGATCGCCTGGTGGTGGCGCTGTTCGCCAATCACGGACTCGATCCGGCGCGCTGGCCAGCCTCGGCGCGCCGGGCGCTCGGGTTGTGACAGGTCGGCCGGCGCCCCCACGCGTGCACGGCGGCCGCTAGCATGCCGCTCGACCCCCGGGCGCGGCGGTTCCTCGAAACACTCGCCGCACTGAATCCGCCGAGCGCGTTGACGCTCTCGGTCGAGGGGCGGCGGGCGGGTCTTGCACACCTCCTGAGCTTCTTCGGTACTGCGGATGAGGTCACGGCTGTCGATCAGTTCGAGCTGCCGGGGCCGGACGGGGCGCTCCGTGTTCGGGCCTATACACCGATCGGAGCTCACATCGGCGAGCGGCTCCCGGGGATGCTCTACTTTCACGGCGGAGGCCTGGTCGCCGGAACCCTCGATACGCACGATCCCGTCTGCCGCTCGCTCAGCAATGAGAGCGGCTGTCGCGTGCTGTCGGTGGACTATCGCCTTGCCCCCGAGCATCGCTTCCCGACGGCCGTGGCGGACGGTTGCGCAGCCGCAGAATGGATCGCGGCGCATGCCGAGGAACTCTACATCGATCGG
>Ga0306924_10002277_pt1 | contig 18090 bp, 16 predicted proteins | sample sta12Can44000111_FD_203756 | JGI IMG/M metagenome (GOLD analysis project Ga0306924, IMG submission 203756) | Lab enrichment of tropical soil microbial communities from Luquillo Experimental Forest, Puerto Rico - statanox.12C.anox.44.000.111 (v2)... | ecosystem: Environmental > Terrestrial >...
GACCGTGCCCAAGGTCTCGCCGGTCGCCGGGTTGGTGACCGGGATCGTGCCGCGGTTCAGCGCGTCGACCCATTGGCCGTCGATGTAGCATTGCTGGCGGAACAGCTTCGCATCCTTGAGCTGCATAAGGCTCCTCCCTCGTTCGGATAAATCATAGGTACGGCCGCCTCCGATCTTTGGCAAGATTGGCAACCGGCACGAAATTGGAGGAAGGACAGGCCTCCGATGGCGACCCAGACGCAACCCGCGAGCAAGACCCTGAGGGTCAACGATCTCGCCCTGCATTACCTCGAATGGGGCGATGCCGCAGCCCCGCCGATCGTCTGCGTCCACGGCTATACCGGGAGTGCCGACGCGTTCAACGCGCTCGCCCGGCGCCTCCAGGACCGCTTCCACATCCTCGCCCCTGACGTACGCGGCCACGGCGAGAGCGCCTGGTCTCCCGCCGGGGCCTATCGCTATGAAGATCAGGCGAGCGACCTCGCAGAATTCGCCCGACAGCTTGGCCTAAACAAGTTTGTGCTGATCGGCACCTCGATGGGCGGCATCATCGCGATGACCTATGCCGCCGAGCACGCCGAGCGGCTCTCGGGGCTGGTGATCAACGATATCGGGCCTGATGCCGAGGCGGGCACCCAGCGCATCACTCAGATGGTCGGCAGCCGTCCTGACGAGTTCGCGACCCTGGAAGAGGCGATGGCCTACCGCCGTGCGATGTCACCGATCCTCGCGGCACGCAGCGCCAAGGACCAGCACGAGCTCGCACTCGGCATGCTGAGCCGGCGCCAGGACGGCAAATGGGGATGGAAGATGGATCCGGCCTATATCCGGCAGCGGGTCGAGCACGGTCCGCCGCGGCGTCCGCCTTTATGGCCGGTACTGCAGGCCGTGCCCTGCCCGACCCTGGTGGTGTGGGGCAGCGACAGCGACGTGCTCTCCGAAGCCCAGGCCCGGCGCATGGTCGACGTATTGCCGCGCGGCGAATTGGTCAGGGTGCCCGGCATCGGCCACGCACCGACCCTGGTCGAGCCGGTCGTGCTGGCTGCCCTCGATCGTCTTCTCGGCGGTTTGTCGGCCCAGCACTAGCTCTTAACCCGACCCTTCACCCGCCCCAACTCGAGTTCAACGGATTTGGCGAGGCCATCGCGCTGCCGCAGCAAACACGGCGGGCAGACCTATCCCAAGCGATTCAAGAAGCCGCATTACATTGACGGGCAGCAGGATCAAGTGAAGGACCAGCACCGGCTCAGCACCAGGCCGGAGGCAGCGAACCCCAACCCGTCGACACCGACCATTCCGGCCGTTCTCCCCCTCAGGAATGATCTGGCGACGCTATTGTGACCCGTCTGCTCGGGCCCGCGCGATCACCTTGTCGGCGACGGCACGCCCGAGTGCAGCGCCGGCAACAATGTCGCTGCGGTAATGAATGCCGGCCCACACCCGCGACTCCGCGGCTTCTTCGGCGAGCGCCGCGAGGGCTGCGGCATCGCGCGGGAACAAATAGCCGAGGATCCCGGCCTGGGCCATCGAGAAGCAGCCATGCGCGGCGGGATAGCTCGGATGGTTGGGGGTCGGGAATAGCGGCTTGACCTCGGGGTCGAGCTGAACGGGGCGGATCGCCCAGTAGGTGTACTTGCCGTCCCAGCAGGCGATCCCGGCATCGGTAACGGCGATGTCGTGCAATGCGTAGGCGCGCGCCGCTCGCGGCGGGTCATTGTCGAGCCGGTTCTCCAGCACCAGCCGGCCGATCTGCTCGGCCCAATATTGATGGCCGCGCAGCCCGCCGACCGCGTATTCCCAGAAATAGGCGGCGGAGTTGGTCTTCGGGGTGCGCGGGAAGTTCTTGATCTCGGCCAGTTCGGCGGCTTTTTCGGGTGAATCATAGGCGGGCGGCGGGGGCGAGCGGAACTCGCTAGGGGACGCCAGCACCCAAGGCTTCCACATCGCCATCTGCGGCAGGATCGGGTTGGTCCCGGTCCATTTGCCGGGGCCCGTCGGCACGCTTCCGGCCCACTTTACATCGGAGCCGTCGGCTTTGCCGCGCTCGATGACGCGTGCCGCGACCTTACGGCCGAGTTCCAGACCGGCGCTGACGTCGCTCGGATATTGGACACCGGCGAGCACGCGCGACCGGCCCGCCTCTTCCGCCTTGCCGGCGAAATAAGCCGCACGGTCTGGAAACAAATAGGACAATACCGCCGCCGCGGCCCCTGCCGCGACCGCATGCTCGGCCGGATAGGACGGGCTCGGCGGATTGGGCAATGCGGTAACGAGGCTGGCGTCGGTCTCGCTCGGCCGCTTGCGATTGTACGCGTATTTGCTGTCCCAGGCGGCGACCATCGCATCGTAGATCGCCGCGTGCATCAGGGCGAAGTCGCGGACCGCCCATTGCCATGGCAGGTTGTTGCGCATCGCCTCGTCGAGCGCGACTTGCTGCCAGCGATAGCTCGGCGGGCCGACATTCCAATAGGCGATCAGGTCCGCGGCTTTCGCGTCGCGCTGTCCGGCTAGGGGCTTCAGCTCGGCGATTTCGGCGGCGCCATCGTTCGGGGGCGCCGGCGCGCGCAAGTCGCGACCTGAGGTGATCACCCAGGTCTTCCAGCTTCCAGCATTCGGCTCGACCTGCTCGCCGGCCTGGGCCGCCGCAATCCCCGCGATCAGCGCGATTACGCTGATTAAAGTCGATCGCAAATGCCTTAGCGCAGCGGCGAGGATGCAAAGCCCGGCGGCCAACAAGAGTGCCGAGGATGGTTCCGGCACGGCGGGTGTGGGCGGTGGCGGCGGCGGGTTGGACGGGGCTCCGAACACGTTGCCCGCCGGATCGGTCAACGTGAAATTGTCCTGGAGGAGGTTGCCGCTCAGATCGAACAGCTGGATCTTCGCAACCTCGAAAGTATCGGAAAAGTCGGAGGTGACGTTGCCCGGACCCGATGCGAAGGCGGTAATGTCGAGCAGGGCGTCGAATTCGACAACGTTGTCAAAACCGACCAGCACGGGAACGTCGAGGATTGCGGTACCGGGGCCATTCACCCCACCAAAAACGTCAAACCCATTTGCATCCGCATGCACGCTAACGTCTCCCTGGCCCGTGAGCGTTCCGCCCGCCCCGGGGTTCCCCGCTGTGGTCACCGCTCCCGTCAGCTGCAGCGTGAAGACGCGCGTATCTTGTCCCGAGACGCCCGGGATCAGAAAATGGAACTGGTCGGCAAAGCCGGCCTGCGCCTCGGATCCGCTGGACTCGCCGAAGACAGGTTGCGGCAGGACATAGCTCGCATGAGCTATTGCCTTGAGACTGTTAAGAGCAGCGACGCCTGTCGCGTCGGCGTCACCGGCTAGGCCGGGGCCCACGACCGAAGATTGGACCGGCGTATTCTCACGGTCTTGTTGCTGATTGCCGTTGGCATCCACGAAAGAAGTAAAACATGGGAAAAGCAGAGGGAACGTGCAGTCGGCGTGTGCCAGGGACGTCAACGCGGGCCAGCTCGCCATTGCTGCCACGAAAGCGATCTTCAATCTCATGTTTTTCCCCGTTATACGAACGCTGTCGAGCTGGGGTCCGCGCACAAGCGGTGCACAGCCTACAAAGGATGGGCGAAGCGTAGCCGCGAAACCCGGCGACCGATATCCGCGGCCGGCAATGGCTATCCGCAAAGCGCAGAATTCGTGCTCCCCCGACGGGTCGGTGATCGCGAGCAGCCGTTTGCACCCCGTGCCGTGGCCTGTTAAAAAGACGGGATGCCACGGGCTCGGTGAGAAGATGAGTCCAAGCGCTGCGGGCCTGCTCAGAGGCCATCCGCTTCTTCGCAGCCGTGACCCCGAGGAACTCGGCGCTTACCTGCATGCCTGGGGGTATCAACTCTTGGTCGGGCGACAAGCCGCACGTCAACTCGACGCGTGCTTCAATGGCGTTTTTCTGCCCAATCTAACTCTCGGCTATTACCATTATGGCGCGCCAGTAGAAGTCCGGACGAGCCCGACAAACGACAATCACTGGATTCTGTGGCCGCTGCGCGGGCAGTCCGAAATGATCACCGGCAGGGTTGCGGTAACCTGCGGTCCTGGCCGCGCCATGGTCGTCTCGCCGACCCAAACGAGCTTTTTTCGGTCGCAAGGCGGCGCGAGACTGCATCTCCGGCTGAACGGCGCTGGGTTGCTTCGGCGGCTGGTTGCGCTTCTGGGCGAGCCGCTCGATAGACCGCTCGAATTCGCGCCGGAGATGATCCTCAACGAGGGTTACGGTCGCGGCCTTTCCGCGTACTTGCGCCTTGCCATCGCAGATCTCGAGCAGACTGGGTCGATATTAGGGAGTCCAATAACCGTTAACTCGTTCGAAGAGTTCATCATGACCGGACTCCTCCTCTCGCACCCGCATAACTGCTCCGGCATGCTGCTGCGTCGCCAAAAACCAGTCGCGCCGCGCGACGTGAGGCGAGCGATCGACTATATCGAGGCGAATCTCGATGCGGCAATCGGCTTGCCTGAAATCGTCGCAGCCGCCGGAGTCCCGGGGCGCACACTGATCCAGCATTTCCGCGATTTCAAGGGCACGTCGCCAATGCGCTACCTGCGCCGCGCGCGCTACCGGAAGGTTCGGGAGGCGCTCCGTGACGCCGAGCCGGAGGAACACATCACCGAAATCGCGGCCAAATGGGGCTTCACTCATATGGGTCGGTTCTCTGTCGACTATCGCAGACAGTTCGGCGAAACGCCGTCGCAGACGCTGCGGCGCGCGCGCACAACACGCCCATCCGCGATGTTGCCTTCCAGCGACTAAGGGAACGCGGGCAGTTCGAGGACCCCACCCTGGTACGCGCTATGCCCGGGCCTGGTGAACGTCACATAGATCCTGTCGCCGTCCGGCGAGATGGCGATGCCGTTCAGGCTGGCGTTGTTCAATTGACCGGGCGGGACGGCAACCCGCCTGGTCGCCGCGATAGTGCCGTCCTGCGCCATGCGCACGATCGTGTTGTCGCCGCGATTGGCGCGTAAAAATCGGAACCCCGGTCTAGAGTTGTATTGCTCGCCCAATTGACATTGTCCATGTCTCGCTGGGCGGGGGCCAGATCGATCGGCAGGTTCAGCGCCGGCGAGCTGATGCGGGTGACCGAGCCGAGCCCAAAGACCTGATTGGGAGCAGTTCCGGCAACGATGAGGTCGATCACTGCGATCGTATTGTTGAACGGCTCGGTCACGAAGAGCTGCCTTACCACGGGCGCTTGCGTGTAGGGGTTCATGACCACGCGGAAGCGAGGATCGACATCCTGGTCCGGCGGATCCCAGCTGCGGCCCAGAATGGACTGGACGGTGCCCTCCGGCGCTAAGCGCCAGGATCGCGATACCCACGCATTTGCGGCTCACTCGCAAAACGCTCCTCCCGCTTTGCAATCTTGAGTTTCCGCAGGCTAGCTTCATCTCGGTGCGGGCGATACCCGGCGCCGGCGACGGCTATCCGCAAACCGCAGAAGTCTTGATCCGCCGGACTATCCGAAAATCGCAAAAAAGGACGCCGCGCAGCGCGGCGGCCGCCGAAGTGTGAAACAGATCACAGCTGTCTGCCGGCAGAAGCCAGTACATTGGCGCAATACCGGGGTGTGCGGGGCGGGAGGGATGCCGTGACCACGCCGCTGCTCGAAGGTTACCGGCGCTGCCGCGGCAGCGATCCGGACCGAATGGAGGCCTATCTCGATACCGTCGGATTTCGGGTCGAAGCCTTGCACGACGACGACGCGCCGCTCGATATGCGCGTCAAGGGCGTCTAGCTGCCCGGCATGTATATCGGCTATACGCAATACGGCAAGGCAGCGACGATCCGGGCGGCCCCCGAGCGGACCGATTACTGGTTTCTGTTGCCGGTGCATGGGACGCTCGAAGCGCGAGTGCGCAAGGACCTGGTCGACTGCGATCCGCGACGTGGGGTGCTGAGCGACCCGAGCCGCACCGGGCAGCGGGTGCGCTCGGAAACCGGATGCGGCCGGCTCAACATCATCCTGACCGAGACCGCCATCCAGCGCCAGCTGGGGGCGCTGCTCGGCATGCCGCTGTCTCGCCCGCCGGACTTTGAGTCGGCGATCGATGTGGCTGAGGGGTACGGTCGAAATTTTGCCGGGTATCTGCGGTTGGCGATCGAAGATTTCGAGCGCGGCGGCGCAATGTTGTCGAGCCCGATCGCGATGCAGCAATTCGAGCAAATGGTGTTTACGAACCTGCTGCTGTCGCACCCGCACAGCTATACCCAATCGCTGCGCCGGCTCGCCAGGTCACTCGCGTCGGGTGATGTAAAACGCGCCGTCGACTATATGGAAGCCAATCTCACCTCACCGATCGGCCTTCCCGATATCACGGCAGCCGCTGGAGTCCCGGGGCGAACCTTGCTCGAGCATTTCCGGCGCTACAAGGGCACCTCGCCGATGGGTTACCTGCGTCACGCGCGATTTGCCAGGGCGCGCGAAGCGTTGGGCTCTGCCGAGCCGGAAGAGAACATCACGCGTATCGCGATGGGCCTCGGGTTCAGCCATATGGGCCGGTTTTCCGTCGAATACCGAAGGCGCTACGGCGAGAGCCCATCGGAAACGTTGCGGCGCCGCCGCAATCTTCCGTCCGGCGCCAGCGGTCCATCGTGGTCGGGCCGCATCCGCGGCCTTCCGGCAGACGATCTCCCAACGGGTCCGGCTGCTCCTCCTGCCCCGGCTTGACCACCGGCGTGCCCGGTAGTGCTCGGATCCGGCTCTCCGACTATGCCATCTTTGGGTCACGATCGGGGGGTATAGATGTATTGGCTTGCGCGGCGGGGCGGGCCGGAAAAGGTCGACCCGTCCGGCCCACCCTGTTCGCACCCTGCTAGCCCGGTTCAGCACCCTGCTGGGGCCCCAAATCGCCCCTGCTCGATCGCACCGGATTTTTACTTAAGAGATTGAATAAAAATTGTTTTTTGAAAAGAAGCGGCCCCGGCTCGAATTTTCCACCCTGATCCCCCGGGTTTAACAGGGGGAGGTGTCGGATCCTTTCGAGGCTGCTACTCGACGGTCACGCTCTTGGCGAGGTTGCGCGGCTGGTCGACATCGGTCCCTTTGAGTACGGCGACGTGGTAGGCCAACAGCTGGATCGGGATTGCGTAGAGCAGCGGGGCCACAAACGGGTCGCAGGCCGGCACCGCAATGCCAAAAGCGAGCCGGTCGGCGAGCCGCGCCACCCCGGCCGCGTCCGAGATCATCACGACGCGGCCACCGCGCGCCATGACCTCCTCGACATTGCCGAGCGTCTTTTCCAAGAGATCGTCATGCGGCGCCAGCACGATGACCGGCACCGCCTCGTCGATCAGCGCGATCGGCCCGTGCTTCATCTCGCCCGCGGCATAGCCCTCGGCATGGATGTAGGAGATCTCCTTGAGCTTTAGCGCACCCTCGAGGGCGAGCGGAAAGGCGCTGCCGCGGCCGAGATAGAGCACGTCGCGCGCTTCGGCGATCTCGGCGGCGATCTCGCGCAGCCGCTGGTCGTGGTTCAGCACCTCGCTCGCCCGTGACGGGATCTCGGTCAGCGCGGCGACCAGCTCGGCCTCGCGGTCATGGCTGACCGCACCGCGCGCCCGCGCCAAGGCCACCGTAAAGCAGGCCAGCACCGCGAGCTGCGTCGTAAACGCCTTGGTCGAGGCGACGCCGATCTCGGGTCCGGCCAGGGTCGGCAACACGATGTCGGCCTCGCGGGCGATCGAGCTTTCCGGCTGGTTGACGACCGCGATGATCTTCTGACCCTGCGCCTTGCCGTAGCGCAGGGCGGCCAGGGTGTCGGCGGTCTCGCCCGATTGCGAGACGAACATCGCGGCACCGCCGCGCGGCATCGCCAGGGCGCGGTAGCGGAACTCGGAGGCGATATCGACCTCGACCGCGATGCGGGCGATCCGTTCGAGCCAGTATTTGGCGACGACGCAGGCGTGGTAGGCCGTACCGCAGGCGATCATCGTCATCCGCTCGACCTCGCCCAGCGCAAACGGCAGCTCGGGCAGATGCACGGTCCGGGTCGCCGGGTTGACCAGCGCATGCAAGGTGTCGCCGATGACCGCCGGCTGCTCAAAGATCTCCTTCTGCATAAAGTGCCGGTAGTTGCCCTTGCCGATCAAGGCACCCGAGGCCGCCGCCTCGCGGACCGGACGCTCGACCGCGTGGTTGGCGGCATCAAAGATTTTGACCGCGCGCGCGCTCACGACCGCCCAGTCGCCCTCTTCGAGATAGGTGATGCGACGTGTCAGCGGCGCCAGCGCCAGTGCATCCGAGCCCAGAAACATCTCGCCGTCGCCATAGCCGATCGCCAGCGGGCTGCCGCGGCGGGCGCCGATCAGCAGATCGTGCTCGCCGGCAAACAGAAACACCAAGGCAAAGGCGCCGTCGAGCCGCGCCAAGGTCTTGGCCACCGCGTCCGGCGGTTTGAGCCCCTGCGCCAGAAAATGCGTCGCCAGGATCGCCACCGCCTCGGTGTCGGTGTCGGTCCGGAAGGCGTAGCCGAGGCCGGTCAGCTCGTGGCGCAACGCCTGGAAATTCTCGATGATGCCGTTATGGACGACGGCAACCCGGTCGGTCGCGATCGGATGGGCGTTGGTCTCGGTCGGCAGCCCATGGGTCGCCCAGCGGGTGTGGCCGATGCCGATCACCCCGTGCGTCGGCTCATGGTCGAGCCGTCTGGCAAGGTTGACGAGCTTGCCCTCGACGCGCCGGCATTCGATACGGCCGTCGACGAGGGTGGCGATGCCGGCCGAATCATAGCCACGGTATTCGAGGCGCCGCAGCCCTTCGAGAAGACCTTGCGCCACCGCCTCCTTAGCGATGATGCCGATGATGCCGCACATCAGCCGTTCTTGCCCCGCAAGCGCTCCCGGATCTCGGCAGCGCGCCCCTCTTTGTCGACCTGCTGCCCGCGCGCGATCGTTAACGCGTCCGCCGGTACCTCGCGAGTGACCACGCTGCCCGCTGCGATGTACGCTCCGTCGCCAATTGTTACTGGTGCCACAAGCGCGGTATTCGAGCCGATAAAGACGGCCTCGCCGATGGTCGTCCGGTGCTTGTTGAAACCGTCATAATTGCAGGTGATCGTGCCGGCGCCGATATTGGTGCGCGCGCCGACCTCGGCGTCGCCGATGTAGCTGAGATGATTGGCCTTGGCGCCGGCCCCGAGCCGCGCCGCTTTGACCTCGACAAAATTCCCGACATGCACCTCATCCTCAAGGACCGCACCCGGACGCAGTCGGGCGAAGGGACCGACCCGGGCGCCCGCACCAATCGAGGCGCCTTCGAAATAGGAGAAAGAGCAGATTCGCGCCCCTTCGCCGACCGTGACGCCGGGACCGAAGCTGACGTTCGGTTCGACGATGACATCGTGGCCGAACCGGGTGTCGGCGCTGAGATAGACGGTTTCCGGCGCCACCAATGTGACACCCGAATCCATCGCCGCGCGGCGCAGCCGCCATTGCATCAGCGCCTCGGCCTCGGCGAGCTCGGCGCGGGTGTTGATGCCGATCATTTCCTCGGCCGGAAGCTCGAGAGCGCGACACTGGAGGCCTTTGTGGGTCGCCAGCCCTACGATGGCGGTTAGATAGAATTCACTTTTCGCGTTGTTGCGGTCCAGCGCCTCGACCAGCTCCAAGACATGGCTCGCCCGGATCAGCATCAGGCCACCCCAAACGAGCCCGATGGCATATTCCTCAGGGGTGGCATCGGCACCCTCGACGATACGCTGGATCGCTCCCTCGGGCGCCGGGATCAGCCGGCCATAGGGGCCGGGATCGGCGGGCCGCATGCCGGCCAACAGGATCGCGGCCGGTGCGCGTTGTTGCTCCGCCAGGAGCCGCACCAAGGTCTCGCCGCGCAACAGCGGGGTATCGCCATAGAGCACGAGGACCTCGTCGATACCACCGCGTGGCGCGAGCCGCCCCTCCAGTGTTCGGAGTGCGGTCCGCACCGCGTCGCCGGTGCCGAGCGGCGGATCCTGTATGACGGTCTCCGCCGGGGCGACGGTCCGGGCGACCTCATCCATCTCGGGCCCGATCACGACGACGGTCGCGGCGGGCCGCAACGGCTCCAGCGCTTGCTGCAGATGCGCGATCATCGGTTGCCCGGCGACCGGATGCATCACCTTGGGGATCGCGGATTTCATTCGAGTGCCGTTGCCGGCGGCAAGGATGATGGCGGCGAAACGGGACTGGCTCATTGCTGGCTCGCAGGGGTGCAATCAAAAGCGGCGGCGCCGCTATCTTCACCAAAAGGTCATTGCAATCTTATAGCAGGACCTAAAAGAATCGGTAGCGATGAGCCGCTTTCTGTTGGTGTTCGATCTCGACGGCACGCTCGTGGACAGCGCGCCCGACTTGCGCGCCGCGCTCAACCAGATGCTGCGCGAGCACGGCTGCCCCGCGTTGTCGCTGCCGCAGGTGAAGCGCATGGTCGGTGACGGTGTGCCGGCGTTGGTCGCCCGGGCTGTTGCGGCGGGCGGCGCCGATCCGGCCGACGCACCCAGGGCATTGCCCCGCTTTCTCGAGCTCTATGAGGCGAACGCAATCCGGCTGACCCGGCCCTACCCCAAGGTGCCGGAAACGCTGGCGAGCCTGCGCCGCCGGGGCTACCGTACTGCGATCTGCACCAACAAACCGCAGCGAGCCACGATCGCGGTGATCGAGGGTCTCGGTCTCGGCCAGCTCTTCGACGAGATTGCCGGCGGCGATCGCTTCCTAGTCAAAAAGCCCGATCCCGGTCATCTGCTCGGCCTGATTTGCAAGCTCGGCGGCCGGCCCGAAGCGAGCGCCATGATCGGCGACAGTGAAAACGACGCCGCGGTCGCTCGCGCCGCCGGGGTACCCCTCGTGTTGATGCGCTACGGCTATGCCCGGGTCGATCCCGAATCGCTCGCCGCCGACGCCTTACTCGACCATTTTGCCGAGCTCCCCCGAGCACTTGAACGGCTTGAGCTGATGCCGTGAAAGGCTGTCGGCCGAGGGCCTCTTGCCCAGATCCGTCGGGGGCCGCATAACGTCACGCGAGGAATGGCCCGATGTCACATTCTTCCGACGATCCGTCATACGATCGGAGCAGCACAGAGGCGCCGAGCGACCGGCCCGCCGAAGGTCCGGAGAGCGAGCCGGCGAGCTCGAGTTCGCCAAGCCCGTCGGTGGTCTCAGCTGAGGGTAATCAGCAGGGTCCGACCGCGGACGCTGAGGAAGTTCCGAGATTGCCCCGCCGCCGTCGTCGGCGCCGCCGCAGGCCGCCTCGCCCAATCAACCCGGCGGAAGCGACGGCGGCAGGGGAGGGCCAACCCGAACCACCGGCGGCGGCTGGAGATGCCCCCCAGAGCACGGATGTTCCGGCCGTGCCGCCAAACGCCGTCGGACCCCGCCGACGCCGACGCCGTCGTCGCAGGCCACCGCGTGAGCCGGGCGCCGCGGAGGCGGCAGCGGTTGGATCAGCCGAGCCTGCGGAGTCCCCTCCAGATGCCGCGCTGTCAAGCGATCGTGAGCCTCGGCAGGACCGCCCGGGCACACAGCCCTACGGCAGGCGCCGCCGCCCGCCGCCGCCGCGCCCCCCGGCGGCGAGTGCTGCCAAGGCCGACCGAGTCACCGATGGTGCGCCCTCGCGCGGCAGCCGGACAGGGGCTCCGCAATACCGATCTGGGCCTTACAGAAGCTCGCAAAACCGAGGGGCGCGCAATCGCCGCAACGGCGGCGAGCGGTCGCCGGAGGGAGCGCCGGTACCTGATGATCGGCGTTCCGGAGACCGCCGTGCACGCGGCGAGCGCCCACCTAGCCGTAATAATCGACGGCCGGGAACAGACCGTGACGTGGCGCGGAAGAAACCCGAGCCGCGGCTCTACGCGCTCGAAGCGATCGTCGATCGCGGCTTTGAGGATGTCGTCGACGCCGCCGAGGACAATCTCACCCGGCGCGTCCACTGGACGATCGTCAAGCGCACGGTGGCCGACCAGGAAAGCGGCAAGCCGGTATCAGCCACCTATGTGCTCAAACGCGACGGTGTCGATACCGAATTCCCCGGTCTCGGCGCCGCGCGGTCGGCTGCGAACAAAACCATTGTCCATCCCGAAAAACTAACAATGTCAAAGGCCGAGCACGCCGCCGAGCACGCCGCCGCGAAGAAGTGACGAGCCGCCCGATGTGGCCGCCAACAGCGGCGTGGGCAAGCCGGGCCGCGAGCCTTCGCCCCACAGCTTTGTCCCGTGGGGCATATCCTGACAGCTCGCGGAGTCCTCCGTGTTCCCTGCGCAAGCCGCAACAGCAGCTTTTTAGTCAGGATCCCCCAGCTTAAATTAGTCGGGATCCCCAGCGCGTCATCGTCTCAAGCGGCTGATCCAGAGGCAGGCGCTCGGCGATGCCGTCGACGCACAGCTAGCTAGCTAGAGGCTGCCGAGTGCTTCGAGACGCAAAAAAGTAATTCGTCATTCCCGCGAACGCGGGAATCCAGCAATTTCAGTGCCTTTGCCTTGGATCCCCGCCTTCGCGGGGGTGACGATATGCTGTCGATAAGCTTGTTTTCGTTCCGGTCGGCCTCTAAGAGGGATCGATCAGCGGCCGATAAACTTTGGCTTGCGCTTTTCCCTAAAAGCCGCGACTCCCTCGGCATTATCTGTTGTCATGTGCAGTTGCGGCTGCACCAGGCTCTCGATCTCAAGGTAATTCTCGAGGCCGGGGCCAACGGCGGCGTGGAACAATTTTTTCGCCAGCCCCAGCGCAAAAGTCGGTGCCTCGGCGAGATCGGCGGCAAGCTCTTCGGTCTTGGTCATCAGTTGGTCATCCTCGACGACATGATTGACGAGGCCGAGCGCCAGCGCTTCCTCCGCCTCGACGAAGCGCGCCGAAAACACCAGCTCCTTGGCCTTCGCGATGCCGAGCCGGCGCGTCAGAAACCAGATAGCGCCGCCGTCGGGTGCAAGGCCGATGCGCCGGAAAATCTGCGAGAAACGGGCGGTCTTCGATGCCACCACGAGATCACAGGCGAGCGCGATACTCCAGCCGATGCCGACGGCGGGGCCGCGCACCGCGGCGATCACCGGCTTCTCGATCGCATGCAATGCGCGGATAAAGGTATGGCCGCCGCGCTGCATGTGCTCGCGGTCGGCGCGCAGATCGTGCGGCTGCCCGGCCATGCGGTCGACATCGGCTCCCGAGCAGAACCCGCGTCCTGCGCCGGTGACGATCACTACCCGAACCGCGTCGTCGAAGCGCAGCCGGGCGAAGTAGTCGCACAGGCTCTCGCGCATCTCGATACTCAGCGCATTCAGTTTCTCCGGACGGTTCAGCACGACCTTCGCGACGGCGCCTTCGATGGTCAGGTCAACCGACATTCTGTCTCTCCCTCTAATCCCCAGGGACTATAATCGGCGCCTATGACAGCGAACAGGAGCAAGGACGGATGAGCGAGACCCAAAAGAGCGACGACGGCAAGCCGCGGCTCGTCGGCATCAACCACATCGCGATTGAGGTCGGAGACATCGATCAGGCGCTCGATTTTTATGGCAAGATCTTCGAGTTCAAGCTGCGGGCCAAAAGGGTTGGCAATGCCTTTATCGAGCTCGGCGACCAGTTCATAAACATGATGCAGGTCACTGAGCCGCATGAGGACCGGCGTCGCCATTTCGGGCTCGTTGTCGACGATCGTTCGAACGTGCGCGCGCGGGTCGAGGCCGCGGGCGGCAAGCTGCTGCCCGGGCCTTTTCTCGACTTTCTCGATCCTTGGGGCAATCGAGTCGAGGTAGTCGAATACGCCAATATTCAGTTCACCAAGGCACCGCATGTGCTGCGCGCGATGGGCCTCGATCTCGACAAAAACGAGAGTGCCCAGCGCGAGCTGGCCGAAAAGGGCATGGCGCCTTAGCCGCGTGCGCCCCGGGAATTCTCGGCGTAGCATTTCGGCCCGTACAATCGGAGGGAACGGCCATGGCGAAAGGTGTTTTGATCGCGGCGATGGATTTCTCGAAGGTCGCCGATGACGAATTCAACGACTGGTACGACACCGAGCACATTCCCGAGCGGCAGCGCGTGCCCGGGTTTCTGACCTGCCAGCGCTGGATCGGTGCCGACAACCCCAAGCACTCGGTCGCCACCTATGACCTCGAGAGCCTGTCGGTATTGCATGGTCCGGGCTATCGGGCGATCGGGGGCGAGAATTTGTCGCCTTGGTCCAAGCGTGTGACCGCCCGTACTCAGCGCATGCTGCGGTTTGAAGGCGACCAGATCTTGCCCGGCGACAAGGCTGCTCCGGAGGGTGCCGGCGGATTGCTGCTGGTCGGGATGACTCCCGCATCGGCGGTCGAGACCGCGTTCAACGCGTGGTACGACACCGAGCACGTCCCGGCGCTCGCCCGCGTTCCTGGGGTGCTGTCGGCACGCCGCTTCCGTACCGCCGCCGGTAGCGGCCCGAAATACGTGGCGCTCTATCATTTGACTTCGCCCGGTGTCGTCGATGGCGCCGAATGGAAGCAGGCGAGCGGCTCGACGCCGATGCCTGAGCATATCCGGCCGCAAATCAGCGACCGCCTGCGGCTGGTTTGCCGGAGCTACCGCCGCGCGAATTAAAAATGCGGTACGAGCTCTATTACTGGGCCGGGATCCAGGGCCGCGGCGAGTTCGTCCGCTTGGCGCTCGAGGAGGCGGCTGCAGCCTATGTCGACGTCGCCAGAGAGGCGGGCGGGGAGGGCGCGATGATGCGCCTGCTCGACGGTGAGGAGGTCGAGCATCCGCCCTTCGCCCCGCCCTATCTCAAGGCGGGAAGGCTGCTGGTCGGCCAAACCGCCAACATCCTGCTTTACCTCGGACCGCGCCACGACTTGGCCCCGGCGAGCGAGGCCGGACGGCTTTGGGCGCACCAGCTGCAATTGACGATCGCTGACCTCATCGACGAAGTGCACGACACCCATCATCCCATTGCCAGCAGTCTCTATTACGAGGATCAGCGTCCGGAGGCCCAGCGCCGCACCAGCGACTTCCTGAAGTCTCGAGTGCCTAAATATCTCGGCTATTTTGAGAAGGTGCTGGCGCGCAACAAAGCGCGCGGCGGGCATCTGATCGGGGCAAAGCTGAGCTATCCGGATCTGTCGCTGTTCCAGGTTGTCGCCGGTCTGCGCTACGCCTTTCCGCGGGCGATGAGCCGGCTCGAGCCGAACTATCCGCGGATCGTAGCTTTGCACGGCATGGTCGCAGCCCGCGCGCGGATCGCTGCCTATCTTGGCTCCAACCGCCGGATCGCGTTCAACAAGCACGGTATCTTCCGTCGCTACCCCGAGCTCGACCCTTAACCCTCGGCGCGGTGAACGGGGAGAAGGAGGGCCCCGTGCAGCGGGAGCCCCCGGACGGCCGCCCGCCAAGACGGGCGTTCCGGGGGAGGGGCGCCGGGCGAACAGGAGACGAAGGCATGGGCATACGTACCGGCAAGGAGTTGCTGGAGTCATTGCGCGACGAACGCCAGTTGTTCATCGACGGTGAGCGGGTCGCCGATGTGACGGCCGACCCGCGCTTTGCCGAGGCGGCTAGAAGCCTGGCCGCGCTCTACGACATGCAGCACGACTCCGCACTCACCGAGCAGATGACTTTTCGCTCGCCGACCAGCGGCGAACGCGTCGGGCTCTCCTTTATCGAGCCGCGCTCGGTCGACGACCTGATCCGCCGTCGAGACATGGTCAAGATCTGGATGGACGCGAGTTGCGGCATGTTCGGCCGCAGCCCCGATTTTATGAACATCTTTGTCACCGCCTTTGCCTCGGCAGCCGATGACTTCGGGCACAAGGACAAGCGCTTCGCCGAGAACCTGCGCACCTATCACAAATACATCCGCGAGAACGACATCTGCATGACCCACACCTTGGTCAACCCGCAGGTCGATCGGCCGAAACCGGTCGAACAGCAGGACAACGATCTCGCGGCCAAGATCGTCAAGGAAACCGATGCCGGGATCGTGATCCGCGGAGCGCGCATGGTGTCGACCCTATGCGCTTACGCGCATGATCTCGTGGTGCTGCCCTCGACCTATCTCGCCACCGGCAAGGAGGCCGAGCCCTACGCCTTTGGGTTCAGCGTCAAGGCCGACGCGCCGGGTCTGCGCTTCATCTGCCGCCCCTCGGTGATCCACCAGAACGCCGCCTCGCCGATGGATTACCCGTTGTCGTCGCGCTTTGACGAGACCGACGCGATGGTGATCTTCGACGACGTGCTGGTGCCGTGGGAGCGCGTCTTCATCCACCGCGATGCCGAGCTGTGCAACGGGCTCTACAACCGCACCGGCATCATGCCGCAGATCATGCACCAGTTCTCGACCAAGAACCTGGCGAAGTCGGAATTCATGATGGGGCTCGCCTTTGCCATCGCCAAGACGACCAATATCGATCAGCACCTGCACGTCCAGGGCATGCTAGCCGAGCTGATCCAGTACACCGAGTTCTGCCGCGCTTGCCTCAGAGCCAGCGAGGCCGATGCGTCACCCGGTCCCTCCGGCGTGATGACCCCCGCGGCGATGCCGTTGTGGACCGTGCGGATGATGTACCCCAAGGTGTTCGTGCGGATGTGCGAGATCATCCAGACCTTGGGTGCCGGCGGTCTCGTCGCGGTGCCCTCCTTTGCCGAGCTCGGGGGGCCGGCTGTGACTGACGTTACGACCTATTTCCAGGCGGCAAACGCCGACGCCAAGACCCGCATCAAATTGTTCCGGCTCGCCTTCGACGCCGCGGTCTCGTCCTTTTCGGGCCGCCAGCAGCTCTACGAGCGCTATTACTCGGGGGACCCGGTAAGGCTCGCCGGCACGCTCTACGGCCTCTACGACAAGGACACCCATATCGACCGGATCTTCGGCCTGCTCGACGATCTCGAAGCGCGGCAGAAAGCCGAACGGCGATGATTCGATTTGACAGATGTGGCTCGAGGGTAGTCTTTCGATCTAAGCGTGTTGTTCCGCGGCGGAGAGCCCGACCGCTGGCCTATTGACAAGCCCGACCGATGAAGCGAGACGGTGCAGCACGAGCAAGCCGACAAATGCTGCTGCATTGATCACAAAGATTCGGCCTTGGATCGCCGCAGTATAAATCTCTGTGCCGCCCAGCAATGTCGCCGATACGACGAATAATGTGGCCTCGTAGACTGCGAACGCGACTAGAAATGTCGCCGTAGCGGTGAACGCGCGACCTGCATTCGCGAGGCGCCCCGCGATCCCCCGGCCGGCCAAGGTCGCGAGGATCGCCACGACGCCCAGCATCGCGCTCCAGGCAAACGTGCTCGCATCCGAGGGATAGCCGAGCACGGTGAAACCAACCAGCTGGTTCGACAGCTACACGAGTACGATCAACAGCAATGCGTCTCGTCGCGACAAGCTCAGCGCCGCGGTCGCGGCGAATGCCGCCAACGGCACAGCGCAGGCGAGGCCAAGGCTGAAAACGACACTGGCTGTGACCAGTAACGCCAGCCACAGCGGATGACGCCAATCTCGATGCACCGATAGCGCGCCAATTGACTGACTGGCTGGGTGTTCGGAAACCGGTTGTTTCATCCTTCTCTCCTCTCTATCCATGGCTGAGCACGCGGCCTGAACGGTCGAGCGGGTCTGGGTCGGTCAGTCCGAGCCAGCGTGCTCGCAGCCGATCCCAGAGATCGAGGCGCGACCAATCGGGGGTCTTCAAGATCTTATCGGTGTCGGGGGCCAGAAATGGGTTTGGGAGCAGAATTGTCGTCTGCTGCTCGCCGTGGCCGTTGAAGAGGCGTAGCCCCCACGACACCGGCGCGCCGGATCTGTCGAGCCGCCGGTAAAGCTCCGCACGCGCCGTTCGGCAATGGTGGACGAGCGCTTCGGGTGCAGGATCATTTGGCGGCCCCTTGTGTGGACCGATGCAAAGGTGGACATGCGACACGCCAAAGGCCACGGTTAGGTAGCCGTCAAGCATCCCGATATGGGTCGGCGCGTGCGGCGCTCGGATCTCCCAGGCTGCCCCCTGGATCAGCGGCCCGAACGTGATCTTGTCCCAGTACTGCTCGAAGAGGTGCCGCAGCAAGGCCTCCAGACTGACCTCGTCTGTCGGCAACGGAAAGATTTCGACGGTTGCGCCGTCCGGGTCCTTGACGGT
>Ga0306924_10002281_pt1 | contig 18081 bp, 15 predicted proteins | sample sta12Can44000111_FD_203756 | JGI IMG/M metagenome (GOLD analysis project Ga0306924, IMG submission 203756) | Lab enrichment of tropical soil microbial communities from Luquillo Experimental Forest, Puerto Rico - statanox.12C.anox.44.000.111 (v2)... | ecosystem: Environmental > Terrestrial >...
GGCGGGCTCGCCATCGCCACCGTGTTCGCCTGCGGCGTTTTCGGCGCCATGTCCGGCGCGAGCACCGCGGCTGCTTCGGTGATGTCAAAGATCGCCATGCCGGAAATGCGCCGCCACGGCTATTCGGACGAGCTCGCCGCCGGCGCGATCGGCATCGGAGCGACGCTGGACATTTTGATCCCGCCGAGCATCGCCATGGTAATCTACGGCATCGCCACCCAAACCTCGATCGGCAAGCTGCTGATCGCCGGCGTCGTGCCGGGAATCGTCGCCGGCATCCTGCTCGCCGCCATGGTCTATCTGTGGGTCGTCATCAGCCCCAAGCACGCGCCCTCGACCTACCGCGTCAGCGCGCAGGAGCGTTGGACGAGCCTCGTGCGCATCTGGCCGAGCCTACTGCTCATCCTGCTCGTGCTAGTGCTGCTCTACACCGGCATCGCGACGCCGACGGAGGTGGGCGCACTCGGTGCCTTGCTCGCCGGCGTGATCGGCGCGGTGTTCGGCCGCCTCACCTTCGCGGAGGCGATCGACGCCGTGAAATCGACCATCCGCACCTCGGCGATGATTTTTCTCATCCTGCTCGGCGCGACCATCTTCGGCTACTACATGGCGCTGAGCCGCATTCCCCAGGAGGTGGTCACCGCCGTCGCCGCCATGAACCTCAATCGCTGGGTGGTCATCATCGGCATCGTGGTGGCCTATTTCATCATCAGCATGTTCATGGATGAAATCCCTCTCCTCCTGCTTACGCTGCAGCTCACCTTTCCGTTGATCACCTCGCTCGGTTTCGATCCGATCTGGTTCGGGGTGATCTCGATGATGATGGTGGCCATGGGGCTCGTCTTCCCGCCCGTCGGCCTGGTCGCATTCATCGTGAGCGCGACGGCAGGCGTCGATCTCATGAAGGTCTACAAAGGAACCAGCATCCTCATGCTGTCGATCGTGATCACGACCGTGCTGCTGATGATTTTCCCGCAAATCGCGCTCTGGCTGCCGGCGACGATGCGATAGAGTATGTCCCTCGGCGTCACGGCTTGACCGATACGGAGGATCGCCATGAACGTTCAGGATCCGTCGCGATTTGGAGCAAAGGCCGATCGTCCTGGTCTCGCTCCCGGCTACATGTCGGGCTTCGCCAACTCGTTCGAGAGCGAGGCGCTGGCAGGCGCGCTGCCGGTCGGGCGCAATTCGCCGCAAAAGGTCAAGTTCGGCCTCTACGCCGAGCAGCTCTCCGGCTCGCCGTTCACCGCGCCGCAGTCGACCAACCAGCGCTCCTGGCTTTATCGCATCCGGCCCACGGTCAAACACTCGGCGCGCTACCGCAGGATCGACAAGGGATTCATGCGCACCGCGCCGGCGGCGCGGGAGGAGAGCGACCTGCCGATCGGCCAGCTGCGTTGGGGACCGATCCCGATACCAGACGAGAAGCTCACCTTCGTGAGCGGCTTGCGCACCATGACGACGGCGGGCGACGCCGAGACGCGCGCCGGCATGGCGGCGCATGTGCTGCTCGTGACCGCATCCATGCGCAACGAGTATTTCTTCAACGCGGACGGCGAGCTCCTCATCGTCGCGCAGGAGAACAAGCTTCGTTTCCGCACCGAGTTCGGCGTGATCGACATCGCGCCCGGCGAAATCTGCGTGATCCAGCGCGGCATGATCTTCAAGGTCGAACTCATCGACGGGCCCGCGCGCGCCTATATGTGCGAAAACTACGGCGGCGCTTTCACGCTGCCCTATCGCGGCCCGATCGGTGCAAATTGCCTCGCCAATCCGCGCGACTTCCTCACCCCCGTCGCGGCGTACGAGGATAAAGAGGAGCCTTCCACGCTGCTGGTGAAGTGGGGCGGCGAGCTCTACGCGACCGAGATCGGCCAGTCGCCGCTCGACGTGGTCGCCTGGCACGGCAACTACGCGCCCTACAAATACGATCTGCGGCGTTTCTCCCCGGTGGGCGCGTTGCTGTTCGATCATCCCGATCCGTCGATCTTCACGGTCATGACCGCGCCGTCAGAGACGCCCGGCACCGCCAATGTCGATTTCGTCATTTTCCCGGAACGCTGGCAGGTGGCGGAAAATACCTTCCGGCCGCCGTGGTATCACCGCAACCTGATGTCGGAATTCATGGGCCTCATCTACGGCGTCTACGACGCCAAACCGCAGGGTTTCGTGCCGGGCGGCATCTCGCTCCATAATTGCATGCTGCCCCACGGACCGGATGAGACCGCTTTCGAGCGTGCGAGCAACAGCGAGCTCAAGCCGGTGAAGCTCACCGACACCATGGCGTTCATGTTCGAGACCCGGTTCCCGCAGCGGCTGACGAAATACGCCGCCGACCTCAAGGAGCGGCAAGACGACTACATCGACTGCTGGAAGGGCTTGCGTAGGCACTTCGATCCGAGCGGCGCGAAGCCGTGAGCACACCGCGATGAGGGATGCGCCGGTGTTTCTGAAGCGGCGCGAAAAGATCAAGCCATGATCGACGAGACCCATTCACCCGCGCGGCGCAGCTGGGTCGCCTCGGCCAATCAGCACGCCGACTTCCCGATCCAGAACCTGCCGCTCTGCGTGTTCAAGCCGCCGGGCGGCGCTGCCCGCGGCGGCGTTGCGATCGGAGACGACGTCTTCGACCTCGCCGCGGCGCTCGAGCTCGGCCTGTTCGATGGGCTCCCCGCGCGAGCCGCCGAGGCAGCCACCGGCGCGACGCTCAACCCGCTGTTCGCGCTCGGCCGCGAGGCGCGCGTCGCGCTGCGCCGCCGTCTCGGCGACATTCTCGACGCCGATGGCCGCGAGCGCGCCAAGGTCGAAGCGCTGCGGTCGCGCCTCCTTCACCGCGCCGACGATTGCCCGCTCGCGCTTCCGGCCGCCATCGGCGACTACACCGACTTCTTCGCCGGCATCCACCACGCCACCAACGCCGGCAAGCTGTTCCGCCCCGACAACCCGCTGCTGCCGAACTACAAATACGTGCCGATCGGCTATCACGGCCGCGCCTCCTCCATCGCCGTGTCGGGCGCGACGCTGCGCCGCCCGAGCGGCCAGCGCAAACCGTCCACTGAAACGGTTCCGAGCTTCGGGCCTTCCCGCAGTCTCGACTACGAGCTCGAGCTCGGAGTTTGGATCGGCCCCGGCAACGACCTCGGCACACCGATCGCCATCGCAGACGCAGCGAGCCACATCGCGGGATTCTGCCTGCTGAACGATTGGTCCGCGCGCGACATCCAGGCGTGGGAATACCAGCCGCTGGGCCCGTTCCTCGGCAAGAGCTTTTTCACCACCATCTCGCCGTGGGTCGTCACTCCCGAAGCGCTGGCGCCGTTCCGGGCGGCGCAGGCGGTGCGGCCGGCGAGCGATCCGGCGCCTCTGCCCTATCTCTGCGACGCGGCGGACCAGGCCACCGGCGCCCTCGACATGGAGCTCGAGGTGTTCTTGCTCACGCCGGGTCTCAAGTCGAAAGCGCTTCCCCCGCAGCGACTGTCTGTCGGCAACGCGCGCCATCTCTACTGGACCGTGGCCCAGCTCGTGGCGCATCACAGCAGCGGCGGCTGCAATCTGCGAGCGGGCGATCTGTTCGGCACCGGCACGATCTCGGCGCCCGGGGACGGCGGGCTCGGCAGCTTGCTCGAGATCTCGGCCGGCGGGCGACGGCCGGTTGAACTCGCCTCCGGCGAGGCGCGCCGTTTCCTCGAAGACGGCGACACCGTCATCATGCGGGCGCGCTGCGCCCGCGAAGGCTTTGCGACCATCGGCTTGGGAGAGTGCCGCGGAACGATTGCGCCCGCCATCTGACGCCCATGGCGTCCGTGGCGCCTCGATGCCCCCTGAAAACGCCGCCTGTTGGCTTTAAACGCTGGAATGTCGCGTCGGCGTCATCAAAGCGAAACATACTGCTTCTAAGGGTATTGCGCGGGCTTGAGTTTCCGCCCGGTGTTCGCAGTTTTCAGCCGCACTCGTTCCGTAAGGCCCGGCCGGTCGGGAGATTGTCCCGGGTTTGAGTTGAGTACTCCCGGCCGGCCGTATTGACCACGCTCCCGCAGGAGCCGCCCGATATCGATCGACTGGGCCACGGCCGCATATTTTCTCGACTGATCCGGCCGACTCAGAAAAGATCGGAACCATCGCGCCGACTTGGCGTTGGTGGATACCGAGATGGGAGTCGACTAACGTGCTGTTCCTGCAACGCCTCCTGCTGCACTACGGAATTTACCGGCGGTATCCCCTCAAGCCCTGGCCGGCGTTCAAGAACGCCTGGCGGATTGCATTCAGATAGGCGACAATTTACGGCATGAGTATCCCAACGGGGGGCTCATGCGCCTGCGTCGCATTCACCTTATTTGCGTCATCGCCGCCGCCGCCATCCTCGCCGGCGCGCGGCCGGCTTTGACGCAGGCCGATTCGCCGCCGAGCATGGGACCCAGCATGCCATCCGACATCGACCCCCAATCGGGGTTCCGCCTGCCGCTGCCGAAACGCGAAGATTTGGACGAGGCCGGCAAGGCCCACTACGACCGTGCAACGGCGCCGGGCGCGTCGATCGCCGGCCTGCAAGGCCCGACCGGGATCGGGCTCTACAGCCCGAAGGCGTCTGCGCACGCGCGCGCGCTCAACCGTTACCTGCGCTTCGAGGCGGGCTTTGCCCCTCGCGTCCGCGAGATCGCGATCCTGACGACCGCGCGCGAGATGGACAGCCAATTCGAGTGGTCGGCGCACGAGCCGGAGGCGCTGAAGGAAGGCGTTGAGCCGCGCGTCATCGAGGTGATCAAGCACCGCTCGACCACCGCAGGCCTCGACGAAACCGACGCGACGGTCATCGCGCTCGGCCGACAGATTTTCCGCGACCACAAGGTGACGCCGGAAACTTTCGCCAAGGCGAAGGCGCTGTTCGGGCCGAACAAGCTGGTCGAGCTGGTGATGCTGATGGGCAACTATGCCGGCACCGCGGCGTTGCTCACCGCCGTCGACATGCAGTTGCATCCGGGGCAAAAGCCCCTGCTGCCGATCCCGTAGGGCCGATGCAGTCTTCAGCGTAAAGCGCCGCTGCTGCGTCCACCTCACGCCAGCTCGCGGGTCCTGGCGGTGAGATAGTCCTTCACCAGCTCGGCCGTCAGCACGACATTGGGATTGTATTCCGGCGCGTCCTCGATCTGCTCGAGATCGTTCAAGCCGCAATTCTTGTAGATGCGGTTGGTGCAGGAGATCAACCGCGCCGGCCGCGCCGCATCGGCGTTGAAGTGCTGATGAATCGTGCACGGCGGAATGTAGATGACGTCGCCCGCCTCCCATTCGAAGCGCTTGATCTCGGCTTGCGGCTGCCAGCGATAGGTGTCGACGATCTCGACGTCGCAGTCCTGGTGCAGATCATAGCCGTGACCCTCGACCACGTAGAGGCACTCTTCCGCCAGGTGCCGGTGCTTGCCCGACCGCGACCCCGGCGGGATCACCTGCATGTAGGCGTCGACCGTCTCCATGCGCGTGTGCATCTGTTCGTTCAAGAGATGCTTGAGCAATCCCTGCCGCGCCATCTCCCACGGCATGTCCTCGGGATGAATGATCTTCTTGCGCCTGGCGTTGCGCGCCGGCCGCGCCAGCGCGTCGTCCAGCAGGTTCTGATAGAGATTTCCGTTCAGCGTGCCGCTGAGCCAGGCCCTTGCCTCATCCCAAGCCATTTTGCGCCTCTTGTCGCGATTGCATCCGTATCGTCCGACGACTCTCAATCATGCGGGTGGTTGTGATCCTCTTCCTCGTGCCGCGGCACGAAGTTGCCCTGGGTGGCGGACGGCGTCTTCGGGCGCTTCTCCACCGTGTGCTGGAACAGCATGTTCATGAACAGGTACATCGGCTTGGTCTTGATGACCAAAGCCCGCGCCGGCTCCTTCGCGCTGGCGTTGAAGTGCTGGTGCACGCAATTGTTATGCACGATCGCGACGTCGCCGGCCTTCCAGTCGTAGCGCGTGCCGTCGTGGATTTCGTAGCCGGCGCCATCGAGAATGTAGAAGGCCGCCTCGTTCACGTGGCCGTGCTTCTGAGTCTTGGCGCCCGGGGCATATTCCTCGAGGTGAATGTGCAGCGTCTGGGTGCGGCCGTCCTCGGGCTCCACGTAATGCCGGCTGAAATGCTGCGGACCGCCGTCGAGCTTGAGGTCCTTGCCCTTGATCACCCGCGGCATCGCCCGCAGCCGCGCCAGCTCGTCCTTGAGACTGTAGGCCCCTTGCAGCGCGCGCACGAAAACGCGCTCTTTGTCCGGATCGTGCTGCTTATCACCCATGCGTCATTCCTCTGTGACCTTCTCTACGACCGCGCGCTCAGTGCGTCGGATTCGTGACGATATCGCGGTATTGTTTACTCCATTTCGGATATTCATCCAGCCCTTTGGCGGGATCGAGAAAATGCAGGGAAGCGCCCTCCGGCAGCGGCCTGGCGTTCGCCCGCGCCGGAAAGAAGTCGCGAGCAAGCAAGATGTCCTGCCCATCGGTGAGCATGAACTCGAAGAACAGGATTGCGGCATTCGGGTGCGAGGCGCGGCGGGCGACGCCGGCGCCCTCGAAGCGCGCCACGCTGGGCGGAATGACGAACCAGTCGATCGGCGCGCCGCCTTTGCGCAGCTGCTCGGTTTTGTAGGCATAAGCCGTCAGCGCGAACGGGACTTCGCCCGAGACCACGAGGTTCGCCAGCAGAGTATGACCCTTGCGCACCGATACGCCGTTGGCGGCGACGATGTCGCGGAACAGCTTGAGGCCCTTGTCCTCGCCCAAGGCACTCACCACCCCACCGAACCAGTCGCTGTCCTCGGCCTCCACGCCGAGCTTACCCGCCCAGCGGCGGTCGAGGAGATCATCATAACGTTTCGGCAGCTCGTCCTTTCGGATCAGCCGAGTGTTATAGGCGGCGACGAAAATGTTGAAGCGTGTCCCGATCCACTCCCGATGCGGCAGGATTGCCGCCGGAAGGAGCGCGGATAGCGCGGGCGTTTTGATCTCCTGGAACAGCCGTTCTCGCTGCATCGACTCCATCGCGATGGCGCCGGTCTCGAACACGTCCGCATCGAAACGGCCGCCGCGCGCCTCGACCACCGCGCGTTGCACGATGTTTTCCGAGCTGGCGCGCCACAGGCGGACCTTGACGCCGTACTTCTTCTCGAATGCGGCGGTGAGCGCCGCCATGTCGTCGGTCGCGGCCGAGCTGTAGACGGCGACGGAGCCTTCCTTCTTCGCCCCCGCCACGAGCTTCTCCATGCGATCCGCGCCGGCATAGGCCGCCACATCCGCCACGGCCGGTTGACCGGTTTGCGCCGACGCGGGCAGGCTTTGTGCGCACGAGCCCAAGAGAGCGAACAAGAAAGCGAGCAGGAGAACGAGCAAGAGCGCAAACAAGAGCGTGAGCCCCTGCATCGATGCCATGGGCTTTGGTCGAGATGCCGTAGGTTTTTGTCTCGATGAGCTCACGCGGCACCGTTCCCGCCGTCCGGATCCCTTGCGCACTCGCCGCGGCTTTCCGGCGTCGCTAGTCAAGCCCGCCGGTTAAAAGACTGCAAGTCGCTTGATGATCCGAATTCGGCGACATGCTATCGTGCTCATAAAATCTGGGAGAAACGCCATGGACGCGCAGCATCGATGGCCGGCCATTTTCGCCGGCATGGTCGTGGCATTCGTGCTTGGCAGCGCGGGTGTGAAAGCCGAGGACAAGTATCCGTCCAAACCGGTCCGCATCGTCGTTTCCTTCTCCGCCGGCGGCCCGACTGACACCGTCGCGCGCGTCATGGGTGCGAAGATGGCAGACCTGCTGGGGCAGCAGTTCGTGGTGGAGAACAAGGTCGGCGCCGGCGGCAACATCGGCGCCGATCTGGTCGCAAAGGCGCCGCCCGACGGTTACACCTTATTAATGGCGACGGTGTCCACCCACGCCATCAATCCCGGACTGTACAAGAACATGCCGTACGACCCGGTTCGCGATTTCGCGCCGATCGGGCAGGTCGGAGTGACGCCGACGCTGCTCGGGGTGCACCCTTCGATTCCCGCGACCGACGTCAAGAGCCTCGTCGCCGTGATCAAGGAAAATCCGGGGAAGTTCACCTACGGCTCCTCCGGGCTTGGCTCGATCCTGCATCTGTGCGGCGAGCAATTCAAAGCGCTGGCAGGCGGCGTCAACATCGTGCATGTGCCCTATCGCGGATCTGCGCCGATGATGTCGGACTTGGTCGGCGGCCAGATTTCGATGGCGTTCGACGCCACGCCAACGGCTATGCCGCAGGCGCAGTCGGGCGCGATCCGCGCCATCGGCGCGGGCATGGCGACGCGCATGCGGGCCATGCCGGAGCTGCCGACGTTGCAGGAGCAGGGGTTGAAGGGCTTCGAGTGCTATACTTGGAACGCGATCCTCGCGCCCGCGGACACGCCGCAGCCGATCGTCGAGCGGCTCAGCGAGGCCATAAACAAGGCGCTCGACGATCCTGCGGTGTTCAAGCGCCTGCAAGAGGCCGGCATCGATCCAACGCCGGGCAGCACGCCGAAGCAGGCTGCCGCATTCATCAAGGCGGAGCTGGCGAAGTGGGCGCCGATCATCAAGGCGTCCGGCGCGCATATAGACTGAGGAGCCGAGCAAAGGCATGAAGATCCGTTCCAGCGGTAGGACATTGGGCGCCAGGATCGAGGGCGTGGACCTCGCCCAACCGGTTTCGGACGGCGACTTCAAGCAGATCCTGCGGGCGCTCGGCGAGCGCGGCGTGCTGTGCTTTCCCAGGCAGCGGCTCGAGACGGAGCAATTCGCGCGCTTCGGGCGCATGTTCGGCGAGCTCGAGATCAACGTGGCCAATCAGTTTCACGAACCCGGCTTTCCCGAAGTGATGGTGCTGTCCAACATGACGGCGGACGGCAAGCCGATCGGACTCGGCGACGCCGGACAGGGCTGGCACACCGATATGTCCTACAGCAAGGAGATCGCGCTCGCCAACGTGCTCTACGCCATCAAGGTACCCGCGCGCGACGGCCGGCCTCTGGGCGATACGCAGTTCCGCAACATGCACGCGGCCTACGAGGATCTGCCCAGCAAAATCAAAGCCCGGCTCAAAGGGCGCACCGCCACCCACGACTTCGCCAAGTTCTGGGACATGATGCGCGCGCGGCCCGGATCACAACGCGCAGTGTTGACCCCGGAGCAGCGCGCCAAGAAACCGCCGGTGTCGCAGCCGATCTTTCGCACCCATCCCATCACCGGCCGCACCATCCTCTACTGCAACCCGGGCTATGCCACGCGCATCGATGGGATGCCGGAGGCCGAAAGCGCCGAGCTGCTGGCGTTCCTTTTCGAGCACCAGGAGCAGGAGAAATATTTCTACGCCCACGCGTGGGCGGAGGGCGACGTGCTGATGTGGGACAATATCGGCACGGTGCACAATGCCGTTGCCGACTACCTCCCGCACGAGCCGCGCTACATGCGTCGCGTGCAGGTCATGGCGACCAAGGACTACGCCCGCCTCGCCGCCTGAACGAAAGAAATCCCTGCCGATAACCGCGAGTCGATCGCGGCATCGCGGGTGGGATGATCGCGGCGGGGGTTGCGCGGCCGAATGTCAGAGGCGCGGCGGAGTATCGCTCCGATCCCACGGGAAACGTCCTCGGGCGGCTCGAGAGGATCAACTCCGGCGTGAGGTCGAAGCCGCGTGGCGAGGATGAGGCGGCAGGCCATGTGCCGCGCGCATGCGAGGTCGCTGATTTTGCCGAGGATGGGTGCCCGAAATCGAGATTCCCCTCCAAAAATCTCGAGGCGAGGGCGTGGGCCGATGGATGGCATTTGAATTTCAATGACGCACTTCGCAAATGAAATGCTGCGATGGGCGGCATCAGTTAGTCCGTCGCATTCCTCCCAGACTTGGGCCGCTTGCAACGTCAAGCGGCCTTTTTTTCGCCGATCTGGCGGCCCTCGTCCGTGCAGCCGCGCGCAAGCCGATCAGCCCTTTGCCGCGGAGGCATGCGATGTCCAAGCCTGCATCATCTCGATCGGGAACGGAAACACGATGGTCGAGCTGCGCTCACCCGCGATATCGAACAAAGTCGCGAGATAGCGCAGCTGCATCGCCTGCGGCACCGGCGCCAGGATTTGGGCGGCGTCGAGCAGCTTCTGCGCCGCTTGCTGCTCTCCCTCCGCGTTGATGATCTTGGCGCGGCGGGTGCGTTCGGCCTCGGCTTGGCGGGCGATCGCCCGGATCATGCTCTCGTCGAGATCGATGCGCTTGATCTCCACCGTCGACACCTTGATACCCCACCCCTCGGTCTGCTTGTCGAGCACATCTTGAATGTCGGCGTTGAGCTTGTCGCGCTCGGCCAGCATCTGGTCGAGGTCGTGCTTGCCCAGGACCCAGCGCAGCGTGGTCTGCGCAAGCTGGCTGGTTGCGGCGAGATAATTGTAGACCTGAATCACCGCGCGCTCGGCATCGACGACGCGGAAATAGATCACGGCGTTCACTTTCACCGACACATTGTCGCGCGAGATCACGTCCTGGGTCGGCACCTCGTCGACGACCACGCGCAGATCGACCCGCACCATCTGCTGCACCAGCGGCACGAGCAGGAAGAACCCCGGTCCCTTGGTGCCGGTGTAACGCCCGAGCGTGAACACGACGCCGCGCTCGTATTCGCGCAGGATGCGGACCGCCGAGAACAAGATGATCACGACGAAAATCGCCAAAAGGGCGATGGTGGCGAGGGAAAGCATAGGTCTTCCTCCTTGTGGTCGGTGGGGGATCGTCAGGCCGGTTCGACGACGAGAACGAGGCCTTCGCGGTTGATGACTTTGATGCGAGCCCCCGGCTGCAGCGGCCGGGGAGCGCGCGCACGCCAGATCTCCCCGTTGACCCGCACTCTCCCCTCTTCTCCGTCCCACGCCACGGTCTCGCCCTCGGCGCCGAGCAGCCCCTCCTTGCCGGTGACGACGGGACGCCGCCGCGACCGCAGCAGCATGGTGAGCACCAGCAGGAAGAGCGCGGCGGTCGCGACCGTGGCCGCGCCGACCACCGAAAGCGAGAGGGTGAAGCCCGGCGCACCGGAGGGAAACATCATGATCGCGCCGATCACGAACGCGACGATACCGCCGACACCAATGACGCCGAAGGAGCCGATATGGGCCTCGGCCACCATCAGGCCGATACCGAGGAGCACCAGCGCCGCGCCGGCATAGTTGATGGGGAGCAGGTTGAGCGCATAGAGCGCGACCAAGAGGCAGATGCTCCCGATGAGACCAGGGGCGACCGCCCCCGGATTGAGGAATTCGAATATCAGTCCGTACACGCCGATCAGCATCAAGATGAAAGCCACGTTCGGATCGGTGATGACGGCGAGCAGCTCGGTCCGCCAGTCCGCCGCCGCCGTCACCACGTCGAGTCCCGCGGTCGCCAAGCGTTCGGGCTTTCCCGCCACCTTCACGGTCCGTCCATCGATCTTGCGCAGAAGATCGGGCACGTCATCGGCGATCACGTCGATGACGTGAAGCTTGAGCGCCTCGGACGCTGGGAGGCTGACCGCCGTGCGCACCGCCTCCGCCGCCCAATCCGCGTTGCGGTCGTTGAGTTCGGCCAAGCCGCGGATATAGGCCACGGCGTCGTTTACCGCCTTGCGGGTCTCGGTGTCCGCCGGCTCGGCGGCGGGGCTCGTCTTATCCTCGCTCCCCTTCTCCTTACCTTTTTGCCCGTTCGGCTGATCCGGAGCTCCGCCCGGAAGGCGCGGCACCCGTCCCATTTGGATCGGGGTGGCGGCGCCGAGGTTGGTGCCAGGCGCCATGGCCGCGATCGCGCTCGCATAGGTGATGTAGGTGCCCGCGCTCGCCGCCCGCGCGCCGCTCGGTGCCACGTAGGCGGCAACCGGCACCGGCGAGGACAGGATGGCGCGAATGATGGTGCGCATGGACGTGTCGAGACCGCCCGGCGTATTCATGCGCAAGACGACGAGGCGCGTGTCGGACTGCCCGATCCCACGAAGCTCGCGCACGACGTAGTCGGCAACCGCCGGACCGATCGCACCGTCGATGTCGAGCACCACCGCGCGCGGCGCCGCCGCAACGTCGCTCGCCGCCAAGAACAGGGCGATGATCGCGGCGAAAAGCGCGCGCGCGACGCATCGACCCCGGCATGCATCGACACGGCGGGCGGAGGCCCCAGTCGGCGCCGAACCCATGGGCCGCCTCCTCGTTGCGCGCCGCCCAGGATTTGGGATTGGCGGCGACTTCCCCCCTCGCCTGCTGACGGATCGGCCGCCGAAGGAGAGCGGACATGACATCAGGCGGCGGGCGTTCAATCTTCACACGCACGGCCGAATTGGGAAAGACCTTCCTGCGGATGCTCGGACAGCAGGGTCGGCTCAACCGATAGCGTCAGCGGCAACAGCCGTGATGCCCAACGGCGCAAAGCTCGCGCGCGTGGCGGCGACCGAACCGTCGACGTCGATGCCGCGGCAAGCATCCTCGATCACGACCACGGCAAAGCCCTCGCGGCGCGCGTCCTCGGCCGAGTAGCGGACGCAAAAATCGAGCGCGAGCCCCGCAACGAAGACTCGCGTCAGGCCCCGCTCGCGCAGATAACCGGCGAGGCCGGTGGGGGTCTTGCGGTCGTTCTCGTAGAAGGCGGAGTAGGAATCGATCGTAGATCGGAAGCCCTTGCGCAAAACGAGCTCGGCGTGCGGAATCCGCAAGTCATCGTGGAATTGCGCACCGGCCGTATCTTGAACGCAATGATCCGGCCACAGGATTTGCTGTCCGTAGTCGACCGTGACGGTCTCGAATGGACGTTTGCCGCGATGCGACGATGCAAACGAGCGGTGGCCGGGAGGGTGCCAATCCTGCGTCAACACCACGTGCTCGAAGCGCGTGGCGATGCGATTGATGATCGGCACGACTTCATGGCCGCGCGGAACGGCAAGTTTGCCGCCGGGACAGAAGTCGTTCTGGATATCGACGACCAGCAGGACGTCGCTTTCCCCGACCGTGATCGTGTCGGTCATCGCTTCGCCTCCTGCCCGTGCGCCATGCGCCCATCGACTTCGGCAGCAAGCCGTCGCAGCGCGTCGCTCACCTCGACCGGATAAGACGCGTCCGGCTCGAGCCTGCGCAAAGGCTCGGGCAGGCGCGCGAGGTCGCGCGCCGCTCGCGCCCGAATCTCGGCAAGCGTCGGCGATGGTTCGAGGCGCTTCCCGGCTTGCATCACCAGTTCGATCAGCGGCTCGCCGGAGCGATGGTCATCCTCCACCGACAGGATGTCGCCCGCCATGCGGCCGTCCGACTGAAAGCGGCGCCACACTTGCTTGCGGCCCGGCCAAGTCGCTTTGCCGGCAGAGCGCTTGCGTCGCGGCACACCGGCGTATTCCTCGAGCTTGTAGGCGCAATCGAGCCCCGGCACGTCGGACGAGGTGGTCAGGCTGCTTCCGATGCCGAACCCGTCGATGGGCGCGCCCGCGCGGATCATATGCGCGATCGAATTCTCATCGATGCCGCCGCTGGCGAAGATGGTCACATCGCCGAGCCCACCCTCGTCGAGGATGCGCCGTACGTTCTTGGACAACGCGACGAGGTCGCCGCTGTCGAGGCGCACACCGCCCACCGCGATGCCCGCGGCTTTGAGCCGAGGCGCAAGCGCCACGACCTTACGCGCCGCGGCCTCGGTGTCGTAGGTGTCGATGAGCAAGGTGAGATTCTTGGGCCGCGCGCGGGCGAAATTCTCGAATGCTTCGGCCTCATCGTCGTGCATCTGGACGTAGGAATGCGCCATGGTCCCGAAGATGGGGATGCCGAAGAGCTTGTCGGCCAGCACCGTGGCAGTACCGGCAAAGCCCGCGATGTAGCTCGCGCGCGCGGCCAGCAGGCCGGCCTCGGCGCCGTGCGCGCGGCGCAGTCCGAAATCGACGAGACGTTTGCCCGGTGCGGCAAGCACCATGCGGGCGGCCTTGGCGGCAATCATTGATTGGAACTGCAGCAGATTGATCAGCCGCGTTTCGACGAGCTGCGCCTCGGGCAAAGGGGCCGTCACGCGCAGGATCGGTTCTTCGGCGAAGAACACCGTCCCTTCCGGCACGGCGTGGATATCGCCGGTAAAGCGCAAGCCGGCGAGATAATCGATGAAGTTTTTGCCGAACCGCCCGGTTCCCGCGAGCCAATCAAGCTCTTCGGGAGCAAAGCGCAGCTTGGCGAGAAACTCGAGCACCTGTTCGAGCCCGGCCGCAATCAGAAAGCCGCGCTGGCTAGGAAGCTTGCGCACGAAGAATTCGAAGCTCGCGGTCTTGGTCTCACCGCGATCGAGATAGGCCTGCATCATGTTGAGCTGGTAGAGATCGGTCAGTAATGCGCTTGTCGCCGGATCCATGCCGCCACCTTCGCGCACGATGCCTGCCGCGCAAGCAACGCGCGGCCCCTCGCGATCGCCTTGGAGAGCGAACGCGGCTCCTATCTTAACCTCAGGACCGGTGCGTTGGGTCGGGTTTGCGCCCGCCCGACGCTGGTCCCGGCAGAGGAGGCCACGCCCGCTTGCCTTCGCGCCTAAAAGCTTGTGTGCCGGCACGGAGGCCCTAAGCTTGATCGCAAACCCCGTTGCAATGGCGGGGCAGGCCTTCCCGTCGCCGCGAGGCAAGCAAACGCACCGAAATTGAGGGATAAAGAGCCATGGCCGACGAAGGGCTCCCCGTCATTGCGCGTTTCGAGGTGCGCCGCCGCAGCTATCTCGCACCGGACGGCACGGTCCTTCGACCGCTCCCGCGCTTTGCCTCCGACACCGGCGTGCTGCTCGCCCTTTATCGCGGCATGGTGCTGACACGAGCCTTTGATCTCAAGGCCGTGTCGCTGCAACGCACCGGGCGGCTGGGGACCTACGCCGTTTCGCTCGGCCAAGAGGCGGTTTCGGTCGGCATCGCCAGCGCCATGCGTGCGGAGGATGTCGTGCTTCCCTCCTACCGCGACAACGGCACGCTGATGTGGCGCGGGACGAAGATGGAGGAGATCCTGCTGTTCTGGGGCGGCGACGAGCGCGGCAACCTTTCTTCCGGCCCCGCCCACGACTTTCCGTATTGCATCCCCGTCGGATCCCAGGCGCCGCACGCCGCCGGCGTCGCCTACGCGTTCAAGCTCAGAAAGGAACCGCGCGTCGCGGTGTGCCTATTCGGCGACGGCGCTACCTCGAAGGGCGACGTGTGGGAGGCGATGAACTTCGCCGGCGTGCACAAGTTGCCCGTGGTGTTCGTCGCCAACAACAATCAGTGGGCGATCTCCGTGCCGCTGAAGCTGCAAACGGCGTCCGAGACGCTGGCGCAGAAGGCGATCGCCGCGGGCTTTTCCGGCGAGCAGGTGGATGGCAACGACGTCATCGCGGTGCGCGCCGCGGCGGAGGATGCGATCGCGCAGGCCCGCGCCGGCGCCGGGCCGCGCTTGATCGAGGCCGTGACCTATCGCCTCAGCGATCACACGACCGCCGATGACGCGGCGCGTTACCGCCCGCCCGAGGAGGTTCAGGCGCGCTGGAAGGAGGAGCCGATCGCGCGCCTGCGCGCCTATCTCGTCGGCCAAAACGCGTGGGGCAAGGCGCAGGAGGAAGAGCTCGCGGCCGAATGCCAAAAGCAGATCGAGGCGGCGATCGAACGCTATCTGGCGTCCGCGCCGCGCGCGCCGGAGACGATGTTCGACCATCTCTACGCCGAACTTCCGCCAACCTATGCCGGCCAGCGGGCGGAGCTCAGCGGGGGCTCCAATGCCTGAGGTGACGTTGGTCGAAGCCGTCAATCTCGCGCTTGCCCGCGCCATGGAAGAAGACGCCAACGTGGTCGTGCTCGGTGAAGACGTGGGCGTCAACGGCGGCGTCTTCCGCGCCACCGTCGGGCTGCAGCAGCGCTTCGGCTCCGAGCGCGTGATCGACACCCCGCTTTCGGAGCTGTTGATCAGTGGGCTGTGCGTGGGCATGGCGGCGCAGGGCCTCAAGCCGGTCGGCGAGATTCAGTTCATGGGCTTTCTTTATCCCTGCATCGATCAACTGGTGAACCACGCGTCCAGGCTGCGCAACCGAACCCAGGGGCGGCTGAGCTGCCCCATGGTCCTGCGTACGCCCCATGGGGGCGGCATCCGCGCACCCGAGCATCATTCCGAGAGCACCGAAGCGATGCTCGCCCATATCCCGGGCCTGCGCCTCGTCATGCCGTCCTCGCCGGAACGCGCGTACGGCCTCTTGCTCGCCGCCATCCGCGATCCGGATCCGGTGGTGTTCCTGGAACCGACGCGCATCTACCGCGCGTCGAAAGGACAGGTGGAGGATAACGGCGAGGCTTTGCCGCTCGATGTCGCCTTCGTGTTGCGGCAAGGGCGCGACGTCACCCTGATCAGCTGGGGCGCCGCGGTGAAGGAGACGCTCGCGGCTGCCGACGAACTCGCCGCGCAGGGGATCGAGGCGGAAGTCATCGATCTTGCCACCCTCAAACCGTACGACGAGGAAACCGTGCTGGCGTCGGTGATGCGGACCGGACGCTGCGTCATCGTGCACGAGGCGGCGCGGACCGGCGGCTTCGGCGCCGAGATCGCCGCGCTCCTCGCCGAGCGCGGGCTCACCTCCCTGCTGGCGCCGGTGGCCAGAGTCACGGGCTACGATACGATCATGCCGCTTCCGCGGCTCGAGCAACGCTATATCCCCTCTGTCGCCCGCATCGTGGCTGCGACCACCAAAGTCTGTCAGTTCGCCTGAACCCGGAAACGTCCCATGCGCCAATTCATATTGCCAGATCTCGGCGAAGGGCTCGAAGAGGCTGAAATCGTGACGTGGCACGTCAACGAGGGTGATCGCGTGGTCGTCGATCAGCCGCTCGTGTCGGTGGAGACCGACAAGGCCGTCGTCGAGGTGCCGTCCCCTTGGAGCGGCCGCATCGCGCGCCTGTTCGGCGGCAAGGGTGATCTCATCAAGGTCGGGGCGCCGCTGGTCGAATTTGCCGAGGGTGAGCAAGGGGACACCGGGACGGTGGTGGGCGAGCTCGGGCAGGAGGAGAAGGCGCCGCGAGAGGCCGAGGTCCCGACCCCGACGCCGGCGCGAACCGTTCAGGTCCTTCCCGCGGTCAGGGCGCTGGCGCGCAAGCTCGATGTCGACCTCAACCTCGTGCACGCCACCGGCCCCGGCGGCACGATCACGCGTGCCGATGTCGAGCGCGCCGCCAAGAGCCTGGCCGAAGCGGGTCCGGCCGAGCCGCTGCGAGGCATGCGCCGGGCCATGGCGCAACGCATGGCGGCAGCCCACGCCGAAGTGGTTCGCACCACCGTGAACGACGAGGCCGATATCGACGATTGGCGCAAGGGCGAAGACGTCACGATCCGCCTCGTGCGCGCCATCGCATCCGCCTGCCAGGCCGAGTCCTCGCTCAACGCCTGGTACAATGCCGAGGCGGGCGAGCGGCGGCTGATCAAGCGCATCGACATCGGCATCGCGGTCGACACCGAGGGCGGCCTCATCGTGCCCGTCCTGCGCAATGTCGGCGAGCGCGACGCGAGCGACTTGCGCCATGGCCTCGACCGGCTGCGCGCCGACGCCGCGGCGCGCTCGATCCCGCCCGAGGAACTGCGCGGCGCGACGATTACGCTCTCCAATTTCGGCATGATCGGGGGGCGTTTTGCAAACCTGATCGTCGTGCCGCCCCAAGTTGCCATCATCGGAGCGGGCCGCATCGACCAACGCGTGCTGGTCCACAACGGTCAGCCGGCGGCGCGGCGCGTGCTGCCATTGTCGCTCACCGTCGACCATCGTGTCGTGACGGGCGGCGAGGCCGCGCGCTTTCTGGTGGCGCTCAAGTCGGACCTCGAACGGGCGTCGTAGCCCGCGAGGATCCCCATGCCCGAAAATCGCGCAGTTTTCGCGATCTCAACTCTTCAAGCTCGGAATGAGCTTCGCCGCGTTGCCGCTGCCGATGTCTCGTAGCTGCTCCTCGGTCAGGCCGAGATGCCGCAAGTTGGTGATCTGGTCGAGCGGAAAGTACGGGTAATCGCTCCCGTACGTAATTTGCGAGATTGGAACGAGCTTCGTTAGCGCCGCCATTGCGGGCGCGGACGTTGCGTTTGCCGTGTCGTAGTGGAGGCGTTTGAGTTCAC
>Ga0306924_10002282_pt1 | contig 18079 bp, 15 predicted proteins | sample sta12Can44000111_FD_203756 | JGI IMG/M metagenome (GOLD analysis project Ga0306924, IMG submission 203756) | Lab enrichment of tropical soil microbial communities from Luquillo Experimental Forest, Puerto Rico - statanox.12C.anox.44.000.111 (v2)... | ecosystem: Environmental > Terrestrial >...
TTCGGCATGAGGGAAATGGAAGGCGCGGCCGACGTGCTGATGGTGCCCGACCCCACCACGTTTCGCATCCTGCCTTGGGCACCAAACACAGGCTGGGTACTCTGCGATATCCTTTTCGCCGACGGGCGGCCGGTTCCATTTTCGACGCGTCATCTCTATCGGTCGGTTCTCAACACGCTCGGCAAACGTGGTTACGATTTCATCGCAGGGCTCGAGGTCGAATTCCACATCTTCAAATTAGACGACGCCCGCATGGCGCCGGAAGACGCCGGCCAACCGGGGCAACCCCCCTCGGTGAGCCTATTGTCACACGGATATCAGTATCTGACCGAGCAGCGTTACGACCTGATGGAGCCGGCGCTCGAGATCATCAGGCGCGACATCCTTGCCCTCGGCCTGCCGCTGCGTTCGGTCGAGGTGGAGTTCGGTCCGAGCCAGTGCGAGTTCACCTTTGCGCCAGAATCGGGTCTCGCACCCGCCGACAACATGGTGCTGTTTCGAAGCGCGGTGAAGCAGATCGCGCGCCGGCACGGCTATCACGCCACTTTCATGTGCCGGCCGAAGCTGCCGAACTTGTTTGCCTCGGGCTGGCATCTGCACCAATCGCTTGCCGCGCGCGACGGCGGCGGCAACGCGTTCATGGCGAAGAACGGCGGCGAAATACTTAGTGCGCTCGGCCGCAACTACCTCGCTGGACTGCTGGCGCATGCGCGCGCTTCAGCCGTGTTCGCCACGCCGACGATCAATGGCTACAAGCGCTATCGCTCCTATTCGCTGGCACCCGACCGCGCGATCTGGGGACGCGACAACCGAGGCGTCATGATCCGTGTGCTGGGCGGGCCGAACGACCCCGCGACGCGGCTGGAAAACCGCATCGGGGAGCCGGCCGCGAACCCTTATCTCTACATGGCCTCCCAAATCCTCGCCGGCCTCGATGGTGTCGACCGCAAGCTCGATCCCGGCCCATCGGCCGATACGCCCTATGAAGCCAGGGCCGAGCCGCTACCGAAATCCCTGCGCGAGGCGCTGGGTGCACTGAACGATGACGCGTTCTTCCGGCAGGCGCTGGGCGCGGAGTTCGTGGATTATTACGTGCACATCAAGAACGCCGAGATCGATCGCTTCCAGGCCGAGGTGTCGGATTGGGAGCACCGCGAATATTTCGAGATGTTTTGAGCGGGCGGCAGACAGGACCAGCGGAGGTTCAACACGAGCGCATCAGCGCTCGCCCAAACGCGACATTGCGAGGCCCCCGCCGGCCAAAATAGTATATGCTCGCGGAACTGCATGATTATATTACGCCAGTTGCGGAACACCCGGAGTTTTCAGATGAGAAAATTTTCTTTTTTCGCGACGGCGGCTATCCTGTTGATGTGCCTGCCGGCCGGCACCCTGTTTGCCCAGACGACGAACACCGGCACGGAGGCAGCGCCCGCAGCTGTGCCACCCGCTCCGCCGCCACCCCCGCCACCCCCGCCGCCCGCCGCCACGACGGCGCCTGCGACAACGACGACTGCGCCCGAGCCTGCACCCGCAGCAGCACCGCAGGCGACAGCACCTCAGACAACGACACCTCAGGCGACTGCGCCCGCAGCTTCGCCATCGCCGGAGCCGTCACCAGCTACGACAACGACGTCAACCGACAAGGGTACGGGCACGAAGAAAAAGAAGTCTTCGCAAACCACCACCCGGCAGGAGGTCCAGAAGTCGATTGAGAGCGGGACGGTACCCTCGCGCTATCGCAGCCAGGTGCCGAAGCAATACCAGCAGTACATTCCGTTCTCGAAATGACAAGCAGCGGCGCGTTGCCGCGTCACGCCAGCCCGCCGTCCTGCGTTCGGTACCAGGCAATAATGCCGGCCATCCAGGCGCGGTGCAGTGCATGGAACGGCAACGACCGCATCGGGACGAGCGGCAGCGGCAATGCCGCCGCGTCGCCGGTCGCAACATAGTCGGCCATCGCACGCCCCATCGCCGATTGCAGTCCGACGCCCCGCCCCATGCAGCCGATATCGACCAAAAGGCCCGGTGCAGGTTCGTGCAGATGCGGCAGGAAATCGCGCGTCAGTGTCACGCGGCCGCACCATTTGAACTCGATCGGGACATCCTTGAGCTGGGGAAACAGCTTGACCGCGATGCGTTCGAGATGAATCCAGTCTTGCGCGCCCCTCGGCTCGCGGAAGGGTCCGCGCCCGCCCATCACGAAGCGGTTGGCGTGATCGCGGCGGAAGTAGAACAGCAGCTGCCGCGTGTCAGACGTGACATGTCCCTCCGGGAGGATCGAGCGGGCGACATTGTCCGAAAGCGGAACGGTTGCAACCTGAAACGAGTTCGGTGCGATCACGGTGGTTCGCAGCTTCGGCACGAGATCGCCGGTGTAGCCGTTGGTGCAGACGACCGCGCGCTCGGCCGTCACTCGCGCGCCTGATTCGGTTGTCGCGACCCATTTGCCGTTGATGCGATCGAGCCTTTGCACCGGACTCTGGCCGTGGATGGCCACACCTGCCTGCAACGCCACGCGCGCCAGCTCGCGTGCATATGACAGCGGCTGGATTGCTCCACCGCGCGGGTCGACCCAGCCGCCAAGATATTTTTCCGTCCCGATCAGATGGCCGACGTCCTCGGCGCTCAATTGGCGCGCGCCATCGACGCCTCGTCTTGCCCATTGCTCGGCGCGCCGCTTGACGAGATCGAAACCTGCCGCGGTGTGAGCGCCCTGGATCCAGCCTTTGCGTTGCCTGGGCACGTCCATGCGATGCTTGTCGATCAGGTCGAACACGACGTCGGCCGACTGACCTACGAATTCGACCAGGCGGCGGCCGCGCTCAGTACCGAACTTCGTTTCAAGCTCGTCCGGATCATATTTCAGCCCGGGGATGACCTGGCCACCATTTCGCCCCGAACCGCCCCAGCCGACCTCGCGCGCCTCCAGCACCACCACGCGCGTACCGCGTTCAGCGAGATGCAGCGCGGTTGAGAGGCCCGCATAGCCGGCCCCGATCACGACGACATCAGCGCTGACGCTGCCTTCGAGGGTTGGCGTTGCCGGCGCCGCGCAGGCGGTCGAGGCCCACAGCGCGGGTGCAAGGGGAAATGGCTCGGCCATCACGCTCTCCCTTCCGTCTCCGAGATGCGGCTCATGTGTGATCCTTGCACGATCCCTTCTACGATCTCCGCCGCCAACATGGTTCAAATCGGACTGAGCACGCGCCGCAGGAACTCCTGCGTGCGCACATGCTGCGGCGTCGTGAGGACCTGCCGCGCAGGCCCCTCCTCCAGGATCCTGCCGTGATCCAGGAACAGCACCCGGTCCGCCACCTCCCGAGCGAAGCGGATTTCATGGGTCACGACCACCATGGTCATGCCGTCCTCGGCGAGGGCGCGCATGACCGAAAGCACTTCGCCGACAAGCTCGGGATCGAGCGATGACGTCGGCTCGTCGAACAGGATCGCCTTGGGCTGCATGGCGAGCGCCCGCGCGATCGCAACCCGTTGCATCTGGCCGCCCGAGAGTTCCGCCGGATAGGCGTTGGCCTTTCCGCTCAAGCCGACCCGCGACAGCAGCTCGATCGCACGCGGAACGGCTTCCTCACGTCTTGTCCCCTTCACATAGATCGGCCCCTCGATCACGTTCTCGAGCGCGGTCCTGTGCGGAAACAGGTTGAAGCGCTGGAACACCATCGCGATCTGCGTCCTGATCGACTTGATGGCGGGTGAACTCCGATCGACGCGCGTCCCGTCGATCGTCACGGAGCCACCGTCGTAATCCTCCAGACCGTTGATGCAACGCAGGATAGTGGATTTGCCCGATCCGGAGGGTCCGATGATGCATACGACCTCGCCACGTCCGATGTGGGCCGTGATGCCCTGCAACACCTCAACGCTGCCAAAACTCTTGCGCAGCTCGACAAGTTCTATCATCGCCTGGCCTGTTGCATGCGCCGCTCGAGCCATCCCACGAACAAGATCAGTGGGATACTCATGACAAGATAGAGCACCGCGACCATCGTCAGCACGCTGGTGTATTTGAAGGTCGAGGACGCAATGAGCTGGCCCTGCAGCGTCAGTTCGGCGACCGTGATGGTAGAGGCCTGCGACGAATCCTTCAGCATCATGATCATGGTGTTGCCGTAGGGCGGCAGGATGATCTTGATCGCCTGCGGCATCACCACGCGCCGCATCATCAGCGACCAGCTCATGCCGAGCGATTCGGATGCCTCGATTTGCCCCTTGTCGATTGCTTCGATGCCGGCGCGGAAATTCTCCGCCTGGTAGGCCGAATAGGCGATACCAAGCCCGATGATCGCAGCCTGCAGGGCGGTGAGCGTCAGCCCCAGCTCGGGCATGACGAAATAGATGTAAAACAGCTGGACGATGATGGGAATGCCGCGGATGGTGTTGACGATAACCTTGGCCAGCCGCTGCAGCGCACGAAGCCGCGAGACGCGCATCAACGCCCAGACGAGCCCGAGCAGGGTCGACAATGCGAGCGAACCGAACGTGATGACAATGGTAAGCCAGAGACCATGCAGCAGGATCGGCAAGAATTCGCGGGCATCGGCGAGGAATTTCATCGCGCGTGTTTATGTTTGCGCATGATCTCCGCGCAAACGCGTTCCGCGTTTGTCGCGAGGGAAAACCGGTATCCACTTTTCCGGATCATGCGTTAGTCGAGGCCCCATTTTGCAAGGATCTTCTTCAGCGTTCCGTCCTTGGAGAACTTGTCGAGGGAATTGTTGATCTTGGCCAAGAGCTCACCATCGCTCTTGCGCACGCCGATCCCGACCGAGCCGGTGATGGTCGAGACGTAGCTGTTCACCAGCCTGACCTCGGGAAACAGCCCCTGCTTGACGTTGTAGGCAAGGATCGGCTTGTCGGCGAAGCCCGCCTTTAGTCGGCCGGTATTGACGTCTGCCAGAATGGCCGGGATGTTGTCGTACATCTTGACCTCGCTGAACAGGCCGGTTTTCTGCAAGGGCTCGACATAGGCGGTGCCTTTTTGCGCGCCCACCGCCTCGCCCTTGAAGTCTGCGAACGCCGTGTAGTCCCTCCCATCCGATTTGGGGACGATCAGTCCCTCGCCATAAGTGTAGACGGGACCTGAAAAGTCGATCACCTCCTTGCGCGGAGGCGTGATGTACATCGCCGCCGAAATGATATCGATCTTGTTCGCGGTCAGCGACGGGATCAGCGTGGAAAATTGCATGCCCTCGATCTCGACCTTGAATCCCGCATCCCTGGCGATTTCCTTGATGAGATCGACCATGACCCCTTCGATGGTGTTGGTCTTGGTATCGAGGAAAGTGAAGGGAATGCCGGTCGGGGTCGAGCCGACCTTGAGCACCTGATCCTGCGCGTTTGCGCCGAAGGAGGCGATTGCGGAAAGGCAGGCGGCGAGGACGATTTTCTTCAACGACATGAGAACTCCCTTGACCAACGTCAACGCGAAAAATCTGGCACGCAGTCTTGAGCCGCACAACGAAAATCTCGCGTCAGGCCGCGCCTTTCGACGCGCGAACGGGCGACACTTGCGCAAGTCCAGGTCATCGCGCTTTCAGATGCCGAGATAGCGGTGCTGCAACTCCGGCTCCGCTGCCAGTTGCTCCGACGTTCCGTTCCAGACGGTGCGGCCGCGCTCGATGATGTAGTGGCGGTCGCAGATTCGCGCGAGGTGCTCGACGTTCTTGTCGATCACGAGGATGGATTGTCCGCGGGCCTTCAACATCGACAGGCAATTCCAGATTTCCTGGCGGATCAGCGGCGCCAGCCCTTCGGTCGCCTCGTCGAGGATCAGGAGCTTTGGATTGGTCATCAGCGCGCGGCCGATCGCCAGCATCTGCTGCTCGCCGCCGGACAGCTGGTTGCCCATGTTGCCGCCGCGTTCGGAGAGGCGCGGAAACAGCGTGTGGATTTTTTCGATGGTCCAGGGGTCGCCAGCGCCAAGCCGATTGGCGGAGGCGGCGACAAGATTTTCCCGTACCGTCAGGTTCGGGAAAATCTGGCGGCCCTCGGGCACGAGTCCGATGCCGAGTTTTGCGATTCTGTAGGACGGCAGGCTTCGCGTCTCCTGCCCGCCGAAGCGGATCGCGCCCGCGCGCGCCGGCGTCAGGCCCATGATGGAGCGGATGGTCGTGGTCTTGCCCATGCCGTTGCGGCCCATCAGCGAGACCATCTCGCCTGCGCGGACCCTCAACGACAGGCCGAACAGCACCTGGCTCAGGCCGTAGCAGGTCTCGATCTCCTCGACCGCCAGCAGCGGCGCGGCGTCAGCCATGACGGACCACCACGTGCTGATCGCCGAGGTAGGCGCGCCTCACCTCGTCGTTGCTGCGGATTTCGGACGGGCTGCCCGAGGCGATGACGCGGCCATAGACCAGAACCGAGATACGATCGGCGAGCGCGAATACCGCCTCCATGTCGTGCTCGACGAGCACGATGGTGACTTCCTTGCGCAACTCCCGCAACAGCTTGACCATGCGCGCCGACTCGGTGACGCCGAGCCCCGCCATCGGCTCGTCCAGCAGCAACAACTGAGGTCTCGTTGCAAGCGCGACCGCAAGCTCCAGTTCGCGCTGCTCGCCGTGGCTCAATTTCGAGACCAGGGTATCGGCGCGCTCTATAAGCCCGACACGCCCAAGCGCGGCGTGCGCAGTCCGCCGCAAACCGCCCTCCTTGCGCGCGTTGCCGAAGAAGTAAAAGGAATGGCCCTCATGCGCCTGTGCCGCCAACGCGACATTGTCGGCCGCAGTGAAGTCGAGAAGCAGCGAGGTAATCTGGAAGGAGCGCGCAAGCCCCAATGCGCTGCGCCGATAGGCCGGCAGGCGCGTGATGTCGCGGCCGGCGAGATAGATGCTGCCGGAATGCGGCACGAGGTGGCCGGTCAGCTGGCTGATCAATGTGGTCTTGCCGGCACCGTTCGGTCCGATGATGGCATGCAGCTCGCCGCGCGTCACCTCGAGCGAGACGTGGTCGGTTGCGATGATGCCGCCGAAGCGGCGGACAAGATTTTGCACGCGGAGCAAGGGCTCAGCCACGGCTCAACCTCCCGAGCAGTCCCATGATGCCGCCGCGCCCGAACAGCACAATCAGCAGCAAAAGAGGCCCCATGATCAGCGCCCAGTATTCCGTCACCTCCGACAACAGCTCCTCGAGCACGAGATAGACCACGGCCCCGACCACCGGCCCGAACAGCGAGCCCATGCCCCCCAGGATCACCATGACCATGAGGTCGCCGGAGCGTGTCCAGTACATGACCGCTGGGCTGACGAAATCGGTATTGTTGGCAAGCAGCGCGCCCGCCAATCCGCACATGGTGCCGGCAATGACGAAACACGCGAGCCTGTAGCGCCTCGCCGGAAAGCCGATCGCCTGCATGCGCTGCTCGTTGGAGCGAAGCCCCTGCACCACGAGGCCGAAACGCGAATTGACGATGCGCCAGATCAGCCAGATTGTCGCAAGCAGACAGGTAAGGCAGAGATAATAGAACTGCACGCGGTTCGACAGGTTGAAGAGCCCGGCAAAATCGCTGCGCTTGTAGATGGTCAGTCCATCGTCGCCGCCGTAGCGGGCAAGGCCCGAGGCGACGTAATAGGCCATCTGTGCAAAGGCGAGCGTGATCATGATGAAATAGACCCCGCGGGTGCGCAACGACAGCGCGCCGATGACAAGCGCGTAAATCGCAGACGCCAGCAGTGCCGCCGGAAACTGCAGGAAGCCGGAGCCAAAGCCTTCCTGGGCCAGGATGCCGACGGCATAGCCGCCGATGCCGAGATAGGCGGCGTGTCCAAAGCTCACCATGCCGCCATAGCCCATGATGAGATTGAGGCTGGCGGCCGCGAGCGCAAGAATGACGATGCGGGTGACCAGCGTCAGCACGAAGACATTGCCCGTGAGCGCCGAATAGGCCGGCAGCAACAACAGGGCGGCGACCACCAGTGCCGCGACGGCATTGCTGGCGTTGACGAAAGCCTTCATCGCCGCGCGGCCGGAAACAGCCCCTCCGGCCGCACCACCAGCACGATCGCCATCAAGAGATAGATCAGCATCGAGGAGAGCGCGGGCGCCGCGGTCGCAGCCGCGGCCGAGCTCAGGATCTGCCGCAGCAGGTTCGGCAGGAAGGCGCGGCCGAGCGTGTCGATCAGGCCGACAAAGATCGCGGCCAGGAAGGCGCCGCGGATCGAGCCGATGCCGCCGATCACGATAATGACGAAGGCGAGGATCAATATGTTCTCGCCCATTCCGATTTGCACGGTGAGGATCGGCGCCTGCATCAGTCCGGCAAGGCCCGCAAGCGCAGCACCAAGCCCGAATACCAGCGTGTAGAGCAACTTGATGTTGATGCCGAGCGCGCCGATCATTTCCCGGTTCGAGGCGCCGGCGCGGATCAGCATGCCGATGCGGGTTCGCATCACGCCGAGATAGAGCAGGAGCGCGACCACGAGCGCCACCACGATGATCGCCAGCCGATAAGCGGGGTAGTGAATCCCGGGCAGGATCTGCACCGGGAATGCGAGCCAGGACGGCAGCGGCAGCGCCAGACCCGCCGGTCCCCAGATCAGCCGCACCGCCTCGTTGAAAAACAGGATCAGCCCGAAGGTTGCCAGCACATGATCGAGGTGATCGCGGCCATAGAGGTGCCGCAGCGCCGTGTATTCCAGCACGATGCCGAGCAACAGCGTGGCAGCGAGCGCAAGCACCGCGCCAAGCACGAAACTCCCGGTCCAGGCGACGAAGGTTGCGGCGAAATAGGCGCCCATCATGTAGAGCGACCCGTGCGCCAGATTGACGAAGTCCATGATGCCGAACACCAGCGTCAAGCCCGCCGCCAGCAGGAACAGCAGCAGCCCGAACTGCAGCCCATTCAGGATTTGTTCGACGACAAGCAGCATCGGCTTTGAAACGACCCCAGTTGCGACGGTCCACGCGACCTTTCCGCCAGATTCACTTCCACCCTCCCCTGGAGGGGAAGGGTCGGTCCGCAATCGAGCGAAGCGAGACAACGACCGGGGTGGGGTGAAGTCACCACGCGAAACCTCACCCCACCCGATCGCTCATTTCATTCGCGATCGACCTCCCCCACCAGGGGAGGGTAAAGAAAAACGGCAGCGTTCCCGACGCTGCCGTTTTCTTTAAGCAAATTCCGCGATCACTTCATCGGGCATTTGTCGTGGAAACGATCCTGATCGTCCTTGACGATGGTGGCAACCGTCTTCAGCGAAAGCGCCCCGTCGGCGTCCTTGACCACATCCTGCAGGTAGAAGTTCTGGATCGGGATGTGGTTGTTGCCGTACTTGTACGAACCGCGCACCGATTTGAAATCGGCCTTCTCCATCGCCGCCTTCATGGCGTCCTTCTTGCTGGTGTCGCCGCCGACCGCGACCACGGCGCTGTTGATCAGTTGCGCGGCATCATAGGACTGTGCGCCGTAGAAGGTCGGACGCAGGCCCGGATATTTCTTGCGATAGTCCTCCACGAAACGCTTGTTCTGCTCGTTGGGCAGGTCGTTCACCCATTCCTGCGCGCCGGGTACGCCAAGCGCGTTGTCCTTCTGCAGCGGCAGCGACAATTCGTCGATGGTGAAGGCGGTATAGAGCGGAATCTGCTGCTTGATACCGGCCTGCGTATACTGGTTGAGGAACTGCACGCCGGCAGCTCCAGGATAGAACACGAAGATGGCGGCCGCGTTCGAGTTGCGCGCCTTGGTCAGTTCGGCCGAGAAGTCGAGTTGGCTCGGCCATACCGTATATTCTTCGCCGACCACCTCGCCCTTGAACGTGCTCTTGACGCCGGCCAGCATGTCCTTGCCGGCGGCATAGTTCGGACCGATCAAAAACACCGACTTGACGCCCTTCTGGTTCATATAGAGGCCCATGGCCTGTGGCGTCTGATCGTTCTGCCAGGAGGTCGAGAACACGTAAGGCGAGCACAACTCGCCTGCGAGCTGCGAGGGTCCGGCGTTGGCCGAGATCAGGAAGGTCTGCGAGTCCACGGCGCTCTTCAGCGAGGCGAGCAGCACGTTCGACCAGATGTAACCCGCGATGAAATCGACCTTGTCGGATTGCACAAGTTTTTCGGTCTTCTGCTTGCCGACGTCGGGCTTTTGCTGGTCGTCCTCGTAGATCACCTCGACCGGCTTGCCGCCCATCTTGCGTCCCAGGTGATCAAGCGCGACCTCGAACGAGTTGCGCATGTCGTTGCCGATCACGGCCGTCGGGCCGCTGAAGGTCGAGACAAAACCGATCTTGATGGTGTCGCCCGCAAGCGCCGGATCTGAAAGCACCAGTGCCGTCGCGCCTGCGAGCCAGAACGCCGTTCTCATTTGCAATCCCCTCCCTCGTTACTTCTCATCCTGGCGCCAGCCGCGCCATTCGCCTTCTTTGAGACGGAGTGTTTTGTGCGCGAAATCGGCACCCGGCAGCAAGCAGGAAGCAATGGCCGGCTTTAGAACCTTTGGCTCAAGCCGGCATGAACGATAGTGCGTAGACACAGGCGACGCAAGAACTATACTGCAGGTTACTTTCCTGAGACCAAACCGGCCTTGGACCCGACGCACGAACGAATAGTTTAGTCTCTTTCTCCGGGACGAGGCAGCGACCATGACACCGGCAAAACCCCATCGTGTCGTGATCGTCGGCGCAGGTTTTGGCGGACTGGAGGCGACCTACCGCCTTGCCGGCGCGCCGGTCGAGATCACGCTGATCGACCGCCGTAACCACCATCTGTTTCAGCCACTGCTTTATCAGGTCGCGACCGCTTCGCTTGCGACGTCCGAAATCGCCTGGCCGATCCGATATCTGCTGCGTGACCGAGCCGAGGTCACGACGTTGTTTGCGACCGTTACCGGCGTTGACGCGGCGAAGGGCCGCGTGCTGCTCGACGACGGCGACTCGTTACCCTACGACACGCTGGTGCTCGCGACCGGCGCGCGACACGCCTATTTCGGCCATGACGAGTGGGAGGCGTTCGCGCCCGGCCTGAAGACGCTCGAGGACGCCACCACGTTGCGGCGGCACATCCTCGTTGCCTTCGAGCGCGCCGAGCGTGAGACGGATGCGGCGCGGCGGGCAGCGCGACTGACCTTCGTGATCATCGGCGCGGGTCCGACCGGCGTGGAGCTTGCCGGCACGATCGCCGAGCTTGCGCATCACACGTTGGCGGCGGACTTCCGCAAGATCGACACGCGCAAGGCGCGTGTCGTGCTGATCGAGGCCGGTCCCAGGGTGCTTGCGGGATTTGCCGACGATCTCTCGGCTTACGCGCAACGCTCGCTGGAGAGGATCGGCGTCGAGGTCGTGCTGGGGCAGCCGGTCACCGCGATCGATGCGGACGGCGTGGTCTATGGCGGCCAAAGGCTCGAGGCCAAGACGCTGATCTGGGCCGCCGGCGTGCGCGCCTCGCCCGCGGCCGAGTGGCTCTCCGCCCCTCACGATCGCGCCGGACGGCTTGAGGTCTTGCCCGATCTCACCGTGCCCGGCCATCCCGATATCTTTGCCATCGGCGATACGGTGACAATCGCCGCCTGGAACGGCCAGCCGGTCCCCGGCATCGCACCAGCCGCCAAGCAACAGGGACGTTACGTTGCCGGATGCATCAAGACGCGCCTCAAGGGCGATAAATGCGAAGCCTTCCGCTACAAGCATGCCGGCAGCCTGGCGCAGATCGGCAAGCGCCTTGCGGTGATCGATTTCGGACGCATCAAGCTGCGCGGCGCGATTGCGTGGTGGATCTGGGGCATTGCCCACATCTACTTCCTGATCGGACTGCGCCATCGGCTTAGCGTCGCGCTGAGCTGGCTGTGGATCTATGTGCGCGATCAGCGCGCATCCCGCCTGATCACGCAAGGCAGCAGTAAGGTCGGACGCTGAACCCTGCGCATGGAACGTGCAAAAGCGAACGTCGGCTCCTTCGGGATCAATCGTCACCGATCCGGGTTTGCCCGCTCGAACTGACGCAATAGCTCGTTGCCGCGCTCGACTGCGGCATCCAGCGCCGCTTTCGCGGATTTCCTGGCGCTGAACGCCTGCTCCAGCTCGTCCTCGATCGCGTTGCGAATCAACACGAAGGAGCCGAGCCGGAATCCACGCGAGTTCTCGGTGGGAGGCTTCAGCGTGACCTGCTCGATCGCAAGCGAAGCGCCCGGATTGCGATCATAGAAGCCCTGGGCACGGGTCTCTTCGAAGGCTGCGCGGGTGATCGGCAGATATCCCGTATGCTCGTGCCAGGCGGCCTGGACCTCCGGTTTCGACAGGAAGGAAAAGAATTTCGCCACCCCGGGGTATTCCGCCGGAGGCCGGTCGCGCAGCACCCACAGCGTCGCTCCGCCGATGGTGCTGTTCTGCGGCGCGCCGTCTACATCCGGCCAATACGGCATCATGCCATAGCCGACCTCGAATTTGGAATTGGCCTCGATATCGGCACGCGTCCCGGACGAGCCGATGAAGATTCCGCATTCGCCGTTCTGGAAACGCGGCTCGGCGGATTGCCCGCGGCCGCTATAGTCGAATATTTTCGTGGCCTGCCATTCCGCGAGCTGCGCGATGTGGCGCACCAAAACCGGGTTGTTGAAGTTCAAGGTGGCGTCCAGCCCGCCAAAGCCGTTCGCCTGAGTCGCGATCGGCAAATTGTGAAACGCGGAAAAATTTTCGACATTGATCCATGACGGCCAGGAGGTGGTGAAGCCACAGACCGCCCCATGCTCGCGCAGCCGCTTCGCAGCCAGTCCGACCTCAGGCCAGGTCTTCGGCGCAACTTCGGGATCGAGCCCGGCGCGGCGGAACATGGTCTTGTTGTAATAAAGGATCGGCGTCGATGCATTGAACGGAAACGATAACAGATTGCCGTGCACGTCGGCATAGTAGCCGGATATGGCCGGAAGATAGTCGGTCGGCGAAAACGGCTCCTGCTGCTCTCGCATCAATTCATGAACCGGATAGATCACGCCCTTCGCCGCAATCATCGTCGCGGTGGCGATCTCGTTGACCTGTACGATGGCGGGCTGGTTGCGCGAACGAAACGCGAAGATCGCCGCCATGACGGTCTCGGAGTAGGTGCCCTTGTAGCTTGGAACGATCCGGTATTCGGATTGAGATGCGTTGAAATCGGCGGCAAGCCCTTCCAGATGCCGGCCCAGTTCGCCCGACATCGCGTGCCACCACATGATGTCGGTCACCGCCGACGCCGGCGAAGCAAAGCCGATCGCGGCGGCGGCAGCGGCAAATTGCAAAAATCTGAATGCCGACCTCACGACGCCACCACTCTCGCCGCCAGTAGAGCGATTTGACGTTCGCTACCCATCAAAAATTCCTATATTTTTTATATGCGCGCGCCACGGGATTGCCTCATTTCGCGCCGGCCGGCCCGACCAGACCATTGACGACCATCCCGGCGTCGGCAATAGCTAACCCCTGCCCGCCTCTACAAAAAATGGCTTGAACCTTTTCTGCCCACCATAGACACCATCAACAAGAGGAAGATGTTGACCGTGTACCGCGCCGAGCTTCCGCGGACCCTCACCCTCGTTGTTGTGCTGTCATTGGCAGTGCCGGCAGCGAGCCTTGTCGTGCGCGAGTTTCACTGCGATAGCCAAATCACCATTGGGGCGAACCTCGATCGCAAGCCGTTCGAGGCGACGATGACGACCGTTTTCGGGAAATGCCGGCGCGAGCTCGCAATCGCCAGCTCGATCGATCGGGTGGACAGCGTGAGGTAGAGGATCTTGGCGCTGCGCACAAACATGGAGATCACGGGACGGCCCGCTAACCTATTTGCGCATGGCCGCGCGCGCATCGTCAGCCTGCTCCGCGCGGTACCTATCCGCTGGCGCATCCTGTCGATCGCGCTGTTGAACTCCGCCGTCGTGGTGGTGTTGGCCGCGCTGATCTGGAACGGAGCCAAGGTGTTGGGTTCTGCCTGGGAAGACGTGCGCCAGGTGCGCGAGTCCGACAAGATTCTCGCCTTGCTCGAGAGCGAAACGAGCCGGTTGCAGAATCTGATCCATCGCTACATCAACCAGCCGAGTCCGGAGCTGTTTGCCGAGATCCTGCTGTTGCGCGAGGCGGTGCTCGGCACGTTGACCACGCGCGCCGCGACCGATCCGATGCTGGCCGGATCGGTGGAAGAACTCGAGCGCGTCACCGATCGTTTCCTCAACGGCTTCGGCGAATTGCGCAGCCTGCAAACGACCATCGCAAGGACCTATGAGGAAGAGGTGCTCAAGCCGGCGCGCGACATGGCCGGGCTTTATTCGATCATCGAGGGCGCGACCGGCCATCGCGACGCCGCGATCTGGCCCGCACTCGACAAATCCCGCGAGGCCTTCACCGCGGTGCTGGTGGCGGCCAATGCCTACTATCTGTCGCTTGCGGCCGCCTCCGCGGAGGACGCCCGCCGCAACACCGAGACGATCGAGAAAACCATCCCCGAGATGACCGAGCTGGCCGACAACGACCTGCAGCGCCTGGCGCTGCAGCGCCTGAATACCAGCACGGTAGCGTTGCGCGAAGGATTTGCGAAGCTGTCTGAGCAGCTCTCGAGCCGTACCGCACTGCTGCACAATACTATCGATGCAACCCAGGCCGAAGCGATCGGCGTGATCGACGAGCTCTCCGCCAAGATGCGCGAACGGGAACAGAAAGCGCAGGCAACCTTCGACCGGACGCTGTCCGATATCTCCCGCCGCGTGCTGTCGATTGCGGTGATGTTCCTGGGCATCATCCTGACCGTCGGTGTCCTGATCGCGCTCTCCATACGGCTGCCGCTGCAGCAGATCATGACGGCGATGCGCGCGATCACGATCGGCGACTACGGCCGCCGGGTGCAGGGAACCACGGCCCGCGATGAAGTGGGCGCCATGGCGCGGGCGGTTGAGGTGTTTCGTGAAAATGCGATCGCCAAGCGCAGGACCGAGGATGAGTTGCGCACGGCGAAAGAAAAAGCCGAGAGCGCGTTACTCGAGCTCAACACCGCGCAGCAGAACCTGATCGATGCAGAGCGCCTGGCGGCGCTCGGTGGCCTCGTCGCCGGCGTCGCCCACGAGGTCAACAACCCGATCGGCATCAGCCTGACAGTTGCCTCCAGCTTCGCGCGGCGAACCGAGATGTTCGAGACCGATTTAAGGTCGGAAGGTGCCTTGCGACGCTCGCAACTGGAGGACTTCGTTCGAGCCTCGCGCGACGCCTCCCAGCAGCTGGTCGCCAACCTGCACCGCGCCGGAGAGCTGATCCAGTCCTTCAAGCAGGTCGCGGCCGACCGCTCGCACGCCGAGCGTCGGCAATTTTCCTTGAGCGAGGCGACCGATCAGATCATCGCAAGCCTGCGGCCGGTGCTGAAGCGGGCGCCGATCGAGCTGACGGTCGACGTGCCCGAAGGCCTGCTCATCAACGGCTACCCCGGATCGTACGGACAGATTCTGACCAACCTTTTCCTTAACGCCGTGAACCACGCCTTCGCCGGTGGCCGCTCCGGAACTATCTCGATCTCGGCGCGGGCGCGCGGTCACGATGACATCGAAATCAATTTTACCGACAACGGCGCCGGGATGACGCCGGACGTACAGCGGCAGGCCTTCGACCCCTTCTTCACCACGCGCCGCAACGAGGGGGGCACCGGGCTCGGCCTGCACATTGTCTATAATATCGTCACCCAGCAGCTCGGCGGGCGCATGATGCTCGAGTCAAGGCCGGGACAAGGCACCACATTTCGCATTATCATGCCGCGGACCGCCAAGGGCGTGGCGGATGAACCCGAAACGGACGAGACCGTAGCCGACGGAAGTGCCCAATGGCCGAACAGGACGATGTCCTCCACCTGATCGACGATGCCGAGGCCGCGCGCGAGGAGGCGCTCGCGCGCAAATGGAAGATCGCCGTGATCGACGACGATCAGGCGGTGCACGAGGGGACCCGCTTTGCGCTGAGCGACTACAGCCTGAACGGCCAGGGCCTCGAAATCCTCTCGGCCTATTCGGCCGCCGAGGGCCGCACCCTGATGCGCGAGAACCCCGATATCGCGGCCGTATTGCTCGATGTCATCATGGAGACCGACGTTGCCGGTCTCGAGCTCGTCGAATATATCCGCAGCGAACTTCGGAACGAGACCGTCCGCATCATCCTGCGCACCGGTCAACCCGGCCAGGCGCCCGAACGGCGCATCATCGTCCAGTACGACATCAACGACTACAAGGCCAAGACCGAGCTCACCGCGGACAAGCTGTTCACCTCGCTGACCGCGGCGCTGCGCAGCCACCAGCAGCTGGAGCGCATGGTGCAGACCAGGCGCGGCCTCGAGATCATCATCGATGCCGCCTCGACGCTTTATGATTTCAGGTCGATGCAGCGCCTGGCCGAGGGTGTGCTGACCCAGCTCGCCTCACTGCTCAACGTCGATTGCGCCGGCATCCTGGTTCTGCGCGACGACGGCAGCAAGTTGGGCGAGGAGCTTTCCGTGCTGGCCGGATCGGGCTGCTATAGCCGCTTCATCGGCGCGGCCGGTTCGAAATCGCTCGATCCGGATCTACGCGCGATGGTGGAAGCCGCCTTCAAGCGCCGCAAGCACGAATTCGACGATCACCGCACGGTACTTTATGTCCGCACCGGCAGCGGACGCGAAGTCGTCGTCCTGCTGCAGGCCGAGCGGCAATTGTCCGAGACCGATCGCGCGCTCGTGGAAATATTCGGCAGCCGGCTTTCGATCGCGTTCGACAACGTCATCCTTTACCAGCAGCTGCACGACGCCAATACCCAGCTCGAGGATCGCGTCTCCCAGCGCACGCGCGCGCTGATGCAGGCGAACCGGCGACTGTCGGCGCAGTGGCTGCGGCTGCAGCGCGCCAACGGATTCAAGAACGAAATCCTGGGAACGGTCGCCCACGACCTGAAGAATCCGCTCGGCGTCATCCTCGGCCGCACCGAGATGCTGACCGAACTGATCACCACCGGTGCCTCGAAAGAGAGCATCACCGCCCAGATCGATCACATCCGCGACGCCACCAAGCGTTTGACCTCCATGGTCGATCACCTGATTTCGGACGCGATGGCGGACGCTTTCGACATCACGATCCGTCGCGAGCCGGTCGACCTCGCAACCCTCGTGACCGAGGTCGCCGATGCGAACCAGCCGCTCGCGCAGAACAAGCAGCAGACGATTGCGGTGTCGGCGCCGGCGAACATCGTCACGATGTGCGACACCGACCGGATTCGCGAGGCGATCGACAATCTCGTCTCCAACGCCATCAAATATTCTCCGATCGGCGGCAAGATCGCGATGATCGTCTCGCGCGAGCAGGACACCACCGCCATCCGCGTGGCCGACGAAGGTCAGGGACTGTCCCCGGAGGATCTCGGGCGGCTGTTCGGCCGGTTCCAGCGGCTTTCGGCAAAACCGACCGCCGGCGAAAGCTCGACCGGCTTGGGCTTATCGATCGTCAAGCGTATTGTCGACATGCACGGCGGCGAGGTAACGGCAGAGAGCAGCGGTCCGGGCCACGGTTCCGTTTTCACTATTATCTTACCTTTATCTGAATTGTCATGAGCCAGAGCCAGCACATCATTATTGTCGACGACGAGGCGCCGGCACGCGAGATGGTCGGCGACTATCTCAAAATGCACGGATTTGCGGTGACGTTGTGCGACGGCGGCAAGAGTCTGCGCGGCGCGATCGAAACGGGCGCCCCGCCGGATCTCGTGGTGCTCGACCTCAATATGCCCGAGGAAGACGGACTTTCCATCATCCGCGACCTGAAGAGCCGCAACAACGTGCCCGTCATCATGCTGACGGCCACCGCAAGCCCGATCGACCGCGTGGTCGGGCTCGAACTCGGTGCCGACGACTACGTCGCCAAGCCCTGCGAGCTGCGTGAACTGATGGCGCGCATCCGCTCGGTGCTGCGGCGGAGCGCTCCGGTCAAGACACAGGCGACCGATGCCGCCGCAGCCAAAGCGGCCAAGGACCCGCTGGTGCGTTTCGGCACCAAATGGCTGGACCTGGAAGCGCAGGCGCTCCGCGTCGACGAGGGCAATGAACACCCGCTGACCGCATCCGAGTTCGGCCTGCTCAAGGTGTTTGCCGCCAATCCGAAGCGGGT
>Ga0306924_10002286_pt1 | contig 18072 bp, 13 predicted proteins | sample sta12Can44000111_FD_203756 | JGI IMG/M metagenome (GOLD analysis project Ga0306924, IMG submission 203756) | Lab enrichment of tropical soil microbial communities from Luquillo Experimental Forest, Puerto Rico - statanox.12C.anox.44.000.111 (v2)... | ecosystem: Environmental > Terrestrial >...
TGATGGGTGGTCTGCGTCTATACCAACTGCCTCATCGCACTATGCGCCCGTATAGCGAACAATGTTCGGGACAGCGATACCAAATAACTGTCGACGATTGCAAGGTGATCGCGGCGAACTGGGCGAGCGGCACCTCGGTACCGCTTCATGAGGCCTCATAAATGCGGCTCAGTGCGTTCGATCCGAGCTGGAAATCGGGCTGAACCTCGAGACTCGCGACGGCCCAGGTGGAGAACGTCGGCTACTGTGCAGACCGGCTGTGTCGGCCGGTCCGTAAACACTTCCGTTGTTGGAGGTTGACCGGCCGTGCGGTGCCGCTGCCGGTTCTTCTCAGTTTGACCCAACTCAGACATTCCGAGGCTGAGGTTTGTGGGGGGCCCGGCCCATGCCGGCACAGGCTCGATCTGTCATGATCGCGAACCCGACGAGCGGCAGTAGCACCTGTAAAGTTTCGCTGACCGTCTTCGTATGTTTCCAATTCCCGCCGAGCAGACCAGCCCCGAACCCCGGAACCGGCACAACGTCTCAAGCGGGAGCAGCTGCAGGTCTGCCTGAACACGCCAAGAGCGCGGCTCCCCTCTGTGTCACGTCGCGCTATGCGACGAGTTGCGGTCGCAGACCGCGGTCAGGCTGGCGTGTCGCTAGGAGACGGGGTTTTCGGCGATCATTCGCGGGAGGTTGGCCGTTTCCTGGCCTTGCTCCGATTACGGTCAGCCGATCTTGTAGTCGAACTCCCGCGCCAGGAAGCCGCGGAAGCAGACGAGGGTCGCGGCCGTGACACAGACATACAATAGCCACATCGGCCAAGCCGTCGTCGCGGCAAACATGGAGGCGGTTGCCATGAAGCTCGCGCTGACGACGATGAACAGCCCGCTGACCAACGCGTTGGCGCTGCCGCCGGCATCCGGAAACCGGCCCAGGCACTTCGGATATCCGTTGGGCCAGATCATCGCCATTAGGAAATAGACGGCGCCGGCCGCGACCGCTAACGCGACGACGTTGAATACACCATGGAGATCGAGCACGAGCATCAGTAGACTGACCAGCAGGGACATTCCGGCCGCCGCGGTGATGATCCGGATGACCCTCTGATGCACGCTGACAAAGCGGTTGAATATGTTGCCCGCTAGCCATAACGACCCAAGCACCAATTGCAAGTGGCCATAAAAGACGGGGCCATGCCCTAGGTCGGTCTGGACATAGAACGGCGCCATTGCTTCGAAACCGTCCATTACCGAAATCACGCACGCCATGCCGAGTGCGGTCGGAAGGTAGACACGGTCGGTGGCCATCTGGCCGTAGAGTCGGAACGCCGTGCAGAACCGGCCTGCAATCCTTCCATCCCGCGTTTCGGGCAGAACCAGAAGTGCAACGAGCACGACGACCGCGCCCCATCCCGTGAGGAACCAGAAGGACGCCGTCCAGCCGAACCACAGCTGCAGGTATCCGCCGAGCGCCGGAGACAAGATCGGACCCGTCGCCCACGCAACGGTCATCCAATTGGAGGCCTTGGACCTTTCTGCTCCGTCGTAGCAGTCGGCAACGATGGCTCGTGCGCCGACTGCGGAGCAGGCGACGAACACCCCCTGCACGCCCCTGAGTGCGATCAAAGCCCACAGGGGCGGCCCGAGCGCGATGCCGATCGAAGCGAATACAAAGACCATCGTGCTCAAGAGCGCCGGCAACCGCCGGCCAAAGGTGTCTGTCAGCGGGCCGGCGATAATCTGACCAATCCCATAGCAGGCCATGAACACAAGGAGCGTTGACTGGATCGAAAAACGCGCTGCATCGAAGTGCTCCGCCATCGCCGGCAGCGATGGAATATAGATATCGGTGGCCGCGCCGCCGAGCGGCACCAGAACCAGCATTGAGACGAAGGCGCGCCTTCGTTGTCCCGGAGCGAGATGAGAGCCGTGGGACACTAGGTGTTGGTCTGCCCGAGGCAGTGCACCGGCGATTGGTGCGACGTCGCTCGCCTTGCCGGGCGCGGGGGTGAAAGTGGCGATGCTCTGGCCGTAAGATCTTGCCTTACTGGGCTTCTCGGTGAAAACCGGGGCCGAGCCAGAGCCGCTGTCGGTGATCCTGGACGCCATGCTGTCATTGCTGGCATCACCAGCGATTGTGGTGCGGAACAAATTGCCGGCGCGGTCGGCCCGATCAGGCCGCGGTGGGAGAGCTACCGGTGGCACCGCCGAGGGCGCCACGCGAACACGCGAAGCGCCGGCGCGGCGATCAAAATGTTCGAGCGCGCGTTGGCACTCGATCCGCAGTCTGTCGAGGCACAGAGCTGGCACGCCGCGGCGCCTGCTGGCCGGTCCAGGATCGCTCCAGCCGTCTGGGCTGGTCTTCTCGGGCGCAAAATACGAGGTCATCGAAAATCCTCCCAGTTACATCGGCGTCGACTGCCTGGGCTGCCGCAGACAACGCTAACCCGGTGGGCGATCACCCCTCCGCTCGTGACCTGCCCGATACGGGGATGGACGGTAAGGGGCGCGGCGGTTAAGGTCTTTGGTTCAGAAATTAATTGTCCTGAATCGGCACAATCCGATGGCCGAGGGGGAGATCAGCTTCGGCAGGTTCCGGCTCGATCGCGCTCGACGCGAACTGCGTCGCGGCAACGAGCCGGTACGGCTGGGCGGCCGGGCGCTCGACATTCTCTGCGTCCTGGCCTCGGCCGACGGCACGGTCGTCAGCAAAGACGAGCTGATGGCGCGGGTATGGGGCGGGGTTATCGTCGAGGAAAACAATCTTCAGGTTCACATCTCGGCGCTGCGCAAAGCGATCGAGGAAGAAAAGACCGGGGAACGGTGGATTATCACGGTACCGGGGCGCGGCTATCTGCTCCGCCGTTCACACGACCTGCCGGCTGCCGAGAGCCCCGTTCCAGCGCCCAGCCTGCCGGTGGCGGACGAGCCGTCGCTCGCGGTCTTGCCGTTCCACAATCTGAGCGGCGATCCCGAGCAGGAATATTTCGCCGACGGCATGGTCGAGGAGATCATCACCGCGCTCGCGCGCATCCGCTGGCTGTTTGTGGGCGCCCGCAATTCGAGCTTCACCTATAAGGGCCAGAACGTCGACGTGAAGCAGGTCGGCCGCGAACTGGGCGTCCGCTACGTGCTCGAGGGCTCGGTACGCAAGAGCGGCAATCGGGTCCGCATCACCTGCCAGCTGATCGACGCGGGCACCGGGGCGCATTTGTGGGCGGATCATTTCGACGGCTCGCTGGAAGATGTCTTCGAGCTTCAAGACAAGGTCGCTTCGAGCGTCGCCGGCGTCATCGAGCCCACCTTACAGGAGGCGGAAACCGCACGATCGACCGGTCGACTGACGCCCGACCTCACCGCCTACGATCTCTATCTGCGCGCTCATGCAATGGTCTGGTCGTCGGCACGGCAAATCCCGGAAGTGCTGGCTCTGCTGGAAGAGGCGATCGAGCGCGATCCGCATTATGGGCCCGCTCTCGTCTGGGCCGCGATGTGTTGTTACCGACTCTGCCTAGACGGGTCGGGCACCGACCCCGATAGCGACCGCCGCAAGTGCATCGATTTTGCGCAGCGAGCCCTGCAAACCGCCGGTGACGATCCGGACGTCATTGTCAATGCCGCCCTCCCCTTGTCCTATTTCGGCAAGGACATCGACATAATGATTACGTTGGTCGACCGTGCCCTCGCACTGAACCCGAATTTTGCGCGCGGGTGGCACGTCGCCGGCATTCTTAGGCTTTTTGCAGGTCAGCCCGACATTGCGATCGCGCATGTCGAAACTTCACTACTGCTGAGCCCGCGCGCCCGGGTCGGCACGTCGCTGAGTGTAATAGGCCAAGCGCATTTCTTCGCTCGGCGGTTCGATGAGGCCGTGCCGAAACTACTGCTCGCGATCCAAGGGGATCCAAGCTTCGCAGTGCCGTATCGCTTTCTCGCGGCCTGTTACGCCCATATGGGTCGCCTCGCCGAGGCGCGCGAAATCGTCTCGCGCCTGCGGGCCATCAGCTCTGTCGTGATCCCGGATGCCGGCCATCTTCGAAACACCGAGCATCGCGAGCTATACCTGTCCGGCTTGCGGCTAGCGACCAGCGCAGACAATGACGGCGTAGCGGCATCGCCGCGGGTCGACCTCCCGCGCGATCTTGTGGCGAGCTACCCTCGTGAGGCCGAACGTCGTCAAATCACCGCCCTGTGCTGCGAACTGGTCGGCGCCGCGCCCGGAGGCGATGGTGCGGGTCTTGAAGACCTGCGCGACGCGGTCGGCGGCTTTCAGCGCTGCGTCTCAGAGGCGGCAGATCGCCACGACGGGTTTGTCTACCGGAATCTCGGCGACAGCGCGCTGGTCCTGTTCGGCTACCCCCAGGTTCACGAGCACGACGCCGAGCAGGCGGTCCGTGCGGGCCTCGAATTGTGCGCGGCGGTCAGAACCCTGCGGCCCAATGCTGGCGCGCCGACGCGGTGCCGGGTCGGCATCGCGGCCGGCGTGGTCATTGTCGGCGATCCTGTCGGGGTCGAAACGGCTCGGGGCGAAGGCATAGTCGGTGATGCGCCGAGGCTCGCCGCGCGGCTGGCGGTATCAGCACAGCCCGACACTGTGACGATCGACCCCGCGACCCGGCGCCTGACTGGCAACCTGTTCGACTGCCGCGAGCTGGGCGCAATCGAAGCGGGCGGCAGCACCGAGCCGATCCGCGGTTGGCAGGTGCTGGGAGAGAGTGCGGTCGAGAGCCGGTTCGAGGCGCTCCGTGGACCGGCACTGAGCCCGCTGGTTGGCCGCGACGAGGAGATCGACCTGCTGTTGCGGCGCTGGGCGCGCGCCAAGACCGGCGACGGCCAGGTCGTGCTGGTCTCGGGCGAGCCCGGCATCGGCAAGTCGCGCCTCGCCGCGGTATTGGCGGAGCGGCTCGGTGGCGAGCCGCATCTCCGCCGACGTTATTTCTGTTCTCCCTATCACCAGGACAGTGCGCTGTTTCCGTTTGTTGAGCAGCTCGCGCAGGCGGCGGGGTTCACCCGTGACGATTTGCCTGCAGCCAAGTGGGAAAAGCTCGAGGCTTTGCTGGCCATCGCCGCGCCGGAGGGCGAGGATGTGGCTCTGCTCGCCGATCTCTTATCGTTGTCGGCCTCGAAGCACCACCCTCTGCCGAGCCTCAGTCCGCAGCGGAAAAAGGACCGGACGCTGGAAGCGGTGATCCGGCAAGTCGAGGTCTTGGCGCGCCGCCAACCGGTCGTCATCGTCTTCGAAGACGCGCATTGGATCGATCCGACCTCGCGTGAACTGCTCGATCTGATGATCGAGCGTGTCCGTACCCTGCCGGTGCTGCTGATCGTGACGTTCCGTCCCGAGTTCGAGCCGCCCTGGACCGGCCAGGAGCAGATAACGACGCTGGCGCTCAATCGCCTCGACCGGCATGAGCGCACCGCTTTGGTCGAGCAGATCGCCGGCGGCAAGGCGATGCCCGGCGAGGTCATGGCCCAGATCGCCGACCACAGCGATGGCGTGCCGCTGTTCATCGAGGAATTGACCCGGAGCGTCCTGGAGAGCGGATTATTGCGCGAGGAGGCGGACCGCTGGGTCATCGATCGCTCGTTGCCGCCATTGGCGATTCCGACGAGTTTGCATGCCTCACTGCTGGCGCGGCTTGACCGGCTGGGGCCGGTGCGGCATGTGGCGCAGATCGGTGCAGCGATCGGCCGCCAGTTTCCCTATGCGTTGCTGCATGCTGTCTGCCGGTTGCCCGAAGGCGAATTGCAGGCGGCTCTGACACGCCTCGTTGCGTCCGAACTGGTGTTGCAGCGCGGCGTTCCGCCCGATGCGATCTACCGTTTCAAGCATGCCCTGGTTCAGGACGCGGTGCATGGGAGCTTGTTGCGTGATGCCCGACAGCGATTGCACGCACAGATTGCCGAGGCGTTCGAATCCACCTTCCCCGAGATTGTAGAAAGCCAGCCCGAGCTTCTCGCCCAGCACTACGGCGAGGCCGGGCTCGTCGAAAGATCCGTCGCGTATTGGGGCAAGGCCGGTCACAGCTCCGTCGCCCGCTCGGCGATTGCGGAAGCGGCGGCGCAATTTCAAAAAGGATTGGACCAGCTGGCGCTGCTGCCCGACACCCCTGACCGCCAGCGACAGGAACTTGAATTTTACACCGCCCTAGGGGCGGTTTATCAAGTTCTGATAGCGACGGCTGCACAGGAAACCGGGTACGCATTTGGTCGCGCTCGCGAGCTGTGGGAACGGCTGGGATCTCCCCCAGAGTTCGTTCAGGCGCTCTATGGGCAGTCTCGTTATCACAGGTTGCGTGGCGAATTCGATCTGGCGCAGCGCCCGGCCGAGGACTTGCTGCGTTGGGGCAATGAGCGCAACGCTTCTGCCGCGCTTGTTCTGGGTCACAGCGCCTTTGGTGCAAATCTGATGTTTGTCGGCCAGTTTGCGCAATCCCGGTCACATCTGGAAAAGGCGCTGGCGCTTTATGATTTGGTCCCCCGCGACTCGCTCGTCGTTCGCGACCCTCAAGTCGACTCGCTGGCATATTTGGGGATGAGCCTATTCTGTCTTGGCTTCCCCGATCAGGCAAGGGAACGGTGCAATGCTGCGCGCGCTGAAAGCCGGAGGTTGGCTCATCTACCCTCTCTTGCAGTCAGCTTGGCGATTGGCGCCAGGCTGCTGTCGCTCCTCGGAGACGGTGCAGGCCTGGATGAGTGGACGGATGAGCTGGTTGCGGTGGCGGCTGAGGGGAGGTTCCTCCATTGGAGTGCAATGGCACCAATCTACCGCGGCTGGGTGAAGGTCAAGAGCAGTGATGTCCCGGAGGGAATGGGTTTCCTGCGCTGCGGCTTGGACGCCTTCCGCCTCACCTGGACGAAGGTGCATGTTCCGTATTTTACCGCCCTTCTCGCCACAGCGTGTGAGATCGCTGGGCGCATTGAAGAGGCCTCCACCTTGCTGGACGATGCGTTGCAAATGGTGGATCGGACAGGAGAACGGTGGTTCGCCGCTGAGCTGAATAGGTTGAAAGGCCAGCTGCTGCTGCGGCAGGGGCTACCCGAAGCTGCCGAAGAGCTCTATCGCAAAGCTCTGACGATCGCCGAGGAGCAGGAGGCCAAGCTGTGGGAATTGCGCGCCGCCACGAGCCTCGCCCGGCTGCGCCGCGACCAAGGCCGCCGCGCCGAAGCGCACGACCTGCTCGCACCGGTCTACGGCTGGTTCACCGAAGGCTTCGATAGCCCCGATCTCAAATACGCAAAGGCGCTGCTCGACGAATTTGGGGCCGCCTGAGGCGATCGGACTGAGGGGCGGCGAGTCGGCAGGAGCACGCTGGCGCGGCGAGCCGGGCGATCAGCGGCTTCAAATCAATGCGCCGGAGCAGCGGAAATTTCGGGTTAGCGCTCGTGCAGGCTGTCGTGCGCGAAACGGAGAAGCGGCGACAAGCGGTAGGCGATGACGCGATGGATCTGGTGCGGCCTCACGCCGCGAGTCGCGTGTCTTCCGCGAATTGAACGTCAAGTACGCGATATCGGGGAACCCACGGTGTATTGGCGGCCGCGGTTGACGGTCGAGGTTCGTAGATCCCTCTCACTGTGACCTTGTCGCCCTCGCAATAATGGGCGATGAATTCTCGAGCAACATCGCCTTCAACGGCACAGACGACTGGAGAACGTCCCATATCCTCGACTTTGAACCTAGCCCGGGTGCCAAACTCCGTCACTCTAAAAATGACTAAACCAGCGATCCGACCGGTAAAAGTGTGCTCCTGCATGGTAGTTCTCCTTCCTCGGAGGCGGAATCTCGGCGCCGTTGCGCCCATGGGAGGGCTGATGGCTGGGTGTCATTTGATTTGGGGAGAACCGAGTGCCTGTAAGGCCTCGAGGGTCGGTACAAGGGCGACGCGCTCAGTACCCGGGCTCTCTGCCTCTCCGTTCATCTGAGCCAAGCGCTGAGGGGTCAGAGAACCAAAGCCAGGAACCCCGTCTTGCGCATTGAAGTCCCAAGAATTCTCGGACAGACCAATGAAGTCGCGGATCGCCGGATCGGTTGACCAAGCACGGCGCAGCGCAGCGCGCGTCAGATCCGCTGGCACGCCGGGAGCCAAGAAAGGCCGAATGTCGGATGCAGCGCCAATCGATTCGATTGGTGCCAAGTTCGCTGCATGGAAGGGGGATTGAGTTGGGGGAGATTGCCCAGGTTTTGCGACGGACTGGGTCTGAACATGTGTGGTGTCTGGCAGTCCGCTCGACAGACTGGGCCGAGAAAATTCCTGGGCGGGAGCCATTCCTTCGCCCGCGAGACAGACCAGCCCGAATAGGGCCAGCAGCGTGGAGGATGCGGCGCTCGACCGGCGTCCTCGCCAGCCCGCGACCGCCTCCTGCACCTTGTCGATCTGGTTGTCTTCCATCGCACTACCTCCTCGGCTCACCTATGGGCAATCCGCCAAGCGGGCGGGCGAATTCGTGCGTTCCCCGGCGATATGCGAAGGCCGCGCCCGTGCCCAATACGGTGATGGACGGTAGGGGGCGCGCCGGTTAAGGTCTTTGGTTCAGAAATTAATTGTTCTGAACCGGCACAATTCGATGGCCGATGGAGAGATCAGCTTCGGCAGGTTCCGGCTCGAAGCCGTGCTCGCCCTCGCCGCGCCACGACGAGGATATGGCTCTCCTTGCCGATCTGCTGTCGTTGCCGGCTTGGGAACAGCATCCGTCGCCGAGAAGCTCTATCGCAAGGCCATGACGATAGCCGATTGGATTTTTGGCCCGCACAATGTCGCAGGCAAATAAGGTCCGGATATGGCACATGTCGGCTCGCTATCTTCGAAGCTCCGACAGGCCTCTTCCTCCAACATTTCGACCGTGCCGTCTGATCCAACGTTCAGATGCAGCAGGTTCATCTGGCCGATGCCTGCAGGTACGCGCAGCCGCACCCGTTGCTCGCGCTGCGCCTGCTGCCGGCGCGCTGCTTCAGCCTGCATCCGGGTAAGCTCGAAGATCCCCGCATTGGTGCTGGGGCCGCTGCCGCGCTTGAACCAGTCGAGCAGCTGTGCGGTCGAGTCGATCGGGTCGTCGTGCCGGCCATTGGGGAATGTCGTCAGTTCCTGCGGATACGCTGCGAGCCACGGTGCCGCGTCGGGCAAGTGGGCGAAGCCGTTCATCGCGGTCTGCGCGTGCATGCTCTCGGCGAAGCGAAGCTTCGCCTGACGCGACAGGCGTTGCCTTTGGCAACGCCGAGAGCGCATGACCTTGTCCGATTGCGGTTGGTAGCGGGTGACGGTATAGAGGCCGTCGGCAATCAGCTCCTGGATTAGCTGGGTCCCGGAGGCATTGTCCTCGATCAATACGGCACTTGTGCGGAGCCGCTCGTATTGCACGCGCACCGCGTGCTTCAGCTCCGGGTACTCGATGCGCCGGCGCAACACGTCGATCAGATAGAGGTTCTTGCCCGCTATCGAAGCTGATCTCCCCCTCTCGGTCATCGGATTGTGCCGATTCAGGACAATTAATTTCTGAACCAAAGACCTTAACCGCCGCGCCCCTTACCGTCCGTCCCGTATGGGACAGATCACACGGCGAGGGGTGCGGCACATGCAACGGATGATTGCGTTTCTCTTTTCACTGAGTGTCGCGGCAACATTATGGTCTCCAGACCGCGCACCGGCGGGCCAAGCTGCCGCTTCGGGCATTACCGCTCAGACGAGTTCGATGACGCGCCCGTTGGGGGCTCTCGTTGAGCTTTCACCCACGTTGCAACCTCCGGTTATCGGAAGTTTCTTTTTTGAATTCGGCGGCCAGAACTTTTCTGTGATCACCCCTGACGGGAAGTATATGTATGTATTGGTCGCCACTGGAACTGAAAACCAACCAACAGACGGGCCTAACAAGATCTTGACCTATATTGTTAACGCTGATGGCACGCTGACACCGATTACGAGCCCGCAAGCGGGCCAAGATATCGTCAGTGCCAGCACAGCCGATCTCGCCACCGGCCTCTTTGCCGAGTGCAGCGAGATCGCCGCGAAGCAGGGCTTTCCGCCGCGCCCGGAGTTCGCGGAGCGCACCCGGACAACGCTAACCACGCCGCCCTCGCTGCTAACCTCATCGATGTTGCGAGACAGCGAGCGTGGTGCGCCGGTCGAAGCCGACCACATCCTCGGCGATCTTCTCCGCTTCGCCGGCCCCGCGGCCGACAAACCGCTCCTGCGCCTCGCTTACAGCCATACGAAAGTCTACGAGGCGCGCCGGGCGCGCACTGGCGCCGCGCCGCGAATATTCGCGCATCATCGGGGATGACAGCTATGCAAAACGTCTTGCGGATCGGTCAAATCGTGCCGTCCTCAAACATCACGATGGAGACCGAGATCCCGGCAATGCTGCAGGCGCGCCAACTGATCCGGCCTGAACGCTTTGCCTTTCACTCCAGTCGTATGCGGATGAAGGAGGTATCAAACGACGAATTGGCATCGATGGATGGGGAGTCCGATCGCTGTGCACTGGAACTCAGTGACGCACAGGTCGATGTGATGGGCTACGCATGCTTGGTTGCGATCATGTCGAGGGGCCTCGGCTACCATCGCGCGTCGCAGGAGCGTCTGGAGCGGATTACTCGTAACAACAATGCGGCAGTGCCAGTCGTGACCAGCGCAGGCGCCCTTGTCGACGGCTTGAAGGTCATGCGCGCGAAAAAGATCGTGGTTCTGACGCCTTACATTAAGCCACTCGCGAAATTGGTCGTCGACTACATAACTAACGAGGGATACGACGTTCTCGACTATGTAGCGCTCGGGATCCCTCATAACCTTGACGTGGCGCGGCACGATCAAAACGAGTTGCCTGGCATCATGCAGGGTATGAAAATCGCAAATGCTGACGTCCTTGTCCTCTCTGCCTGCGTGCAGATGCCGTCGCTAGACGTTGTTCCCAAGGTTGAAGCACTGACGAGTAAGCCCGTCGTCACTGCGTCGATTGCAACGACATATGCCTTGTTGCGTTTACTTAATCTCGAACCAGTCGTCCCTGGTGCTGGCGCCCTGCTGTCTGGCGCATATTGAGGGATCATCGTGTCGAGCAAGACTGAAGTGCAACCTCGTGCACATGACCCTTCCGCTCCCGCTGTTAGGCGTTACCTTGCTCGCTCGCTGCTTCGATTTATCTGGGGCGCCAGCCACCTGTCGCTCTCCCGGTGTGGGGTTTGAGGATGCGTTCGAAATCGCTAAGGGAACGACGCGCCATCGTTGCAGGCATCGCCGGCAACGTCATGGAGTGGTACGATTTCAGCGTCTACGGCTATTTTGCAACCAGCATCGGGCGCCACTTTTTTCCGGCGCAAGACGCGGTCTCCTCCCTCATTGCGGCCTTTGGCGTCTTCGCCGCAGGTTTTCTGATGCGCCCCTTGGGAAGTCTGCTGTTCGGCCATATCGGTGACAGGATGGGCCGCAAGGCGGCGCTCACGGCATCGGTCGCGCTGATGGCAATCCCGACCTTTCTTATCGGCGCACTTCCGAGCTATCAGCAGATTGGAGTGACAGCCTCGGTGTTGCTCGTGCTGATGCGGCTGCTTCAAGGACTTTCGGTAGGCGGAGAATATACGATTTCTTCAATATTTCTTGTCGAACAATCAGCTGCTGGACATCGGGGGTTCTTCGGAAGTTTCGCTGAGGTTGGCGCCTGCAGCGGCGTTCTCCTGGGATCGGCCCTCAGTGCGCTGGTGACGACGGTGCTGGACCGGGCGATGGTGGAGAGCTGGGGCTGGCGCGTCCCGTTTCTCATCGGCGTCGCCGTCGGTATCGTCGGCCTTTACATTCGTCGACATGTGATCGAGGAGAATGCGCCACAAGGCAGGCAGAGCAAAACTGCTTCGCCGATACGCGATGCCTTCACCGAATGGCGCACAATTCTCCGCCTTATCGGGCTGGGCGCCGTGGGCGCGGTCGGCTTTTACATGTCCTTCGTTTATGTAACCACTTATCTCCGGCAAATCGACCATATCGCGCAATCGACGGCGCTCGACATCAACACGAGTTCGATGGCGGTGTTGTTGCTCCTGTTGGCGCCAGTCGGCGCATTATCTGATCGCTGTGGCCGGAAGCCCGTTTTACTCATCGCGACCGGCGGCATGTTGTTGATGGCGTGGCCGCTTTTCTGGATGCTGCATCACAATACGCCCTTTGTGATCCTTCTCGGGCAGATCGGGTTTGCCGTTCTGAGCGCATGTTTCTGGGGGACCATCCCAGCCACGATGGTCGAGCTGGTGCCAGAGCGAGTCCGCTGCACTGTGTTGTCACTCGGCTACAACACGGGCATGGCGATCCTTGGCGGGCTGACGCCAATGGTCGCTGTGTACACGATCAAGCGAAGCCAATACGACCTTTCCCCGGCCTTCCTGCTAATGGTTGCTGCTGCGGTTTCCTTTATCGTGGTCACCACTCTGAGAGAGACCTACAAAATGTCGTTGCCTGGCATTGCTGCAACGCCTGTTGAAGCCACTTGACTACGCCGGTGATCACGACCATCGTGACTACGGTCGGATACAATTGCTCTTGCCGAAGGCAATTTTGCACAAGGCGTATCGCGGTATGTCCGAGCCGCTCGGCACCGGCCCTACGATACGTTCGGAGTGCTCGCCGATCTTCGGCTCGACCAGCTCGCGGCGATGCGCCTTCAGGCGTTCGTGCGTGTCCTCCTCGTCGGCACCCATCAGGCGCGAGTAGCCGGCCACATCGGCGGCGAGGATCGCGGCGAGACGGCGGACAGCGGGCATCGATCTTTGCCTTTCCGCTGTCGGGTCTAATAGGTGTACGCCCGGCGGATCACGTCGTTAGCGGCCCCCATGATCATCGTGATCGTGACCATGGTCATGATCGTCGGTCGGGGTGATCGGGACAATCGGGTAATTGTCGCCGTCGTCGAGGTATCTCGGTGCGGGTGGCTGGTTGTCGTCATGGTGTTCGTCGGCGACGCAAACAAAGCTGCTCGCCTTCGTCGTATCGCCCACCCCTTTGTAGCGCGGCAATGCCGGGTAAGGGCAGACCGGGCGTGACAGGTCGGTGACGTCATTCGTCACATGGTACGCGATGATCTGATCGGGGGCGATGCCGTGCTCGACCCACTGCACGAGGGGGTCCAGCGCGATCCGCTCTATCGTATTGTTACCCGTGCTCGGACCGGTGGGCAGCGTGTCGCCCTCAAGGGTACCCGGCCCGGCGCCGCCGCCGCAATGCGACAACCCGGGAAACAGGAAGAGTCGAAGTCTTGCGTACGGCGCAGAGATTCCGTTCGCTCTCCCGCATCGTCGCGGTCCTCGCGGGTTTGACTGGTAATCAACCGTTCGTAATAAGCAATAGTGTTCAACGTCGGCAGACGCGGATCGGCAAAGCCGTGCGTGAGGATCAGCTTGCCGCCATGTGACCTGAACTCTTCGAGATCGGCCGTGTTAGCATTCACCGTCGCAGCCAGTGCGTCGTCGACCGCATCCATGTTCTGGTCGAAATCGAATGTCCGCCAGTCGAAGTCGAGGCCGAAGACCCAATACGGGAAGCCTTGGCTGGCCCCGAGCCCCGGAAGAGCCGCCAGGTAAATCGGGTTATTCTCGCTAGCGCGCACGCGTCCCGCGAGGATCCGCTCGCCGGTGCGCGGGTTGATCGGCCCTTGGTAGAACTCACGCAGCGCTGCAACTTGCGGCGTTGTCAGGCAAGTAGGCGCATCAGTTGGTCCGCCCGTGCATTGCAACGCTCCCGGGTCCCAATGGCAGTCCCGCGGGTCGGTCAGAAAATTGTCCGAGCTCGGGCCGCCATCCTTGCCGACACATTGCTTGACGACCGCGGCTGTGACCGCATTCGCCTGGTCCAGCGAAATAAGGGCCGGGCCACTGAATGCCAAGGAGTTCCAGATGTGGCCCGCTGCCAGATGCGTTTCGTTCATAAAGGGCGCACCGGCAATGATGCCGTCGTAGTCGCCGGGAAATTGTAGTGCCTCGTGCACGGATTGTCCGCCGCCGGACGAGCACCCGGCAAAGTACGAGTATTTCGCAGGGCTGCCATAGAACGCCTGAATGATCTCTTTGGAGCGTGCCGTCATCAGATATGTCGATCGGGTCACCCGGTCGATCTGCCTCTCGGGATGGCCGACCAGCGGGTTAGCCTCGACGCCGAACGCGCCCTGGTCGGTGTTGGCCACGGCGTAGTTAAGGCGAAGGTAGATTGCCAAAGCACCATAGACAATCGACCCTCCACCGCCGCCGTTCCCGGTCCCCAGATATCTCCCGTTCCAGGTGTAAGACGGCAGCCACACCTCGATGTGGATGTTCGAGTCAGAGGTCGGCTTCAAGGTGGCGGCTACTCGGCAAAACGCCGGCAGATTGGTGAATACCTCCTTATCGGGCGCCTTGTAAGGCGCGGTGGGGGTCACGGTTGGGATCGCCTCGGCGGCGGTGATCTCGGTGTCCGGTAGCATTAAGTTTTTCAGGCTCGCGCACGTCGCGGCGGCGGCCAGTGTTGCACCGATGCCGACAAGCGAAGCGAGTAAGGCCGTGGCGAACACGGTCGCCGTATGGACGCACCTCATGGCGGCTCTCCCTGTTCTTAACCGTCGTTTTGACGGTCATTCCTCCGGCATTCCGGCCAGGCGGAGCCCGGCAAGGAACGTTGCTTCAAACAAGGCGCGGATCTTCGGCACCACTCCCCTGTACGTGAAGGCTCGCAACCGCGCTAGGCTCGAGAAACGATCGTCGCTGCTCAGCCTGCGGGCTTCGGCGAGCTCCTCGGCGGCACGCTCGGTTTCGCCGTTGAGGGCGTAGGCGGACGCAAAGCTCGGCGCGGATGATCGGGTGCGCCGGACTGTCGTTGCGCGCCTTCTCGAACCAGGTGATCGCATCATCGGTGCGCGATTGCAGCAGATGCGCACGCCCGACCTGTTGGCACCAGATGCCGATCCTGGGTTCATGAGGGCTGAGCCGCATGGCGCGTTCGAGCAGCGGGATCGTCTCCTCGATCGCCCCGGTGAAGAGCTTGCACTGGCCGATAAAGCAGAGTGCGCGCGCCGCGTTGCGATTGGCCGCGAGCACCGCCTCGTATTCGGGTATGGCCTCCGCAAATCGGCGCTGTGCGCGCAACACCTGGTCCCTGGCCCAACGCACGTTCGGGTTGCGCGGTGCCGAGGCGCCGGCTTGTCTGACCAAGGTTTCTGCGCGCTCGATATCGGCAGCGGGCGTGTCGCTCAAATTATCGGTTACCCGACCCGCGAGATTGGCCGCCAAGCCGGCTTGCGCCTCGACCGAACGGGGATCGAGCGCCAATGCCTGCTCGTAGAGGCTGATCACCTCGCCATGCCGCTCACGCGAATTCGGCCTGTTCCATGCGGCACGCGCGCGCAGAATATAGTCCAGCACATCGGGGCGCTCGGCCGGCCGCGCCGCCTCCGCACTAAGCAGCTCGAGGTTGAGTGCGTTGGCGATCCAGCTTGTCACCTCGCTTTGCACGGCGAACAGATCGCTCATGTCGCCGTCGAACCGCTCGGCCCAGAGATGCGCGTCGGTCTCCGCGTCGATCAGCTGGGCATTGACGCGGATCTGGTTGCCCGACCGGCGGACGCTGCCTTCCAGCACATAGCGCACCCCGAGCTCGCGGCCGATCTGCTTGGTGTCGATCCGCTTGCCCTGATAGGTGAACGCGGTATTGCGCGAGATCACGAACATGTCCGAGATGCGCGACAGATCGGTTGTCAGATCCTCGGTGATTCCGTCCGCGAAATATTGCTGCTCCGGATCGTTGCCGAGATTGGCAAACGGCAGCACGACGATCGACAGGCGCGGCGCGACGGTGGACTGGGCAATCTGCCGAGCGACCGGCACGCTCGGTGCCGGGAGGTCGGCGACGGCTTCGGGGCGCAACGCATAGGCCCGCACCGGCCGGGCGATGTTCTTGACACTCTGTTCACCCAGATCCTCGAAAGGATGAGCCAGCTTGTCGCGAACCTGGTCGCGCACCACCCGCGAGATGCAGATTCCACCGGGCTCTGCGAGTCCTTCCAGGCGCGCCGCGATGTTCACGCCGTCGCCAAAAATGTCGTCGTCCTCGACAATGACGTCACCGAGATTGATCCCGATGCGGAACCTGATCCGGCGGTCCTCGGGCAGTCCGGCTTCGCGGTCGATCATCGCCCGTTGCAATTGGGCGGCACAGCGCACCGCATCGACGACGCTCGCGAATTCGGCCAGTAGCCCGTCACCCGTATTCTTGACGATCCGGCCAGAATGCTCACCGATCTTGGGGTCGACGAGCTCGCAGCGATGCGCCTTGAGGCGCTCGTGCGTGCCCTCCTCGTCGACGCCCATCAGCCGCGAGTAGCCCGCCACATCGGCGGCTAGGATCGCGGTGAGACGGCGGATAGCGGGCATTGATCACCTGGGGCGATCGGTTCTTCGATAAAACTTGCCCTGAAATTGTCCTACGCACCAGCCCTATGCGTGTATTGAGCCCTCGGAGCCCATCCGCCTTAAAGTCAGGAAGCGGTCGAAGTTTTCAAGGTGAGGTGGAAGATCGGTTTGGGTGGAACCCACCGGCTCAATCCCGGTCCCGCGAATGGCTGGTATCGGCGCAACCTGGTCGTCCGGGTGCATCGCTGCGAAGGGCCGGTGTGTATGCTTTGCAGACCTTCTGCCGATAAATCCGACGGTCCTCTTCGGTCCACATCGCCGATCGCCATCGCCATCGCCGTGAGCCTTGTGGCCGTGAATCACGCTCCCAGGCACAGGCCAACAGACTTTTGCGTCAGGCGCTAAGTCTCGCTGGCCGCTCTTACCCTTTACCGCCGTCTATCACCGGAAAGCGGCGCAAGACCGACCAGGTGTTGTCCTCACCCGCGGTCGGGGACTTGGGTGACCCGAGCCCCGCCCGACCGGCTGGCGTGAACCCGAGCTCGCTTTGGATGCGCACCATCAGCAGCACAGCCTGGCTCATGACCCTCAAATATGGCGACTGCATCAGCCCGGATGCGCCCCGGACCAACAGTGGCAGCCCCTCGCCGGCATCGAGTCGGACCTGGGCCTCGGCGGCGCGCTGGTGCCTGTCGACAAGTTCGCAATAGGCGGCGACCAGCTCGGCATCGATCGCCCGCAGGATGCCGCGCGGCGCCCGCTTGATGACGTCGTCCCAGATCGCGCGCTGGCGCTCGGTCAGCCACTTCGGCGCCTTGAGCTCGGCCAGATCGCCCGGGGCCTCGGGCTCGACCGCACGGCGATCGTGGCGGACACGCTGGTAGGTTCTCTCGAGGTGATGCAGGTCGACGGGTTTGGGACGGCGTGGCATGGCGAGCCCCATCCTGGCCGGTTTTCGCGAAACGCACGCATAAAAAATTGACTGCGCGATCCCGTCTCGGCGGCGGTCGGAAATTTCTCGGGATCCCCCCCCTCAAAATCAAGGCGGAAATTCTGCCCGGAAAGCCGGGCGCGACGAGCGCCCATAGGGCAGGTCAGCTTTGCCGGTGCTCGGTGTGCTTTGTCTCGAGACGGGGGTCTCGAAGGTCGACGATCGAGCAGTCGTTCCCCTCCCTCTCCCCCGCCAGGGGTCGATAGCTCCGCTTGTGAGAAATTGGCTGGCGACCTTCTCCCGCCGGCGATCGGCGCCAGAACGCACCTTTATACCCGCGTCCGGCCTCGACGGTGCGGTGCGCAGCACACAATCCGCGGGAACAAATGCGCGGCCGGCCGCGGCGGGTCGGCGGCAGGGGCGCGTCGCACAGAAAGGCCGCGTCGACGCCACGGACCCGCAGCGCGGGAAAGGGGCGGCGCCCGCAGGTGCAGACGATCGTTGCGGTTGCGCGGCATCACAGGGCGTTTCGCCTTCCTTTCTGAGGAGTTTGGCGGGTCGCGCCGGTCAGGGCCCGTCGGTGAAGTCAGTAAAGTCAGTGATCCCGCATCTTGACGGTCCGCGTTTCGGCGCGTACGCGCGTGCGCGCCGAAACGGTGCGGATGGAAAATCACCGACTTCACTGATTAGACTGATCACGATTCGGTGCCGGCGAGCATCGCGGCGGCAGCTCGGAATTGCTCGCGCAGCGCGAGGCGGGCCTTGGCATAGATCACTTGCCGGCGACCATCGAGCTTCCACAA
>Ga0306924_10002288_pt1 | contig 18065 bp, 14 predicted proteins | sample sta12Can44000111_FD_203756 | JGI IMG/M metagenome (GOLD analysis project Ga0306924, IMG submission 203756) | Lab enrichment of tropical soil microbial communities from Luquillo Experimental Forest, Puerto Rico - statanox.12C.anox.44.000.111 (v2)... | ecosystem: Environmental > Terrestrial >...
GTCCGCGATGAACGGAGCGTTGGCGGCTGGCTCTCGAGCGAGCTCAGTGCATGAAGCCGCCGCCATCGACGACGAGGGTCTGGCCGGTGATGAACGCGCTCTCGTCCGACGCGAAGAAGATCACTGCCCCCACCAGATCGTCCGGGAGCTCCAGGCGCGCCAGGGCCCGGCCGTGAACCGACCCGAGCCGCATCCTGACGGCCTCGTCGCTCGGGTGCTCCTCGCTGAGCGTGCTGCCCGGCGCAATCGCATTGACCGTGATCCCGTGGGGCCCCACTTCGCGGGCGAGCGTGCGCGTGAACCCGAGGATCCCGGCCTTCGACGCCACGTAGTGGATGCGGGTCGCCGAGCCGTTGAATGCAGTCCCTGACGAGATGTTGATGATGCGGCCAGAGCCGGCCGCCTTCATCGCCGGCAGCACGGCCCGGCAGGCGAGGAACACCCCACGCAGGTTCACCGCCATCACCCGGTCCCACTCTGCGACGCTGATCTCCTCGATCGGCACGCGCGAGATCGGGATCGTTGCGAACACCGCCGCGTTGTTGACCAAGACGTCGATGCGCCCGAAGCGCTCGACCGTTGCCTGCGCCATGGCGCGCGTGCTCGCCTCGTCGGCAACGTCCGTCGGCACCGCCAGCGCCTCCGAGCCCTCGTCCCACACCAGCGCGCTGGTCTCGTCGGCTGCTTTGGGGTCGATCTCCGCCACCACCACCCGCGCTCCCTCGCGCGCCAGGGCCCGGCAGTAGGCCTTGCCGATCCCATGACCGCCGCCGGTCACGATCGCCACCCTTCCCTCCAGGCGCGTTCCCATCTCACCCGGTCCTTTCGTGACTGACTATCCACGCTGATCCGAACGCCTTGACGTCGAAGTCCGCGTCTACCCGTTGGCGTCGCTCCAATCGTCGCCGGTCGATTGTTCTTGCCGAAACCTCCCGGCGGCGCTCCCCCTGACGGCGGTCATAGAGCACGTGAGCCGCGCCGAATGCTCTGACCGCGCACTCGTACAACTCTGCTTGATCCGGGCGCACGATGAGGAAGCCAGGTTCACTCGATTGCGTCAAGTAGCTCGCCCAGTTCCGCGGCTCAAACTGAGCGGCTTCGTCAGGACGACGCAATAACCATCCCGCGACGGCCATCAGGATTGCCGCTCCAACGATCGCGGCGCCTGCGGCACGGACCCGGTGGTCGCCTGTAAAATCCGCCGAGATAACCGCGATAAGGCCGATGATGACCAACGCGGCGGGTAGCAGACCGCGCCACCATCGGTTCACCCTCTCGACACCGGCCGTTTCCATAATTTCTCTACTCTTTAAACGACTCAGCGCAGACTCTCATCCAAACTCTTTTTGACTCTCGCTCCGCCTTCTCCAGCCAGTACGTCATCCCCATCTCGCAGTACATCGTCGTCGCGGTGGTGAGGTGCTCCTGCGCCTGCTCGGGCTTGCCCGTGCGAGGGAGAGCTTGCCGAGGCCGAGGTGGCAGTGGGCGATGAGAGAGTGCGACCCAATCCGGGCGCACGGCCACGCGCTGTAGTTTTCACTTGCCCTTGAGCCTCACGTCCTCGAACGGATACCCCGCGATAAGTCCGATCCCCGATTCCTCGACCCTCGGTCCCACGCCGCTCAATCCCCCGATCTCCCAGATCGGGGCGAACATCGCCTTGTCATGGATCAGCTGCTGGATTCGCTCGAGCAGCGCCGCGCGCCTCTTGGGGTCCAGCTCAGCCGCCTGTTCCCGAACGAGCCCCTCGATATCGGCATAGCTTCCATAGGCGTACGCACCACCCGAGGCCACAAAGGCTTCGATTCTTGTGGCCGCGTTGCCAAAGGCACCGCTTGCGCCCTGGATGAGGTTTGTGTGCTTCCTCTCGGCGTACCCCTTGAAGAAAGCCACTCGCTCCAGTGGCCGAAGTCTCGCGCGGATGCCGACGACCTTGAAGTAATTGACAACGGATTCGGCGAGGTTCGTAAACGCCGCATCACAGAAGTACTCACCGGCGTCAAAGCCATTGGGGTAGCCGGCCTCCGCAAGGAGTTGCCTGGCCTTGGCGGGATCGTAGGGGTAGACGGGCGGCTGCCAGTAGAAGTCGAACGTGGCGGGAATAATGCTCCCGGTAATTCTTGAGAAGCCCAAGCTCTCGGCTTGATTGATTGCCTGCCGGTCGAAGGCGTGATTGGCTGCCAGCCGCACGCGGCGGTCGTGCCACGGCGACTTTGGATCCCATTGGTCGGCGAAGTAGACCCAAAACGTCGCTTGAACCACCACGTTCCGTAGCGTAAGGCCCGGAGTTCGCCGAACCTCCTCGGCCAGCGCCCCCCACATCGCCTGGGCCATGTCCACCTCACCGCGCTTCAGCGCGGCCAGACGCGTCGCATCGTCTGGGATCACCTTGAGGACCATGCGTTTCACGCTCGGAGTTTTGCGCCAATACTGGTCGAACGCCTCCAGAACAAGCTCCACCCCAGGCGTGAACGAGACGAACTTGTACGGGCCAGCCCCGATCGGGGCCTTCTTGAAGCCTTCGTCGCCCACCTTCTCGACGTACTTCTTGGGCACGATCCAGCCGGCGCCGGTGGCGATTGCGTAGAAGGTGATGAAGTCAGGCCACGGCTGCTTGAGGCGGATGCGGACGCGCGCCGGATCTGGAGTCTCGATCGCCAGGACCCGGTCCTTGAGGATCTTCTGTGCCGCCCCCCGGTATCGCTCGAACGAGAATTTCACATCCTCGGCTGTGACCGGATCGCCGTTGTGAAAGCGTGCGCCTTTGCGCAGGACGAACTCGTAGACGAGCCCATCGGGAGACGTGCTCCACGACTCGGCCAGACTAGGGGCCTTGGAGTTGCCCGGCATCGGCTTCACCACGGCGTCATGCAGCGCGTAGAGGACCAACCATGGCGTGATGATCCCGGAGGTTTCGGCAGGGTCGAACCACGTCGGTGCGAGCGAAATAGAAACGGCCCAGGTCAACTGGCCTTCCGGCGCAGCGACGGCCGGCGTCGGGTCGATGGCTGAGATCAGAACGACGAGCGTCACGGCGAAGACGACTCGAACGGTTCTCATGGCGTCAGCCTCCACAGCCGGACATGTGAACTCAGGCCAATTCCCTCATCTCCCGTTCCGTTTGCTCCAGCCAGTACGTCATCCCCATCTCGCGGTACATCGTCGTCGCGGCGGTGAGGTGCTCCTGCGCGTGCTCGTGCTTGCTAGTGCGCCGGTAGAGCTTGCCGAGGCCGAGGTGGCAGTGGGCGACGAGGGGGCGCATGCCCAAGACCTCGGCCAGGGCGAGGGCCTCGCGGAATCGAACGGCCGCAGCATCCGCATTGCTTGGCGACTCCCGAGCGTCGATCTCTCCCAAGAGCCACTCCAGCCACGCTTCGATTCCTCGTTCCCCACGTTCCCGAGTGTCAGACAGCGCTTCCACTGCGAGCGCTGAGGCATCCGCGGGCCGGCCGAGCAAGAGTAAGGCTAACGCCCGGGAAATCGTGCCCTGCCGTGACCCAGGCACCTCCTCGAGGAGCACCTGAGCTTCTGCGGAACGGCCGGTTTGCGCCAAGGCCTCAGCCAGGAGATTGCCGATGGTCGGCACGAACGACCGAAAGCCCAAGGTCCGTGAGAACCGCAGTCCCTCCTCCAGCAGAGGAATGGCGTCCTGGAAGGTCCCGCGACGCGCGCAGACGAAACCCCAGACGGTGATACCGTTGGCGAGCGCATAGGGGTGGTTCCTGGCACGGGCGATCCCGATGGCGTCGCGCGCTAGACTGGCCGCCTCGTCAAAGCGTCCCAACTCGGCCAGCGCCTGCGCCCGCCAGCGACGGGCGGTCACCTCCAGGGGCGCGGCCCGATCTTGAGAAACGGGGAAATCGAGGGCCCGCCCGAGGAGCTCGGCCGCCTGCTCGAACTCGCCAAGGGAATACTGCGCTTCGCCCATGTTGAAGTTGGCGAACGTCTCCTCTTCGAGGTCCGCAGCTTGATGCGCCAGTGCTCGCTCGGTCTCGGCCAGATTGAGCGCCTGTCGGGGCCGACCCGTGAACCAAAGCGTGTGGGCCCGGTGCCCGGCGACACGAGCGCGCCGAGCATCGTCGCCCAGAGCCTCGGCCGCAACGCCGGCTTTGTCCAGATGCTCGAGCATCGTCGAGGCGTCTCCGAGCAAGACCAGACAGGTCCTTGCGTTCACATGGAGATCGACGATGCGCTGAAGATTGTCCCGTGTCTGTGGAAGGTGGCGGAGGGCGGCCAGCGCCTGCTCGAGGCTGGCCAACGCCTCACGCAGCGCCCATCGCCGCCTGGCCCGATCGGCGGTCTCGGCGCTATAAGCCACCGCCTTCTCCCAGGATTCGCTGCGGACGGCGTGGAGCGCAAGCCTCTCTAGATGCTCGTCGAGTCGCCCCGCGTGGAGGCGCTCGATCGCGGTTAGCACCCCGCCGTGAAGCGCCCGCCGGCGTTCTTGTAGGAGGCTTCCATAGGCGACCTCGTGGGTGAGCGCGTGCTTGAAAGTGTACTCGGCCTCGGGGAAGAGACGGGTTTTATAGAGGAACTCCGCCTCTTGCATCTCCGAGAGCGCCCTGGGCAGCACCTCCAAAGGTTCCACGTCGAGCGACTCCAAAAGCGCGAGAGGCACGTCTTTGCCAATGACCGCAGCGGCCTGAAGGAGGCGCTTCTGCTCGGGGGGGAGGCGGTCAATCCGTGCGGCGAGGACAGACTGGACAGTGGCCGGCACGTGCATCGCCTCAATTGCGCGCGTGAGTCGGTAAGCGCCCCGCTCACCGGCAAGCACGCCGCGCTCCAGGAGCGCCCGCACCGACTCCTCCAGGAAGAATGGGTTGCCATCGGTGCGCTCCAGGAGCAGGCGGCGCAGTGCATCCAGGCCGGCGTCCACTCCGAGCAGCGCGTCCAGCAGTTCCTCGGCGCCGGCGGCGGACAGGGGATCCAGTCGGAGTTGCGAGCAGTATGTCTTGCGGCCCCAGGTGTGGCTGTACTCCGGCCGGTAGTTAGTCAGGAGGAGGATGCGCGCTGTGGGGAGGCTCTCGACCAAGGTGTCCAGGATCGCCTGGGTTTCGCCGTCGATCCAATGCAGATCTTCGACGACGATCAGGAGTGGCTGCAGCTGTGCCTCGCGCAGAAGGACGTGGCAGACCGCGTCCAGCGTTCGGCGGCGTCGAAGCGGGGCGTCGAGGGCTTCCCAGGCCGCATCGTCGGTCGGCACGTCGAAGAGGGCAAGCAAGGGCGACAACGCACCCAGCAACGCCGGATCCAGCGCGACGAGCTTGCCGGCGAGCTTCTCGCGGATGCGTCGCGGGGCGTCTCCTGACTCGATGCGACAGTAGCCTTTGAGCAAGTCGACGACCGGCAGGTACGCGGTGGCCTTGCCATGAGAGACGGAGCCGGTGTCGAGGATAAGCCACCCTTGCGTGCGATGCGAATGGGTCAGCTCCCAGACGAGTCGCGACTTGCCGACCCCAGGCTCACCCATGACAGTAACGACCTGTCCATGACCGCCACCGGCCAACTCGAGGACTCTCGTGAGCTGTTGAAGCTCCGTCAAGCGGCCCACGAACTTCGTGAGCCCGCGCGCAAGGGTGGCTTGCAGGCGGGTTCGCGCTGGGCCCGCGCCCGTGATCTCGTAGACCCGCACGGGATCGGCGAGCCCCTTCACCGGAACAGTGCCCAACGACTCACCTCGACGTAGCCTTCGACCAGCGCGAGCGTCTCCGGGGCGATGACGATGGCACCGGGATCCGCTAGCTGTTCCATCCGCGCGGCCAGGTGCGTCGTCTGGCCGACAGCGGTGTAGTCCATGTGGAGATCGCTGCCGATGGCGCGCACGACGACCTCCCCGGAGTTCAGCCCGACGCGGATCTTGACCACGGCGCCGTGCGTGCGCAGCACCTCATCCGCGTACTTCTTCACGCTCTCTTGCATCCGCAGCGCTGCGTAGCACGCGCGCACGGCATGATCCTCGTGGGCGAGTGGCGCACCGAAGAGCGCCATGATCCCGTCGCCCATGACCTGGTTGACCGTGCCTTCAAACCGGTGAACAGCCTCCATCATGTGTTCGAGGACGGGATCGAGGATCTTGCGGGCCTCCTCGGGATCGCGATCCGCGAGCAGCTCCATCGAGCCCTTCAGGTCGGCGAAGAGCACGGTGACCTGCTTGCGCTCGCCCTCCAATGCGCTCTTGGAGGTGAGGATCTTCTCGGCGAGGTGCTTTGGGGTGTATGACTCGGGCGAAGCAAAGCGCGGCTGACCGGTGCTTGGGCTGCTAACCGCCGTTCCGCACTTGTTACAGAACTTGGATCCGGCGGGGAGATCCGTCCCACAGGAACCGCACGTGAGGCTAAGGCGGCTCCCGCACTCCAGACAGAAGCTCGAACCCGTCGGATTCTCGTGCTGACAGCGGGGACACTGCATCCCAGGCCTCCAAGCAGCCCGGCTGGTTTGCCGCGACGAAGAGTGCGTCGAGAGTAGCCGTGGGATCTGTGGTGGTCAAGCAAAGCGAGGCGCTCACGCCGTGCTGCCAGGCACGAAGCTTCGGGCCCGCGATCCCCGGTTTTCGGAATCAGGGAGTTCGCGACCCTGCAGGTTAGGCGGAACCGCCAGGCTTTCGGGTGGGTAGCCGAGTTCGACAGCTCAAAATGTTAGTCTTGCAACGGCGCGTGACTACTCTGTACTGGCGGGCTGAAGTGCAGCGACTTCCCTTGAGTGATTTTGTGTGATCCGTCTTCCCTGAATGCCTCGCCCGAGGTCCGCCAGAGAGACTGGAGTCCCCGAGCGTCCACGACGCGGGGCGCGACAACGTCGAGTGACGACAGCGCTTTACGACTAAGTCGCGGAAATGCAACGGGGCGGCTCGTCACCGCCCCGTCGATTCGTAGTCCGACGCTCTGTCCACCTGAGCTAAGGGCGCAACGGGCAGTACGATACACTACGCTGCCCTCTGGTGCGAGCGTGCACGTAGCGGTGCGCGCGACGGCCCGGCCGGGTGCGTCGCGTCTTGACATCGCGCTCGATCGCCACGATTATCCCCGGCGACTGACCCCGTCCGACTGACCCCAAAGGAGGAGAGAGATGAAGAGTTTCGTCACCGCCCTCGTCCTGGTCGTCTCGGCTGCGGCTCCCGCACTGGCCAATCAGTGCCCCACGCTTCAGGCCCAGATCGACAAAGCGATCGGGACCCGCTACGACCCGAGCGCCGCGAACGCCCGGCAACTCGCGGCTCAAGCCTGGTCGCTGCATCAGTCGGGCAAGCACGCTGAGTCCGAAGCGATGTACGACGAGGCCGCGAAGGCCGCCGGGATCACGCTCCAGAAGAAGTAGCGAACCGCTCGCGCGGTTGAGGCAGACACGGGCGCCGAGACGACTCGGCGCCCGTGCTGTTTTCGGCCGGCGGTGGATTTTGGCGGAGAGGCCGGGATTCGAACCCGGGACAGAGCTTTTAACCCTGTAACCGCTTAGCAGGCGGCTGCCTTCGGCCGACTCGGCCACCTCTCCAAGGGTCAAGCGCGCTTAGTATACACTCCCCAAACGAGCGACTCCGATGCCGATCAACACGGATCCGCGGTACGTCGGGAGGGCGTCGATCAGCCCCGCCGGGCCGGTCGTCGCCGGTCAGCTCGGCACCTGGACGATCACCTACGAGGTCGGCGCGTACGGGTACGACGAGTTCGCGCGGCTCAAGATCGCCTCGCGCTTCGCATCCGATTGGGGCACGCCGCAGTTCACCGACCCGAAGGGCACCAATTACACCACGGCTCGCCTGGAGTCCCGCTGCCCCACGACGGTCGCCCATCTGGCCTGGGAGCCCCGCGGATACATCCGACCCTGGTTCAAGTGCCTCGTGGTCTCCATGCGTGACGGCTCGCTCTATCCCGGGGACAAGATCCACGTCACGATCGGCGACCGGAGCGGGGGCGGACCCGGCTCGCGGGCCCAGACGTTTCGCGAGCGAGGCTGCGAGCTGCGGCTGCTGGTCGATCCATTCGGAACCGAGCTTTACTCCGTTCTCGTGCCCTCGCCCCAGCTCGACGTCGTGGGCGGCGCAGTGCACCGGCTCGTCGTCGTCGCGCCGACGACGGTGCGCCCGGGCGAGCCGTTCGAGGCGCTCGTGAAGGCGGAGGACGTGTGGGGCAATCCGTGCGAGCGGTTCGAGGGCACGGTGACGCTCTCCGTCGAGGGGCCGGCCCTCGAAGGTCTGCCACGCGGTCTCGCGTTCCGCCAGGGCGCGCTCGGCGCGGCGACCATCGGCGGGCTTCGGGTCGGGAGCGCCGGCGCCGAGATTCGGATCGCTGCCGCGTACGGCGAGCACCGGGCCGAGTCCAATCTGATTCGCGCACTGAGCCCCGGCGAACCGAAGACCTGGTGGGGCGATCTGCACGGCCAGACGCGGGCGACGGTCGGCACCGGCACGATCGAGGAGTACTTCGCGTTCGGGCGAGAGGTCGCGCTGCTCGACATGATGTGCCACCAGGCGAACGACTTCCAGGTGACCGACGAGGAGTGGCAGCGGCTGCGGCGCGAGATCGATCGCTTTCACGAGACCGGCCGTTGCGTGATCTTCGTCGGCTACGAGTGGTCCGGCATGACGCCGGGCGGGGGCGATCTCAACGTGATGTTCCGCGGCGACGTCGCCGCGCTCCATCGTTCGTCGCACGCCGAGGTCGACGACATGCGCGACGCCGCGACCGACTGCTTTCCGGTCACCGATCTCTTCGCGCGGCTCGCGGGCCGGGACGACGTCATGCTGATTCCGCACATCGGCGGCCGCTACGCGGACATCGTGGGCTTCCACGATCCCGCGCTCGAGCCGGTCGTCGAGATCTACTCGGACTGGGGGCGCTTCGAGTGGCTTCTCGAGGACGCGATCCGTCAGGGCTACAAGGTCGGCGTCGTCGCCAACTCGGACGGGCACAAGGGCCGGCCCGGCGCCAGCCATCCGGGCGCCTCGACGTTCGGCGCCTATGGCGGCCTCACCTGCGTGCTGGCCGAATCGCTGACGCGCGAGGCCGTGTTCGACGCGATCAAGGCCCGCCGCTGCTACGGCGTCACCGCCGCGCAGCGCATCCACATCGAGCTCACCGTGAACGGTCTGCCGATGGGCGCCGCCGGGCGCACGGAAGGTCCAGTCACGGTGAGCGGCCGCGTCGTCGGGACGGGGCCGATCGAGCGGGTGGACGTCTTCCGCGGGCTCGAGCATATAAGAATGCTCTCGCCCTACACGCCCGAGTCGTTCGAGGGCTCTCGACGATATCGAATCGCCTGGGCGGGCTCACGCGTCCGCGGGCGCGATCGCCTGACGACGTGGGATGGTCACGTCGAGCTCTCGGCCGGCCGCTTCGTCGACGCCGCGACCTTTGCGATGGAGAACCCGGAAAAGGGCATTCGCGAGCGGTCAGCGCGTCGGATCTCGTGGGTGTCCAACACCACCGGTGACGACGACGGGATCGACGTCACGATCGACGCACCGCCCGACGCCGTCCTCCGGTTTCGCTCGCCGGTGATCGAGCTCGAGATCGAGCTGGCCGAGCTGGCCGATGGCCGTACGCGAGCCTTTCCGGCCGGTGGCCTAGACCTCAAAGTGTTCGCGCGGCGGCTCCCGATTCGAGGTCACACCAGAGAAGTCCGACTCGATCACAGCGACCCGTCACCGCTACGTGGCCGCTGCCATCCGTACTGGATTCGCGTGACGCAGGAAGATGGCGCGCAGGCGTGGACAAGCCCGGTCTTTCTCGACGCCTGAGCGCTTCGTACCTTTCCGGAATCGTTGGCGAATTCAGCGAAATGGCCGATCTTTGTCACGTCGCGCTTAGCAATTTGTCACTGACGCTCCCCTAGGTCGGGTAAGTCCGCGTTTCCACGGCGTATAGTCCGTGGCACACCCATTGCTCCAACCGTCCACGGATGGACACTGCTGTGAGGCCCTATGCCTTCAACCGCGAGACGAAGATGACCAAGAACACTGTAATCCACGGACGGAGTTTCCGGCTGGACTCGGCTGGATTCACGGTCGTCGAGCTGGTCGTGCTCGTCGCCGTGATCGGGATTCTCAGCGCTATCGGCTTCCCGCTCTACCTCAGCTACTCGAGGGCGCAAGAGACCGACAGCGCCGCGCGAGTGATCGTCGTGGCCCTGAACCAGGCCCGCCAGCTGGCCGTCACGCGCGGCGTCTCGTTCAGCGCCGAGACGCAGACCAACCCGAACAACCGGATGCGGTTCTGCTCGGGCACCGTCGTGCCGTGCCCCGGCGGGAGCGTGTTCACCGGGCCCGAGACCGACGGGAACGGCTGGAGAACGCTCGAGAACGGCTCTCGAATCACCGCGGGGCCGACGATCACGTTCAGCTCGCTCGGCGCGGCGACGGCCTCCGGGGTGCTCCGCGTTCAGAATTCGTCGGCCACCGGCTCCCTCGACGTGTGCGTGAGCCCGTCCGGCCGCATCAAGGTCCAGGCGGTGGGAACGGCCTGTCCATGAGGAGCGTCATGAGGACCCATCGCAGGATTGCGCGAACGCTCGGCGACGGCCGCGGGTTCACGCTCGTGGAAGTCCTGGTCGCCGCGATGATCCTCGTCGTAGCCCTGCTGACCCTGGCGAGCATGTTTCCCGTCGGGTACAAGCAGATCGCCGACGGCGGACGGATGACGGTGGCCGTGGCCGGCGCACGCCACATCCTGGAGGACGTCGGCGACATTCCGTTCGCCAACATCAGCAACCTGAACGGTGTCGACACGACGAGCAACACGGGCGTCATCGCGGGGTTGACGGGCACCGAATCGGCGATCGCCAGACGTTGGCGCTACATGATAGCGGGCTCAGGCAACGGTTTCACCTTCACGGCGGCCGAGACCGCCGCGTGGGGAACTCCCCAGCCTTTCGGGGGCAGCGCGGTGGTGACGGTCGCGAATACCAGCGCGACGTTGCGCACGGTCACGGTGACGGTCACGGTCCCCGGGCTTCCCACAACCGTCACCATGAGCACCGTCATCGTGAGGTTCTTCTGATGCGCCCGGGCGTGCTGCGCGGACAGGATGGTTTCACCCTGGTCGAGCTCATGGTCGCCATGAGCATCTTCCTGCTGATCCTCGTCGGGATCTTCCAGGTCTTCGACCCGAGCCGCAATGCATATCAGGTCAGCGAGCGGAAGCTGGGCGTCCAGCAGAATGCCCGCGTCGCGATGGACCGGATGGCCCGGCAGATCCGTATGACCGGCTACTTCCCCGAAAACATCGACAACGACAACACGAACGACCTCTCGAACTCGGTCCAGGTGGCGACCGAATCCGCGCTCGCCGTCGCCGGCGACCTCGACACGACCGGTGCCAGCAGCATCTACACCTTCTGCCTCGACGCCGCCGGCTTGCGGCGAGTCCGAGGTGCGATCGGCGCTGCAGCGTCCTACGTCTGCTCCAACGGCGAGCTGATCGCCGAGAGCGTCACCGCCCTGCGCTTCGCCTACTTCGACTCGGCCAACAATCCGATCCCGAATCCGCCGGGGGCGACCTTCAACCTCGACGCTCAGGGGCTCGGCGGCGCGCCGGCGTTCGTCACCGTGACGGAGCGCTCCGCCGTGCGGCGCGTCGTCATCATGGTGACGGCGCGGGAGAACGTTCCCAACCAGCCGCCGCAGACGTACACGCTCACCTCGGACGTGAGGCTGAGGAATCCCTGATGGAGGCCCGTGACATGCGTGGACTGTGGCGTCAGTGCACCGACGAGCGCGGCATCGCCTCGGTGATGGCGATTTTCATCATGGTGCTGCTGCTCGTGTCCGGCATCTTCCTGGTTCGCATGTCGAGCACGGAAGGCGACATCGCGTACGGGACGATGTGGGGCGAAGGCACCTTCTTTGCCGCGGACGCGGGAGTGAACGTCGGCATCGACACGATCGCCCCGGGTGGTCCGACGTGCGTGAAAGGCGCCACCGCGCTCGGCGCGTTCTCGTACTCGGTCGCGGCCGGGGCAGGCGCCGACGCCAACTGCTTCCTGAATACGTCGCAGCGCGCCGGGTACTCGATCGGTTCCGGCACCGGATACAACCCCGGCGGCTTCGTCTTCTACAACTACGCGATCACCGGCTCTGGGACCGGCCCTCGGAGCGCTCAGCGCACGATCGACGCCCAGGTCTCTTTCGGACCTGTAGCTCAGTGAGGTCATGACATGAACATTTTCAAGCGATTGACCGCCCTCGTCGTCACGGCGACGTTTCTGTCGCTGCAGGTCCACCCGGCCGTGCTCGCCGACGACAGCGACATCTTCGGCTCCAACATCCAGCCGAACGTCGTGATCATGATCGACGACTCCGGGAGTATGGGCGACTCGGCCCCGTCGAATACTTTCGACGTACCGCCGCCATCGGGCACCGCGGCCTATTACCCGGTGCTCAACAACTGTGATCCGACGGGGAAGCCCAAGGTCTATCAGGCCTGCGACTCCGTCAAGGTGTACAAGAGCGGACAGGCCAACAGCTACACCTTTTACGCGAACAGCGTCTCGGCGGTCAACGGCACCGGCAGCGCGGCGGCCCAGGCCGCGCTCAACGCGGAGGGATACTGGTCGGGCAAGATCAACGGCTCAGCGGTCAACCTGTACACCGGCAACTACCTGAATTACCTCCTGGGGAGCTGCGCGAGCGGGGGCGCTTGTACAAAGCCGAAGATGACCATCGCAAAAGAGGTCATCAACTCGCTCCTCGACAGCGTGCAGGGCGTCCGGTTCGGAGTGATGACGTTCCACTACGACAGCTCGGGCAACGGAGACGGCGCGACCGTCGTCGCGCAGATAGGCACCAGCGTTTCGTCGATGAAGTCTGCCGTCAACAATCTCAGCCCGACGGGGAACACGCCACTCGGCGACGCGCTCTACGACGTGGGCCAATACTACAAGGGGCTGAAGACGGCGAACGGGACTCAGGGGCCGTTTACGAGCCCGATCCAGCTCGCGTGCCAGCCGAATTTCGTGATCTTCATTACGGACGGCATGCAGACTGCCGGGACGCGGCTGATGCCTGCCGAGGCGACGAACCGCTACACGCAGGACCACGCGAGCTGGCTCCCGGATGTCCCGAACATTCAGAACGTGATCGTCCACACCGTGGGCTTCGGTGTCACCGTGAACACCACCGCGGCCGAGACCCAAACCGCCTACGATACCCTGAGTCAGTCGGCCAGGAACGGCGGCGGGCAGTTCTACATCTCCGACAACGAGACCCAGCTGCTACGCGCTCTTCAGGATGCGATCCGCCGGATCGTCCAGGCCACGTTCACGTTCGCCACGCCAGTCGTGCCGACGACCAGCACGACCGGGAGCACGAAGGCCTATCTCGCCGCCTTCAGGTCCGACCCTTCGAGCCCCTTCTGGCAGGGCTACCTGAAGGCCTACCAGCGCGACTCCAACGGTCTGGTCCCGGTGGATGCCAACGGGGTCCCCTTGAGCTCGGCCCTGGTGTGGGAAGCCGGCCAGGTTCTGAGCACGACGCCGGCCGCGAACCGGAACATCTACACCGTCGTCAGCGGAGCCCGCCAGGCGTTCACAAAAAGCAATTCGGCGATCACCCAGACGCTTCTCGCGGCGTCGAGCAGCACCGAGCGCGACAACATCATCGACTTCACCAGGGGCATCGACGCCTACGACGCGAACGGAAACGGCAACACCACGGAAGAGCGCGCGTGGAAGCTTGGCGACATCTTCCATTCGACGCCGGTCCTGGTGACGCCCCCCGTGCTGGCGCTGAACGATTCCAGTTACCAGGCCTTCAAGACAGCGCAGGCCAACCGCACGAAGGTGCTCATCGCCGGCGCCAACGACGGGATGGTCCACGCGTTTCGTGAGAGCGACGGTGTCGAGCTCTGGGCGTTCATTCCGCCCGACGTTCTCGACAACCTGAAGTCCCTCGCCGACATCGGCGCCGACCACCAGTTCTTCATGGACTCGAGCCCGATCGCCACCGACATCAAGGTCGGCGGCACGTGGAAGACGATCGTCGTGTTCGGTATGCGGCGGGGTGGGCCCTTCTACTACGCTCTGGATATCACGGACACCACCAATCCTCAGTGGATGTGGAAATTCACCGACTCGAAGATCGCCGAGACATGGTCCGAGCCCTCGATCGGCAAGGTGAAGATCGGCACGACCGACACGTTCGTCGCCTTCTTCGGCGGCGGGTACGACACGGCGACCAACAACGCTCACGGCAAGGCGTTCTTCGCGGTCGACCTCTCGAATGGCTCGAAGCTCTGGGAGTACTACAACAACGGGACTGCCGACGACCGTCAGTACATGAACTTCAGCCTCACCGAGAACTCCACCGCGGTCGATCTGAACAACGACGGCTACGTCGATCACGTGTATGCCGGCGATGTGGGCGGCCAGCTCTGGAAATTTGACGTATCGGCGACCGCCACCTCGAGCTGGGCGGGTAAGCGCCTCTTCACGGCGGCCCCGAGCCAAGCGAATCCCCCCGTGGCCGGCGAGTTCTATCCGACACAGGCGTTCTACGGCGCGCCGGTGCTCGCCTACGACACCGCCATGCACCTCTGGGTGTTCCTGGGCACCGGCGATCGGAACCATCCGAACAGCACTTCCACGAATCGCTTCTACGGGATCAAGGACACGACCGACATGTCGAACGGGGCCGCGCTGTCGGAAAGCAATCTCGTCGACGTGACTTCGACCAACGGGACAGCGGCGGGCGGATGGTTCTTCAGGCTGGCCAGCAACGAGAAGGTGCTCGATCCGGCCAACGTCTTCAACTCGGACGTCCTCTTCTCGAGCTTCACGCCGAACAGCGTCGTCACCTGCTTGGGCGGCGGCGGCACCGCGAAGCTCTATTCGGTGCAGATGACCACCGGCTACGCCGCGATCGACTTCAGCACGGGCACTGCGCTCACCTCCACCGACGCGTCGGCCACCCGCTCGACGACGATCGGCCAGGGAATCGCGTCGATGCCCGTCGTCATCGTGACGCCTCCATCCGGCTCCGGGATGCCCACGGCATCGGCGATCACCGCGACGACGAACCAGCAGCTCCCGAACAACCCGATCCCCGCGCCGCAGTTCCTGAAGCAGGTCCGGTCCTGGCGGGAGCGGATCCAGTGAAGAAGCTCGCGCTCGTCGCGCTGATCTCCTGCGCGCTCCTGCCGGGTGCCGTTCGCGGCCAGGACAAAGCCGCCGACGCGGCGGCTCAGCAGAACGCGCGGGGTGCCGCGCTGTTGAAGGAGGGAAAGTTCGAGGAAGCCGCCATCGAGTTCCAGAAAGCAGCAGAGGCGGCGCCCAAGTCGGCGGTCGTCCAGTCGAACCTCGGCTACGCGCTCGACAAGCAAGGCCGGACCGACGAGGCGATCGCGGCCTACCGCAAGGCGCTGGAGCTCGATCCGGCGAACACGATCGTCCGGAACAACCTGGCGAACGTCTATGGCAAGCAGGGGCTCTACGACGACGCCGCGCGCGAACTCGAGGATCTGGTCCAGCGCGATCCCGGCAACGCAACGGCGAAGGCCAACCTCGAGAGCGTGCTGAAGAACAAGGCGATCTCGCAGGACAAGAACGAGCAGGTCTCCTCGGCCGTGCAGGCCGCCGACTCGAAGCCCAAGGATCCGCAAGCGGCGTATAATGCCGCGCGCGTCTACGCGCGGCTCGGCGACGCCGACCAGGCTCTCGTGTGGCTCAACAAGGCGCTCGAGCTCGGCTACGACCAGTTCGACTACTTGAGCCTGGACCCTTCGCTGGTGAGCCTGAAGAAGGACCCGCGGTTCCTGAAGCTGCTCGAGGAGCGGCGGCCGGCTCGCTAGCGCTTCGCGGGGAACGCGGCGGCCATCTGCCGGGCCGCCGTGTCCATCGCCGTTCGCATCGCCTCGAGCAAGCCCTTGTGCTGGGTGACGACGAACCAGCGCCCCGGGTCGGTCTCGCCGAACGCGACGTACTCCCCGAGCTCCTCGTCGGTCAGCGAGCGAAACGTGTAGAGCCAGCGCACGAGGGCTTCACGGACCAGCCGGTCCTGCTGCCCTCTGAGCGAGCGCTCCGCGAAGTCGGTCTCCCGCGCGGTGGGCCGCTTCTCGGACGGGAGCACGGGTTCGAGCGAGCGGGTGACGGCCCGGTAGGCGACGACGCCCATCTCGACCTGCAGCTCCGCGCTCCGCACGGCCGCCTCGTGCCGCTGGACGAGCGCGACGCGCGCGGGCTTCGGGATGTCGCCCTGCAGCCCGATGGCGAAGCGCTCGAGATCCTGCTTGGTGCCCGGCTCACTCGCCGCCACCTCCAGCGCCGCGACCTTGCGGAAGAGCGGCGTCCGGAACTGCGCGACGACAAAGCCCATGCGCGAGGGATCGTAGTTCGATCTGAAGGCGCCGCGCACCGCGTTGTAGAGGACCTCGCTCCGGAATGCGTCCCCGAGAATCTTGACCGCGCGGGCCTTCTCCTCGGGCTTGAGCGGCGTCTGGCGCGCCTCGAACTGCGCCCGGATGTGGAGCGGGATCGTCTCGAGCGCTTTCTTGGTGCCCGAGATCTCGAGCACCTCGCTGATCAGCGCCTCGCGCTCGCCCTCGACGGGTCTTACTTGGGGAGGCTGATCCGAGTAGGTGACGATGCCCTGATCGTTCACCCAGCGGTACGTCTTGGCCTCGACGAATGAGCCCATCGCCAGTGCGGCCAGCCCGGCGAGCCCCAGAATCGCGCGGAGCTTCATGGCGATCCTCCTCAGTACTTGACCCGGCCGAAGAGCCGGAGCGCCGCGGGACCGTATTCGGCTTCTATTTGCTTGGTGTGCGCCACGACGACGCCCCAGACACGCCGCAGCTCGGCGACCGGGTCCGCGTGATCGTCGACGCGCAGGTTGTGGTACATGCGCGGCTCCCTGATTGCCGCCACGAGGAGCGCCGCCGACTGCATGCCCCGCTTGTCGCCGCCCGCCGCCTGACCCGCCTCGAGCGCCATGAGCAGGCGCTCGGACAGATCCCGCCGCTCCCCGTCGCTGGCGCGAAACGCCCGCGTCATCGCCGCGACCACGTCGGGCCCGGCCAGCATGTTGCCGGCGATCGTGAACTCGTCGGCCTGCTCGTGGCCACACCACGGCACGCAGCTGGACCCCGTGTGACAGAAGGTGCGGTCGCCGTCGAGCCCGTGTACCTGGCGGATATCGCGCTCGCTGTCTTTCCGGAGCAGGGCGCTCAGCGCGACGTCGACCGGCACGCCCTGGGCGAGGAGTGCCAGCCCCTGGCGGCCCAGATCGGTGTTCACGCGCGCCTGCGTGGCGATGGCTCCGCGCGGTGAAACCCACGGCACGAGGCTGCCGACGTTGGGTCGCGCGGTGGCGACGGCGACCCCGAACGCACCGGTCTCGCGGTCGCGCGCAGTGATGGAAAAGGTGTGAAAATTGATCACCTTTTCAAGTATTACCATGGGGGGGCCCGTGAACCCGCGCGATTACTCATGAGCCGGCCGAGCCTGGTCCTGTACGGCGGAAACGTGGTCACGCTCGATCCCGCCCTCCCCGCCGCTGAGGCCGTCGCGATCAGCGGTGACCGCATCGCCGAAGTAGGCGCCAGCCGTGACATTCGCCGGCTGGCCGGCGCCGATACCCGCCTGGTCGACCTCGCGGGGCGCACCGTCATGCCCGGGCTCGTCGACGCGCACGCTCACATGGACCGCGAGGGCCTCAAGCTCCTGTGTCCGTCGCTGGCGGGGGCGCGCTCCATCGACGACGTGCTCCAGCGGATCGGGCCCCTCGTGAAGGCGGCCGCGCCGGGCGACTGGATCGTCACGATGCCGCTCGGCGACCCGCCCTACTACCTCGACGTGCCGGGCAACCTCCGCGAGAGGCGGTTCCCCACACGTCACGACCTCGACCGGGTGGCGCCGCGAAATCCTGTCTACATCCGCTCGATCTGGGGCTACTGGCGTCACACCTTGCCGCTCGTCTCGATCGCCAACAGCGAAGCGCTGCGGCTTGCGGGGATCACGCGACAGACCGTGCCGCCGTGGGACGGGATCCAGATCGCGCGCGACTCGGCCGGGGAGCCGACCGGAATCTTCGTCGAGCAGACCTATGTCCCGGTCGTCGAGCTCTCCCTCATGGCGGCGGT
>Ga0306924_10002297_pt1 | contig 18031 bp, 17 predicted proteins | sample sta12Can44000111_FD_203756 | JGI IMG/M metagenome (GOLD analysis project Ga0306924, IMG submission 203756) | Lab enrichment of tropical soil microbial communities from Luquillo Experimental Forest, Puerto Rico - statanox.12C.anox.44.000.111 (v2)... | ecosystem: Environmental > Terrestrial >...
GACCTGGCTGGCCCGGGTGACCCGCAATCTCCTCATCGACCATTACCGCAGAACCCGGCAGCAGCGTGTGACGGATTCGATTGAAGACCAACTTCCCATGCTCGAACAGGAAGGTGCTCCGGCGCGGCCGGATCGCGTGCTGGCGGGCCGGGAAGCCAGTGAGGTTCTGCAGGGCGCTTTGCAAAAGCTCTCGCCCGATTTGCGCGAAGCGGTCATTCTGCGCGACCTCCAGGAGATGGAATACCGCGAGATCGCCCGGGTTCTCGCGGTACCCGAAGGCACGGTAAAATCACGAATCAACCGGGGCCGGGCCGAATTGGGCCGGCTGTTGCGGAAACAGAAGCTAGCGGTATGAACTGCTTCGAGATCGAAGTTTTGATCTGTGAGTACGTGGACGGCGCGCTGGACCCTGTCGAACGGGCCGAAGTGGAGAGCCATCTCGCCGAGTGCCCCGCGTGCGCCGAGCTGGCGCGGGATTCATCAGCCGCCGTGGGCTTCATCGAGCGCGCCGCGGATGTGGACGCGCCGCCCGAGCTGATTACCCGGATCTTGTTCGACGCCCCCTGGCAGAAGGCCAGGACCGGCTGGTTTCCCAAGACTTTCCACTCGGTGCTGCAGCCGAAATTCGCCATGTCCATGGCGCTGACGATTTTTTCTTTTTCGATGTTGTGGGGCCCTGCCCGGCATCTCAACCCTGCCGATCTCCAACCCACCTTGGTCTGGGCCGGATTGGAGAACCGGGCTTACCTGGCCTGGGCCCGCACCGTGAAGTTTTACGACAACCTGAAGTTCGTGTATCAGATTCAAACCACCCTGAGGGAATGGCAGCAGGACCAGGAAGCGCAAGCACCGGCTCCCGATTCGGCCGTGCCATCGAGTAAGCCGGACGACCACAGGCTGCCGGTCAGCAACAACGCCAGGCAAGCACCAGCGCCTGCTCCGAAAGCCGCAGGCAGGTAGACAAGGGGCTTTATTATGAATTGCCAAAACCATCCGGACCTAGCAGCAACGGCGTATTGCCGCGCCTGCGGTAAGCCGCTCTGCGACCAGTGCCGGCGTGATGCGTACGGTACGGTGTATTGCCTGGAGCACGCTCCCGCGCCGGCGGGCACTCAGCCGCCAGGGCCGGGCGCGGTGCCACCCGGCTATGCGCGTTCGGATGTCAGCCCCGGCTTGGCGATGTTTCTGGGATTCATCCCCGGCGTCGGCGCCATTTACAACGCGCAGTACGCAAAGGGTCTGGTGCACGCGGTCATTTTCGGGGTCATCGTCAGCATCTTGAACAGCGGTTCGGAAACGCTTCAGATCGTCTTCGGGATCTTTCTCCCGGTCTGGGTTTTTTACATGGCTTTCGAGGCGTATCACACCGCGCGCAAGCGCGCCCTGGGCGAGCCCGTGGACGAATATTCGAGCATTATCAAGCTGGGCGGCCAACCGGACAACGCTCCGGTGGCCGGGATCGTGCTCGTGGTTCTCGGCATCGTTTTGCTGCTCCACACGTTGCACGTGTTCGATCTCGAATATCTGGCCCGCTACTGGCCGGTGCTGCTGATCGCTGCCGGCGTCTATTTGCTCTACAACCGTTTTACCGGCCACCGCTCCTCCGAAGAGGTCGGCCATGAACGTTAATCGATCGACCTTGCGCGCGATTCGCGCGCCGGTCACGCTCATCACCCTCGGCTTGCTGTTTGCGTTGAACAACTTCACCCGCTTTGGGTTCTCGGAAACCTGGCCGGTGCTGCTGATCGTATTTGGGGCTTTGAGCCTCTTGTGCCGGGAGGGTAGCGCGACCCCGCCTCCTTCTCGCTACGGATACCCCCCTCCGCCGCCTCGCTCTGGAGACCCCTCCCTCCAGCCTCCCGGAGAGCAACGATGAGGAACCGTTCGTTCGCAGCGCCGTTGCTGCTGGTGATCATTGGCGCAGTGTTTCTCTGGCGCAATCTCCATCCGGAGACGCCGGTATTTGACCTGTTGGCACAATACTGGCCATTCCTGCTCATCGCCTGGGGATTGATCCGGCTGCTCGAAGTGTTGCTGGCCCCGCAGCAGCGCCACTTCGGATTGACGGGCGGAGAAGTCGTGCTGATCGTGTTCATTTGCGTGATCGGCCTGGGAATGTTTACGGTGCGCCAGCGCGGCTTCCGAATCTCCCCTGAGATCTTTGGCGAGCAGTACGATTATCCGGTCTCGGCGCACGCACCCGCCGCCGGCGTAAGGCGGATTGTGTTCGAGAATCCGCGCGGCAACATCCGGGTGACCGGGGCCGACACAGCAGAGATAACCCTCACCGGGCACAAGCTGATTCGCGCCAACACGCGGAGCGACGCTGACCGCACGCACCGCAATACGCCGCTCGAAATCGTTCCCCAGGGTGACCGGCTGCTGGTGCGTTCGAATCAGGATCGCGTGCCCGACAGCCAGCGCATCGCGGACGACCTAGACGTGACCGTGCCGCGCAAGGTGGCCATCGAGGCGCGAGGGCAGAGCGGTGACTACGAAATCTCCGAAACCAACGGCGATATCGATCTTTCGAGCGGACGCGGCGATGTGCGGCTCAGCCGTCTGGCCGGCAACGCCCGACTGGAGATCGGCCGCAGCGACCTGGTGCGCGCGGTTGACATCGCCGGCAGCCTTCAGTTGGACGGGCGGGGCTCCGACATCGAAATGGAGAATATCGCGGGGCAGGTCACCATTCACGGACCCTACGTCGGCTCGCTGGGCTTCAAGAACCTAGCCCAGCCGTTGCAATTTGAAGGCGCCCGCAATACCGAACTGCGGGTGGAAGCGGTGCCGGGAACCATCAACATGGACCTGGGCGGGTTCACGGCGCTGAACGTGAAAGGGCCGGTGCGATTGGTGACGCGGTCGCGCGACATTCGCCTGGAGGATTTCACGCAGTCTCTCGACCTCGAGACCGAACGCGGCGACATCTCCCTAGAGCCCCGACGTCTGCCCGTCCCCAAGATGGAGATCCATTCAGGCATCGGTCGCGTCGATCTGGTGCTTCCCGACAAAGCGGCTTTCCAACTGCAGGCCACGGCAGAGCACGGGGAAGCCACCAACGATTTTGGCCCTCCGATTCAGAAGGAAGTGGAAGGCCGAACGAGTACGCTGAAAGGCAGCGTCGGCGGCGGTCCGCTAATTCGGATCACCGCCGACCGAGGCTCGGTGTCGGTGCGAAAACAGGGGACGGCTCCGAGCGACCGGGGAGCCGACACGGTGCCACCGTTGCCCAAAGCCCCGAAGCTGCCCAAGGATCCGACGAGCGGCCTTAAGGACAGCGAAGTCAAGCTTTGACGGAAAAAGTCGAAAGTCACTAAAAAGTCAATATTCAAAAGTCGCGTGGTCGCGCCATGTGCGCCGATTTCCTGTGGCGCCTCGGGCGCATACCGGGAGCCTGCCCCATCGAGTTCGCGGGCTTCTTTGTGCGGGTAGAGGTTCACCGACACCGCTCGCGAGTATCGGCCGGCCCGGTCCGATCTCGACCGACGCGTCGAACCGCTCCTAGCCGGCTGCCATCTCGGTCGGTCGAATCCCCCAGACAAATGCCGGCACCAAGCCAGGCTTCAAACGGATTTTCGGCGGCGCTACCGAGGCGAGTGAGATCCATTCCGACGACGCGCGTGATTCCGGCCACTCGATTCGTCCCCGCGCCGACCGTCGAGTTCCCAGGAAAGGCGACGTGCGTCGAGCCAGCTCAAAATGGTCATGAGAAATTGCCTCAGAAGGGGCTTTGAGCGATGCGGCAACACCCCGGAAAATGGAATTCTGCAGGTCCGGTCCGCCGAGCAGTCTTGTGCTTGGGTTGGTGCTGTGGGGGCTACATTCCCCATCTGCGCCTAGTCCGGAACAGCCCGGGTAATGGATAAGCACACAATCCAGGGAATCACCGGAACGACGGAGGGTCGACGGATCGCTTTGATCAGATTGATCAGAGGATTTCTCTTCGGCCTCGTGCTGGCGGCCGTCCCGGCGTTTGGCGGCGGTGGAGCGGTATACATTCGTCTTTACACCGATTTTCAGCAAGCGCCGCCGGATGCCGTATTGGACTCCATCCAGGACGAACTGGCAAAAATCATGTCGCCGAGCGGTCTGGCATTTCAGTGGAGTTCGTTGGCCGAAAATAGAGGCAACGAAGTCTCCGCGCAAGTGGCGGTCATCCACTTCTCAGGACACTGTGGCGTAGTTAATTCGGCGACCTTGAACTCGCAGTCCGGCGCGCTGGGGTGGACCGACATGACCGATGGGGCCATTCTGCCTTTCAGCGATATCGATTGCGACCGCATCGAAGCTCTTCTGCGGGCCAATCTGATAGCCAAGCCGAAACAGGAGCAGGAAGAAGTCCTGGGCCGGGCGGTCGGCCGCGTCTTGGCGCACGAGCTTTATCACATTTTGGTGAGTACGGCGCGCCATAGCTCGCAGGGCGTCGCGAAACCCTCTTACAGCGCGCAGGACCTGCTGTCGAAGAGTCTCCAGTTTGAGCAGAAGGAATCTGACGAGCTGCGCAGATATTGGTCGGACTTGGTCACGGGCGGGTTTTGAAACCGGAGAGATCCGCTCCCGGCTCCCTGTTGTCGGGCCAAAGGGAACGCGCACGGCGCCACAAGACCGGTCAGGGTTGAGGTTTGACGTTTGACCCTTGACCTCTGGCTTGTTCCGGCACTCCATGCCGCGCCAGCATCTCGACCGCCCGTGCGTTCCCGTGCCTCTCGGCGGCGCGCGCGTGGAGCCAGGCGGCACCCTCGTTGGCGCGCACGGCATAAATTTCAGCCAGCGCCACGTGGGCGTCGGCAAAGCAACCGTTCAAACCTACGGCGTGAAGCAGCAAGCCGAGCGCTTCCTCCTGACGGCCTTGCGTGCGGTACAACTGCGCCAGGTTGTAATACGGCTGCGGGTTGGCCGGTTCCCGTTCGATCCACCCTCGCTGCTGTTCGATGTGATGAAGCGTCTCCTGATCGAGCGCGAAATCGATCACTTCTTTGCGCCAGAAACCCATGGTTGCGATCCTACCAGAATCAACTGCACGTCCATCACATTGGTGTGAGTGGGCCCGGTTTCGACCAGGTCGCCCAGGGATTCGAAGTAGTGGTAGGAGTCGTTGCGTTCGAGATAGGCGAGCGCATCGGGCTTGCGGCTGACGGTGGAGCCGTCGGCGAAGGCGCCGGCGGCATCGGTCGGGCCATCGGTGCCGTCGGTGCCGGCGCTGAAGACGACGGTTTCGGTCAAGCCGGAGATGTCGAGCGCGGCGGCCAGCGCGAACTCCTGGTTTCTCCCGCCCAAGCCATCGCCTCGCAGCGTGACGGTGGTTTCGCCGCCAGTGATGACACAGGCCGGCGCACGGACGGGCTGGCCGCGCAGGGCGATCTCGCGCGCAATCGCGGCGTGCACGCGGGCGACTTCGCGGGCCTCGCCTTGAATCTCGCTCGAGAGCACCAAGGTCCGAAAGCCGATCTGGCGGGCGCGGCGGGCGGCGGCAGCCAACGCCAGGCGGTTGCTGCCGATGACGACGTTACGGACGCGCCCGAAGGCCGGGTCGGCGGGTTTGGGCGTCTCGGGGATCTCGCCGCGCGCACCCTGTTCGAAGCGTTCGCGCAGAGAAGCAGGCACGCTGGCGCGGATCCGATACCGATCGAGAATCCGGAGGGCATCGGCGAACGTGGTGGCGTCGGGGGTGGCTGGGCCGGAGCCGATCACTCCCGGCTCGTCGCCGATCACGTCGGAAAGCAGCAGCGCTTCAAGCCGCGCCGGCGCCGCCAGGCGCGCCAACTGGCCTCCCTTGAGAAGAGAAATGTGTTTGCGGATGGTGTTGATTTCGTGGATACTGGCGCCCGAGCGAAGCAGAAGCTCGGTGGCGGCCTGTTTTTCGCCCAGCGTGACAGGCGGGGCGGAGAGTGGCATTAACGCCGAGGCGCCGCCCGATATCAGGCAGACGACGAGGTCGCGCCGTTCGGCTGCTTCGGCGATCTGCCGGATGCGCCGCGCGCCTTCCTCGCCCCGGCGGTCCGGCACGGGGTGGCCGCAAGGGCGGAGCTCGATGCGGCGCAGCCGGACCGCGCCAGGGTCCTTGACGTTGACGCAGCCGGCCGTGATCCGCCGTCCCAAGACGCGCTCCGCGGCGGCCGCCATGGAAGCGCCGGCCTTGCCGGCTCCCACTACATAAACATTTCGAAAACGCGAGACGCCGACTCGCTCCAGATGACGCCGGACGGCATCGGCCGGATTGGCAGCCGCCAGCGCGGCGCGGAAGATGGAGAGCGCGTGCCGGCGCAGAGCGGCCGTCGTCATTTCAACAATGGGTGCCCCAGGATCGCTTCCACGGCCACGGCGGGATCGTCGCCAGTGATAGGAACGTGGATATCGGCCAGCGCGTAAGACTCTCGGCGCACCTCGTAGAGCGCAGCCAATGTCTTGGGATCGCGCGCCAGAGGGCGGTGTGACGCGTGAGCCACCCGCCGCTCGACCACCCGGAGCGGACAATCAAGCCACACGGTGACGCCATGGTCTTCGACCACACGACGGTTCTCGGGCTCCGCGAAGGCGCCTCCGCCCAGCGCCACGACGGCCGCTCTCCCCCGCTCGATCCATCTGGCGTGCTCGCGGAGGATCTCGGCCTCGATGCGGCGGAATTCAGCTTCGCCTCGGCTCTCGAAGATGGCGGGGATCGACGTCTTTTCGGCCGCTTCGATTTCATCATCCGTATCGAAAAAACTCCAGCCCATCCGGTGCGCCAGCAGGCGGCCGATGGTCGATTTGCCGGACCCCATGAAGCCGACCAGGTAGATGCCGGGAGTACCTTTGAGCTTGACATTCATGCGCTTTGATTGATCGCGGCCATGCGCGATTCCACGAAGGAGGGGAAGAGTCGCATGGCGAGGATGAATACCCAACCCGCGGGCGGCGTCACAACGGTCCGCCGGTCGCGCTCAACGCCGCGGCGGATGGCGGCAGCGCAATCGGCTGCCGAGATGGTGAAGCGGCGGGCGCGAACCAACGCGTCTGGAGGCTGCCCACCGCGAGCGTGCTCTTGAAACGCGGTCCGGACGTAACCGGGACAGACCACGAGCGTGCGGATGCCGTGGCGGCGGAGCTCCATGCGCAGCCCCTCGGTCAGCGCACCCACCGCGAACTTGGACGCGCTATACAGCGTCATCCACGGTAACGGCACCTTACCCGCGATGGAACTCACGTTGACGATCATGCCGCTCCGGCGGGAGCACATGTGCGCCGCGACCATCTGAGTCATTCCCAGCAGAGCGAAGAAATTCAGCTCCATAAGGCGGCGCGCCTCCTCCAGGGGCGCGTTCCACGACGGCAGATAGAGTCCGGCGCCGGCATTGTTGATGAGAAGGTCAATGGCACCGAACCGCTCGAGCGTGCGCGCGACTACGGCGCGGCGCGTCTCGTCGTGGGTGATATCCCCGGGCGTGATCAAAGTGTCGGGGCTTCCAGTCGCAGCCGCGGCGGCGCGCAGCCCGACTTCGGAGCGGGCGGTGAGCGACAGCCGGGCGCCGGCGCGCGCAAACTCGACGGCGCACGCCGCTCCGATGCCTTCCGACGCCCCGGTAATGACGGCAACTTTTCGCTCGAGTCGCATGCGCGATTATGGCCTTCCCGATTTTCGTTGCTGGGGAAACGGTGGAACCGCCATAATATTAGCATGTCGACGGGGTTGATCCCGCTGTTCCCGCTCGAGGTAGTCGTCTTCCCGAGGACGCCGCTGCCCCTCCACATCTTCGAGGAGCGGTACAAGGAAATGATTGGACACGCCATTCGCGACAACTCGGAATTCGGCATCGTGCTGGCGCACGAGAACGGCATCGTGAACGCCGGATGCACAGTGGTAGTCGAGAAGCTCACCGAGATGTACCCGGACGGCCGGATGGACATCCTGACGCGCGGGCGCCGTCGTTTCGAAATTCAGTCCCTCAACGAAGAGAAGGCGTATCTGCAGGCGGAAGTGACGTTCTTCGATGACGACGACCTCTCCCCCGCCCCGGCGGAAATTCGGGACCAGGCACTTTCGAACTACCGGGCTCTCAGCCAGCTGGGCGGCACGCGCGAATCCGGCGAGCCGAACCTCGAGGATCCGCAACTCAGCTTCCAACTGGCGCAGGCGGTGCCCGACCTGAATTTCTTAAGCATGCTATTGCGACAGCGCTCGGAAAGCAAGCGGCTGCGGGAATTGAACCAGTATCTGGCGCAATACATTCCGCGCCAACAGGCGATTGAGCGGCTCAAAGCCTTGGCGGTGACTAACGGACACGGCGGCCGGCCCGCAGGTTGCTAGCGGAACCGCCGCGGATGCCCCAACACCTGATCATCGACGCCGATGACACTCTCTGGGAGAACAACATCTATTTCGAACGTGCGTTTGATGAGTTCGTGGAGTTCCTCGCGCACTCGTCGATGACGCCGCGAGAGATCCGCGACGTGCTGGACGAAATCGAGGAGGCCAACGCCAAGATCCACGGCTATGGCTCTTTGAATTTTGCCCGCAACCTGAAGCAGTGCTATCAACATCTGGCCGAGCACGACGTGCGCGAACAAGACCTGCGCACGGTGATGGGTTTCGCCGAGCGGATCCTCGGCTGTCCCATGGAAGTGATCGACGGCGTGCCGGAGACGCTCGAATACCTGTCGTTGCGCCACGATCTGACGCTGTTCACCAAAGGACATCCAGAAGAGCAGAAGCTGAAGATCGACCGCTCGGGGCTGGGAGCCTTCTTTCGACACACAGCGATCGTCGAGGAAAAAGACACCGGGGCCTACCGCAGGCTGGTCGAGGATCGGTCGCTCGACACGGAACACACGTGGATGATCGGCAACAGCCCGAAATCGGATGTAAACCCGGCGCTCGAAGCGGGGCTGAACGCGGTGTTCGTGCCCCATGCTCACACCTGGGCATTGGAGAAGGAAGCGATTCGCCCGGGAAGAGGGCGGCTGCTGGTGGTAGAGCGGTTCGAGGATTTGCGGAAGCACTTCTAACGCGCTCCGTGCCCTGGCGACAATCGAGCGATGGCTGAACTTTGCATTTATAAAATGCATATAATTCTATCGCTGCTAGTTCCAGTAGAGGAGACTTCGATGTTCCACCGAGCTGTCTTGGGTGTCGTTACGCTCCTGGCGGGATCGATCATTTTCGCTCAAACGCCGGGTCGGGCCGGCGGCCGTCGGGCCGCGCCCGCAGGGACGCCTCCGGGAAACCTGACTGACGCCTTCACCTTCATACCCAAGGCCGATGTAGAAAGGGTCGAGGAGGCGATCGAGAACGGGCTTCCCAATGATTCCCCCGTCCGCATGGTGAATATCTCTGGGCGGTTCAACCTGGGAGTGTACACATTGAATTCGCCTCCCAGCCAGCCAGTTCCGCCCGGCTCGCCCGTCAGCGGTTTTTACCACAACGACATCGCGGAAGTCTACATTGTGGCGAATGGCGCGGGCACGTGGCGGGTTGGCGGCGAACTCGAAAACCCGAAGGTGGACGACGCCGGCGGCCGCTCCGTCAAGCAGGTCCGTGGCCCCGGCGTGGTGGGTGTCCTCAAGGGTTATACCAATCAGAGGATCACGTCCGGAGACGTACTGATCGTTCCGCCCGGAGTGCCGCACAGCCCCGGCGAGATGATGGAGAGGACCAAGATCATTCGCGTGGTGATCGATCCCCACAGGGTTCTTCCGATCTTTCCATCCATAGGAGATGCTTCAACCGCGGCTCTGCCCCCGGCCCCGGCCAAGCCCCCACCCAAATTGGCCGGCACCTTTACCTACATTCCCAAGGCGGAGATTGACAAGACCATTAAGGAAACCGAGACTCCGGGCACGTATGGCGACCGCGCCGTCCGCACCGTCGATCTCCCCGCAATCAATTTTCGCCTGGGCGTGTACGTCATTCATCGGGCCAAGCCGTCCGACGAAGCGCCCTCGACCGGCTGGTATCACACCCACGTCGCGGAAATTTATTACATCCTGCGCGGCGCCGGGAGCTTTATGGTGGGCGGTACGCTCGAGAATCCGACTGAGGACTCTCGTGATAGCTATTCCACCAAAGCGGTCAGGGGGCCGAGTGTGTCCGGCACCTTCAAGGGCGTTACCGAGCAGAAGATTGAAGCGGGAGACCTTGTGATCGCTCCGATCGGCGTACCGCACGTCACCGGCAGAACGACGGTCTCCCCGCGCGACATCCTGAGAATCGCGCTCGATCCGGATAAGGTCTTGCCTCTGAAGTAAGATCGCCGGCTGAAGGGGTCTGCTGTGCTCATCGGACTCGACTTACGCCGGCTGCTCGGACCAGCGCGGCGCTGATTTTGCTCCTCACGGCGACGCCGGCTGCCGCCAACGAAACGAATCCATCACGCCCATTCTGATCGGCGGACTCATGCTTTCGTTGACGCAAACCGAAAGTGCTGGTTCAGGCGCCGGCGGCGGTTCGAAGGGTGTCCACCTCGACCCATCTCGAATACCCAGGCTGCCGAATTTGCAATCGCACGGGTGACACCGGAAGAAAAGACCGTTTACGATGGAAGGGCGCAAACGCGCGAGCGCCACGGAGAATCGTCGGTCGCTCGCCGCGAATACCGCCACCGCTCTCATCGGCGTTTCCGTGCCGGCTAGGCCCGTAGCCGAATGACAACTCATTTGCCCCCCAAGGCTTGTAGACTATTTCAGTAAGTCGGCCTGAAGCGGCAAGCGGCTCGATTTCCCTCGAGGCTTCTCGGGGATCGGGGCTGGCACAGAAAGCTTGATCCCGGTATCGATGAAGTCACTGCGTTTGGGGGGAGAAGCGTAACTGCTGCCCTTTGTGATCGGCGAGGCCGTCAAAGCGTTTCCAAAAACAATCGAAGCGAAGGCGGGCGTTTCACACTGTGCTCTATTCGTACGATTAAGGCGCTACGCGAGGGCCGGAGGTTCCGACTACGGTTGTGCCCCGTATGTCACTTTCACCATCGTCTCGCCAGAACCTCCTCTCACGATGATGTAGAGGCTGCGCCCGCGATCCTCGTCGGTCGCGGTGATCGTTCCACCCTCTGGAGTGATCCTCTTCACCTGGACCTTCATCCCCAGTTCTTGGATCTTGTCCTGGTAATAAGATAGTAGCCTTTCGGGCGAATCCGATGTGGTGAACGAAAAGTTCCCGCCCGCCCCTTCGGACCCGTTGCCCGCCACGGCGAACGCGCCCTGGGCCTTTGCGCCGGGATATAAGGGGACCCAAGAAGGCACCTTGTCTGCTGAACCGGGGCCGAATTCGACTGTGGCCTGCTTGCCGTCGCCGTCCTCGGCGGTGATGGTGAGACTGCCATGCTTGGCCTGATCGAGGTTCCAGGTCATTGTTTTCCCGGTCTTCCGGTCGCGAACGGTGACGGTCCCGGCGCCATCGTCCTCGCTGACGATCTCAACATCGGGATTAGCCGCGGCGAGAACACGTGCCGTAGCCGCCGCCGGATTGCGCCGCCACAATTCCGGTGTGATGCCGGCCTCACGAGCCTTATGAGCTACAAAGATTACAACCCCGCCAATCGCCAGTCCGCCCACGATCACCAAACCAAGGATGGCAACCAGCAGCCATACCAACGGACTCGTCTTGCGGGCGCCAGGCATAGCGCCGGAATCAACCGGGGACGGCATCTGGGCCGGGGGAGCCCCGGTTGGCGTTGGGGGCGGCGGTTGGTGGCCGGACGCTGCGCTCACCCGAGTCCCACATTGAGTGCAGAATGCCCCTGTTACTGAGGCGCCGCACTTTGTGCAGAATGGCATTAGCTCCCTCCTCGGTTACTGTAGCGCATCTCAGAGGACAAGTCGCAGCCGAGAACTGCGTTATACTATCAGCGGTAAGGTAGAATTTTCAACATCCGATTTGTCTTGATCGCCGGTCGATAGCCCCGTATGGGGCGATCGGTTGCAGTATCAGTCCCTTTGAGGACCAATCTTGTTGACAACCTGGCTTGGCAATAATCTCAGACACCGATGATGTGTGAGATCTTCGGATCGTCCGAAAGCTTGCCGGGAGACGGCAAGCTTTTGAGATCAGACGCCCCGGTCGAGACTTTGCATTTCCGACGCAGTCATGGCTTACACGATGCTGCCCCTCTGGTTTGGGCCAACGATCATGCCCCACGATGTCAGCCGGCTTCTCCCCGACCCCCACAGTACGTTTCTCGCGCACCTTGGTCACAACTTCGGACATACCTGCTGGTGCCTCAGGGTCCCCTGAGGATTCTGGTATAGCGCTCCTCCGGGTAGAATCGCCGGTTGGCTTGCTACCGTTACGAGCTTGGCGACCGACCTTCACAGTTGGCGCGACCGGATGATAGTCATGGCTGTATTGGTTTTCGAAGCCAAGCTCGCCGAGGACTGAATGTTCGAGGGCTCAAGCTCCTCGATTGCTTCCGCTACCAGACTCGTACCTGCTTACACATCGAGTGAGCTCAATCCGATCGGATTCGACGCGCGATTGCGTCCCACCCCTTGCATGCGAAAGGCACGTCGACTATACGAGCGGTCCGGGGTTGATTTTGTAGCGCTTCACGATCGCATCAGCACTCATGTAGGCGAGCGCCTGGATGGTGAGTGTCGGATTGAAGCCAGTCATCGATGGAAACGTCGAGCTGCCGACGATGAACAGGTTGGGGACGTCCCAACTCTGGCCGAAGCGGTTCACAACGGAAGTTGCTGGATCAGTCCCCATGCGCGTGCCACCCTCGTGGTGCGCCCCCGGAGCGCCCGGCCCCATGCGCCCACGCCACACCCGTGTGGCGCCCATCGCGCGGCCCAACTCTTCCAACTTGCGCGCCATGAACTCGACCCGTGTGATCTCGTTCTCCCGTCGCCAATCATAGGTCAGGCGCGGCGCCGGCAAGCCCCACTGATCGCGCACGTCCGGATCGAGATCGATCATCTGGTCGGCGTAGGGCAGATTCTCCGTCTGTGCCACGATCGCGGCATGTCGCGCGAAGTACTTCGCCAGGAAGTCGCGATACCGAGCGCCCCACCGCGGGGTTCCGGGTGGAGGGTCCATGCTCATGGCGGCGCCGATCGGGCCGGCCTCCAAGTCGGCAGGAGAGACGGAGATCTGCGCGCCACGGATGAAGCCCACCCCGCTGTGATCGAAGTTGTCCGCGTTGAAATCGTCGAGGCTATGCTTCTGGGCGCTGGGCCCCATGTAGATGTTCACGAACCGGTCGTCGAAGGTGGCGAACACGCGAGGCGTGATGTGGGCCATCAAATGTTTGCCCACCTGGCCGCTCGAATTGGCGAAACCGTTCGGGAACTTCGCCGTTTTGGAAACGAGCAGCAGGCGCGTATTGTCGTAGATGAAGGGGGCGAGAATCACCAGATCGGCCTCGATGGTGTTCTCCGAGCCGTCCGGGCCGTAGTAGGCGACTCCGGTCGCGCGCCCGCTGTTGTCACTGTTCAGGCGGTAACACATGGTCCCGGTGCGCAACTGGAAGTTCCCGGTTTTGTCTGCCTCGGGCAGCTTGGTGACCAGGATGCTCGACTTTGCGCCGACGTGGCAGCCGAACGCCTGGCAAAAACCACAGTACGTGCATCCCGGACGCCCCTGATAAGGCTGGGAGAGGATGGCCCGCGGCGTGGAAAACGGGTGATACCCGAGCTTGCCAGCGCCCGCTTCGAATAGGACCCCGGATTGATCCGGCAGCAACGCCGGTAGCGGATACTCGCGGCGGCGCGGCGCCTCGAAGATGTTGCCGCCCTCGATCTTGCGCCCCTCGAGATTGCCCGCTTTGCCCGAAACACCGAGCTCGTACTCGGCGCGATCGTAGTAGGGCTCCAGATCCCCGTAGGTCAACGGCCAGTCGGCGAGCGACGAGCCCTCCGGGATCGCCGAGACTCCGTAGCGTTCGATTGTTCGCGACCGCGCGCGGAAGTCATCCTCGTGAAAACGCCACGAGACTGCGCCGTAGTGGACCGTGCCGCCGCCCGCCTGGTTGCCGTAATTGAGCACCGGAAGCGGCTTTGCGAGCGCGTTCGTGTTCGGCCTCCAGGTTACGGGTTGGCGCTTGACGCTAGGGCGTAGCTCTTGCCGCTCGAAGTATCGCAACTCATCGTGTGGGGTGAAGTCAGACGTGGCGAGACGTGGGCCGCGCTCGAGGCCAATGACTTTCATGCCTGCTTTACCGAGCTCCGCCGCCAGGATTCCGCCGGCTGCGCCCACACCGACGATGACGACTTCGGTCTTCTCAGTTGCCATCGCTCATGCCCTCCCCTTCGCGCTCTCGTCGGACGCCTCGAGGCCGATGATGGGCTCGCGCGTGAACGCCTGCCGGCTTCGCATATCAGCCGGCGTGAAAATCGACTGTGCGCCGGGAAATCCCACTAAGCGCCACCCTGCTAAGTTTTGGTTGCCTCCGTAAATCGGGTCCGCAAAAAGGCCTTCCATCGTATGGGTACGGATGATGTTGAAGAACTCCAGCCCGCTAGGCCATGTAAACCCGGTTACCTGGTCTCGCTCGAGCGCTGTCATCACTTCATCCTGACGAGCAGCGTCAAGCCGCCGGAATGACTCTTGATAGGTCTTGCGACAGTACGCGTCCAGTTGGGCAAGGCTGCGCCGGTAGAAGTCCTGAAGATCCGCGTACGCCCCGGCGAGCGCCAGGTCGATGTAGCGGAGCACCCCCGCCTCCCGCGCACCCGGCTTGCCCGCTGCGCCAGGCATCAGCCGCTCGGTGAACGCCTCAATTGTGGCGGCGTCCTCCTGGTTAAAAAACGCGCCGCCCCTCGAATGCGATTGGGCGGGTGCTTCATGACGCTCTCCCCGGTTCTGGCCGGATGCGTCGGGCAACAGTCCAGCCCCCGCAACGGCCCCCGCTCCAGCGGCCGCACGAACCAAAAACGCGCGGCGCGCTGAATCGTGCTTGCTCATAGTTGCCTCCTTTCCCTCAGATCACCGTCAGTATCACACTTCCCGAACCTACCCGATGGATAAAGCGGGCGCAATCGCTCTATGATAGGTCCATGTTGCGCAGGCAAACCAGCATCCTCCTGATGGCGGCTGCTCTCGCCGCCTTCGCCCAACAAGGACCGAAAAAGCGTGACCCGAAAGCGGCTAGTGCCGGCAAACCATGGGTTCCAATCCGGACTCCTTGGGGGGACCCGGATTTCCAGGGCGTTTGGAACAATTCGACGATTACCACGTTGGAGCGGCCTGCGGAGCTTTCCGGAGAACCGGTTCTTACCAACGAGGAAGCCGCCGCAATCGAACAGAAGGCCGCTCAAAATCGCGTGGATCGTCCCCCTGCGGCCGGCGATCCTGGGACCTATAACCAGTTTTGGTTCGACCGGGGAACCAAGGTTGTGCCCACCAGGCGAACGTCGCTCATTGTCGATCCGCCGGATGGGAAACTACCTCCCTTAACGATCGCTGGTCAGAGCAGACAGGACGAGAGATTCAGGCGGCTCGGCCCGACCGCGATTGGCTCCTCTGGCAACGGCCCGTTTGATTCCTATGAGGACATCAGCGTGGTCACCCGCTGCATCACCCGAGGGCTTCCCAACGCCATGCTTCCGGGCGGATACAACAATAACTATGAGATTTTGCAGGTTCCCGGGTCGGTGGTGCTGCTGTCGGAGTTGATGCACGAGGTTCGCGTCATTCTCTTGGACGGCCGGCCTCACATCAGCCAGAACATCCGGCAATGGATGGGCGATTCCCGGGGCCACTGGGAGGGCAACACCTTGGTGGTGGATGTGACGAACTTTCCCGATCGGGATGTGACCGGATTTGGCGTACCGTATCGAAATAGCGAGACCTCGCATCTCCATCTAACGGAGCGTTTCACGCGCGTCGACGCCAACCTGCTCGACTACGAGGTCACGGTGGACGACCCGGCGACATTCACCAGAAAGTGGACGGCCTCGATTCCGATGGTAAAGAGCGAGGACCGTCTTTATGAATACGCGTGTCACGAAGGAAACTACAGCCTGGCGAACATGCTCAAGGGATCTCGCGCCGAAGACAAGTGAGGAGTTCCCGGAAAGCGTGATCGCCCGACGATAAATGAGGGGGAGGAGACCCATGAAATACGCTCTTTCGATGCTTCCATTGCTGGTTGCGCTCGGCCACCAGCGGCCGGCGCTGGCTAAAGAAGACGGAGGCGATCTGGTCCAGCAAGCCGTCGCGGCGCAGAGAAGCGCCGAGTTAAAGGCATTGAAAAGCCTCGCGGCGCAAGGAGGCGCCGAGTTAAAGGCATTGAAAAGCCTCGCCATCACGGGCGTTGCCAAGTTCTGGGAACCGGGGCAGTCCTTGGTTGCCAACGGTGAGCCACGGTTCCTGGGAGATGCGACCTTCACAACGACCTGGGATCTCGCTGGGGGCCGGGCGCGCACCGCTTGGGACCGCGATCAGAAATACCCAGACCCGGTAAAGCTGAACTACACCGAGACCGTGCTGCCTACCCTAGGGTTTGTCACCGACGACAAGGGCAGCCAGGCGATGTCCGGCATCCGCGTGGCCGCTCTTCAGCGTGAGTTGGAGCGAGCCTCACCGTGGCTGCTGGTCAAAGCCTTGGAGGAACCTGGCAATGTGCACCCCGCGGGAACACAGCGGCTGGGGCACCAGTCGCTGCCGGCGGTCTCCTTCGCAGATGGCGGAACGACATTCACGATCCTGTTCGATCGCAAGACACATCTGCCGGCCGCCGTGCGCACGCGCGATGATGACAACATCCACGGCGATTCGAACTACGATCTCGTGTTGGGGGACTGGCAAACGGTTGGCGGCGCGCAGATCGCGAAGACACTCTCTTACCGGGTCAACGATGTAGAGGTCGCAAAACTTACGTATCGGGAGATCACTGCCAATCCGGCAATCGGGGAGGACACTTTTGCTGTACCAGAGGCAGTGAAGGCCACGGCCAAGGCGCCGGCCACCGGCAATGTGCCGTACCAGTGGGTATTGCGGCGGCTCTTTCTCACCCGGTTCACCGACAGCGACAACGTCATTTTTCCCGACGGCGGCGGTCTCAAGCTGGTAGATCTTGCGCCCAATGTGCATCACGTCGAGGGGGGAACCGCCAACAATCTGATTATCGCCATGAAAGACCATCTGATCATCTTCGATGCGCCCTACGGCGAGCTGCAATCGCGTTGGGTGATCGATGCGGCCAAGGCGAAGTATCCCGACAAGCCGATCCGGTATCTCGTTCTGACTCACCACCACATGGACCACACCGGCGGCATGCGAACGTTCGTGGCCGAGGGTGCCAAAGTGATCGTGCCGAGCGGAGATAAGGGCTATTTCGAAAAGGATGTCCGGGCGCCGCACACAATCGTCTCCGACGACCTAGAGAAGAAGAAGCTGCGGAAAGCGGAGATCCTGGAGGTCACGGATCAGATGACGCTCAGAGACGATACCACGGAGATTCATATATACAACATCACCAATCCGCACGTCCGCGGCTTTCTCCTCGCCCACGTCCTCACGGGAAATATTCTTTACGTCACCGATCTCATCTCAGCCCGGGGACCGATCGAGCGTTCGCCGGGGACCGTCGCCGTGGGCGAGGCGCTGAGGAAATACGGCATCATGGACGCCACGATCGCTTGCGGACATGGCACGACCACCAAACAAGCCGAAATCGCGGCGGCCCTGGCGGCGAAGTAGCGTCGAGGTAACTTCACGGTAACGATCGCGGCTCCGGTTCCCAGGCTCCCGAACCACGATCGCTCCGTGCTGTCGGTGCCTGTAAGTACAGTCTTAGAAATGCAGTTTCAAACCAAACTCCATAATTCTGCCGCCTGGGTACGAAATCAGCCGGCTAATCACACCGGAAACCACCGGTCCCGGTTTGCGGAACGTTTGCGCCAGGTGTGCGTCAAGCGGTTCCCCCGAGCTTAGCGTGCCGATTCCATTGATCGTCCAGCCACCGAAGACCTGTGTGTTGCCAAGACCCGACGCGAATTCAACAGCTTGCGGTCACGGCCGTAGCGCCGAGCATGCCCGGGCCTTTCACGTCGAACGCAGCCAGCGCGCCGCCACTGCTCACGTAGAGAATTTTTGTCTTCCGGACTGACGGCAGTC
>Ga0306924_10002298_pt1 | contig 18030 bp, 18 predicted proteins | sample sta12Can44000111_FD_203756 | JGI IMG/M metagenome (GOLD analysis project Ga0306924, IMG submission 203756) | Lab enrichment of tropical soil microbial communities from Luquillo Experimental Forest, Puerto Rico - statanox.12C.anox.44.000.111 (v2)... | ecosystem: Environmental > Terrestrial >...
CGGGCAACGTCAGCCCTTGCTTCGGTCCAGAGCACATATCAGCTTCCCAACTCGATCGGGGCACCCACCAGGGAGCCGTATTCCGTCCAACTGCCGTCATAGTTCTTTACGTTTTTATGGCCGAGTAATTCCCGCAGGACGAACCAGGTGTGCGACGAACGCTCCCCGATTCGGCAATACGCAATGGTTTCCTTCGTACCGTCCAACCCGGCGCCGGCGTACAGCTTGGCCAACTCCTCATCGGACTTGAAGGTCCCGTCCTCGTTGGCGGCCTTACTCCACGGGACGTTGATCGCGCCGGGGATGTGGCCCGGCCGCTGGCTCTGCTCCTGCGGCAAGTGCGCCGGCGCGAGGATCTTGCCGGAGAACTCGTCGGGGGAGCGCACATCGACCAGGTTCGTGACATTGATGGCCGCGATGACCTCGTCGCGGAAGGCCCGGATGCTGTTGTCCGGCGCGGCCGCGGTGTAGGAGGTGACCGGCCTGGTGACGGCGTCGGTGGACAGCGGGCGCCCGTCGAGCTGCCACTTCTTGCGGCCGCCGTCGAGCAGCTTGACCTTGTCATGGCCGTACAGCTTGAAATACCAGTAGGCGTAGGCGGCGAACCAGTTGTTGTTGCCGCCATAGAGGATCACGGTGTCGTCATTAGAGACGCCCCGGTCGGACAGCAGTTTGGAGAATTGCTGCGCGTCGACGAAGTCGCGCTTGACCGGGTCCTGCAAATCGCTGCGCCAGTCCAGCTTGATCGCGCCGGCGATGTGGTCGGTGTCGTAAGCGCTGGTGTCCTCGTCCACTTCGACGAAGACGACGTTCGGCGCGTCGAGATTGCTCTCGGCCCAGTCCGCGGAGACTAGGACGTCGGAGCGTGCCATGGTTGGAATCCTTTCGGTTGCTTCTGACGAACAGGGGTTAAGCGGGACCGCGGGCCGGCCGGAAGCGCGCGACCAGCGGGTAGAGCTGGCAGCCGAGGCAGATGCCGAAGGCCGCATTCAGGAACGCCGCCACCAGCGCGGCCGCGGTGGCGACGACGCCGACCAAGAAAGCGCCGGCGGCGAATGCGGCGACGCCGACGACCGCGAAGACCAGACCGACGAGTTGGGCGAACTTCAGCGGTGCGACCGGTTCGCGCTCCTCGACGGGTCCCAGCCGGGGCGCCACGACGCGGGCGAACACCTGTCCGTAGGGGTGCCGCCGTGGGCCGCCGATTGCGCCGATGGAGAAGATCGCGGCCTGCACGCCGAGAACGGCGGCGGCCGCCAGCGGACTGGCGGCCGAAACGACAAGCGTGAGCACCAAGACCGCGGTCGTGACCCAAGCGGCGAACCGGGGTCCCCGAACGTCGACGGTGTCCGGCTGCACTGTGGTGTTGCTGCTCGGCAAGGTACTGCTCCTAAAAGTTCTTGTTGCGCGGAAAAGGGGAGGCACGCCGCGGTAGGGCTCCGAAAGCCGCTCCGAGCGCGCGCGAGAGCGCGGCTACTTAGCAGCTACAGCAACAACAACAACCCGCGATGCGGCACAGATCGACTGCGCGACGCTTGCTGAGCATGGGCTCGAGGCGGGCTGGCACGTCGGCAAGCTTACCCAATCACGCGGTGATCAAGCCAACAGCGGTTCCAGCGCCGACCGCAAGTCGGCGGCCTTGGGCACTCCGGAGGCGCGGTATCGCTGTCGTCCCTCGACATCGAAGATCAGCGTGGTGGGCAGCGTCAGCACCGAAAATCGCCGCGCAGTAGCCGGATTGGCGTCCAGATCGACCTCGACGTGGGCTACGTCGCCCAGGTCCTCGCAGACCTGGCCGACTACCCGACGAACCCGATCGCAAGGCCCGCACCACGGGGCGCTGAAGTGCACGACGGTCGGCCCGCTCCGAGAAAGGCCCAGATCCGCGGTGTCTATCTCCTTGCTGCCGGCGGTCTCAGCCGACTCCGGCTCGATCTTCCGGATACTTCCCGAGCGGCGAGTCAGCAACCATCCGGCGAGGGTTGCCACCACGACGGCCGCTACGGTCGCGACGACGACTGTGGTCATGACTGATTAAATCCGTCGAGCGCGATGGTTACTCCGTAGGTGATGCCTTCGATGATCACGTCGGAGCCCCGCGCTCCCACGGTCTGCGGCGCCACCGCGAACGGAAGCCTCTGATTGGGCAGCCTGCTGCTGAAGGCGTGAAGCACCGCGGCCTGCTTGTCGTCCGGCACGGTCTGGTTGGCGGTGTCGGGTCCGGTGACGATGCCGGTGGGGGTGAAAATCAGCGTCGCGGGGTCGTCGGGCGCAATCGAGAGATCCACCGAGACGCTGACGCGGTGGTCGAAGTTCGCCGATTTCGGCGTCCCGCTGAATACCAACCCGTGGCTACCGGAGATCCCGGATTCGGTGGTGCCGCCGGTCGCCGTGTTGGTTTCCTTTGGAGGTGCCTCGACCATCAGGTCGGTGATGCCCATATACCGGCCCAGGTGCATCGAGTCGATGATGATTCGGCTCTCCAGCTTGCCCACCGGCAGCTTCGCATCGGGCCTGATCAGCCAGGACGCGTAGGTCAGGTCGATCGAGTGCATCGTGGCCTCGAGGGTGGCCTTGCCGACCATCGAGTGATCGACGGCGTTGGCCTTGATCTCCAGCTGGTTGTAGCGGCGGCGCATCGCCTCCGGAATGAAGGGGAATGCCAGGATCGCGACGAACGGGTCGGAACCCAGATTCGCCGCCTTACGCACGTTGGTCGAAAGCCGGTATTCGGCGTAGATGCTGGTCCCGTAGTCGACGCCGACGGCACCGGTGATGATCACGACCACGGCGACCGCCGCCGCCAGCAGGCCGATCAGCACCTTGCGCATCCGCATATTGTGGCTTACCTCCAGCCGAGTTCCGCCAAGCCGCTGCACCCGCATCGCCTCGTGGCGAGGCTCACAGTGCCCCATACGCCACTCCAAAAAACCAGGTGGCACGTTATCGTTAGATGACTTCGCAACTAACGCGTCGTGGCGTTATGAATTTGGGAGATGCCTTTCCCACGAGCTGGAGGGGCTTGTTGGACCTATTACTGCTGACCTCGGAGCTGCATCCCGACCCGGTCCTGCCGTCGTTGTCGCTGCTTCCCCACACGGTCCGGACGGCGCCGCCAGAACCGTCCTCGCTGCTCGAGGCCGGAACCGCGGACGCCGTGCTCGTCGACGCGCGCACCGACCTGTCGTCCGCGCGCGGTCTTTGCCGGCTGTTGAGCACGGCCGGCCGGTCGGTCCCCGTCTTGGCAGTGGTGAGCGAAGGCGGTTTGGTGGCGGTCAGCGCCGACTGGGGGCTCGACGAGATCCTGCTGCCTACGACTGGTCCCGCCGAGATCGACGCCAGGCTGCGGCTGGTGGTCGGCCGCCGTGGCGGGCTGGCCGACCAGGAAAGCGCGGGAAAGGTGAGCCTCGGCGAGCTGGTGATCGACGAGGGCACCTACACCGCGAGGCTGCGCGGCCGCCCGCTGGACCTCACCTACAAAGAATTCGAGCTGTTGAAATACCTGGCCCAGCACGCCGGCCGGGTGTTCACCCGTGCCCAGCTGCTGCACGAAGTGTGGGGATATGACTTCTTCGGCGGCACCCGCACCGTCGATGTGCACGTGCGTCGGCTACGGGCAAAACTCGGCCCCGAATACGAGGCGTTGATCGGCACGGTGCGCAACGTGGGTTACAAGGCGGTGCGGCCGGCGCGCGGCCGCGCGCCGATCGCGGAGCCCGCCGAGGACGACGAGACGGAGTCCGAGGACCTGCAAGAGCCGCTGGTTGACCCGCTGCGCAGTCAGTGACGTGATCGGAGCGGGGCCGGACTGGCGCTCCACATTGACCGCCGAAGAGCAGCAGGCAGTGCGCGAACTCGTTACGGCGGCAACCGAATTCGACGGGGTAGCGCCAGTTGGCGATCAGGTGCTGCGCGAACTCGGGCACGGCCGCACCGAGCATCTACTGGTCGCGGGTTTCCGGCCGGGCGCCCCAGGAGACACCGCGAACGAGATCGTCGGCTACCTCAATCTCAGCCCTCCCCGCGATGGGGGTGACGGGATGGCCGAACTGGTGGTGCACCCGCAGGCCCGCCGGCGCGGCATCGGCGCGGCGATGGGACGCGCGGCGGTGGCAAAGACCGGCGGGCAAAACCGATTTTGGGCGCACGGCACGCTCGAGCCGGCGCGGGCGACCGCCTCGGCGCTAGGTCTGGTCCCGGTGCGTGAGCTCGTCCAGATGCGACGCTCGCTGCGCGATGTCCCTGCCGCGCCCGCTGTGCCCGGGGTGGAGATCCGTACTTATCAGGGCAGGGCCGATGACGCCGAGCTGCTGCGGGTCAACAACGCCGCGTTCGCCCACCACCCCGAACAGAGCGGGTGGACCGACGTCGAGCTGGCGGAGCGACGCAGCGAACCATGGTTCGACCCAGCGGGCTTGTTCCTGGCATTCGCCGCCTCCGATCGCGATCAAGCGGGCAGGCTACTGGGCTTCCACTGGACCAAAGTGCACCTCGATCAACCGGGCTTGGGAGAGGTCTACATCGTCGGCGTCGACCCGTCGGCCCAGGGCCGCCGCCTGGGACACGTGTTGACGGCCGTCGGTGTCGAATCGCTCGCCCGCCGGCTGGCCGGTTCGGCCGAACCCACCGTGATGCTCTACGTGGAGTCGGACAACGTGGCCGCGGTGCGGACCTACCAGCGCTTGGGCTTCACCACGTACAGCGTCGACACCGCCTACGCGCCCGCCACCAGCTGACCGAAAGCCGGGTGGACTTTGACTGTTCACTTTGCATTCATATCCACGGACTTCTGTGGGCTGCATCGACGCATACTTTCGCGGTGACTTGGCAACCTCGTCTTAGGGGATGGCCGACGGCGCCCGCACGCGTTCGGAATGCGTCAGAAAGCGAGATCGGTGAGCCGAGACAAACTGGGGAGGACGCTGGCGGTGCTGGCGTTGGCGACTTCTATCGGCGCCGGGACATTGACCGCCTGCGGCAGCGACGACAACCGCGGCAGCGCTGCGGGGACGGCCAGCTCGGCATCCGGCGGCACGGCGGGATGCGGGGGCAAGAAGGGACTCACGGCCGAAGGCTCGACCGCTCAGCAGAACGCGATGGCGGTGTTCAACCAGGCGTGGGCCCAGTCCTGCCCGGGAAAGGCCGTGTCGTACAACCCGACCGGCTCTGGCGCCGGCCGCGAGCAGTTCATCGCCGGCCATGTCGATTTCGCGGGAACGGACTCCCCGCTGGTCGCGGATCAGATCGGTCCGGCAGCCAAACGCTGCGACGGAAACCCGGCGTGGGACCTGCCATTGGTGTTCGGGTCGGTGGCGTTGGTGTACAACCTGCCCGCAGTGCAGAGGTTGGTAGTCAGTAGTGACGCCGTGGCCAAGGTCTTCAGCGGCAGGATCACGGCCTGGAATGACCCGATACTGGCGGCGCTTAACCCGGGTGTAGCGCTGCCCGACACCAAGGTCGTGCCGATCTACCGGGCAGACTCGTCGGGAACCACCGACAACGTGCAGAAATACCTGACGGCCGCCGCACCGCAGAGCTGGACCAGGGGAGTTGGCACGGAATTTCAGGGTGGGGTCGGCGAAGGGGCCACGAAGTCAGCCGGCGTGATCCAGGCGGTGCGGGCCACACCGGGCGCCATCGGATACGTCGAGAAAGGCTTTGCCGACCAAGCCGGTATGCCGTACGCGCAGATCGACACCGGGCGTGGCGTGGTTCCGCTCACCGACGACACGGCCAGCAACGCCATCCAGGCGGCAGACTTCCTGGCCGATGGCAATGACTTGGTGCTGGACCTGAACTCGATGTACACCTCCCAGCAGCCGGGTGCTTACCCGTTGGTGCTGGCCACTTACGAGGTCGTGTGCTCGAAGGGCTACGACGCGGACACCTCCGCGGCGGTCAAGTCGTTTCTTACCGTGGCCGCCAACAATGGGCAGATTGCCCTCACGTCCGCCGGTTATGTTCCGCTGCCCGATAAAGTCAAGGAGCGATTGGTTAGCGCGATCAACGCGATGCAGTAACCAATCGGTTTAAGGAGCGAAAGCACAACTGTGACCGGCGCACAGTGACGACGCCAAACCCATCCGCGGCGGGTTCGGGTGCGGTCGTCGCTGTGCCGTTTCCCGAGTCGCCGGTGGTGCCCATCAGCCCGTGGGGGCGCGCCAAACCGCGCGCGGGGGACCGGATATTTCGCCGAATGGCGCAGGGTTCGGGCTTACTGATCGTCATCCTGATCGCTGCGATGGGCGGCTTCTTGCTGTTGCGCGCGATGCCGGCCCTGAAGCGCGATCGGGAGAACTTCTTCACCTACGGCGGCCCCTGGATCACCGGCGACACGTCGGCGATGCATTTCGGAATCTTCGAACTGCTGCAGGTGACCCTTTTCGTGTCGCTATTCGCGCTGATCCTGGCCATGCCGACGGCCCTGGGCGTCGCCATCTTCATTACGCACTACGCCCCGCGGCGGGTCGCCACCCCGCTGGCCTACGCGGTCGATCTGCTGGCAGCGGTCCCCTCGATCGTCTACGGCGTGTGGGGCCTGTACGTACTGGCGCCGCAGCTGCGACCCATCGCCACCTGGCTGAATCACGCCATGGGCTGGTCCTTTCTGTTCGCCACTGGGAACGTGTCGGTGGCCGGCGGGGGCACCATCTTTACCGGCGGGATCGTTTTGGCGGTGATGATCCTGCCGATCATCACCGCGGTTACCCGCGAAGTATTCGTCCAGACGCCGCACGACGAGATCGAGGCCGCGCTGGCACTCGGCGCGACGCGGTGGGAAGTGGTCAAGTTGACCGTGCTGCCGTTCGGGCGCTCCGGATACATCAGCGGCGCGATGCTGGGCCTGGGCCGCGCCCTCGGCGAGACCGTCGCGCTGCTGGTCATCTTGCGGGGCACCCACGCTGCCTTCGGCTGGTCGTTATTCGACGGCGGCTCCACCTTTGCGACCAAGGTCGCCTCCAACCTGTCGGAATTCGATGATCGATACAGGGCGGGCGCTTATCTCGCTGCGGGGCTGGTCCTTTTCCTGCTCACCTTCCTCGTCGACGCGCTGGCACGTGGCGCCGTCGCCGGAGCCGTCAGCGGCAGGGGTGATTGATGACCTCGCTTTTGGACCGCCCTCTCAAGCCGCGGACCTTCTCCGGACTCGGTCGGCGTCGTCGGATCGAGAACATCGCCGCGACCGTGTTGGTGACGCTGGCGATGGTGCTCGCCCTGACGCCGCTGGCGTTGGTGCTGTGGTCGGTAATCGCCAAGGGGTTCAAGGTGATTACGTCCACCGTGTGGTGGACGCATTCGCAAGCGGGCATGACGTCTTTCGTGGCCGGCGGCGGGGCCTACCACGCGGTCGTCGGCACGTTGCTGCAGGGACTGGTGTGCGCCGTCATCTCAATCCCGATCGGCATCATGGTCGCGATCTATCTGGTCGAATATGGCGGCGGAAGCGCGCTGGGCAGGCTTGCCACGTTCATGGTGGATATCCTTTCCGGTGTGCCCTCGATCGTCGCGGCATTGTTCATCTACGCGCTGTGCGTGGCGACGCTCGGGCTTCCCCGGTCCCAGCTCGCGGTGTCGTTGGCGTTGGTCTTGTTGATGCTCCCGGTGATCGTGCGGGCCACCGAGGAGATGCTGCGGATCGTCCCGGTAGACCTTCGTGAGGCCGGTTACGCGCTCGGGATCCCGAAGTGGAAGACCATCGCCAGGATCGTGATTCCCGCCGGGCTGTCCGGCATCATCACCGGGATAATGCTGGCGGTGGCCAGAGTGCTGGGTGAGACGGCGCCGCTGCTGATTCTCGTCGGTTACTCGCAATCGATGAACTACAACATCTTCAGCGGGTTCATGGGATCGCTGCCCGGAATGATGTACGACCAGACATTGGCCGGCGCGGGCATCGGACCCGTCCCCACCGATCGGTTGTGGGGCGCGGCGTTAACCCTCATTCTGGTGATCGCGGTGATCAATATCGGGGCCAGGGTGATCGCGAAAATGTATGCCCCCAGGAAGACGTAGGCAGGAGCACTAAGTGGCGAAGAGGTTGGACCTCAAGGCAGTCAACATCTACTACGGGTCGTTCAAGGCGGTCGCGGATGTGACGCTGACGGTTCTGCCGCGCAGCGTGACAGCGTTCATCGGTCCGTCAGGCTGCGGCAAGACGACCGTGCTACGCACCCTGAACCGGATGCACGAGGTTATCCCGGGCGGCCGAGTCGAGGGCAATGTGCTGCTCGACGACCAAGACATCTACGCCCCGGGCATCGACCCGGTCGGGGTACGCCGGGCGATCGGGATGGTGTTCCAGCGGCCGAATCCGTTCCCCGCCATGTCGATTCGTGACAACGTGGTGGCCGGCTTGAAACTGCAAGGCGTGCGCAATCGCAAGCTGCTCGACGAGACGGCGGAGTACTCGCTGCGCGGTGCGAATCTGTGGGACGAGGTCAAGGACCGGTTGGACAAGCCCGGCGGCGGATTGTCCGGTGGCCAGCAGCAGCGCTTATGCATCGCGCGGGCCATCGCGGTACAACCCGATGTGTTGCTGATGGACGAGCCGTGTTCCGCGCTGGATCCGATCTCGACGATGGCCATCGAAGAACTGATCAGTGAGCTGAAACAGGACTTCACGATCGTCATCGTCACCCACAACATGCAACAGGCCGCCCGGGTGAGTGATCTGACGGCGTTCTTCAACCTGGAAGCCGTGGGAAAACCCGGCCGACTGGTCGAGGTCGACGACACCGAGAAGATCTTTTCCAACCCGACGCAGAAGGCGACCGAGGACTACATCTCCGGCCGCTTCGGCTAGCCCGACGACGATGCAGCCCGCGTAGCGGGGTGCGGTGGGGCACCCCCAGCCGCGAAGCGGCGAGGGGGCGAGTCGGGCGATGTGGCCTACCGCTTTTCGTCGTCGGGATGTGCGCCGGTCGCCTGGAAGATGACGCGTCGTGCCACCTCGACGGCATGGTCGGCGAAGCGTTCGTAGAACCGGCCCAGCAACGTCACGTCGACGGCCGTCGCGACGCCGTGCTTCCATTCCCGGTCCATCAGCACCGAGAACAAGTGGCGGTGCAAGTCGTCCATGGCGTCGTCTTCTTCGGCGATCTGGGCGGCTTTCTCCGGGTCGCGCGACAACACCACCTCTTGCGCGCTGTTACCCAATTCGACTGCGACTCTGCCCATTTCGGCGAAATACCCGTTGACCTCCTCGGGCAGCGCATGTTGCGGATGCCGTCGGCGGGAGATCTTGGCGACGTGCAGGGCCAACGCACCCATCCGGTCAATGTCCGCCACCATCTGGATGGCGCTGACGATAGACCTGAGATCGCCGGCGACCGGCGCCTGTAACGCCAGCAGCACGAAGGCGCTTTCCTCCGCCTGGGCGCTCAGCGCCGCGATCTTCTCGTGGTCGGAGATTACCTGTTCGGCCAGCACCAGATCGGCCTGCAGCAGGGCCTGGGTGGCCCGCTCCATCGCAATCCCTGCCAGCCCGCACATCTCGCCGAGCCGCTCGGACAATTCCGAAAGCTGCTCGTGGTAGGCGGTCCGCATGCGGCCAAGCCTACGTTCTCGACGCCGAAAACGGAGGGGCAGTGCGACCAAAAATCTTTACCCGCAGGTGGTATCGGCCGCGTTGGTGACCGTCAGGTCCTCGGGGAGTTGGGTCGGCGCGTTGCTGGAGCCGCGCGCTATCAGCATGCTGATTGACGAGCCGCTGGGCGCGGGAGCGGTGACGGAGTTGAAGTCCGGACCGAGCACCACCTGAATGACCTGTCCGTAGCCGGAAACCCGCTGGACCTTCGCATTGGCGAACGACGACGCCACCGTGGCTGCGGCCTGTTCGTTGCCGGGCGAGAACAACACGGTCGTGGCGTTCACCGAACTGGGGTAGTCATCCGGCGTCATCACATTGAAGCCGCTCCGCTTGAGCTGGCTCGTCGCGGATGCCGCCAGACCGCTCTGCGCGGTCGCGTTGGATACCCGCACCGTCACATCCTGCGGCGAGGTCGTCGTCACCTGCTGGTGCTGAGCATCGGGGGCCGCGCTGGGCGTCGGCGCCTTCTTGGTGGTGGGCGTCTTGGTCGCCCCCGAGGTCGAGGTGCTGTCCAAACTCTCTGCGTTGTGGTCGTTTTCCTGCGGCAACGGGTCGTCGTTGATGATGGCATCGAAGAGCGCTCGCATATCGGCCATGCGCGGCGGCTCATCGCCGTTCTGGTCTGTGACGCCGGTCGGCACGGTGACGAACGTCATGTGCCCGGCCGCCATGCCCTGCAACGACTGGCCCAGCTGGACCAGGTCCTTGGTCTTGACGTTGTCGACGGTGGTGTCGCTGATGAACATGTCGACGACCTTGTTGAGCTTGTTGAGGTCGAACAACGTGTCCTCAGAGATCAGCGACCGCAGCAGCGACGACAAGAACAACTGCTGGCGCTTGATGCGGCCGTAGTCACCGTTGATCTCGGTCGTCATCTGTCGGGCTCGCACGTAGTTCAACGCGGTTGGGCCATCGAGGACCTGGCGTCCCGCGTGTTCCAGAACCGTGCCCAGTTCGTAGTCATGCAGCGGGGTGCTGCTGCACACCTCAACGCCGCCAAGGGCGTCGACCATTCGCGCGAATCCGGCGAAATCAACCGCGATGAACCGGTTGATGCTCAGACCGGACAACTTCTGGATTTCCTTGACCAGACATTTCGGGCCGCCGAACGCGTAGGCAGAGTTGAGTTTGGTCTCGGTGTATACCATCTTCGGACCCCAGGTTTTGGTCTTCTGGTCGTAGATGGGTCCGTACTTACCGGTGTCCGGATTCCACGCCTCGCATTGCATCGGGGTGATCGCCAGGTCGCGGGGGAACGACACCGCGACCACGCGTTTGCGGTTCGCCGGGATGTTGACCAGCATCACGGTGTCCGACCGTGCGCCGTCGGCGTCATCTGTGCTGCCGGCGCCCATGTCGGCGTTTTCCCCGGCGCGCGAATCGATCCCGGCGATGAGGAAGTCTTCGTCGCCGTACTGCCCGCCGGGATCGCGAATGTCGCTCGAGTTCGGGTCGAGCGCGCTGATGATGTTGAGCCGGGCGTTCTTTGACGTGCTCCACTGCCATGCACCACCCGTCAGGGCCAGCGCGAGCACGGCGAACAGTGCCGTGAGTGAGCGCGCCGCCAGCAGCATCGGCCGGCGACGGGACTTGGGTTTCGGCTCGCGCGTCTTAGCAGCCTTCTTCGAGGCCGTGGCCGGGCGCGCTGCGGTCGGCGCCTCGATGAGGTCGAATTCGGGCTCGTCGTCGTCCGGGTACTCGTCGTCCGGGTAATCGGTGGCGTACAGGTCGGGCAGTTCCGATACGGCGTCGAGCAAGTAGGCCGGAGTGTCGATCAGCTGCGTGGGCTGCTCGTCGACGGGCAGGTCCGGCGCAGCCTCGCAGGATTCGGTGTCGGGGGCGACGTGATGGTGACCGGGCCGGTCAGGCATCGGGGCCCCGAGTTTGGCGATCAAATCGGCGACGGTGAGCCCGCCGCCCGCGTGGCTTCCGCCTTTTTCGGTCTCACCTGCTTCGGACTCGACGGGCTGGGCAAAAGGCGGCGCGGCCTGCCATCGGTAGGCGTTCTGATCGGACGGTGGTTCGGAGAACCGCTCCCACGGCGCCGCACCTAGCGCGGACTGCGGGCCCGGGCTGGCTTGCTGGCCGTTGGCCGCACCGGGTGTGCGTCGATGGTCAGGAGTGGCGTCATTGTCGCCGTCACTCATGTCCTATCGGCCTCCGAAGCTCTGATGCGGGCGTTAGGGTGTCCGGGCGCACATATCAGCGCTCAACACATCCCCACCGACGCGCAATGCGCAAGTCCCACATCGTACTGAGTTATCGCCCCAGACGCGATTTGGAGTGCAGGACGGGTTCAGCCACCCGAGTGCATGACGTCCGCTCCGGCGGGCACCGTGCAGTCGTCCGGATCGGTCAGCCAGCCTTCGGGCAGGGCCACGCGGGCGGGCGAGCCCTGTCGGCCCCGTGGGCCGGTCGCCGCTTCCGGAAATGGGACCGCGCCGTCCAACCCGTCGAGCAGAGAATCAAGTTCATCGAACGACTTAACCAACGCGAGCGTTCGACGCAGCTCGGATCCGGCGGCGAAGCCGTGCAGGTACCACGCGATGTGCTTGCGGATATCGCGCATGCCCTTTTCTTCGCCGAAATGCGCGGCCAGCAGCTGCCCGTGCCGTCGCATGATGTCGGCGACCTCGCCGAGCGTGGGCGGGGTGGGCGGCGGGCTGCCGGTGAATGCGGCCGACAATTCGGCGAACAGCCATGGCCGGCCCAGGCATCCGCGGCCGATGACGACGCCGTCGCATCCGGTCGTGGCCATCATGGCCAACGCGTCGCTGGCGTCGTAGATGTCGCCGTTGCCGAGCACCGGAATCGTCCGCACATGCTGCTTGAGCTGCGCGATCTTTTCCCAGTCGGCCGCGCCGGAATAGCGTTGCGCCGCTGTTCGGGCATGCAGGGCGACGGCCGCCGCGCCCTCGGCTTCGGCGATGCGGCCGGCATCCAGGTGGGTGTGGTGCTCGTCATCGATGCCAATGCGGAACTTGACGGTCACCGGGATGTCCGTGCCTTCGGTTGCCCGAACGGCCGCGGCGACAATCTGGCCGAACAGCCGCCGCTTGAACGGCAGCGCCGCCCCGCCGCCGCGCTTGGTGACCTTGGGCACCGGGCAGCCGAAGTTCATGTCGATGTGGTCGGCCAAGCCTTCGTCGGCAATCATGCGGGCGGCCGCGTAGGTGGTCGCCGGGTCGACGGTGTACAGCTGCAGCGACCGCGGCGACTCGTCCGGGGAGAACGCCGTCATGTGCATGGTGACCGGATGACGCTCGACGAGCGCACGCGCGGTCACCATCTCGCAGACGTACAACCCGCTGACGGTGCCGACTTTCGCCTGTTCCTGTTCGCGACACAGCGTCCGGAATGCGACGTTGGTCACGCCCGCCATCGGGGCCAGCACCACCGGGCTGGCGAGCGTGATCGGACCGATACGCAAGGCCGGGCTACCGCCGGCTCATCGCCAGCTTGCCTGCGGTCTTGTGCAGCTCGTTGGCGGTGACCTTCTTGCCGGTGCGGGCCTCGCGCTCGAGTTGGCGCTGCTTGGACACCTCGAACTTGTCGCAGGCCAGCTCGAGTTCCTTGACCAGCACGGCAAGTTCGTCGCGCATCTTGGCTCCCTCACCGGTGAAGTCCTCGCGCTCGAAGATGCGCCATTTCTTCAGCACCGGCATGACGACCTCGTCGAGGTGGATGCGCGGGTCGTAGACGCCCCCGACGGCGATGGCCACGGCTTTGCGCCGGAACTCGGGTACCTGGAAGCCGGGCATCTGGAAGTGGTGCAGGATCAGGTGCAGCGACTTCATCGCCTGGTTGGGAACGAGGTCGAACGCGGCCTCGCTGACGTCGCGGTAGAAGATCATGTGCAGGTTCTCGTCGCCCGAGATCTTGGCCATCAGCTGGTCGGCGATCGGGTCGTTGCAGGCCTTGCCGGTGTTGCGGTGCGAAATCCGGGTGGCCAGTTCCTGGAAACTGACGTAAATGACTGAGTGGGTGAGGCTCTCGGCGAAGTAGTCGCCCTGGTGGTTCTGGCCCGGGCTGAAGCCCCGGTTGACCACCTCGATGCGCAGCTTTTCCAGTTCGACGGGGTCGACGGAGCGTGTCACGACCAGGTAGTCGCGCAGCGCGATGCCGTGCCGGTTCTCCTCGGCGGTCCAGCGGTTGATCCACTGCCCCCAGGGGCCGTCCATGCCCATGGTCATCGCGATCTCGCGGTGATACGACGGCAGGTTGTCCTCGGTGACCAGGTTCTGCACCATCGCCACCTGGGCGACATCGGAAAGCTTGCTCTGCTCGGGGTCCCAGTCCTGCCCGCCGAGCGCGTAGTAGTTCTTGCCGTCCGACCACGGGATGTAGTCATGCGGGTTCCAGGGCTTGTGCATGCTCAGGTGCCGGTTGAGGTACTTCTCAACGACCGGTTCGAGTTCGTGCGCCAGCTGTAGGTCGGTCAGCTCCGCTGACATGTGGCCTCCAGTTATCTGTGTCTGCGGGTAGCACTCAATATATCTGCGACTCCCGGTAGCATCAAGTTTCCGTTCCGCGTGGCATGCGACAGCTTTGGGCGTGGCAACGTCAGTGAGCCCACGCGCCGCACGAGGAGCTCCCGTTTCGGCTAACCGGTGTGGCGCCGATGAAAACCGCTACTCGGATTTCGCCTGATCAGACGCGGGCACATACGGCGCCGTGGTGGTGAACAGCATGGCGACGCAGTAGTCGATGAATTGCTTGCGGGTGGCCCCCAGCTGCCCGTTGAGGTACGCGGTGAACAGGCTCGTCAGGCCGCCGACCAGGCTGGTGGCGATCATTTTCTGCAGCGCCGGATCGCCGATCCTGGACAGCTTGCGTTGCAGCAGATCGATGAAGTTGGGCATCCACTCCGCGCCCGACTGGGTCAGTATCGGCTCCACCGCCGGCGCCAGTAGCAGCACGCGACCGCGCACGGGGTCGTCGACCATCAGCTCGACGAATTGTTCGACGGCCTCCCGCGGGGTTTTCGCCGAGGTAAGGGTGTTCATCGCCCGCGTGCAGACGTCGTCGTAGACGGCGCGCACGAACTCGTCGCGGTCGGAGAAGCTTTCGTAGAAGTAGCGTTCGGTCAGCGCGGCCTTGCGACACACCGCGCGGACGGTCAGCGCGGGTCCGCGCTCGCCGCCGAGCAACTGCACGCCGGCGGCGATGAGGGTGTCGCGGCGGAGCGCGAGGCGACTCGCCAGGGGGACGCCGGTCCAACGGCCCCGTCGTTGACCGGACTGCACATTGCTCCTAAGCTGAAACTGACAACGTACGTAGTCAGAATTACCGATACTTACCGGGAATCCAACAGTGACTCAACATACGTCCGCGGCCTGCCCGCTGACCAGCGCAGCAGCCGGTAGCTCGACGGCCACTGAGGCCGACGCCGTGGCCGGCGGCTGCCCCGTCTCGCCGCTGGGCTATGACGCGCCGCCGATACCGCTCGGCCCCGATTCCCTGACGTGGCGGTACTTCGGGGATTGGCGCGGCATGCTGCAGGGCCCGTGGGCGGGATCCATGCAGAACATGCACCCGCAACTGGGCGCGGCTGTCGTCGACCACTCGACGTTCTTCCGCGAGCGCTGGCCTCGCCTGTTGCGCTCGTTGTACCCGATCGGCGGAGTCGTTTTCGACGGCGACCGTGCCCCGGTTACCGGCGCCGAGGTGCGCGACTATCACACCGCGATCAAGGGTGTCGACGAACAGGGCCGCCGCTACCACGCGTTGAACCCCGATGTCTTCTACTGGGCACACGCCACCTTCTTTGTCGGCACCATTCATGTGGCCGAGCGGTTTTGCGGCGGATTGACCGAAGACCAGAGGCTCCGGCTATTCGACGAGCACGTCGAGTGGTATCGCATGTATGGAATGAGCATGCGGCCGGTGCCGGCGTCCTGGGAGGAGTTCCAGGTTTACTGGGATCACATGTGCCGCAACGTGTTGGAGGACAACTTGGCAGCGCGTGCGGTCCTCGATCTAATCGAGCTGCCCAAACCTCCGTTTGCCCAATGGGTTCCGGATTCGTTGTGGGCCGCGCAACGCAGATTGCTGGCGCCGTTCTTCGTGTGGCTCACAGTCGGTCTTTACGATCCGGCGGTCCGTGAGCTGATGGGCTACGGCTGGTCAAGCCGCGACGAGTGGTTGCACCGGCGCTTGGGCGACGTCGTTCGTCTCGTATTCGCTTTTGTGCCAGGGCGATACCGCAAACACCCGCGGGCCCGGGCCGGCTGGGACCGTGCCGCCGGACGGATCCCGCCCGACACGCCGTTGGTGCACACGCCGGCGCGCAACCTTCCGCCCTCCGACGAGCGCGACAACCCGAAGCATTACTGCCCGGAGGTGGCCCCCGAGGTGGCCTGAGCCGCGCGGGCGCGGTCCGTGTTACCCGTGGGCGTGGTTGTGAACGTCGTCGAGGTCGGACTGGTGGTCGTGCGCATGCGGCTCATCATGGGTATGCGAAATATGTTGTTTTACTTAGCTATTCGGCCGTGCTCTTGATTATTCGGCGACCGCCTGCAATCCGCCCTCGCGGCGGTGATGACGCGGAGCTCCGGGACCGGCTTGCTCTGCGTTGCAGCCGCAATGTGACTGGTTCAGCCTGGCGGGACGACGGTCGATTTGCTTTGGCCGCCGTTGCGTTCGTTCCAGAACCTGTAGACGTCCACTGCGGCGTCTCGCGGTTCGTACCGCATAGGCAGGCGCCGCCGATCCCAGGTCTTGGCGAACTCTTCGTAGAAGGTGGACACCTCGAAGTATTTGCGGTCGTCGAGGTAGTACTGCTCGTAGGACTCGCGTGCGATCAGGAAGATGACTTCCCTGGGCGAGCAGTAGTACAGCGAGCCCAGGCACATCGGGCAGGGATGGGCCATCACATAGATGGTGCTGTCGACCAGGTGCTCGGTGCCCAGCTTCATGCACGCCTCCCGGATGGCGAGGATTTCCGCGTGGGCTGTCGGGTCGTTCGTCTGGGCGACCTTGTTGGCGCTCTCGGCGAGGACCTCGCCGTCTTTGACGATCACCGTCGCGAAAGGGCGACCGCCCTCTGCGACGTTCTGGCGGGCCAGGTCGATCGTCCGCTGGGCGAAGTCCGTCACAGGTCGCAGGGTAGTCCCGCAGGGAGCGGCGATCGGCCTGTGGTAGTAACTAGGTTGTCTATATTTTTCGGGTCGGGATGAGGGAACACCATGGCGCGCACCGATCGGGATCGTTGGGACTTGGCGACGAGCGTCGGGGCGACCGCGACCATGGTCGCTGCCCAGCGGGCGCTGTCTTCCGACGAGAGGTTGATCGACGACCCGTATGCGGCGCCGCTGGTGCGTGCGGTCGGAATTGACGTCTATGTCCGGTTGGTGAACGGCCAGATTCCGGTTGGCGGGGATTCCGAATTCGATCCTCACCGAATGGCCCGGGGGATGGCCTGCCGCACCAGGTTCTACGACCAGTTCTTCCTCGACGTGACCAAAGGCGGCATCGGCCAGGTGGTAATCCTCGCGTCGGGGCTCGATGCGCGCGCGTACCGCCTGCCGTGGCCGGAGGGCACCGTCGTCTACGAGGTCGACATGCCGGAGGTGATCGAGTTCAAGACCGTGACGCTGGGCGAGCTCGGCGCCGAGCCGACCGCCGAGCGGCGTACCGTCGCCATGGACCTGCGCGACGACTGGGCTACGGCACTGCGGGCCGCGGGATTCGATCCGCAGGCTCCAGCGGCGTGGAGCGCCGAGGGTTTATTGGTCTACCTGCCCAACGAAGCCCAGGACGCGCTGTTCGACAACATCACCGCCTTGAGTGCCCCCGGCAGTCGGCTGGCCTTCGAATTCGTGCCCGACACCCACGTTTTCGCCGACGAGCGGTGGCGCGCACATCACGACCGGATGAGTGAACTCGGGTTCGAAATCGACTTCAACGATCTCGTCTATCACGGTCAGCGCGGCCATACCCTCGGCTATTTGAACCAGCGGGGCTGGCGAACGTCGTCTCAGACCGTCAAGGAGCTGCACGCGGCCAACGGCTTTGTCTATCCCGACGACGACGTCGCCGAAGCCTTTGCCGATGTGACCTACACCAGCGCGACGCTTACTGGCTGAGCAGGTCATCCCTCAGGCGGCTCGTGAGCATCTCCTGGAAGACGGTGCGAGCCGGTTCGTACAGACCCTGGAAATTCATCAGCACGGAATTCCGGTCGTACTCGGGGATGGACCCTATCGGAGTCCAGAAGCTGTCGATGTCCAAGAGAAAGAACGGTCCTTGCTGGGCCGGCATCGTCCGGCGCAGGTGGTAGCTGGCATCAAGCGCCTGCCCCACACCCGGGCCATAGCGCACGATCATCGATTTGCCCGGTTGTGCTTCGCGGAAGACCGCAGCACCCTGCCACTCGGTCAGAGTGAGGCCGGCGGGCGCGGTTTTTTGCGGTCCGAGCAGCGGCTCGGCGATCCAGTTAC
>Ga0306924_10002299_pt1 | contig 18027 bp, 19 predicted proteins | sample sta12Can44000111_FD_203756 | JGI IMG/M metagenome (GOLD analysis project Ga0306924, IMG submission 203756) | Lab enrichment of tropical soil microbial communities from Luquillo Experimental Forest, Puerto Rico - statanox.12C.anox.44.000.111 (v2)... | ecosystem: Environmental > Terrestrial >...
GCACGAGCTCGCAGCCGGCGGTCGTGAGGGCAGTATTCTGGATCGAGAGGTCCTGGTCGATCGTGCTGACCCGGGCATATCCATAGCGCATTGTCGTGTCCAGCGTGTCAATAGGATGCAGATTGTCGTACATAGCGTATCATATAAGCGATGTAAAGCCTAAAGATACACAATTGCTTGAATTATATGTGGCTATGGTCTAGGGCCTATTGGGTACACCCAAATGCTGCAAGTCTAGAGACAAACAGCGCGCCTGCGCGGGCGAGATTTCACCGAAACCGCCCAGCAGCTGGCAAGGCTAAACCAACACTTTCGGCAGGCCCGTTGTCATTTTCCGTCGAGCGCGAGGGCCGAGATTGGTCATGACGACGAAGGGGAACTGGGGCGTTTTTTTTTTGCTCGAATTGCGGGTCGCGAGGCGGTGATCGCTCGCCTTGATCTCAAGCGACAGGCGCCTCTGCTCGGTTCTCTCCAAATCGTTCACGCGGCTGGTCAGATCAGCTATCTCCTTCATCCGTCCACGCGCAAGGATGCTTTCCAGCGCCACCAAGAAAGAGCCGAGTCCACTCACGATAGCGAGACCGCTGGTTGCAGAAGCAGGCGCAACAAAAAGCATCAACGAGGTGAAGGAAAGCAGGCTGGTGGCCAATACCAAAGTAACGTTGCGCGCCAATGCTGTAATCAAGACTGGAAGCAAGAGAAGGGCGAGTGGGGCGACGCCAAAACTTTGCAAAAACTGACCCAACTCTTCGATATGCTTAGCCATTACACGATCCCTGCGGCTCGATTCCGCCAGAGGCTTTCCGCGTCTGGGCGCCCTCCGCCTGTTCGGCGCCGGGCTCCACAGGAGCGGTGCTCGGGTCGGTTTTCGCGGTGGCGTCGGGCGGTAAACCGCCCTCGATCTTGAGCACGGCATGCGGACCGGGCAGCCGAGCGGCGAGCGCGGCGACGCGGTTGCGTTGCGCCGTCCATTTCATGATTGGCCACCGCCGTTGTCACCGTCGCCAGGCGACGGCAGCTCGGACGGCTGTGAGCGGGCGGAAAGGAGCTTTGCCGGCATGATCACGTCCTCATGGCCAGGCATCACTGGCATGCCGCCTTGGACCGCGATGCCAAGGTTGAGGTTGGCCTTGGTGAGCGCCAGCTCGATGGTGGTGATGCGCTGCTCAAGCTCGGTGCCGATCTTGGCTTCGATGAAAGCCTTCTGCAGATTAGCGAGGTCGCTAGCCTCATCGAGCCCGATCCGGCGGGCCGCAGTGAGAGCGCCAATGCGGGCAAGGTTCGCGGTCGCATCCTCGATGGTTGCGGGCTCCGGCAAATCGATCTTCTTGCGCAGCAGACGCGGAGCTTTCGGATACTGGTACGGTGCCAGCCCGATCGCGGCATGCATGCGCAGGGAGAGCGGGGTCTCGGAAGAGGCCACCATCTCACCCAACAAGGCGAGCGAGTCGGCCACACCGTTGAGCTTTTCGAGCACCGCGCGCGTCTTAGCGTTAGGTCGACCAGGGGTGCGACCTTTCGGATTTCCGCTTTGACCAGGCTTAAAAGTCATTGGAACTTGATATTAGCAGCGTTCAATGGAAAGCAAGTTTGCGCAAAAATGTGGCTAGGGTGCTTTTCGTAGATGGCGCGGCGTTGATTGCCTCGACCGAGCGCTCAACCGCCGACCATAATGCGGAAATCTCGTCGGCGGCCGTGGACTCCGGTTCCCACTCGCAGGCGCTGGCGCCCGCCGCAAGTGTCAGTGAATACGCGGCGCGCTGGCTGATCTGTCCGGACCAGACAGGGATTGTCTGGTCATTGAGATAGGCGCGCGCGTGTGCCACGACCGGCGCTTCTTGGTCGCCGCGCTTCGGCGGAGCGGCGTTAAGCACCACGGTGAAAGGCTTGTTGCGCTCGCGTGCCGCCGCAATCGTCTCACGCATCGAATTAAGGTCGAAGATACCAGGCCGCGCCGGGATAATGACGAGGGTCGCCGCGCGGATCGCCTCCTGCACCCCCACCCACATCGGCGCCGTATCGATGAACACCCAATCATAGCGTTCGATCGCGGCAAAGGTGACGGCCCGGCGGATGCCGCGCGCGGCGCTCTGCAATACCAGGCGGTCGTGCGTGCGCAGGGAATGCCAGAGCGTGAGCGAGCCCTGCGGATCGGCATCGATGATGAGACAGCGGTGTCCCGCGCCTTGCGCGCAGGCGGCCAGATGCGCGGTCAGCGTGCTCTTGCCGGCCCCGCCCTTTCGCGACGCGAGGGTGATGACATTCATTATCGCTTACGACCACCCACGTAGGTGATCACGAGATTTCAGCAACTGCAGTCTAACGCTTCTGCGGCCTACGGCAAACCGCGAGGCTTCGAACAATTAAAGTAACTAGCGTTAATTAAATGGCGCAGCCGGTGTTAAAAGCGGTGTCCCAGCCTGCGAAGGGATAATCATGAAAAGTTTGTTTTTCTTGTTTTTTGGAACTGTCTTCCATCGAGGTCTTGCCGAATTCTATTGTGTTTTCAGTCGGTGCGAGCGCTTGAACTTCGATCAATTTCCTGGGCGCGACCTGATCGTGCTGTGCGCGTTCTGCGTGGTTCTTGGCAGCGCCGTCTCACCGCCCGATGCCTCCCGTGCTTCGGACCGAAAGGATAGAGCACACCCCAGCTACGGCAGGAGGCTGCTGCGCGCGTGGCCAAAGGCGCGCTGGGCTACGGCACCGTCCGATGTGCATGGCGGAGTGCCCGAGTGCCCGGAAAACGCCCACGGCTGGGAAATTATCCGGGCCTGCCCGTGCCCGGATAATTTCCCTTAGGCGTTTTTATTTTCCGGGCAAAACGAGTTGCCCCTATATTGCCCGGATAAAATTACCCCATTCGGGCAGGCTGCTGATACAACCAAGGGCGGCGATTTCAGATGCCCGGTCGGCGCGAGGCTGCGATGGCAGCGTTCGCCAAAGCCGGCGGCGCAAGTAGTAAGGAGAAAATCTCCGAATGAAATCTGCTGCCATCGTTGCCGCTGCGCTCGCGCTCTCCGCGACGGTGGTGCCTGCCGAGCCGTTGCCGGTCGGCAAGCCATCAGGGCCGTCGCAGGGCGCGCACGAGGCGAGGAGCAACGGCACGTGTGCCGTGGAGCTCCACCGCTCAGGTGCGCCGTTGGCTACGCCACCGCGTTGCTCGACATAATCGTTCTCAGCCACAGCCGAGATGACTGCGTCGTGCGCGGCTCAGTACGGTGGCCGTTTGTCGGCATCGACAAACAATCCTTTTTCCTCCTCACGGCGAAGCGGATTGGGGTACTTGTCGCGAAATAGCACCTCGGCCTTGACCCATTGCTTGATCATCTCGCGGCATTGCACCTCCGGTTTATCCGGGCAGTGCTTCTGCACCGCGAGCCAGGCGGCCCGGTCCTTAGCTGCGCCGTGATCGATGTAGCGGCGCCCATCGGGTAGACCGGCGTCGATTGCATCAAGGATCGCGTTGAGCGTTTCCCCATCAACCCCGGCCCACGTCTCCGGCGGCTCCCAGCGTTCGATGGCTTGCACCTCATCGCCGTCCGGATACAATGCCGTGGCGTTGTCGAGCCGCACGCTTGCGAGCCGGAACCAGCGCGCCTTGACCGCGCGCACAATGTTCGCCTTAGCCTTGTCGAGCCGCATGTAACTTTTGCGTACGTCCGCGGCGATGCCGAATTGCTTGGCCTCGTCCTCGGACATGACCGTGAAGGTGTAATCGAGGCGGCCGGCATCGCGTTGCGCGGAGGCGCCGCGCCGCGCGTCGGCATCGCCGGCCGTGATCGCTCCCTTATGCGTGTGCGCTGGGCTGTCTACCGCGATGTTGCAGTCCTGCGCGATCTTGATCAGTAGCGAGCAAACGAAATCCATGTCGGGATTGTCGCTCTCGTTGAGCCCGTGCAACTTCACGAATGGGTCGAGGATCAGCAAATCGCAGCGCGTGCGCGCGATCGCCCGCCGCAGCATGCCCTCGAGCGCGCCGACTTGCCGGCGCCTGCCCTTGCTGTCGAGTTCGGCCAGCTTCGGGCCGCTGTTAAGATCGCGGCAGAATAACCAGCCTTTAAGCTCGCTGGGGTCGATGCCGTGGTGTTTGCAGATCGCCAGCAGCCGGCGGTGTAACTCGGCGCGATCGTCCTCGAAGCTGAGCACCAGCACTCGGCAGCGCTGAAACACGCGCAGGCCAACCAGCTCGCGGCCGGTTGCCAGCTCGATCGCTTGCGTTAGCCGCAGTGTGGTCTTGCCGACGTCGCCGGGGGCTACCAAGCCCGATAGAAACGTGCGGCAGAATTGCCCCGCCGTCAGCCATTGGCGCGGCTCCGGTAAAGCGCCGGCCAACAGTTCGCCGGCATCCCATTCGTCAAGTTCGGGCTCCGCGGGGGCAGCCGCCTCGATCCGCGCTAGCAGCTCAGCATGTCCCCGGCCAGGGACCGCGTTGATCCAGTCGGTAAGATCGCCATGCGTCTTGAGTTCGCGGAAGCCAACGATGCGAATATCGGGCACGATCCCGCGCAATGCGGTGGCGACCTCGAGCGCGTGTGCATGGCCGGTGACGTCGTTGTCCTCCATTACCGCGACGCGTTGCTTGCCCGCGAACCAACGGCCCAGCTCCGGTGTCCATTGCCCCTTGCCCTCGCCGCCGGAATTGGTGGTGGCGACGAAGCCGAGAGCAGCAGCGGTCTCGGCGTCCTTCTCGCCGGCGGCAATCACGACCCAGGCATCGGGCGGAGCGTCAAGCAGCTCGGGCAGCCGATAGGGGATTTTCAAAAACCCTTTGGGCAGGCCCTTACACCACTGCTGGCCAGTCCAGTGGTATTGCGGAAATTGCTTGGTCGAGGTGCGTTGGATCCCGAGATAATTGCAGCCGCGGGCATCGCGGTAGGTGTGGAACGCAATCGGCGCGCCGGTATCGCGCTCACCGTGGGGGTAAGCGTGACGGCTGTCCGACCTGCCGCTGCCATTCCCCAGAGGAACGCGCGCTTCGCTTTCCGGTTGTGGGCCGGCAGCCGCTTCAGATTTGCTGGGTTCGCTTTCCGGTTGTGGTGATGCCTTCCGGCTGGCTTTTGGCCTTGCGGCGGTCGCCGCCGGCGCATCTTCCAAAATATAGGCCGGGATCTCGTCCGGTTCTGGCGCAGCGGGTGGGGACGGGGTCGGTTGCGGCCTACCCGCGATCGCGATTTCCGCCGATTTCGGCGGCTCGCTCTCGGGCCGTGGCAACGGCGCCGCGGTCGGCTTGTATTTCCGGGATGGCTTGCCGCCCTTCTCGTCCGCGCGCGCGTACTTGTCGAATTCGCACAACACGTTTTGCAAATTCTGCGCGTCCAACGGAGCGATGTCCGCGGCTGCGAGCTGTGGCGCGATCTCGGTGCCGAGCTGCAGCAGCGTGGCGTGCCAAACGGGCTCGGACCACGTTGTCTTAATCGGACGTCGGCAAATGCGGTTGAGCCCGCGTAGCGAGCCGGGGCCGGAAGCGGCCCAAGTCCACCAGTCCGATGCATCGGACAGCGGTCCTATTTGTTTCAGGTCGGCGATAACTTGCCCGGCGTAGAACCCACCAAACCGGGGATACTCGCACAATCGATCGGCAAAGCTTGCAAGCGTGTTGTCGACGCGCGGGCGCAATTCTTCGCGATCGCGCCACAGCGCGGGCAAAAAGTACTCGCCATGATATTCCGCCAAGCTGATGCCGGCCAGCTCGCGCGGTGGCATCACCGGCTTGTATGCATCGGTGCGGTAAACTTTCTTGCCGCCGGCTAAGAGCGCTTCAACCTTCGAGCGATAGGCCACGGCATCGAATGGCAATGACCAGTCGAATTCGGCCAAGGCATCCGGCTGGTTGCTGCAGCAGCGGGCGATGACAAGCTTGTGCCACAGGTCAGGATCGTTGCGCTGTGGCGTGACGATATTCGCGTTGACCCATTGTGTGGTGCGATCGTTCTCACGGTGCAAGTTACAAAAATGCCCGATGCGCAAAATCGCATCGTCGGTCCAGGGCGGCTGCTGGCCAGCCTCCTTGCGCTTGCGGATCCCCTCGCGTTCGATCGCGAACGCGACCACGCGTGCGATGGCTTCGGGATCGAGCGGCCGCGGCACGGAGAGTTTTGCGGTCGAAACTCGTTTCGGCTTGGGTGTCTTTCCTTTGTGCTGCGCGACGTACTGCGGCACTGTGTCCAATGAGCCAGGGATCCAGGTTGTGACTGGTAGGTCAATGTTGGCGAGGCGAGGGCCGACGCGCGCCTTGACGGCGATCGGCAGCTCAGGAGCCCACACTGGTCGCTGCTCGATTAGAGCCTTGAATTCCTCGATGCTACCGACGCCAGCAGGTCGCTCGACGATGATTTCGTCGTGAATTGTCAACACGACGGGGTAATCCGCTTCCTCAAGTCTGACGATGGCGTCCGTGAGGATGTCGCGCGCAATCGCTTGGACGACGTTTTCGACCAGAGCCCCGCCCCAAAATCCTGCACCGTGCTTGCAGTCCTTGAACTGGCCTTGTTGAGCGTCCTTGAAAATAACCACCGCGTCGCCGTACTTGCCTTGCCCTTCGCGGGCGAATGGGTAAGAAATCGAACGTCCCGACGGCAGACGGATTTTCAGAAACGTTCCGTCGAACCTGAGCACCAGCCGATTACAATCTAGTTCGTCGCCAGGGCGCCGGATTGCGGCAATGGCCGTGCGCTGCAATCGCTTCCAGAACCAAACGGTTTTCGGATGTTCCACTCGCCAAGTTCGCACGAACCGTGGACCCCATTGCACTCCGCTAGACCCGACAAAAGCCGCGATAAGGCACGTGCGTCATCTCGATGCCGGCGGCGAGCTTGATCATTTCGCCGGCGAGATGCGGCGCGGTGCCGACGCCGGGCGAGATTGCGGCCCGCGGTGTCGATGATGCCGCCGGGAACGTAAGGCAAGATCAAGTGGAGCGGCTTGCTGGGATGAGTCTTCCGCACGCACGTTGTTCCCCGGCCTTCGCCATCATTCTCAACTCACGCAACAATTGCCGATCAGACGGCCTCTTCTGGCGATAGCCCATTCTTGACAATTCGCCATCGTTCGCCATAGTCTATTTTTCTGATGTGGGTACAGACGCTGGTGCCATGGCGAGAACGATGGGACGACTGAAAGCGATCTTCGCGGAGCGCGTGCGGGCGCGGCTCGAAGCAGGTAGGTCGCAGGATTCGAAGGCGCTCGGAATGCACCACGATGGCGGCGGGCTTTATTTGCAGGTCGTCGAGCATGGGGCGAGTTGGGTTTATCGTTTCAGCACGCTCGACGGCCGCCACGGTCGCACGCGAGAGATGGGGCTGGGTTCGCTCACACTTTATGGCCTGGCGGAGACCCGAGCGATGGCGTTGGACGCGCGCAGGCTGCGTCACCAGGGAATAGACCCTATCGAGCATCGAAACGCAGCTCGCGCGCAGGCGCGGCTCGATGCCGCCAAGGCGATAACATTTCAGCAATGTGCAAACGCTTACATCGAGGCGCATCGCAAGGGCTGGCGCAGCGGCAGACATGCCGGACAGTGGAGCGCGACCCTCGCCGCCTACGCTTATCCGGTCATCGGCGCGCTGCCGGTGCAGGCGGTCGATACAGCGTTGGTGCTCAAAGTCCTCGAGCCCATCTGGACGGAGAAGACCGAGACCGCAAGCCGTCTACGCGGGCGCATCGAGGCAGTGCTCGATTGGGCGAAGGCACGCGAGTATCGGCAGGGCGAGAACCCTGCGAGATGGAAAGGGCATCTCGATAATATGCTGCCGGCACGCTCGAAGGTGCAACGGGTCAAGCACCACGCTGCATTGCCCTATGCCGAGCTGCCGGGCTTCCTGGTTGCATTGTGCGAGCAGGAAGGTATCGCCGCAGCCGCGTTGAGGTTCTGCATCTTGACGGCGGCTAGGCTTGGCGAAGTAACCGGCGCGCGGTGGGATGAATTCGACCTCAATGCCGGCGTGTGGACGGTGCCAGGCGAGCGCATGAAGGCCGGGAAGCCGCATCGCATCCCGCTGTCCGACGGCGCGCTCGCGATCTTGAAAGAGATGAAGGAGCTTCATCCTACCGGCAATGATAGCGCCTACGTGTTTCCCGGCGGCAGATCCGGGAGGGCGCTTTCCAATGCGGCCGCTTGGCATTTACTGCGGCGCAGGATGGGGATGAACATCACGACGCACGGATTTCGTAGTTCATTCTCAACTTGGGCGCACGAGCACACCAACTACAACAGCCATGTCATCGAACTCAGCCTCGCGCACACCGTCGGCAGCGCAGTCGAGCGTGCATATCGACGCACCGATTTGTTCGAGCAACGGCGTCGTCTAATGGACGAATGGGCGCGCTACTGCACGCAGCCCGCGCCGGTCGAGCGTGGTGAGGTCGTGGCACTGCGCGCAGGATGACGATTTGAGTTCGCGGCCGCAATGCCGCGATCGGGGGCGGCGACCAGCAGCGCGGGTCGCTTTCGGTCATTGTGGCGCGCTCTCCCAAGGGGCTTGCCTCATAACGGATGCGCCGAGTGGGCGTTGATCCATTGTTGCTGGTCATGCAGGTCGAAGTAGTCGTGGTAACGGGTTCTGAACATATCCATCGTTCCGTATAGGAGATAGATACCTATAACGATAGCTATTGCGAACCTTTCGAGGAGGGTTTTAACGGTCATGCTGCGTTCCTTTTCTTGAACCGCAAGCCGTCTGGGACCCGGCACCGCGTTGTCGCCGGCTCTCGCCACTCTCAAGCGCAGACCTGCTCTCGCGCCTCGATGCGCTCGAGGCTGCGGCCAGCAGCGCGGCGCGCGATCTCGAGCTCGAAGCGGTCCTGCAAGTTCATCCAAAACTCGGCGGTGGTTCCAAAAAAGATACCAAGGCGCAACGCCGTGTCGGCCGTGATGCCGGTCGTCTCATCGGCAATGCGCTCGATGCGGGTACGAGGAACGTCGAGCTTGGCCGCGAGGGCATAAGCCGTCAGGCCCAGCGGCGTCAAGAACTCCTCGCGCAGCACCTCTCCCGGATGCAGCGGGGGCAACTTGGCCATGTCCGTCTCCCTCAATGATAGTCCACGATCTCAACGTTCTCGGCGCCGCCATCTTTCCACTCGAAGCAGACCCGTACTCGATCATTGACCCAGATAGCGTGCTGTCCTTTGCGGTCATGCTCTAGCGGATGCAGCTTGTTGCCCGGCGGACTCCTTAAGTCGGTCAATTCCCTCGCGGCGTCGATCATTGCAAGCTTGCGGCGGGCCACCTTGAGTAGGAAAACCCTTCGGGCATTCACCCTCTGACACCGCTGCGGTGATCTTGTCCCGGTAGCTCCGGATCGCCATCCCCATCACCGTATCATATAGTGATACGTTGCAATGGTAGTGAGGTAGAGGGCAACAATCTTTTCCTTTTTGCGCCGCGATCCCCGGCCCCAGGTTGTAGCCGCTGCCGCGCCGCAAGCCTCTGCTCCAGCACACGTATAGATTTATTTGACAACGAGCTTGCAACTTTTTGGTTGCATTCACTCGCGTTGTTCACTACCCTACAGGTAGTAGGTCGACAACCTGCCGACCCATAGATGTTGTGGCCATTCAATCCTGCATTGAACCGTGGAGGGTCAAAGTATGCCTGACGCAACAAAGACTTCGGAGAACCTCTTAATCCGCCCCACCAAAGCCCGGCAATTGCTGGGGGGCACATCGCCTGCGTTCTTTTGGAAGACCATTCTGCCGCAACTGCGGTCATTCCGACTTGGGCGGGCGCGGTGGATCGAGATGAAATCCGTGCATGAGTTCATCGCGCGGCAACTTGCAGGAGCCCCGCAAGAGCAGGCGCGAGTCGACGCCGCACAACTGCAGGCAGCCGAGCAGGCCCTCAAGCAAGCGAAGGTGCGTCCAGAGCGACGCAAATGGCAGGGAGGCCCGCCGGATCTTCACGCTGCGCCTCGTCGGGAAGCCCGGACATGCCGGCATTCATGACCTACGCGCGCTGTTGAAGCGATTACTACGCGACGGAAACCTTGTGTGTGTCGACGCCCGCGAGGAGCACGACAGCGCGACGCGCGACCAGCAACCTCAACTTCGGAACGGTTCGGATAGCGCGCCGAGCCGATGAAATCTTTCACGCGCTGACAACAGGAGGAGAGAACGACAATGGCATTCGAACAGAAAGAAAAACTCCGGATCGATCTGGGTCAACGATCGAAAGGAAAAGGACACGCACCCGGATCGGACCGGCAGCGCCCTCATTGATGGCGTGGAGTACTGGGTGAACGGGTGGTTGAAGAAAACCAGAGACGGGAAGCCCTTTCTAAGTCTGGCATTCAAGCCCAAGCAGGAAACGCCCGACAAGTCCAAGTCGCGCGCCTCGCGTGCCGAAGACCTTAACGACCAAATTCCATTTTAAGCCAAGCAAGTCAGGAGGCGCGTCGTGAGCATTGTGCTCGAAGCACTCGCACTGGCCCGTCGCGGCGTCCCGGTCTTCCCGTGCCGCGCCGACAACAAAGCACCGCTCACCGCGCACGGTTTCAAGGATGCGAGCACCGACCCCGACTTCATCACCGCATGGTGGTCGAGCTCGCCCGATGCGCTGATCGGCGTGCCGACCGGCATCAAGTTTGTCGTGCTCGACATCGATTGCGGCAAGCACGTCGAGGCTGCGGAGTGGTACGGCAAGGCAAACCTGCCACGCACGCGCACACACATCACACGCAGCGACGGGCGGCATCTCCTGTTCAAGCCCGATGACCGCGTTCGCAATACCGCCAGCAAGATTCGCCGTGGCGTCGATACCCGCGGGCATGGTGGCTACATCGTGTGGTGGCCCGCATGCGGCCTCGAAGTCCTACACGGCGACGTGCTCGCGCCAGTGCCGGAGTGGATCACCAGGGCGCTCGCACCACCACTGCCCGCGCGGGCGGCAATCACTGCATCAGTACCGTTGGAGGATTGCGAGGGGCGCGTTCGCCTCCGGCTTGCCGGCATCTTTCGTGCCATCGCCGGGGCTCGCGAGGGGGAGCGAAACGCGCTCGCGTTCTGGGGCGCGCGCCATTTGAGAGAGATGATCTCACAACGCCTTCTCAGTCGAGACGAGGCCATCAAAATCATAACCACAGCCGCAAGCCGTGCCGGCCTCTCACACAAGGAAGCGAGCAGCACAGCAATTAGCGCGCTCGATTGGAGGGGAAAATGAAGGCGAAGAAGAACCAAGACGCTGTCAAAGGGCGGAACGACAAAGACCTTGCCGACAAGGTCGAGGAAGACGCCGACGCCATCGCCAAGATCGCGCGGCTCGCCGCGTTGCCCCTGGTGCAATTCGAGCGCGAACGCAAACCTGCCGCCAAAAACCTAGGCATGCGGGCAGGGGTCTTGGAGCAATTGGTGAAAGCCGAGCGCGCGAAAAACAGCCCCCTCGGCAAGCCGCGCGACTTCATAGCGCATTGGGACGTTAAACCTTCGTCCGATGAGGTGGATGGTGCTGCCCTGCTCGACGATTTGCGCCAGCAGTTCACTCGTTATGCCGTGCTCCCACCACAGGCCGATGTCGCGCTTGCGCTTTGGGTCCTTCATACCTGGGTTTTCGAGTGCTTCGACATCACGCCGTACCTGACCATCTCGTCGCCAGCCGTGCGTTGCGGCAAGACCATACTTATGACGCTGCTCTACTGGCTGAGTTGCCGGGGCAAAAAGAACGACAGCATGTCCAAGGCGGCCATCTATCGTAGCGTTGAAAACGAGAAGCCGACGCTTGTGCTCGATGAGGTCGGTTGGGTTGTTGACCAGCAGGATGATCGCCAAAACATCTTGTCCGGCGGATTTGAGCGCAACGGATTTGTCGAGATTTGCGAGGGCGAGGGGGAAAACATTACCGTGCGGCGGTTCTCCACCTATTGCCCCAAGGCGTTTGGCATTGTCGGCAAACTCACCGCCACGCTGACCGACCGCTCTATTCGCATCAACATGGACCGCAAGCTCAAGACACAAAAGGTTCCACGCCTGCGGCGGCGGGACAACGATGAATTTGCGTCTCTGCGTAGCCGCTGCCTGCACTGGGCCAACGATAACGCCGAGGCGCTGGCCCAGGCCCCACAACAGGAACTCGACGCGCTCAACGACCGCAAACTCGATTTCTGGGAACCGTTGCTCACCATTGCCGACACAGCCGGGGGCGAGTGGCCCCAGGCCGCACGCATAGCAGCGCCTGCTCTATCGGGGGACGCCGACGGGACCGATGACAGCATCATCGGCGTCGAACTGCTCAAGGATGTGCGGCTTGCCTTTGGCGATGATGACATCATCCGCTCCGTCGATCTGGTGGCCAAGCTCATCGTCGACCCAGAGCGGCCGTGGGCCGAATACAACCGGGGCAAGCCCATCACCCAGCGTCAGGTCGCCCGCCTGCTGGGCACCTTCCACATCATCTCCGTCAACGTGAACCCCCTGGGTTTAGCGCAGGGCAAGGGCTACCGGCAGGCCGATTTCAAGGGGGCGTGGGAGGCTTATTGCCCGGCCAAAAGCTCTCTCGCGCCCGAGAAAGCGAAAATTATCCGTCCATCCGTCCATAGGCCCATGAAATCTACACAAGTGAGCGATTTTGCATCCGTCCACGAACCCTCTATGGACGGATCGAAAAACAGCAACTTGTCCAATAGCCATGCGGGTTTGGACGGATGGACGGATAAAAAACCAAAATCCGGGCCGCAACACGCTTCCGCCACGGTCGAGCCCCCCTCGGGCGACCCCGGCGACAGCACCAGCACCCAGCCCCGCTGTGCCCAATGCGGGGCGTCACAGCCGGCCCCAAACCTGGTCGCCGTCGATGGCATTACGGTCTTCCTGCATCGCGGCTGTGAGACCACGTACATGGATCGCGCTGCGGCCCAGCAGGAGGCCGCACCCCACCCCCCTGCCGACGAAGGCAGCACCCAGGATGACGACATACCGGAGTTCCTGCGCCGCACCCCTATAGCCCCTGGCGGCAATGGTCGTCTCACCTCTGCGACACCGCAGGGAGCCGCCGCAGCGGCCAACACCCCGAGCCAGGCTGGCACAGCAAGGCCCACGAAAATCACGTCAGCCTCCAATGGTGGCGGCTATCCCTGGCAACCCGGTGACCTTGAGGACCTCTGCCGCAGATGGCGGCAGGCCATGGCCATGCTCGGCGAGTTTGATGCAGACCTGGAGCTCCGGATGTCCTTGCAGGGCTCAGGCCTCACACCCGAGCAGACCAAGGTCGAATTCCAGCACATCAAGCGGCTGGCCATAGACCGCCAGCCTGTGCTCGGCCCTCCGGGCGATAGCCTTGACGACCTCAAGTGATAGGGCCGCAGCCATGGGGATCAATCTCTCCTGCCAAGTCAAGCAGCACCCCCACGCCGCGCGCGGCCTCGATCTTTACCAGACCCCGCCCGAGGCAACCGAGGCGCTGCTCCACGTCGAGCAGTTACCGCTCCGCATCTGGGAACCCGCCGCAGGCAAGAATGCAATCGTTCGCGTCCTGCGCGACCATGGGCATACGGTGGTCGCCAGCGATATCTTCGATCACGGCGAACCACTCGACTTCGTCGCCGACTTTCTCAAGCAAAACCAGATGCCACCCGGCTGCCAGTGCATCCTGACCAATCCACCCTATAAATTAGCCGGGGAGTTTGTCGCCCACGCGCTCACACTCGCGCCGCTCGTCATCATGCTCGTACGGTTAGCCTTCTTGGAGAGCAAACGCCGCTCCACCATTCTCGATGACGCCGGTTTGGCGCGCATTCATCAGTTCAAGAACCGGCTACCCATGATGCATCGCGACGGCTGGAGCGGGCCAAAAGCAAGCAGCGCAATCCCGTTTTGCTGGCTGGCCTGGGAGCGTGGCTACACCGGCCCAACCATCTTCGATCGCATCGCTTGGAAGACGCCAGATACAAATCCGGCACCGCCAGCGATAGAGAAAATGCAGGAAATCGCCATGCAACCCGCCCGCTCGCCTTGACCTTACCCACGCGGCTGCGCGATTAAGGCAGACATGCCCGACCCCCACCCCACCACCACAGTGCCAGATGTCCTCAAAGGGGATATGACCCGCAGCGAAGTCCTCGAGGTGCTCCAAGGTCTCAGATTCCGCACCAAGCACCTCGCCACCGTCGAGCTCGACAAAGACATCCGCGATTTCCTCGCCAACGCTATCAAGCCTCAGCGACGCAAAGCCGCATGACAAGGCCGAGGCACCGCTGACTGCAACACCTGGGCCCGACCGGCACACGATGTGTGGTCCTATTCGGACAGCGCGGGAATGGCCGGTCGCCCAACCATAACAGGCGGCTAGGCCACAGCACCTAGAAATTTCCGAATACAACGGGCGCGCCTCTTGAACTAAAATTACCCGCAGATGCACCTATTCCAACGCAACCCATTGCCCGCCCTCATGAACCGCAACCCCTTGACACGTAGTCGCGCGTAGTCACCAACCAGTCTAGTCCGCGCGCGCACCCTCCCGCCGCCACAGGCGCAACTGCACGCGCAACCCTCTCCCCCGCCCCCCATTGCCACCACTCACGCCCGCCTTAAAGGCGGGGACCACTCCCAAGCCACTCCCCCTCACAAATTTCTACGCTGCACGCGGTTTTTAGACGGGATCATAAAACTAGAACGCGGGCGTGGGCGGGGCTGAGTTTCCCTGAGTTGGCCACGCACGCGTGATGTGAGCGCAGCGCTGTTGCCTTTGCGGGCGTGCCCATAGGTCCGTCGACCTCCCCTCGAAACGAAATGCTCGCACGATGGATGCGCCGCCACGCGCCAAGCGGACTTCCGCCAGGAAGCACTCCATAAGGAGTCTGACGAGGGAGTTCTCTCCATGAACGGAGTCTAACGAGGGAGTTCTCTCCATCGTGGACCCACATATGGGGGTGGCTCTCGGCGCGACCACAATTAGTGGTTCATGACCGCTGCGATGGGGGTATGCTTGCGGATGCGTGAGCGGGAGGCCGAGCACGCAGCGCGTGCCAAGAGCGACATGACCGAGGTGCTGACGAAAGCAGAAGTCGAAGATTGTGGCCGCGATCTCGAGCGGCTCGGCTTCCGCGTCGTCTACGGCAGCGATGGCGCATGGACCGACGCGGATATTTGGCTGGACACGACTACGTCGCGGTATGCGGCGCTGACGTGGCAAGCCGAGACATTCATGGAGACCATCTCGATGATCGAGAACTGGCCTGAGCACGAGCAGGAAGAGGCATGGCGTTGGGCGATGGATGAGGCGCGAAAGATCGTTCTCGCGGAGAGGTCCTCCGCGCAGCGCCATTGATCGCATTGGAGAAATGGTAAGGCCGGCGCCTCTACCCGCATCTCATCCCGCACAAGAGGCGTTAAAATCGGCCCATAAACACGAAGGGTCATGCTGGAACGAGGACCAAGATGCTGCCTCCTGACGAGTGGGACCAGGTTCTGAACCGCCTCACCGGCACGATCTTCCGCGGCACCGAGCGCATCAGCTCGGCGGTGATCATGAATGCCCTCGGCGTGCCGACAGATCAGATGACGAGGGCAAAGGAGGGAAAACGGATAGTCCACATCATGCGGCGTCTCGGCTGGACCGGGCCGAAGGAGATGCGCGTCGATGCTGGGACCTCGACAAGGGGCTATTGGCGCATTCCCAACGCCCCGCCCAAGGCCGCTCCGGAGCTTTTCTTGGATCATGAGCTCGATGACGCAGATGATCTCCCACATGCGTTGGAGACCGTTACCCGTCTCGGGCTGAAGGAGCTTCGCCGCATCCTCCGGCTGCCTCTGGACGAGGGCAACGGCAATCTGATGCGATCGAAAGTCACGGCCGCGCTTGGTGCGATCAATTGTCAATTGCGCGCCGACGAAGCCCGCCTGCGGACCAAGACCGCCGGCAACGTCCTCGATAGACTCGAGCGTCTCATGGCCGAGCAGCAGAAGCTGATCCCGAAACAGCACTTGGCGGTTTCCCCGCCTGCGGTGCCCCCAGACGTAGAGTTAGCATCGGGCAATGCTGAAGGCTTACCTCGCGAGGTAGAGGGCTAAGCCCCGACGGAGGTGGAAGCAACCAGCATCCTGCCCTCCTTGAATGTGAAGACCGCACGCTCTTGGTGTGGTATCGTTCCCTTTACGCACCTCGCACGGGAGGGGCGTATGACAGTCACTATCGGACGGCGGGAATTGCTGGTCGCACTCAGCGGCACGGCGGCTGCATGGCCGCTCGCAGCGCGCGCGCAGCAGGCGGCTATGCCAGTGATTGGATTCCTCAACAGCGACTCGCCCGGCCCCCTCGCACAGTTCGTGTCCGCGTTTCATCGGGGCCTGAATCAAACCGGCTACGTTGAGGGCAAGAACGTCATCATCGAATACCGTTGGGCGAGAGGCCGATATGACCGACTGCGGGAGATGGCCGCCGACCTCGTCCTCCGTCGGGTTGCGGTGATTGTCGCGACCGGCGCGTCCCCTTCGCTGCTCGCAGCGAGGAGCGCGACTAGAGAGATTCCGACTGTCTTAATCGCTGGCGAACCGATGCAGGACGGCATCGTCGTCAGTTTCAACCGGCCTGGCCGCAACGCAACTGGGGTAAGCTTGTTTACCGACGTGCTGTCGGCAAAGCGGCTAGAGCTTGTCCGCGAGCTAATTCCTAACGCCGCCGTGATTGCCCTGCTCGTCGACCCAAACAGTAAGGAGTCCGTGATCGAGGCTAGCGAAGTACAAGAGGCGGCTCACGCCATCGGGCAGCGAATTATTGTCTCGAAGGCCGGTAGCGAACCGGACCTGGTTTCCGCCTTCGCCGGCACACCAGCAGCGCTCCTGATTGCCGGTTCGCCGTTTTTTACACGGCTGCGCGATCAACTCGTCGCATTGGCGGCGCAGTACGCCGTACCTACAGTTTACGAGTGGCGCGAGTTCATAACAGCGGGCGGCCTTATTAGCTACGGCCCCAGCCTTACGGGCGCATATCGCCAAGTTGGCGTTTACGCTGCCCGCATTCTCCACGGAGACAAGCCGGCTGATCTTCCCGTTCAGCAGCCAACGAAGTTCGAACTGGCCATCAACCTCAAGACCGCCAAGGCTCTGGGCATAGAGGTGCCGGCGACGCTGCTCGCCCGCGCCGACGAGGTGACCGAATGAGAAGCCCTTTTCGGCTGCCCGTTGTTCACTCACGCACTTGGTCACGTCGGCAAGCACGTTGAACTCGGGCATGAGCATCAGCCCACGTTCGCGCTGTCTCCTTCAGCATTGCTGAAAGCTGGTGCGGATCTACACTGTCCGCCTTCATCACTTCCTTGGTGATCGGATCGGACAGGATGTCCTCGAGCGTTAGTTCGCGCTGATGCCACGTCACACTCGTTCCCTTCCTCAAACGACACGATGTTTTTGGATGCAGTGCCTCAGCCGGCTTATTGGCGGAGGGGCTTGAAGCTGCTGGGGCACGAGCGGGTGTTTAGCAGGAGACGAGATGCGAGACTTGAAGAGTCTTTGGAGATTTCCCGGAGATTTTCTCCTAACGTTATCAAATGGTATGGTGCAACCCTTGTGATAGCTCCCAACTATACTGGGAAGCCAGGTCAGTCATGCGGTGGCCTACCCCTATGATTCAGAACGATTCAGGGTGGTCCCAAGGACCGACCGGTCTCGTGCTAGGCTGAGGGTGCGGAAAACGGCTGCACGGGGTGGGGAGAGCCCATGCCAGCCCTGAGACGACGCGAGTTCACCACGCTACTCGGCGGCGCTGCTACCTGGCCGCTCGCGGCGCGCGCGCAGCAGGGCGAGCGGATGCTGCGGATCGGCTTGCTGATCCAGTTCGCCGAAAGCGATCCGAATGGACAGGCCCGCGTCGCAGCGTTCCGGGAGGGGTTCTGGCCGCCCAGGCATCGGGGCAAACGTCGGCGTATCACAGGCAACGGCGGTGGTAACCCGGCGCGCAAACAACGGTAGAGTTCGGCGGCGAAACTCTGACAAGCCACACTCGACATGCGCCATGCGCCCACGTCAGTTGAAACCCAAAGCGCAAACGCCGCCGCGCCGGGCATCTATCTCGCATCCGGGTCCCGCTCGCGGTGCTCCTCCCGCAGC
>Ga0306924_10002305_pt1 | contig 17995 bp, 16 predicted proteins | sample sta12Can44000111_FD_203756 | JGI IMG/M metagenome (GOLD analysis project Ga0306924, IMG submission 203756) | Lab enrichment of tropical soil microbial communities from Luquillo Experimental Forest, Puerto Rico - statanox.12C.anox.44.000.111 (v2)... | ecosystem: Environmental > Terrestrial >...
ACCTCGTCGACCTCCTCGAGCAGGGGGTTCTGCATGATCTCCTGCTTGAGGATCTGCTGCAGCTCCAGCGTCGGCACCTGCAGCAGCTTGAGCGCCTGCTGGAGCCGCGGGGTCATGATCAGCGCGGGGCGCAGCGAGAGGTTGAGCGAAGGCTTCATTTCCATGTCGGTATGCTCCGGGTCAGGTCCGCTCTAGAGGCTGAAACGCTCGCCCAGGTAGATCTCGCGCGCCCGGGCGTCGCCGGCCAGCTCGGCCGCCGTGCCCTGGAGCAGGATCCGCCCCTCGTACATGATGTAGGCGCGGTCGGTGATCCGCAACGTCTCGCGCACGTTGTGATCGGTGATCAGCACCCCCAGCCCGCGGTCGCGCAGCCGGCCCACGATGTCCTGGATCTCGGACACCGCGATCGGGTCGATGCCCACGAACGGCTCGTCGAGCAGCATGTACGAGGGCTGCCGCGCCAGCGCGCGCGTGATCTCGACGCGGCGGCGCTCGCCGCCCGACAGCTTGCTGGCGCTGCGGTCGGCGAGGTGGGTGAGGTTGAGCTCCTCGAGCAGCTCGGCGAGCCGCGAGCGGCGCTCGGCGGGCGACAGCGGCATGGTCTCGAGCACCGCGAGGACGTTGTCGCGCACCGACAGTCGCCGGAAGATGCTGGGCTCCTGCGACAGGTAGCCGAGCCCCCGTCGCGCGCGGCGGTACATGGGCTCGGAGGTGATGTCGGCGCCGTCGAGCAGGATGTGCCCCTCGCTGGGCCGCAGTAGCCCCACGATCATGTAGAACGAGGTGGTCTTGCCGGCGCCGTTCGGGCCCAGCAGCCCCACCACCTCGCCGCGGCGCACCTGCAGGCTCACGTCGTGGACCACGCGCCACTTGCCGTAGTAGCGCTCCAGCCGGTCGGCCAGCAGGCCCTCGCGCAGCGGCAGCTCGACCGGGGCGGTGCTCAACGCCCACCGCCCTTGTGCTCGAGCAGCCCGCCCGACCCGGTGCGCACCACGGCCTTGACGTTGCTCTTGAACTCGAAGTGCCGGAGGTTGGGATCGCTCTCGAAGCCGTAGCCGGTCAGCACGTCGCCGGCACGCTCGACCCGCACCTGCTGGGTCGGGGGCGCGGTGATCTTCTGCTCCTTGTTGAGGAAGTGGAGCTCCTCGGTCGACATGCGCGTGCCCTCGGTGGCCTGCAGCACCACGTTGCCGCGCGCGGTCATGTCGCGGCTCTGCTGCTGGATTTCGCCCTCGTTGGCGGTCAGCTCCGAGGATTTCTGGCCCTTCTCGTCGAAGAAGTCGACCCGGATCGAGCGCGCGACCACCAGGTTGCGGGCGTTGTAGGTGGCGGCGTATCGGGCATAAAGCTTCCACGATGGCGTGCCCTGCTCGGTCTCGGTCAGCGCGAAGTCGCTGACCTCCTGGTCGGGCAGCTCGCCGTTGGTCGACGCCGACCACACCCGGTTCTGCCGCCCGCAGCCTGCCAGCACGATGAGCACCCCCGAGAGCAAGAGCCCCCACGCCCCGGGACCCCCCCGGCGTGGCCTGACGATGAGCGCGCGGCGCTCCCCTATGGTCGCTCGTGCCCGGTTCATGACTCGCCAAGCCACGCTAGCAAAGGGGTGGGACCGCCGCAAGCACAGCATGTGCCAGAAGGTTCCAAGCTCGATGTCCCATCGGGTTATCGACCCGGCGCGCCCCGGACTTGATCGCCGGGCCACGGGGCGGAGGTCCGCCGGCGACGGAACGCCCGGGCCGCGACGCGGCCGACGCCGGTTCGTCGCAGCGGAAGCGAGCGCCGGGCCCGGCTTACGCGGGGCCGGCGCGCAGGCAGTCGTGAAGGTGGAGGATTCCCACCGGGCGTCGCGCCCCGTCGACCACGACCAGCGCGGTGATCGGGCCCGCCTCGCGCTCCTCCATCGCCCGCACCGCCGCCGCGACCAGCGCATCGGGAGCGATGACGCTGGGCGCGCGGTTCATGATGTCGGCGGCACTCAGGTCCCAGGGCTCGGGATGGCGCACCAGGATGCGCTTGAAGTCGCCGTCGCTGATCACGCCGGCCAGCAATCCCGCGCCGTCCACGACGGTCGTGATGCCGAGGCGCTTCGCCATGATCTCGAGCATGACCTCGCGCAGACGCGAGGACTCGGCCACCCGCGGCAGCCCCTCGCCGCCGTGCATCAGGTCGGTGACGCGGCGCGAGGCGGCGCGCCCCAGCACGCCGCCGGGATGGAGGAAGCGGAAGTCCTCGGCCTCGAACCCGCGCGCCTCGAGCAGCGCGATCGCGAGGCAGTCCCCCATGACCTGGGCCGCGGTGATGCTGGTCGTGGGCGTGAGATCCATGGGGCAGGCCTCGCGCACCGGACCGGTGACCAGGGTCACGCGGCTGCGGGCGGCGAGCGCCGAGCGCGGCGTGGCGACGATGCTGACCAGCGGAATCCCGTGACGCTCGAGGTAGGGGAGCAGCGCCAGCAGCTCCTCGCTCGCCCCGCTCTTCGAGACGAACAGCGCGGTGTCGCCGGCCGCGAACAGCCCGGCGTCGCCATGGAGCGCGTCGGCAGGATGGAGGAACACCGCGGGGGTGCCGGTGCTGGTCAGCGTGGCGGCGAGCTTGTGGGCGATGAGCCCCGACTTGCCCACCCCGGCGACCACCACCTTGCCGCGGCAGGCGGCGAGCAGGGCGACCGCTTCGAGGAACCCGGCGCCGAGGCGCGACTCGAGCGCCGCGATGCCGGCGGCCTCGATTCGCACCACCTCGCGGGCGCGCGCCAGCAGATCATGGCCCGCGGCGGCGGCGCGCCCGCCGCGCCCCGCGCTGGCGCCGGCGCCGTTTCCGGAGCTGGACCGCGCGGCGCGCGGCGCACTGGCGCGCGCCCGCGGGGCCACGCGGCGCGCGCCGCCCCGCGGTGCGCCGGCCCGCGCCGTCTTCGCGCGCCCGCGGCTCATCCCGCCCCGTAGCGCTCGAGCACGCGTGCCCACACCCCGTTGTGGCGCAGCACCAGCTCGACCGCCTCGCGCACCGCGCCGCGCCCGCCGCGCTCCGCGGTCACCGTCCTCGCGACCCGCCGCACCTCGGGCTGCCCGTCGGCGACCGCGATCGGCCAGCCCACCCGCCGCATCAGCGCCACGTCAGGCAGGTCGTCGCCCACCATCACGCACTCCTCCCAGCGCGCCCCCTCGCGCGCCAGCACCCGGCCGGCGACCTCGACCTTGTCGCGGATGCCGCCATAGTACTCGAGCGCCAGATCGGTCATGCGCGCCTCGACCGCCGGCGAATCGCGCCCCGAGATCACCACCGGCAGCACCCCGAGGTCGCGCGCCCACTGGAGCGCCAGCCCGTCGCGCACGTAGAAGTGGCGGAGCTCTCCGGCCGCGGCGGACTGGCCGATCACGCCGTCGGTCAGCGTGCCGTCGACGTCGACGAACAGGATGCGCACCGGACCCCGCACCGGCCCGCCTGCCCGCGCTGGCCCGCGCCCGGACCCGGAGCGCGCGGCGCGCGGTGCCCCCCGGCGGGTGCGCCGCCGCGCCTCAGGCATGGGTCTTCTGCGCCACCGCCTCGTGCACCCGCAGCGCGTCGTCGATGAACGCCTCGGCCTCGGCGAGCGGCAGCTGGGTGGCGCGGTCCGAGAGCGCCTGGGAGGGTTCGGGATGGGTCTCGAAGAACACTCCGTCGATCCCGCACGCCACCGCCGCGCGCATGAGCGGGAACGCGAAGCGGCGGTCGCCCGCGCTCTCCTGCCCACCGGGCCGCTGCAGGCTGTGGGTGGCGTCGAACAGCACCGGCCAGCCGAAGCCGCGCATCGTCACCAGTCCGCGCATGTCGACCACCAGGTCGTGGTAGCCGAAGGTGGTGCCGCGCTCGGTGAGCAGGATGCGGTCGCAGCCCGCGAGCTCGAGCTTCTCGATCGCCTGCATCATGTCGGAGGGGGCGAGGAACTGCCCCTTCTTGATGTTGACCGCGCGCCCGGTCTTGCCCGCGGCGGTGATCAGCCCGGTCTGGCGCGACAGGAACGCCGGGATCTGGAGCGCGTCGGCGACCTCGGCCGCCGCCGCCACCTCGCGCTCCTCGTGCACGTCGGTGAGGATCGGCACCCCGACCTCGCGCCGCACGCGGCCCAGGATCGCCAGCGCCTCATCGATCTCGAGCCCCGCGAACGAGCGCCCGCTCGAGCGGTTGGCCTTGCGGTACGAGGACTTGAACACGAACGGCACGTGGCGTCGCGCGCACACCCCCTTGAGGTGGCTCGCGACCTTGAGGCACAGCTCGGCGTTCTCGATCACGCACGGCCCGGCGACCATCAGCGGCTGAGCACCGCCCACCTCGGCGTCGCCGACGTGGAAGCGCTTCATGTGGCGCGCGCCCGCGCCGGCGGCTCCGCCCCCGCCTCGACGTCGGCCGAGGGCGGCCGGTCGTCGGCCGGGTCGCGCTCCGGCTGGTAGCGGTCGTCGCCCCGCCGCGCCCGCCGACGCTCCAGTGCCGCGCGCACGAAGTCGACGAACAGCGGATGGGGATCGTGCGGCCGCGAGCGCAGCTCGGGGTGGAACTGGACCGCCAGGAACCAGGGGTGGTCGGGCAGCTCGATGATCTCGACCAGCTCGCGCCCCGCGCACTTGCCCGACAGCACCAGGCCGCGCGACTGGAGCTGGGCCGCGTACTTGTTGTTGAACTCGTAGCGGTGGCGGTGGCGCAAGTCGACCACGTCGCGGCCGTAGGCGCGCGCCGCCAGGCTCCCGGGCTTGAGCACGCACCGGTAGGATCCGAGCCGCATGGTGCCGCCCTTCTCGATGATCCCCGACTGATCGGGCATCAGGTCGATGACCTTCTCGGGCGCCTGGGGGTCGAACTCGCTCGAGTTGGCGCCCGGCCAGCCCGCCACGTGGCGCGCGAACTCGATGGTCGCGACCTGCATGCCGAGGCACAGCCCGAAGTAGGGCAGGCTGCGCTCGCGCGCGTACCGCGCGGCCAGGATCTTGCCCTCGATGCCGCGCTCTCCGAACCCGCCCGGCACCACCACGCCGTCGACGTCGTGGAGCAGGCGCGCCGCGCCTTCGGCCTCGACCGCCTCCCCCTCGACCCAGCGCACCCGCACCCGCGCGCGGTTGGCGGCGCCCGCATGCACGAAGGCCTCGATGATGCTCTTGTAGGCATCGCGCACGTGGGTGTATTTGCCCACCACCGCGATGTCGCAGGCGTGCTCGGGGTTCTGGACCCGCTGCACGAAGTCGTTCCACGCCCGGAGGTCGGGATCGCCGGCCTCGAGGCCCAGGTCGCGCACCACCAGCGAGTCCAGCCCGCCGCGATGGAATACCCCGGGCACCTCGTAGATCGAGCCCACGTCGGTGGCATCGATCACCGCCTCGGTCGGCAGGTTGCAGAACAGGGCGATCTTCTCGCGCAGGTCGGCGGTCAGGGGGCGCTCGCTGCGGCACAGCAGCACGTCGGGCTGGATGCCGATCTCGCGCAGCTCCTTGACCGAGTGCTGGGTGGGCTTGGTCTTCATCTCGCCCGCGGCGCGGATGAACGGTACCAGGGTGACGTGGACGAAGATGGTCTCGCGCTTGTGCTCGAGCTTGAGCTGGCGCACCGCCTCGAGGAACGGCAGGGACTCGATGTCACCCACCGTGCCGCCGATCTCGACGATCGCGACGTCCGCCTGGGTGGTGAGCGCCAGGCTCATGATGCGGCGCTTGATCTCGTCGGTGACGTGGGGAATGACCTGGACCGTGCGGCCCAGATAGTCGCCGCGGCGCTCCTTGGAGAGGATCGCGTCGTAGACCTGTCCTGCGGTGACGTTGTGGCTGCGGGTCACCGACACGCCGGTGAAGCGCTCGTAGTGCCCGAGGTCGAGGTCGGTCTCGGCGCCGTCGTCGGTGACGAACACCTCGCCGTGCTGGAACGGGCTCATGGTGCCGGGGTCGATGTTGAGGTAGGGATCGAGCTTCTGGAGCGTGACGCGCAGGCCGCGGGCCTTGAGCAGCAGGCCCAGCGACGCCGCGGCGATTCCCTTGCCGAGCGAGGACACCACCCCGCCGGTCACCACCACCAGCTTGGCCATCGCCCCCTCCTTCCGTGAAACCGGTTGCGCGCTAACCGCCCGGGCCGCGCCGCTCGAGCGCCGCGAGCTGCTCCGGGGTGTCGATCCCCGCCGAGGACTGCGCCGCTTCGAACACTTTGACGCGCACCCCGTGCTCGAGCGCCCGCAGCTGCTCGAGGCGCTCGCGCCGTTCGAGCCGGCCGGGGGGCCAGGCCGCGAACTCCAGCAGCAGCTCGCGGCGGAACCCGTAGAGCCCGATGTGGCGAAGGATAACACCCTGGGGAAGCGCGGCGGCGGCGGGGTCCTCGCGGGTAAAGTAGAGGGCGAACCCCTCGCCGTCCACCCCCACCTTGACCACGTCCGGCGCGGCGAACATCGCCGCGTCGGGCTCGACGTGCGCCAGCGTCGCCATGCGGATCGCGGGATCGGCGCGCATCCCGGCGATGAGACGCGAGACCGCCTGCGGGTCGAGCTCCGGCTCGTCGCCCTGCAGGTTGACCACGATCTCCGCCTCGGGGTGGCGCCGCGCCACCTCGGCGGCGCGGTCGGTGCCGCTCGCGCACTCCGCCGAGGTGCGCTCGACCGTGGCGCCGAAGCCGCGCGCGGCCCGCTCGATGCGCTCGTCGTCGGTGGCGACGACCAGGGTATCCAGCCCGGCGACCCGGCGCGCGCGCTCCCACACGTGCTGGAGCAGCGGGCGGCCCCACAGCGGCGCCAGCGGCTTGCCGGGGAAGCGGGTGGCGCCGTAACGCGCCGGGATCACGGCCAGCACGCTCATCGATAGCGATCGTCCGCGCGCTTCGGCACCACGGTCGCGGTCACGGTGCAGCCCGGCCGCGGCACGTAGGTCGAATCACTGTCGTCGCCGCCATCCCACGAGCCCTCAACCAGGCAGAAGTAGTCGTGGGCCAGCAGCCCGAACGCGGTGCCGTCGGGCCCGTCGGCGTCGTAGCCGTGGTGCGCCACCCAGCCACGCGCCCACAGGGCGCTCTCGATCAGCTCGGCCGGGCACGGCGATGCGTCGTCGATCACGACGCGCACCACGTACCCGCGCACGAACGTCCGGGCATAGATGTACTGGAAGGTGACGGTGTCGCGTGTGACGTGGACCGCCTTGTCGGTGAGGTTGACCGAGGCGCGCACCACGCGCTCGAGCGTGTCGCGCAGCGCCTCGAGCGAGGCGTAGGCGGTGGCCGAGACCGAGTCCGCCATCGCCTCGGGGACCGCCGGCATCACCCGGCCCGGCGCTCCCGGCGCCGCCATCACCGCGAGGCGCGGTGCCGAGGCCGCGGCGCCCGCCGGCGGCGCCGGCGCCGCGGCGTGTGGATGACCGCAGCCCGCGGGCAGGCCCAGGCACAGCGCCACCAGCAGCGACGCGCCGCCCCGGGGCCGCCTTGGCCCCGAAGCGGCGCGCGCGCGCGCCACGATCTCGCGGTGCTCAGACCCCGACTTGCAGCTCGGCGATCGAGGACGCGACATCCTTGCCCGATTTCTGAAGCGCGGCCAGCTCCTCGGCCGCCAGCTTGAGCTCGATGATCTTCTCCACCCCCCGGGCGCCGACCACCACCGGCACGCCGATGAACAGGTCGCGCATCCCGTACTGCCCGTCGAGCAGGACCGAGCAGGGGGCCAGGCGCTTCTGGTCGGTGAGGATCGCCTCGGCCATCTCGACCGCCGACATCGCCGGCGCGTAGTAGGCCGATCCGGTCTTCAGGAGCTTCACGATCTCGGCGCCGCCGTCGCGGGTACGCTGCGCGATCTCGGCGATGCGCGCGGCCGGGATCAGCTCGGTGATCGGGATCCCCGCCACGGTGGTGAAGCGCGGCAGCGGCACCATCGAGTCACCGTGCCCGCCCAGCACCATGGCCTGGATGTCGGCGCCCGAGATCCCCAGCTCCATGGCGATGAAGGCGCGGAGGCGCGCCGAATCCAGGATCCCGGCCATGCCCATGACGCGCGCGGCCGGGAAGCCCGACACCTTCCAGAACATGTAGGCCATCACGTCGAGCGGGTTGGTCACGACCACCACGTAGGCCTGGGGGGCGTGCTTGCGCACCGCCTCGGCGGCCGGGCGCACGATGTCGGCGTTGGCCTTGAGCAGATCGGTGCGCGACATGCCGGGCTTGCGCGGGAAGCCGGCGGTCATGATGACGACGTCGGCCCCGGCGACCGCCCCCAGGTCGTTGGCCCCCTCGATGCGCCCGCCCTTGCGCCACAGCGGGGCGGTCTGCGCCATGTCGAGCGCCTTGCCCTGCGGCATGCCCTCGACGATGTCGATGAGGGTCACGTCGCCCAGCCCGCGTTCCGCCGCGTACAGCGCGGCGCTCGCGCCGACGTTTCCTGCGCCAATCACTGCGACCTTCTGCTTCACGTCACTCCTCCTCGGGATCGCTCCCCTTCAACCGAACGCCGCGCCACCTTCGGGCGCGTGTCCCCAAAGTGGCGCGGCGGCGTGCGTCGGACGAGCTGGGCTAGTGGGTCCCGGCCGACGCGGGCGGCAGCACGTGCACCTTGCGGCGCGTGCCCTGGAAACGGGTGAACTTGACGTCCCCGTCGATCATCGCGAACAGGGTGTCGTCCTTGCCGATCCCGACGTTCAGGCCGGGAAAGAAGCGCGTGCCGCGCTGGCGGACCAGGATGTTGCCGGCGCGCACGTGCTCGCCGCCGAAGCGCTTGACGCCGAGGCGCTGGGCGTTCGACTCGCGGTTGTTCTTGGACGACGACTGCCCTTTCTTATGAGCCATGCCTTCTCCTAGGCCTTGATGCCGGTGATGCGGATGCGGGTCAGCAGGTCGCGGTGGCCGCGGCGCTTGCGGTAGTCGTTCCGGCGCTTGAACTTGAAGATGCGCAGCTTGGGTCCGCGCGCCTGATCGACCACCTCGGCGCTCACCCCCGCGCCCTTGACGAACGGCCGCCCGACCGTGATCCGGTCGCCGTCGGCGAACATGAGCACCTCGCCGAAGCTGAGCTTGGCGCCCGGCTCGCCGGCCAGGTGCGGCACCTCGATGACCTCGTCGGGGCTGACCCGGGTCTGGATGCCGTTGATCTTGACGATGGCGTACATCGCTGGCCCTTCTTCCTTTGCCGCCTGGCGCCCGCGGGAGCCCGCGGCGCGGCTTCGAGTCTCGCGATCGCCCCCAACGGGGCGCGCAAAGCGTGATTTTGTACCACGGACCGCGCGCGTGGGTCAAGCGGGCGGGGCCAGCATGGCCACGGCAGGTGCCCGCCGGCCGCGACGCGTGCCGGGCCCGCGGCCGCGTTCGTTATAAGGTGGAGCGCGAACCTGGTCCCGACCGGGCACCTGCCCCGGCCGAGCCATCGATGAGGAGGCGCACATGAGAGCCTGGAAGATCGGCGCGCTGTTCGCGGCCGGCGTCGCCGTCGGCTGCGCGGCGGGGAGCCCCAAGACCACCGCCCAGTCCACGGAGCCGCCGCCGTCGGGGCCGATCGGAAGCCCGTTCTCCGACCGCCACGTGCCCGACAGCGGCTTCTCGCTGCCGCTGGTCATCGACCGCGCCGACCTCAGGCTGGGCACCACGGTTCAGTTCGGCCGCATCCCGACCACCGCCGATCTCAACGACATCCAGCGCTTTCCCTCGGTGACTCACATTGTGGTGTCGCTGCCGGCGTGGCCGGCCACGTTCGAGCCGCTCCAGTCCCTGACCCAGCTGCCCGAGCAGTGCGACCTGATCGCGGTGCTGCCCGGCTACCCGCCCAGCCGCGAGGCCGCCGAGGCGTGGAACTACGTCAACGCGCGGCTGCGGCTGGTGGTGGTGGTCCCCGGCCCGCCGCCCAACTCGACGGTCGCCAACGACCTCAACGCGATGCGCTACCTCGAGCGCGTCGTGGCGCAGATGGACGAGCCGTCGCGCTCCGGCTTCGAGCGCCTGCAGCGCCCGCTGAGCTTCCGGAGGATCATGGAATAGCCCCGCCGTAGTAGTATCCTGCCCCCCGCATCGGTGTGACCGGGCTCCACTGTTGCATTTCGGGGTCACGTGACGGGCACCGTCGCTATCGACGACCGAAGGCTCCAAGGCCCGGGGCGATCACCGTCCCGCGCGGGCGCGGCGCTCCTCCGCCGGCTGATCCTGTCCTCGATGGTCCTGTGCGCCCGGGCGCGCCTCTCGCTCGCGGTGATGGACATCAACGATCGCGGGCCGGTGCTCAATGCCGGCAACTTCGCCATGCGGGTGACCAACGTCGGGATCCTCGGCAACGCGTTCTTCGACGTCGGGCTCTGCTTCGATCCCAGCTTCGAGTACCCGCGCGGCTCGGGACACGAGTGCCTCAGGCATGCCGATCTGTGGGTCGGCGCCCTCGATGAGACCGGCCACGGCCGCGTGTCGGGCGGCCCGCTGCTGGAGTGGCGGCCGACACTCGATCCCGCGGATCACGTGCTGGTGGGCTGGCGCGGGCGGCCCGGCAGCCGGCGCGGCATCGACGACGACGGCGACGGCAAGATCGACGAGGAGATTTTCAACGGCAAGGACGACGACGGGGACGGGGAGGTGGACGAGGACCTGGGCTTTCCGTCCGACGAGGTGCTGGCGGCGGACTACACCGACGATCAGCCGGCGGCGGTGAACTACGGCTACCCGAACGGGGAGGCGCACCACCCCTTGGGGCTCTCCGTGCACCAGGAGGCCTACGCCTGGGCGGTGCCCGGCTACGACGCGATCGCCGGCATCCAGTACACCATCACCAACCACAGCGGCAAGACGATGCGTCAGGTGTACATCGGCCTGCTGGCCGATCTCGATTCGCGCCGCAGCGACGAAGCGGGCGGACATCTCGACGACGTGGTCGTCATGCGCAGCTTCACCCGCGTCATCCCCGAGGGCTACAGCAACATCCTGGTCAGCGGGATCAGCGGTTTTCCGCCCTACCCGGGCTTCTGCAACACGGTGATCCAACGCACCATCCCGGTGGTGATGGACTCCAAGCCTGGTTCGGGATTGCCCGCGGTCGCGGTGGTGCCGCTCGCCCATACCATCGATCCGCTGGCGCAGCTCGAGAACCCGGTCGCCAACGCCGCGGCGCGGGCCCCCGGCAGGGACACGTTCCGGTTCACGATTTTCAATCAGGTCCTGCCGCCCGGCCAGGGTGGCGCGCCGGTGCTCGACGATGGTCGTTACGCGGCGCTCGAGGGCCTCGACCCGGGCAGCCCGCCCGGGCTGGTCGGCGATCCCATCGTGCTGGTGTCGTGCGGCCCGTTTCCCTCGCTGGCGCCCGGCCAGTCCATCGATTTCGCAGTGGCTCTGGTGGCCGGGATCGACCCCGACAGCGTCGCGACCGCGATGGGCAACGCCGCGTTCCTCTACCACGGTGTGCGCCGGAATCTGCTGCCCGATTCGCTCGACACGCACGAATGGAACCTGGGCGAGACCGGGCTCAACGGACACGAGGTGTGCCTCGAGCCGCCCCCGGGGGTGAGCTTCGATTACGACCCGCATTGTCCGCAGAAGCTGGGCGCGAGCTTCGTGTCGTCGATCCCGACGACGCTCGAGCATTACGCGCACGGACATTGCATCTGGACCGATGCCGACTGCGACGGCTGCACCGGCCTCAACGGCAACGAGACCATCATCCCGTGGCTCGACCTGGCGTCGATCCCGCCCGTTCCGGCGCGCCACGTCACCCCCGGCGACCACCTTGTGACCGTGGCCTCGGACAACCAGCCCGAGATCCTGCTCAACGCCGGCATCGTCGGGGCAGGCGGGTATTCCTTCTCGGGCTACCGGGTGTACCGCGTCTCGGACTGGCACGATCGCCAGTCGCTTCTCCCGCCGCCTCAGCGCTGGGAGCAGGTCGCCGCGTTCGGGCCCGATACCCTGAACGGTCAGACACCGATCCAATCGGTGACCGACACCACCCTGGACCTCGACCGCATCGAGTACGGTCAGAGACACTTTCCCATCGGCCGCTACCGCTTCGTCGATCGCAAGGTGCTGAACGGCTTCGATTACGTCTACATCGTCACGACCCTGGCGCAGCGCATGGTGGTGGTCGGCGCCGGCACCGTCGTCGACCGCATCGAGAGCCCGGCCGTCGCGACCATCGACTCGCTGGTGACGCCGCACGTGAGCAGCACGGTGCCGGGGACCCACGTATGGGTGGTGCCGAACCCCTACCGGGGAAGCGCGGCATGGGACCGGCCGCCGGTGCCGGGCGACCCCTTCGGCCGGCACGTCGACTTCATGGGGCTGCCCCGGGACCGCTGTACGATCAAGATCTGGACGCTCGCCGGCGATCTGGTCGCGCAGCTGGACCACGACGGCGGCAGCGGGGACGGGCAGGTCCGCTGGGACCTGATCTCGCGCAACGGGCAGGACGTGGAGTCGGGAATCTACCTGTTCACGGTCGATTCCCGCGCCGGCCATCAGGTCGGGCGGTTCGTCCTCATCCGGTGACCGGCGCCGCGCTCCGTCGGGCGCCTTGCCCTACGTCCCCGGCACCGCGCCCACCACCTGCTTGGTCAACTCGGCCTTGCGGGCGGTGGAGAACACCCGCATCTCGCCGCGCTTGAGCTGCGGGTCGTCCTTGAGGTCGATGCGCAGCCGGAAGCGCTTCTCGAGCTCGTTGAAGCGCCGCGCCTCCTGCTCCACGAAGTAGAGCGCCACCTCGGGCGCCACCTTGACGGTCAGGCGCTTCTCGCCCCCCATCGCCGCCACCCGCCGCATCGCGCGCTCCAGCTTGACCAGCATGGTCTCGAGGCTCGGCACCTTGCCGAGCCCGCCGCAGTGCGGGCAGTCCTCGGTGTAGTAGTGGAGCAGGCTCGAGCGCTCGCGCTGGCGCGTCATCTCGATCAGGCCGAGGTCCGAGACCGCGAAGGCCTTGGTGCGCGCGCGGTCCTTGCTCAGCTCGGCGCGCAGCTCGTCGAGCACCGAGCGCTTGTTGCCCTCGCTCTCCATGTCGATGAAGTCGACCACGATGATGCCGCCGATGTCGCGCAGCCGGAGCTGCCGCGCCACCTCCTTGGCGGCCTCCATGTTGGTGCGGAAGATGGTCTCTTCCTGGTTCTTCTTGCCGGTGAAACGGCCGGTGTTGACGTCGATCGCCACCAGCGCCTCGGCGTGGTCGATGCAGATGTAGCCGCCCTTCTTGAGCCACACCTTGCGCTCGAAGGTCTTCTCGATCTGGGGCTCGATGGCGTAGAAGTCGAAGATCGGCTCCCGCTCCTTGTACAGCTTGACGCGGTCGCGCAGCTCGGGCGACACCGCCTTGAGGTAGTTCTGGATCTCGGTGTACGACTCCTTGTCGTCGATCACCACCTCTTCGATGTCGTCCGTGAACAGGTCGCGGATCAGCCCGGCGGTCATCTCGAGCTCGCGGTGGACCAGCGCCGGCGCCCGCACCGACGAGGCCTTGCGGTCGATCTTCTGCCACAGCCTGGTCAGGTGCTTGACGTCGGCGGCGAAGTCGGGGTCCCCCTTGCCCTCCCCGGCGGTGCGGGCGATCAGCCCCACGCCCTTGGGCTTCAGGTCGTGGATGATCGCCTTGATACGCTGGCGCTCCCCACGGTCCTCGATGCGGCGCGACACGCCGATGTGATCGACCCCGGGCATCAGCACGCAGAACCGGCCCGGCAGGCTCACCTGCTGGGTGACGCGCGGCCCCTTGGTGCCGATCGACTCCTTGGTGATCTGGACCAGCACCTCCTGGCCCTTCTTGAGGTGGTCCTCGATCTTGGGGACCGGGGCGCGGCGGCGCCGGCCGCGGTCGCCGTTCTCCTCGACGTCCGACAGGTCCTCGAGTTCCGACAGGTTCTCGGCCAGGTCCGAGGCGTGGAGGAACCCGGTCTTGGGCAGCCCCATGTCGACGAACGCGGACTGCATGCCGGGCAGCACGGCGTTGACGCGCGCCTTGTAGATGTCGCCCACGTGGCGCCGCTGGTCGGCGCGCTCGACCAGCAGCTCGGCGAGGTCGCCGTCCTCGAGGATCGCGATGCGGGTTTCGTAGGCGTCGGCGTTGATGATGATCTTCTTGTTCACAGGGTCTCCTTCGGGAGCCCCCGTTGTGACGCCCTCCCTAGAACTCGGCGCTCAGCAACGCCAGCGGATCGAGGCGCCGGCCGCTCGCGTCCGCCCACAGCATGACCCGCTCGATATCGATGGTGCGGGCGTCGCCGTCGGGGATGAGCAGCTCGACGACCTCGTCGGGGCGAACCTGGGCGCGCGGCGTGAAGCGCACGTGCGCGTCCAGCGCCGCCGGGTGCTCCCCGGCGGCGGGCTCGAGCGCGACGATGGAAGGTCGGGCGTCAAACTCACGGGTCTGGGCCTCGCTCTCCCGCCGCACCACGATGTGGTCGCGGGCGAGCAGCGTCACGATGCGCGCTTCGAGGACTCCGGGCAACGCCTCCGGCGTGAGGCCGGCCTCGTCGAGGAACGGCCGCGGGAAGCGGACCCGGTACGAAGCGCCTTCGAGCTGGCTCATGAGCGAAGGCGTCTTGAACAGGATGGGACGGAAATCCAGCACCTCGAGCGCATCGGGCAGCACCGCGTTCAGCCTCTCCTTGAGGTCGACCGCGGGCGGCCGGGTGAGCTCCAGGTCGAAGACTTCCGCCCGGGAACGAAAGCCCAGGGGCAACGGCGGCCCGAACGACATCTTGAGATGCGGGTGATGTCCCTGGGTGAAAGCGAGCGGCAGCCCGGAGCGGCGCAATGCCCGCTCCCAGGTGCGCATGAGATCGAGGTGCGAGGTGAATCGCAGCCCCAGCCCCTTCTCGAACAGAATCCGGAATCTCGTGCTGGTCGCCACTCCCGAGGGCGTGGCGGCACGGCGCGCCGCGGCCGGCAACGTGCGGCCGTGGCCGTTGCGCATGCCGCTCCCGTTCGCGGTGGCGCGGCGCTGGCGGCCGAAGGCGGGCGCCGGCAACGCGGCGCGCGCCCGCGACAGATCGAGCGGCGGATGCGGCGTCTTGACCCACGGACGCTGGGGGCAGGCGTCCACGCCGCAGGAGAAGCAGATGTCCTCGAGCCGGCAATCGTCCGTGATCGCGGCCCGGTCGGCGCGCAGCTTCTCGCGCACCAGGAACTTCCGGGTCACCGGGGACTGCACCACGTCCCACGGCTGATCCAGCGCCGTCGAGCGCTCGACCAGCTGGCGCTCGGGATCGATGCCGAGGTCGCGGAACACCTCGAGCCAGGTGCCGAAGCGCAGGTGCTCGGTCCAGGCGTCGAAGCGGCAGCCGCGCCGGAACGCCTCCTCGACCACCAGCCCCAGCCGCCGATCGCCGCGTGTGAAGGCGCCCTCGAGCAGCGAGGTCTCGGCGTCGCGGTACTTGAGCGTCACCGGCTTCCCCTTCGCCGCCTCGCGCAGCACCGCGAGCCGGCGGTTGAGCTCGGTGGTCGACACCTGTTCCGCCCACGCGAACGGCGTGTGCGGCTTGGGGATGTGCGGCGAGACGCTGACCGTGATGCGGAAGCTCTTGTGGCCCTCGGCGCGCGCCCGCTGCCAGGCCTTGTGGCCCAGGTCGAGGATCGCCCTCAGGTCGTCATCGTTCTCGCCCGGCAGCCCGCACATGAAGTAGAGCTTGGCCCCGGTGTAGCCCTCGCGGGCCGCGGTGCCCACCGAGACCAGCAGCTCCTCCTCGCTGTGATTCTTGTTGATGATGTCGCGCATGCGCTGGCTGCCGGCCTCGGGTGCGAGCGTGATCGAGCCCTTCTTCTGCCCCGCGATGCGCCGCGCCACCTCGAGCGGCACGTTGTCGGGGCGGGTCGAGGGGAGCGAGAGCTGGACCCGGGTCGGGCACAGCTCGTCGGCCAGCGCGTTCACCTGCTCGACGATCTGGGTGTGGTCGGTGGTCGAGAGCGAGATCAGCGACACTTCCTCCATGCCGGTGGCCTGGAGCCCGCTCAGCACCTCCGCGACGATCTGCTGGCCCGGCTTCTCGCGCACCGGGCGGTTGATCATGCCGGCCTGGCAGAAGCGGCAGCCACGCGTGCAGCCGCGCATGATCTCGACCGACAGGCGGTCGTGGGTGATCTCGCCGACCGGGAGCAGCGGCAGCGCCGGGTAGTAGTCGGGCTTGAGCGACTCGACCCACACCGAGCGCACCCGCGCCGGGAACCCCGGCAGCGGCTCGGGCGTAAGCCAGCCCTCGGCGGTGGTGGCGAGCGTGTAGCCCGACGGCACGTAGACCCCGCGCACCTGGGCGAGCCGGCGCAGCAGCGCCGGGCGGCTCCACCCCTCGCGCTTCGCGTCGCGCTCGAGGTCGAGCACGGCGTGGATGATCTCCTCGCCGTCCCCGATCACGAACGCGTCGATGAACTCGGCCATCGGCTCGGGGCTGAAGGCCTGGGCGCCGCCGGCGATCACCAGCGGATGGCGGGCGTCGCGCTCGCGGGTGCGCAGCGGCAGCCCCGCGAGGTCGAGCATCGCCAGCACGTTGGTGTACTGGAGCTCGTACTGGAGCGAGAAGCCCAGCACGTCGAAATCGCCGGCCGGGGTGTGCGAGTCGAGCGAGAACAGGGGGATCCCGAGCCGCCGCATCTCGGCCTCGGCGTCCGGCCAGGGCGCGAAGGTCAACTCCGCCGCCGCGTCGGGGCGCTGGTTCACGATGTGGTGGATGATGCGGATGCCGAGGTTCGAGAGCCCGATCTCGTAGGCATCGGGGAACGCCAGCAGCAGCGACACCGCGGCCCGATCCACGGGCTTGCGCGGAACGTGAAGGGCGCTTCCCAGATATCGATTGGGCTTGGAGATGCGCGGCAACAGCTGGTGCTGGATGAGCTCCGCAACCGCGGTGGTCATGGGGTCCCGGGACGACTCCTCGGGTAAATGCTGGAAGTAGGGCCAGGCGAGGGCGGCAGGGCACGGAGGGCGGCTGGCGGCACTGCCCCGCTTGGGCCCGACAGGGCAATGGAATACGTCGCGGGGTAAGTTAACACACCGGCGCCGGGCTGCCAACCGATGGAATGGCAGTGCCGGGGCCGGGTTGGGGGTCGCGCCGCGCTTCCGGGTCCTGACCGCCACGCCGGTTTGAATCCCCCCGGCGCTGCGTTACTGTCTCAAAATGCGGCGGTTGCGCGGATGAGGATCCCGGAGCGCACACCCGAAGGCCTGCGCCGGATCCACTCGCTCACCGGAGTGGTCCCGCTCGCCTTCTTCCTGCTCGAGCACCTGGCGGTGAACGCCACGGTCCTCGGCGGCGCGGCCCGATTCCATGGCCTGGTCAGGTGGCTCGACCGCACCCCGATTCGCGGCCTGCTCGAGATCGGCCTGATCGCCGTGCCGCTCGCGATCCACACCGGGATTGGCGTGCTGCTCGCGACCGAGGTCGACGCGCGCGGCCGCCCCGATCGGTCCGACCCCCGCGCCGCCATCCAGCGCCTGACCGGCGTGCTGCTCCTGCCCTACCTCATCTACCACGTGTGGGCCACCCGCCTCTCGCCCGAGGTCCTGAAGGGCGGCGCCGACCTCGTCACCATCATGGCGAAGCAGGTGGCGAGCGCGCCGGGCTTCGTCTTCCACGCCCTGGGCGTGGCGCTCGCCTCCTACCATCTCGGCCACGGCCTGCGCTCCTTCGCGGTGCGCTGGGGCCTGGCGCGGGGCGCGGCCGCCGAGCGGGCGGTCTCCCGGCTCGGGCTCGCGCTCTCGATCGTGCTCGCGGTGGTCGGGGTCGCGAGCCTCGCCGCGTTCGCGCGCCATGCCGACGTGGTCGCGATCGCCCCGCCGGGGCCGCTCCGGTGAGCCCGCCGGCCGCCGACCGCACCTCGGGCTCGAGCCGCATCGCGCTCGGGCTGCTCGACGAGCTCGAGCGCTGGGCGGCGCTCGACACCTCGACGTCGGCGCCGGCCCTGCGCGCGGCGCTGCTCGCGCGCCTGCGCGCCGCCCAGGCCGAGCAGCCCTCGATGGCGCTGATCCACCAGCTGGCGGCGCGCGCGCTCGAGATCGCCGACACCGCGGTGGCGCGCGGCGATCCGCCCCCCGACCTGCGCGCCCATCTGGCGCGCTGGTGCGCGGCCGAGCGCGACG
>Ga0306924_10002307_pt1 | contig 17985 bp, 15 predicted proteins | sample sta12Can44000111_FD_203756 | JGI IMG/M metagenome (GOLD analysis project Ga0306924, IMG submission 203756) | Lab enrichment of tropical soil microbial communities from Luquillo Experimental Forest, Puerto Rico - statanox.12C.anox.44.000.111 (v2)... | ecosystem: Environmental > Terrestrial >...
GGTGGCGGACGACAACGTCTTTGTGCGTTCGGTGCGCGGCGGGAAAGGACGTTGGTACAGAGACTTGGCGGCGGGTGGGTCTGCTACATTGGAGTTTGCCGGCCACCGGCTCGGGGTTCAGGCATTCACGGCGAGCGACGCCGCGTCGATCGAGCGCGCCAGCCACGAATTTTTGCGAAAATACCAGGCGAGCCCCTACGCGCAGTCTATCGTGCGCGCCGAGATCCTGCCGACGACATTGCGACTGGAACCGCGCTGACGTCATCGGTCTTAAAGCGGTAGAGCGGCGCCACGGGGCCGAAGGACTCCTCCTTGGTGATGACCATGTGGGTCGTCACATCGGTCAGTGCCGTCGGCTCGAAAAAGGTGCCGCCCAGCGCGCTGCGCTTGCCGCCGGTCACGACCTTGGCGCCTTTTTGCACCGCGTCGGCGATGTGCGCGTCGACCTTCTCGACCGCCTTCATATCGATCAATGGGCCGATCACTGCACCGGCTCGAACCCGCCGACGACCTTCATGGCGCCCGCGGTCTGGGCGAGCCGCTTGGTGAGGGCCTCGTAGACGCCGCCTGCACCAGGATCCGGTTGGCGCAGACCCAGGTCTGGCCGATATTTCGAGGCGATCGCACCCCGATAGTGGCATCGTCGAACCCGATGAACAGGTCGCTAACGACTAGCCCACGCTGGCTGGAACCGCTAGCTGATTTCCCAAAGGTGAACGAGTCGTCCCGCACGAGATCCCACGCTGTTCCCGCGCCTGTGGTCACAGCGGGCTCAGGTTGACGTGACGACCGCCGGCAAATCGCGTCCTAGCTTCCCGAGCAGAAGGAGAGAAATTCGCGGCACTGGGTCACGTCGCCGCCACAACCTTCGACGAGGTCGAGCAGCGGACGGAGGGCCCCAGGTTCGATATTTGCCGCATCCGCGGCCAACGCTAAATCCCAGAGGGAAGCAGCGCGGCGATGGTCGAGGGAATGGAATAACCGGCTGACGATTTGCGCGGAGCCGTCCGTGATCGCGGAGCCGTCCATCATGAGCTTGGTGTCGAATTGCGCGAGGAGTCTATCATCGAAACTGAGAGCATAGCCGAAGTCGACCCCGATATCGCCGATTGATCGCGCTACCCGAACCGCCTCCGCGAGAGTACCGAATTGACGATCGCGCGAAGCCTTAAACAAGTGCTGCGTTGTTATCTGCTTGAGGAACGGCGGCCTCCCGTCAAGATCTCTAGAAAGCAACATTTCTTGTGTCCGCTTGAGGCCAGATGGCCGAAAGATCTCCTCATGATCATCATACTCCTCATACTCTTCGTACGTTTCATATTCATTCTCCGCCGCCTCCAAAAAACCTCCCATACGCTTCTGAAGTTCGCTTCGAAACGGGTGCACGTACTCTTCTTTCCGAATGCGTGCGCTGCCTTTAGAATTTTCGAAGAAGCTCAACAACCATTTGACTTCTGATTCAGTCAAATTGATATCCTTTGGGGGTGCATCCAGATCAGGGATCAAAACGCCGTAATCAGAAAGCTCTGCAGTCAGCCTCCGGACCTCCTCAAGCGGTACACCCTCGGATCTAGAAAAATAAGCTAGCTCGAGCCAGCCGAGTCGATTTGCTGAAGACAGTCGGCACAACTTACGGTGCAACGGTCCGAGCTGATCCAGTCGAGTTAAAGCGAAGCCTAACAGTTCACACGACGATCCTGTGATTGCGTGCATAGCGTCGAGAACTGGCGCAAGACCATCCTCAATCCAGCGCAGCACTTCTCGCAGCCCGACGCATCCGAGAGCATTGAGAGCGGCCAAAACAAACCTGCACGTAGCTGGAAAGGGCTTCAGCGGCCGATTAAAGGTCTCAAATGAAACGGCGTGTCGTAGCCAATTCGGCAGGCGTAGCCCCGCCTCTGTAAGTTCTCTTGCCCGAGAAAGCATGCCTTGAGTGACAAGCGGGTGTAGAGAGCTCCCAGGAGACATGCGAATGGCTAGGCGCGACAGTTCCCCGAGTTCATTCCTGATGGTATCGTCGATCGAGGGCACAGCGTACGGCTGCAAGACGTTAACACCGGAAACCCGGAAAAGCTCGCAGACGATTTCGGTATCGAGGTCGGACACGCCAGTCCCAAAAAGTGGCCACCTAACGTCTAACATTGGCAATGGCAGCGTCACATCGGGTCTCACAGTCGCTCGCAATATGGCGTCAGCGGAAACAGTAACACTCGGGTGGAGTTCCGCCAACGTGCAGTGTAGCGCTGCGAAGCTAGGGGCCGTCCAACCGGCGAGCGCTGCTCCGCCGTTTTGCCGGATCCAACCCAGAACGGCGGCGACCGTCGCGTCATCGGGATCATCACGCCGACGATCGACCGTCAGCTTCGTACGAAGATCCTCGTCCAGATTAACGACAATCGATTTGGGCCAAGCTTGCTTCACCAAGCCGGTAACAATGCCGTCGACGAGCGCAAAGTTTTCGTGGCCGTGGGGTTCAATCCGGCGACTACCCCTACGAGCGAGGCGATCGGAATTGAGACTTGGAGCAATATATACGCGCGGAGTCCCGCTGGTGCCCTCCGATCCCGAGACAGAAAGCAGTACATCGCCAGTCAAATCGCGGAAAAGACTCGTGGGTCGGCCCGCCGCCAGGTCTATCTGCTCCCCCGCCTCCGTGCAGATGGTAACTGCCACCTCGGGAACGAAAAGCCAATCTAGAATGGATTTGATCAGCACGTCGTTGCTCGGCGCGTCCTCGCGAAGATAGAGTCGCACCGACGTGCCGAAGTAATCCGCCAGTCGTGTTGGATCGATGATCGGCTCTAAACGAAACAGGCTGCCACTGCCGATGATGCGAGCGTGCACAGCGGTCGGCGCAAGATCTGGTGGAGGCATCCACCTGTGCGAAGTGATGTCCAGTTCCTCGGCCAGCATGAAATAGCTGAGAACCCCGACACCAAACCGACTATTAGGGAAAAACTTTATGCCTGCCATGTCCCATCTGGCACGGTCGATATGGAACTCGTGACTATCAGCGAAGCGTTGTCCAGCGCAGGCGAACAATCGGCGAATGTGGCGATCCGCCATCCCAATACCGTCATCGACGCACTCGACATAGCGTCGCCCGCTGTCTGCTCCGAAGCGAATCACTATGTGGCCTTCATAGACCCTGCCGGACGGGGCACAGCCCTCATGAACAGAGAGTTGCTCCGCTGCCTGGCGATAGCGGCAGGCATCAAGGGCGTTCTGGTAGAGCTCTCGGAGTGCTGGCCATCTCTCACCATACAGCTGCTGCCCCATCAACAAGCTAATGATACGAGTGCGGTCCAATTCAAACCGCAATGGGGGCCGCGTTGGGTGCCAGCCGCTCGGCGTGGCATTCAGTCGATTGACGGTAAACCCTGCCGGTAGCAGGTCGCGCATGGTGGTCGCATGTATGTCCTGGCGCTGCAATAATCGCGTCCTGTAGCTCTCAAGCGCATCGATCACCGCAAGCAAAGCCGCGTCTACCGCATCATTCGCACAGTCCAGTCTCAGATCGAACCACCGCTCGCTTACGGCCCCGCCGATAGTACGCATGTGCCACTCCGCGCCAGCTAACTGCGAGCAGAGCCAGTCAGCCGATAGAACGTCGTCGGTGCCGACATGCTCGGCCAGCACCGGCGGCATTCTCCTTGGATCCAGCGTCAGCTGGGATCCCAGATTGAGGAGATGCGCGAGGCGAACCTCGCTAATTGTGAGCTGCTCGGTGAACTCGCCATAACTAACCTGTGGGTCGAGAAACCGGTTACCGCCGACCGCATCGAGCGTCACATCGTCGAAACCCGCGAACATTAGGCGAGCTAGACGCAGCAGGCGCGGCGCGCTTAGGATTTCGGAAACCCGTGTGTCACGCGTGATTTCAGCGAGCGGCGCGGGAGTCACTAAAGCCGTCACCGCGTCGAGTGCCCACCCAGTACGGTCCTGTGAACTACCCTGAGTGTCCCAGAGCTCTCCAGATGCGTGACAGAAGTCCACGAGGGACCAACAAGAATGGTCATCGGCCGCTTCTTTTTTGTTCCGCGCGATTAGGGCGCGCCTGTTTTGCGCCGAGTCACTATTCCGCCAGGCATTGCGCCACGCGTTCACAAGGAAACCAGAACTGGTGGCCTCTTCGGGGTCGGGTACCGCCCCAGCGGCTGCGAGCCGGGTCTCGGCCGCAGCAAGAGCGGCCTCGTACACGAAGGGCACGGCCAGTAAGACGGCTACCTCGGCGGCGGACACATTTTCTGCTTCACCCGCGGGAAGGAATACGTGGCGAATGCGCACAGCCTGCCTTTGCCACGCGCCCTCATCGCGCCAGCGCTGGATCGGCAGCGCACGACGAGCCTCGGCCACCTGCTCCTCGGCTCTCATCGCAAGAGCCTGCAACTGAAGCGCGAAAGCCTCTAGTGATTCCTTCACCTTAGCAAACAACTCGGTTTCGGCGAGACGGCGCGACCATTCGGAGCGATCGAGCCGCACGCGAAATCGGGCGGCCTCGTCCTCCTTAACGACAAGAACGTGCCATTGCCCGCCACGTCCAGGTCGGCCGGACGCGGTAAGCGTCTGTGTGCCACGGCTAAAACCGATGAGCCGACGCCGCCCTTCGGCGGCGACAGCCTCAAGCTCTGCCGGCCCCTTTTCAAGTTCGATGGCCTCCGCGAAGGCGCGAGTAAAAGCGCTGCAGTTCTTTCCTGCGAAGTCGCACCCGCTCTGCTCGCCAGTGGCGCAGCTGTAGACGAATGCAATGGTTGGTCCGTCCGTAGCGTCGCCGATGTACTCGTCTTTCAGAGGCGCATCCCTATTCCGCTCCACGGATCCTGCGGATTTGTCAGGGGCAAGTGCAATGTGGACCCCTTCCCGACAGGCATCGATAAGGACAATTACAGAGCGTGCCTTGCATCCCCGCGCGTACCTCGAAATCCAACTGTCGGTGACCATGTCGTTCGCATGCTCTGGACGCGATCGGCGTAAAGTCTTGCGGCAACAGCACGCGCCGGCCGTCGAGTTCAATGCCGTGACCGGAGAAGAAAACAAGCATTTCGTCCTGCTGGTCGGCGCTGTCCAGGAAATCGCCGATCGCTGCGCGCATCCGCGCGGTCGTCAGCTCCAGTGCTCGCGCTTCACCTGATGCGGCACCCGCTGCCTCAATCTGTTTGGGATCATATCCGGCGCGGGTTAACGCGGTTCTCAGTCGCGCAGTATCGTTGGTGACGTAGCTAGAGCCGGCAACGGGTGATAGTCGGCGATCGCCAGCAGTAGCGCACGGCGGGTCATCAGTCGTGCACGAAGGTCAGCTTGAGCGAAGCAGTGGCACCGGCCTTGACGGTGCCGATTAGGGTTACGCCGCCCTCCGCGGTAAGCTCGATGCCGACTTCCAGCTCCTTGAGCGCAGGCCGTCGGCTTTGGCAGCGAGGCTCGATGTCGCAGCCCGCAACTTAGCGACTAGGTCTGATAAGCTCGCTTTCAGTCGCTCAACAGAAATCTCGATCGGGACCACGGGTCCATTCCCGAAAATGCCCTTGCCAGGATCAGCGCTGGCGACGAGAACAGAAATCGTATCGGCCATAGTGGGGTCTCCTACCTCAGTTTGACATCAGGCTATGCCCCCAATGACGTCAAGAACAAGTCCGAACCTGCCGCCCACAGGCGGCCGTTTTCCCTCAAACAATGCAGATTTCGCCGGCGGGACCGCGAGAGTGATGATGATTGTGATCAGCTCATCGCCCTGCGCCGTCCCAGGAGAAATTACCGGTCGATGCCACCCATGCAGAGGTATTTGACTTCGAGGAATTCCTCGATGCCGTATTTCGAGCCTTCGCGGCCGATGCCGCTTTCCTTCATGCCGCCGAACGGCGCGATCTCGGTCGAGATAATGCCCTCATTGATGCCGACGATGCCGTATTCGAGCCCTTCGGCGACGCGCCAGATGCGGCCGATGTCGCGGCTGTAGAAATAGGCGGCGAGACCGAATTCGGTGTCGTTGGCCATCTTGATGGCCTCGTCGTCGGTCTTGAAGCGGTAGAGCGGCGCCACCGGACCGAAGGTCTCCTCCTTGGTGATGACCATGTCGGTCGTCACATCGGTCAAGACCGTCGGCTCGAAGAAGGTGCCGCCGAGCGCCGAACGCTTGCCGCCGGTCACTACCTTGGCGCCCTTCTTTACCGCGTCGGCGATGTGCGCCTCGACCTTCTCGACCGCCTTCATGTCGATCAGCGGCCCGATCACCGCACCCGGCTCGAACCCGTCGGCGACCTTCATCGCGCCCGCGGTCTCGGCGAGCCGCTCGGTAAAGGCGTCATAGACGCCGTCCTGCACCAGAATGCGGTTGGCACACACACAGGTCTGGCCGGCGTTGCGGTATTTCGAGGCGATGGCACCCTTGACCGCCATCTCGATATCGGCGTCGTCAAAGACGATGAACGGCGCATTGCCACCCAATTCCATCGAGGTCTTCTTGACCGTCGCGGCGCACTGCTCCATCAGCAACTTACCGACCTCGGTCGAGCCGGTGAAAGTCAATTTGCGCACGGTCGGGTTGCTGGTCAGCTCGCTGCCGATCTCGTTTGACGGACCGGTGACACAGGAAAAGACACCCTTTGGCACACCGGCGCGCTCGGCCAATTCGCACAAGGCCAGGGCAGAGAAGGGCGTGGCGGTCGCCGGCTTCAATACCATCGTGCAGCCGGCGGCCAAGGCCGGGCCCGCCTTGCGGGTGATCATCGCCGCCGGGAAGTTCCACGGGGTGATCGCGGCGCACACACCGATCGGCTCCTTGGTCACGACGATGCGCTTGTCGGTGGCGTGCGCCGGGATCGTGTCGCCATAGACGCGCTTGCCCTCCTCGCCAAACCACTCGATGAAGGCGGCGGCATAAGCGATCTCGCCGCGCGACTCGGCCATTGGCTTGCCCTGCTCGGCAGTCATCAGGGTCGCGAGGTCTTCCTGGTTCGCCATCATCAGGTCGAACCATTTGCGCAGCACCTGCGCGCGCTCTTTGGCGGTCTTGCCGCGCCATCCCGGTAATGCCTTGTCGGCCGCCTCGATTGCCTGGCGGGTCTCCTCGGCACCCATCCGCGGCACCGTGCCCAGGGTCTCGCCAGTCGCCGGGTTGGTGACCGGGATCGTGCCGCGGTTCAACGCGTCGATCCACTCGCCATTGACGTAGCATTGCTGCCGGAACAGCTTCCGATCCTTTAGTTCCATCGCGCACCTCCCTCATTCGGATGAATGATAGGTACGGCCGGCCCGGATCTTTGGCAAGACGGGGCGGCGCCCGGCGGATCTGGGGCTTGCTTCTCGCTCGAGGTTGCATGAGCTGCCGGCGCCTGCGCGCGTTGGCTGCACAACCCGGAAACCATGCTTGGCAAAAATTCAGGACCCGCTCTACCGGTCAGGTCGCGCGAATGCCGCGATCATGCAATATACCTCGAACGGCCTCCTCGGCCTCGACCCCCCGCCGGTGCGCGCGTGGTTTAGAAAGTTTCTGATAAAGCTCTGCGCCACGAAGGCATCATCAACATCCGTCATCTGTCGCCAGGCATCGTAAATCCATTGGTCTGCCGCGGCCTGTCCCAGCCTATTTCGGATATCCCAAAAGGCGCCACCCCATCCGTCTCCCAGCTTGGTGGCAACCGCGGAATTCGACGACTTGAGCGTCGTAACCTTCTCCCCGTTTTCCAGATTGCTCAGGGATGATGTCCCGGTCTTCAGGATCTGAGCGGCCAGCTCACCAATAAGCGGCCGGTTGCGAGCGCTGGCGGTGAAATAGTTTGCCAATCCATATTCAATCGGCACCTGACTAAATTTCCACTTCGTCGGACCGGACAACCCGTTGAACGGCAGAGATGAGTACAGGATCAAATGCGAATATTCGTGATACAGGAGCGATTCGTCGTCTGCCCACCGGGCGTCCACATATATCGTCTCTTTATCGTCATAATATGAAGCTGCATTCTCTACTTTTGGCTTAGTGTTGAAGTTAATGGTCTCAGTTTTAGGATGGTATCCCAGTCTTTCGAAATATTTCAGGAATTTGGCAGCCGAAGCTGTAAGCTTCTCTTGCATGTTGGCCGACAGGCCCGAAGCAGGACCAAAGCTCAGCCGCTGAGAAATGTTTTGCGCCTCTTGCACGCTGGCCGGCAGGCCTGAAGAACGACCAAAGCCTACCCACTGAGAAGTGGTTTGCACCGCAGTCCCGAGAGGAACGCCAAATTTTACCGCCGCGGTTCCCAACAACAAAATTACCACTGCGGCGACAAGGGCAATGGAGATCGCGCGCGGCGGAGAAATCATGTGCCATGGACGCCGCCGACTAGGTTCCCGCGGCTCGAGCCGGACCCGCGGTCCCGATGGCGGGAAGGAGCCGGCATTAGTCACGTTGCCGAGCGCCTCTGCAATCTGAGACACCAGGCGTTCAATTCCGGTTTCCCAGTCCTCAAATAAGTCGATCCATTGACGCGTAGCGAACTCGTAGCGAAACGCGGGATTAGGCGTCACATCTTCCACTCGGGCAGGGACCACAAGAATATGCTTTTGACTGGCTAAGGCGATTTCTCGTTTCACACCGTCTGAGTTGTTTGCGTTCCTCGTAAATACCAGGATCAGAACGCTACCGGTTTCAATTGCTGCAAAAATCGCTTCCTGATAATTCTCTCCGGCTCGGATGTCGCGCGACGAAATCCAACACGCGAGTCCGCGACGCTCCAACGCGCCGCATATCCTAAAAGCCGTCTTCCGGTCTTTCGAAGAATGACTAATAAAGATAGGTAGGCTCATCGGACACTTCTACCCGCACGAGAGCCAGGGAGACACGGTTAATCACTGGTGAATCGAGTCTAACATTTGCTACCCGCCTCTGACTGCGACGATGATTTTGTCTGGATCGGCGATCCGGATGAACTGCTTCGCCGCGGTGTTGCAACTATCGAGGAAGCGGTTGATGGCGGCCTGGAGGTCGGCTACTGAGCGGAGGACGCCGCGCTTGAAGTCCTCGACGGCACTCAGCCAGGAGCGTAAGGTCGACGCGAAGCGGAAGTGGTTGGGCCGATTGCGGTCGAGCGCCGGAATGGTTCGACGAATGGCCGGACAAGAATCGGCGCCGCCTCCCTCGTCGTGAAGACGGGCGCGGCGTGACGGTCTTATTGGGCTTCCTCGGCGGCCGTCCGATAACGCGGCGGATTACGGGTGCCGCCGTGCGTTCATCAGGCGAAACTCCGGACAGCGGAAAGGCGGACCCCGATGACGACCTCGATGCAACCCCTGAGCAGGACCCTAAGGGTCAACGATCTCGACCTGCATTACCTGGAATGGGGCGCGGCGGACGCTCCCCCGATCGTTTGCGTCCACGGCTATACGGGGAGTGCGGACGCGTTCAACGCGCTCGCCCGGCACCTCCAGGATCGGTTCCACATCTTCGCGCTCGATGTGCGCGGGCACGGGGAGAGCGCCTGGTCACCATCCGGCGCCTATCGCTACGAAGATCAGGCAGGTGACCTCGGGGGTTTCGTCGGCGGGCTCGGCCTCGACAAGTTCGTGCTGATCGGCACCTCGATGGGCGGCATCATCGCGATGGCCTATGCCGCCGAGCATGCCGAACGGTTACTCGGCCTGGTGATCAACGATATCGGGCCCGAGGCCGAGGCCGGCACTCAGCGCATCACCCAGATGGTCGGCAGCCGGCCCGACGAGTTCGCGACCCTGGACGAGGCAATGGCCTATCGCCGTACGATGTCGCCGATCCTCGCGGCGCGCAGTGCCGAGGACCAGCACGAATTGGCGCTCGGCGTCTTGCGGCGGGGTGCGGGCGGCAAATGGGGGTGGAAGATGGACCCCGCCTATATCCGGCAGCGGGTCGAGCGCGGCGCGCTGCCGCGGCCTCCGCTATGGCCGGCATTGCAGGCTCTGCCCTGCCCGATCCTGGTGGTGTGGGGCACCGAGAGTGACGTGCTCTCCGAGGCGCAGGCGCTGCGCATGGTCGACGTAATGCCGCGCGGTAAATTGGTCAGGGTGGCCGGCATCGGGCACGCGCCGACCCTGGTCGAACCGGTGGTGCTCGCCGCCCTCGACCGCTTCCTCGGGGATCTGCAGTAGCCGCTCAAAGGCTCTGCAGTTCCCTGGTGTTTCCGTGATCGGGCGCAGAAGGCCAAATCCGTTCTCTGTTGCGACGAAATACTTCCCTGCTCGCTGCGCCAAATTTCCTTGTTCGCCAAACCAAGGAATTGGGTCGCAAGCCTTTGACATAATTGGTGCCTGATCGGGCAACCCGGTGTTCCGGCCGGGCCGTTTTCCGATTTCGCTGTATACGGGCTCGGCGGGAATTTCGCCCGGCCGGTGTCGCCTGCCCTAATCGACTGTCACGCTCTTGGCCAGGTTGCGCGGCTGGTCGACGTCGGTCCCCTTGAGGACGGCGATGTGGCCGGCCGAATCATAGCCGCAATATTCGAGGCGCCGCAGCCCTTCGAGAAGACCTGACGCGATCGTCTCTCGTCTCATCAGCTATTCTTGCGCCGCAGCCGCGCGCGGATCTCGGCGGCGCGTCCCGGCTTGTCGACCTGTTGCCCGCGCCCGATCGTTAGAGCGTCCGCCGCTACCTCGCGAGTGACGACGCTACCCGCGGCGACGTAGGCTCCGTCTCCGACCGTCACGGGTGCTACCAGTGCGGTATTCGAGCCGATAAAAACGCCTTCGCCGATGATCGTCCGGTGTTTGTTGAAACCGTCGTAATTGCACGTGATCGTGCCGGCGCCGATGTTGGTGCGCGCTCCGACCTCGGCGTCGCCGATATAGCTGAGGTGATTGGCCTTGGCGCCGGCGCCGAGTCGCGCGGCCTTGACCTCGACGAAATTGCCGACATGCACTTCGTCATCGAGCACCGCACCCGGGCGCAGCCGGGCAAACGGGCCGACCCGGGCGCCCGCGCCCACTACCGCACCTTCGAGATGCGAGAAAGAATAGATTCGCGCTCCTTCCCCTACCGTGACACCGGGGCCGAACGTGACGTTCGGCTCGACGATCGCATCGCGGCCGAACCTGGTATCAGCACTGAGATACACGGTTTCCGGCGCGACCAGAGTAACACCCGCATCCATCGCCGAACGCCGCAGCCGCCATTGCATCAGTACCTCGGCCTCGGCGAGTTCGGCGCGGGTGTTGATGCCAATCAGTTCTTCGCCCGGGAGTTCGATCGCGCGACACTGGAGGCCTTTGTCGCTCGCCAGCCCGACAATGCTGGTCAGGTAGAATTCGTTTTTCGCGTTGTTGCGGTCGAGCGCCTCGACGAGCTCGAAGACGTGGCATGCCCGGACCAGCATCAGGCCTCCCCAGACGAGCCCGATTGCGCACTCCTCGGGAGTGGCGTCGGCCGCCTCGACAATGCGCAGGATCCTCCCATCGGGGGCCGAAACGAGCCGGCCATAGGGGCTGGGATCATCAGGCCGCATGCCGGCGAGCAAGATCGCGGCCGGTGCCCTCTTTTGCTCGGACAAGAGCTGCGCCAAGGTCTCGCTGCGCAACAGGGGTGTGTCGCCGTAGAGCACGAGGACTTCATCGATTCCGCTTTGCGGTGCGAGTTGGCCCTGGAAGACTCGGAGTGCGGCCCGCACCGCATCGCCGGTGCCGAGCGGCGGGTCTTGCACGACGGTCTGCGCCGGAGCCACGGTTCGGGCGACGTCGTCCATGTGCGGCCCGATCACGACGACGGTCGCGGCGGGCCTCAACGGCTCCAGCGCCTGCAAGAGATTGGCGATCATCGGTTGCCCGGCGATCGGATGCATCACCTTCGGTATCGCAGATTTCATCCGCGTGCTGCGGCCGGCGGCGAGGATGATGGCGGCGAAACGGGATTGGCTCATCGCGGGCTCGCAGAAGGTATAATCAGACGCGGCGGCACTGCTATCTACACCAAAAGATCATTGCCAATTTATAGCATGACAACGAAAAGTCGGTAGCGATGAGCCGCTTTCTGCTGGTGTTCGATCTCGACGGCACGCTCGTCGACAGCGCGCCCGATTTGCGCGCCGCGCTAAACCAGCTGCTGCGCGAGCGCGGGCACCCCGCGCTGTCGCTGTCGCAGGTAAAACGCATGGTCGGTGACGGAGCGCCGGCGATGGTCGCCCGGGCTCTCGCCGCGAGCGGAGGCGATCCAGCCGACGCGGCGGGGGCGTTGCCGCGTTTCCTCAAGATCTACGAGGCGAACGCAGTCCGCCTGACCCGCCCCTATCCCAAGGTGCCGGAGACGCTGGCAACCCTGCGCCGGCGGGGCTACCGTACCGCGATCTGCACGAACAAACCGCAGCGGGCGACGATCGCGGTGGTCGATGGCCTCGGTCTCAGCGAGCTGTTCGACGGGATCGCCGGCGGCGATCGCTTCCCAGTTAAAAAGCCCGATCCCGGTCACCTCCTCGGCCTGATCGGCGAACTCGGCGGCCGGGTTGGGGCGAGTGCACTGATCGGCGACAACGAAAACGACGCCGCTGCTGCTCGTGCCGCCGGGGTCCCGCTCGTGCTGATGCGTTACGGCTATGCCCGGGTCGACCCTGAATCGCTCGCAGCGGACGCCCTTCTCGACCATTTTGCCGAGCTCCCCCGAGCCCTTGCACGGCTCGATCTCATCCCCTGAAAGGCCGCCGGTCTCGCGCCTCTTGCTTATATCCGCCGCGGGCCGCATAACCACTCGAGGAACCCCCCCGATGCCACATTCTTCCGACGATCCGCCCAGCGATCGGATCAGCGCAGAGGCGCCGAGCGCCCAACCCGCCGAAGCTCAAGAGGGCGAACCGACGAGCCCGAGCCAGCCGGCGACACCAGCTGAGGACGCCTCGATCGCGAGTAATCCACACGACCAGACGGCGGACCACTCCGAAGCCCCGAGACTGTCCCGCCGCCGGCGTCGGCGCCGCCGACCGCCTCGCATCACAGATCCGGCAGAGGCTACTGAAGCCAGTCAGAACCAAGCCGAGCATTCCGCGACAGCCGGGGACGTCCCGCCGGGCGCAGATTTGCCGGCTATGTCGCCGCCCGAGGGTGGACCACGACGGCGCCGGCGGCGCCGTCGCGGTCCACGGCGCGAGGCGGACTCTCCAGAGGTGGCCGAGGACGGAGCAGTCCAGGCAGCGACGCGCGCTCCGGAGCCTTCTCCAAATGTCGCTCCGCCGAGCGATAGCGAGCCGAGTGTTGGCCGACCGCACGAACAGCCACGCAGCAGACGCCGCCGCCGGCGGCCTCCGCGACCGGCGGAAACGAGCACCGCTGGAGCTGACAAGATCGTCGCTGCTTCAGCAGCCGATGGTACCGCGGCGGGAGCACCGCGGTACCGATCCACGCCATACAGAGGCTCACGAAGCCGCGGGGTGCGGGACCGCTCAAGCGGCGATGAGCGATCGCCCGAGAGGAGATCCGTGGGCGATGACCGGCGCTCCCCGAACCGCCGTCCACGCGGCCGGGGCGCACCAAGGCGCGACGATGGACGACGGGGAAGAGATCGCGACGCGGCGAGGAAGAGACCGGAGCAACGGCTCTACGCGCTCGAAGCGGTTGTCGATCGTGGCTTCGAAGATGTGGTTGACGCGGCCGAGGACAACCTCACCCGTCGCGTCCACTGGACGATCACAAAGCGCACGGTGGCCGACCAAGACAGCGGTAAGCCGATATCGGCCACCTATGTCCTAAAGCGCGATGGCGTCGACAGGGAATTCCCCGGTCTCGGCGCCGCACGGGCGGCTGTGAACAAAACGATTGTTCATCCAGAGAAGCTGACGTTGTCGAAGGCAGAACATGCCGCAGAGCACGCGGCTACGAAGAAGTGACGGGCTCAAAATCTCCCGGATTGCCTCCGCAACTGCCGGGAAATCGGCTTCGGGCGTGGGCGCAAGCGGTCTCTCAAATCTCGGCCCGGTATAAACAAACCTACTTCACGGGGAGGCACCGGCCTGCGACGTAGGAGTGGTCGACGAGAGGCTTTCTTTAGGTTCCGCGAGGCTGGTGATTGTCGGGCTCTCATCGCGAGGCTGGGTTTCTTGCTGCTCCTCGCCCTGGGATTGCCAGCCAGCCTCTAGCCCCGCCGAAGACAAGTAAGTCTGCGCACCACGAAATCGCGGGCTAGCCGTTGATGCTTGACCACGGAGGGATCGGTCTGGTTGGTCAGCGCAACGCGGCATGTCCGGACCGAGACTTTTGCATGCAGGGACCTTCAACAGGTTGCGCGACATCCAGAGGAACATTATCCCGCCAAATGTGCTGGCCAACACCCAGCTGATCCATCCGACGCCCAGGAATACGTTGATGGTCCAAGTGAGCAAGGGTAAGGAGATCGCCGTGCTTGAAGAAGAGACCCAAAAGGCGTGCAGGGGCTGCCCTATACGCGCACGATGATACAACCAGTCCGCTCCCCCGATACTCAAGGTCCCCAGAATGGCGCCGATCACCTGAACTGCTAAGATCGCCAGGATCTCTAGCATCAAGATCTCCTCGCCGGTCGACACCACTTACCTCGTCGCCAGCTGGATGAGTACCTATCTACGCTCAAAATCTGCCTTTCGTCGCCTGTGCAGTTCTTCTGTATCGTGAGCACCACTAGGATTTTGACAAGTTGAGACCTATTGGGCCGATCGATAGGACGTGCCCAGGTTTTATCTCTCATTCGTTGCAGTTTTATTGATGCGGCGGATCGCGCTGTTAAGGGAGGCGTTCGTATCACCGAGCCCAGCCGATAGCCCTCGTCGCCCGCTTGACGCAGAGGTCGTCTCATGCTCACGGCCGCTGCATCGCGATGTTCCAAGAGATGGTTGGGCGATCGTCGCGGCCGTGGGTGGCGTGTTGTGACGCCCGCAAGTGATGCGTGACCAAGAGCATGGCTTTTTCTAGTTTTTTATAGAAGTGACCCTGTGTGCCGAGGAAAGCTCGATCCCTCTCGTCGAGCGCCGGTCCCCAGGCGTCAAGATCCGCGCATACGGCTAGTGCGAACGAGTCGGCCTGCGGTTCTCCCTCTTCCACCGCTACTTCCCTCGGGTGCTGGGTCGCCGGTAGCATCTGCGCCCTCGGCGGCCGAACCGACGCCGGCGTCGAGCCGTCGCACATCCCACTGTCGTGAAGTACACGCCGCAAATAAGCCGCGACGCCGTTTACGAATTTGCCTGCAGGGCGCCCGGCCTTGACCCAATTATCCACGTTGCCCATGCCCCAATTGTAGGCGGCGATCGCATCTGGCCAGTTTTTGTACCGCCGGTATAGGTGCTCCAGGTAGGCGCGCCCGATCGCGCGATTTTCCGTCGAATCAAACCGATCACCACCGCCCACATCGGCCGCTGCCGGCTCGCTGACCTGCATGGGTCCTGCGGCCCGGACGGATCGGGACGCCACATCGTGAGATCTTGACCATGGCCGGATTCCGCGCCGTCGACGGCATAGGCTATGCGATCGAGCATCGCGCTGATACTTGGTCGGATTCTTTTGATCGCTCCCTGACCCGAACTTCTTGTCCCAATCACGGCAAACGACGGGTCGATCGGCGCTGTGCGTTCTCCAGCCTGCGCCACCGCGACAGTTTGAACGACTGACAGGGCGATCAACGTGGATCGTGCGCAACCGCTCATAGATTCCCTGTGCTGGCCTGAACTTACAAGTGTACCGCAGAAGAGGATGCCAGCAAAGGAACAAAGACATTTTTTAGTAATGGTTGAAATAATTAACCTAAATTATCAAGATAGCGGTCCACATAGAGAAATTCGTGGCCTATGTTGATTTAGCAGAGACACGTCGCAGCAATGTTACGCAACCGCTGTAAGCCGTTGTCGACTGGGACTCGTACTCGCCGGAGCGCCCCAAACGTCTCAGACTCCGGCCACTGATTTCCTAATCACAGGCTTCCCGGGGAAGCGTCCTCGTCTCCGGCTTCATTTAGGCCGCGCGCGCCGCAGCTGTTTTACAGCACTTCGAACAGGCCGGCTGCGCCCATACCACCACCAACGCACATGGTCACGACCACCCAGCGCACACCACGCCTTTTGCCCTCGATCAGCGCGTGGCCGACCATGCGTGCGCCCGACATCCCGTAGGGGTGTCCGATTGAGATCGCGCCCCCATCGACATTGTATCGCTCGGGATCGATGCCGAGCCGGTTTCGGCAGTAGAGGGCCTGAACGGCGAACGCCTCGTTAAGCTCCCACAAACCGATGTCATCGACCTTGAGTCCATGTTGCTGCAACAGCTTGGGTACGGCGAAGACCGGACCGATCCCCATCTCGTCTGGGGCGCATCCCGCAACCGCCATGCCGCGATAGGCACCGAGCGGCTGCAGCCCGTAGCGTTCGGCCTGCTTCGCTTCCATCAGCACCGAAGCGGAGGCGCCGTCGGAGAGCTGCGAGGCGTTGCCTGCGGTGATGAACCGGCCCTCCTTGACGGTTTGCCCGTCACGGAACACCGGCTTCAAAGCCGCTAGGCCCGAGAGGGTCGTCGAGGGCCGGTTGCCCTCGTCCTTGTCGAGGGTGACGGAGACATATGAGGTCTCACCGGTTTCGCGGTTATCGACCCGCATTTCCGAAGGCATCGGAGCAATTTCGTGATCGAGCCTACCCTCTGCTTGGGCTGCTGCTGTCCGCTGTTGCGAGAGCAGCGCATATTCGTCTTGCGCCTCACGGGTGACCTGGTATCGCTCGGCGACGATCTCCGCGGTTTCGATCATCGTCATGTAAAGGTCGGGCCGCTGCTCGCTGAGCCAGGGATCCTCCGCCCGGAACTGGTTGCGCTTGTCGTTCTGGACCAACGAGATCGACTCCAGACCGCCGCCTACGGCGATCGTCATGCCATCATGCATGATCTCTTTTGCCGCGGTTGCAATCGCCATCAGCCCCGAAGAGCATTGCCGATCGATCGTCATCCCCGCGACCGAGACCGGCAATCCGGCGCGGACTGCCGCCTGACGGGCCACGTTGAAGCCGGTCGAGCCCTGTTGGAGCGCGGCACCCAGGACGACGTCCTCGACCTCGGCGGGTTCGATCCCCGCGCGCCGCACCGCCTCGGCTACCACATGGCCGGCGAGCGCTTGCGCCTGGGTGTCATTGAATGCGCCCCGGAAGGCTCTGCCGATCGGCGTGCGTGCGGTAGATATGATAACGGCTTCACGCATCTTCATCTCCCTAGACGACAGCCTAACGGGTGCTCGTTACAGAATAGTCGAATTGCGTATGGTCATGTAGCATTCGATTTCCCACCTCTGCGAAGGAAACAGTCATGCCTGACAAATACCCGCTGCCGTTGGGTGATCCGGCAAGCCTCGGATTTGCCGGAAAGCCGCTTCAGCATCTCGACCGGCTGATTCGGCAGCACCTCGAGGAAGGCCGCTACCCGGGGGCGCAGATCGCGCTAGCGCGGCATGGCCAATTGGCGTTCTTCCGCAGCTACGGCGACGCGAAGACCGAGCCGCGTAACGCGCCGGCAACCGACGAGACGTTGTTTCTCCTATTCAGCCAAACCAAGGTGCTGACCAGCTCGGCCGTCTGGGCACTGATCGAGGAAGGCAGGCTCTCGTTTATGGATCGGATTGCCGACCACCTGCCGGAATTTGCCGCGCGTGGCAAAGGCGAGATCACCTTGCATCAGATCATGACGCATCAAGGTGGCTTTCCGAGCGGCGACGTGACGAAAGCGACCTGGACCGATCACGCGCGGATGCGCGCCGAAGTCTGTGACTTCTCGCTCGACTGGACGCCAGGCACACGGCTGCAATACCACCCGCGTGCGGCGCATTTGACGCAAGCGATGGTAATCGAGGCGGTGACCGGTCAAGATTATCGCGACGTCATTCGCGACAAGGTGCTCACGCCGCTCGGGCTCGCCGCCGACATTTTTGTCGGCGTACCGGCCAGCCAGCACGAACGCTGCGCTGACACTTATGCGGCTGAGCCGCGCGACAATTCGGCGGAGTTCAAGGCCGCCGGGATGCCGAGCGGCGGCGGCTACGCGACCGCTCGCGGGATGGCGGCGTTCTAT
>Ga0306924_10002317_pt1 | contig 17935 bp, 21 predicted proteins | sample sta12Can44000111_FD_203756 | JGI IMG/M metagenome (GOLD analysis project Ga0306924, IMG submission 203756) | Lab enrichment of tropical soil microbial communities from Luquillo Experimental Forest, Puerto Rico - statanox.12C.anox.44.000.111 (v2)... | ecosystem: Environmental > Terrestrial >...
CGAAGGCAGAGAGGTGCCGACCCGGCTCCACCGCGCCAGCGTGCTCGAGGACGTGTTCGGCGGCGCCAAGCCGATCCATGCCGCCTTGAGCCGTTTCAAGGCGGCCGGACATGGCGTGCTCGTCTACCTGCGCGACGGCACCTCGGGTGTGCCCACTTCGACCGTCGGCGAGGGTGCCACCGGCGCGGAACGCGAACGCAGCGAGCAGTGGCGCGAAATCGGGCTCGGGGCGCAGATTCTGCGCGACCTCAGGATATCCTCTATCCAGGTTCTGGCGACGCGCTCGCGCACCTATGTCGGGCTCGCCGGCTTCGGCATCGAGATCATCGCAACCGAGCCGCTTGAGGGCGATTAAAAGCGACGCCCGACCGATCAGCCGGATGCAAGATTTGTTACAGCTGTGGTATCCTGCGCAGATGGAGAACTCGACAGATTGGTCGCCGCAGCCGGCCGACTATTACCGCCGGAAGGCGGCTCGCGCCCGCGAGGTCGCGGCAGGAGTGACGACGCGCGCAGTCAAGACGCGACTGCTCGACCTGGCGGTCGAATACGACCGCCTCGCCGATGGCGCCGACAGCGCGACGCGGACGCCTGAAGACTTCGCGGGCTAATAGAGTCATCGGATGCGGCTGGGTTTTGTCGGCACCGGCACGATGGGTGCGCTGATGGCGGGGTGCCTGATCGAAGCCGGCCACGAGCTCACGGTCTACGATATCCGGGCCGCGGCCACCACAGCACTCGTTCAGCGCGGCGCGCGCGGCGCCGGCGGCCCCGCCGACGTCGCCCGGCTGAGCGAGGTGGTGTTCACCTCGCTGCCCGGACCGAGCGAGGTCGAGCAGGCTGTGCTCGACTCATCGACCGGGATCCTTACGGGGTTGGCGGCGGGGGGCGGCTATATCGACATGACGACAAACGCGCCCGTTGTGGCGCGGCGCATTGCCGAGGCCTGCCGTGCGCGCGATGTCGCAATGCTGGATGCGCCGGTCAGCGGCCGCCCGCCCGCGATGACGGTCATGGTCGGCGGCGACGCATCGGTTTTCGCCAAATATCGGCCTCTCCTGACGGCGATGGCCGGCAACATCTTCCATGTCGGCGAAGCCGGTGCCGGCTGTGTCGCTAAGCTCGTCACGCAATATCTCGGCTACACCAATTTCGTCGCCGCACTCGAAGGGCTGCTGATCGGCGCGAAGGCCGGGATCGACCTCGCCAAGCTGGCGCGCATCGTGCCGCTCAGCGCCGGCGCCAGCCGCACCTTTGACAACATCCCGCGCTCGGTCCTGACCGGCACCTTCGCGGCCGGCGGCACCCTCGACATCGTCGCCAAGGACTTGATGCTCGCCTGCGATCTGGCGCGCGAGGTCGCCGCCCCCGCCCAGCTGGGGCTCCTGGCGCACGACGTGCTGCACCGCGCCCAGGCGCAGGGCTGGGGGCAGGAGGGTTTTCCGGTCGCCACCAAGATCCTCGAGGCGATGGCCGGCGTCGAGCTGCGCGCGGCACCAGCCGCCGACACGACGAGCTACCAGGCGGTCGACCCGCGGCGGACCGCGGTCTGAGCCTTCGTCCCTGATCGACGGGAAGATACCGGGAAAAACACGGTCGCGGGGCCCCTTGCGCGCCGATTCGCGTGCGCAAGGCATTGCTATGAAAGCAAAGCCAAAGAGAATTCCCTAGCCGAGCGAACAGGGAATTAATTCGGCCTAGCAGGGAGCCCTATCGGCGAATCAGGAAACCACCCGAGAAGGCTCTCTTCGCCAAGTTAACAATTATTTAATTGACAATTATGATTTTGTCGGAGTTCGAGCTGAGCGAGATCGACTTGTTGACCGGCGGCGGCGCTCCCGGCGGTACCAAGCGGAGCCGTCGACCGACCCCGCGGACGGCAGCGGCGCCAACCGTCACAAGGGTCGGCGAGTGGTGGCTGCTCGGCCGGCACCGCGTCGGCTGCGGCAACCTCACCGATGCCGTCGACGCGATGCTGGCCGGCGAGAAGGAAGGGAATGTCGTCGTAGTGCTGGCTGGCAACCCGGCCACGGTGGACACGATCATCCGCCGCTGGCAGGCGCGGACCGGCGACACTGCACACCATGCCGCGAGTGGCCGCGGCTTCGGGGAGGGTGCGAGCGGGACCCCCGATGCCGGATGACGAAAACTCCGGCTACAAGGTCGGCTACAAGAAGCCGCCGTTGCACACCCGCTTTCAGAAGGGCCAGTCGGGCAACCCGAGCGGGTGGCGACCCAAGGGCTCGAAGAACTTTTCGACCCTGCTCGCCGAGGCATTGAACGAGCCGGTCGTCGTCACCGAGGACGGAAGACGGCGCAAAATCTCAAAGCGCGAGCTCGGTGTGCGGCAGCTCGCCAACAAATTCGCGATGGCCGAGGCGCAGGCGACCAAGATGCTGCTCGGCCTGATGCTTGAACGCGAACGGCTCGCTGCCGCGGCGCCACCGGCCGAGCAGCCGTCCTTTGGTGCAGCTGACGAGAAGGTCATCGCGAACCTGCTCAAGCGGCTGCGCTCCAAGGAATGAGCGCGCGGTCTGCCGGTCTCGATCTCGCCGAATACGAGGCCTTGCTGCGGGCCGATTTCGCCGGATTTGCCGAGCGCGCATTTCACGAGCTCTACCCGCAGACCGATTTTCTAGCGAACTGGCATCACCGTGTCATCGCCGCCAAGCTGACAGCGGTCTTTGAAGGCAGGATCCGCCGACTGATCATCAATGAGCCGCCGCGCCACCTGAAGTCGCATTATGCCTCGGTCACGTTTCCGGCGTGGTGCCTCGGCCACCGCCCGAGCCTGCAGTTCCTTTGCGTCAGCTATGCCCAGGATCTCGCCGACAAGCTCGCGCGCGATTGCCGGCGCGTGATCGCGAGCGACTGGTACCAGCAGCTCTTTCCGACGCGCCTCGCGCCACGGCATCAGGCGGTGGCCGAGTTCGAAACCACCCGACGGGGTTGCCGGCTCGCCACCTCGGTCGGCGGTGTGCTGACCGGGCGGGGTGCCGACATCATCATCATCGACGACCCGCTGAAGCCCGAAGAGGCCCTGTCGCAAGCCCAACGGCGGGCGGCCAACGAGTGGTTCGACCACACCCTCTACTCTCGCCTGAACGACAAAGAGAACGGGGCGATCATCCTGATCATGCACCGGCTGCACGAGGACGATCTCGTCGGCCACGTGCTGGCGCAGGAAGATTGGGAGGTCGTGCGCCTTCCGGCGATCGCCGAAGAGGACGAGACCCACCGCATCGACACTCTGGCGGGGCCGCGAATCTTCACCCGGCGGCAGGGCGAGGCGCTGCACCCGGCGCGCGAAGCGCTGGCGATGCTCGAGCAGATCCGCAAGACGATCGGCGAATACAATTTCGCCGGCCAATACCAGCAGGCCCCGGCGCCATTGGGCGGCGGCCTCGTCAAGGCAGCCTGGTTCCGGTATTACAAGCCGGACGAATTGCCGGCGAAATTCGATCGCATCGTGCAGAGCTGGGACACAGCCAGCAAGGCGACCGAGCTCAGCGATTTCAGTATCTGCTCGAGCTGGGGGATATTGGGCAGAGACCTCTATTTGCTCGATGTATTGCGCCGGCGCATGGAATATCCCGAACTCAAGCGCGCGGTGCGCGAGCAATACGAGCGGTTCGGCCCCAGTGTCGTATTGATCGAAGAAAAAGCTTCGGGCACCCAGCTGATCCAGGAGCTGATCGCCGAGGGCCTCTATGCCGTCACCCGCTATCAGCCACAATCGGACAAGGTCATGCGCATGCACGCGCAGACCGCGATGATCGAGAACGGCTTTGTCTACCTGGCGAGTGCGGCATCGTGGCTCGCCCAATACCTGGACGAGCTGACGACATTTCCCAATGGCCGGCATGACGACCAGGTCGACTCGACCGCACAAATGCTCGACTGGTTCAAGCGCGGCACCGGCGAGCCAACGGACGGCATCTGGCACTATTACAAGGAGCTCGCCCAGCAGGCGCGCGCTTCGTCCCCGCGGCCCGAACCGTTATCGGCAATGGCGAGGAGGGCCGGCATCCTCCGTTCATTGTGACGATGCGACCCGACCCGACGGCCCGGTCGAGATTTTGGGACCGGATGCCGTGCATTGCACTGCGATGGAGGTCTGCAACGCATACATACCGGTCTTTCGCCGAGATGCACACCGACGACGAGCGCGCGCCGATAGCGGACCCTTACTGGCGCCCGGCGCCGCCGAATGGGAGTGAGGGGTGTAGCGTCTTGCTGCGACACCGTTGAGACGCGAAGGTGGTGACCAGACTGGCAAACTGATGGTCTCAAGGAGGAGTCATGAGCCTCTCAGCCTCGGCCGCGGCCATCCCCGCTCGGCGCGAGCCGGAACTGCTTGGCCAGACCGTGGTCGTGATTGGCGGTAGCGCCGGCATAGGGCTTGAAACCGCTCGGCGAGCCCGCTCCGAAGGCGCCGGCATCATCCTCACCGGACGAAATCGCGACCGCCTGGAGCAAGCCGCGCGCGAACTCGGTACCGAGCGCAGCAGGATCCACGGCTGCCAGCGCGATCCGTGAGCCGCCCCCTGCAATGTCAAGTGCCAGCGCAGCTGGCACGCCCTTGGCCTTTGGACATGGCGGCCATCCCGCCTTCCCGCCCCGAATGCACAACGCAACTCGCCTTCAGGAAAGTCGCCGCCGCGTTCGGTCACGCAACCTTTACCGATGATGCAGCACTCGTCCGAGGCCTCGGAAAGGCGAGGTAGAGCGAAATTGCACCATCGGCCGCAATGCCTGCGACGATGTAGAGACCTAAATCGAGCCGTCCTTGACTGGCCTTGATCGTTCCGAGAAGGCTCGAGGCGAATACTGCGCCCAGAGCGCCGAGGCAGTTGATGAGGCCAATTCCCGCGGCAGCGGCCTCGCGTTTCGAAATAGCCCGGAGGTATCGACCAAAAGATCGACCAGAATGACCAATGCCCCACGGCTATGGCCGCCATGCACGCGACTGCGGTTAAAGGGTCGTGTGATGCAGCCGGGAGTATGATTAGGGCGATTACCGTAAGGATTTGGGTGGTTATCGCATGCCAGAGGCGCTCTCCCCTCGCATCAGAGTGCCGGGCGGCCAGGTACATGCCAATTGCCCCGATGATGAGCGGTATTGCACCATAGAGACCGATGATTCTGACATCCGTCAGACCCGCGTCCTTTAGGAGCGTCGGACCCCAGTAGCCGATCGGGTTGGCGACGCAATACTGAGAGAACACCGCGAACGCAAAGAGGTACGTGCGGAAATCCTTGAAGACGGCAAGCAGCCCATCGTGCGAATGGGGCGTGAGGCGCTTCTCCTGCTCGACCGAGCGAGTAATGGCCTCCCGCTCTTCAGATGAGAGCCAACGGGCATCTTTGGGCCTATCGGTTAGATAGAAGAGTACGACGATGCCAATCAGAACAGACGGCAACCCCTCGAGAAGGAATAGCCATTGCCAACCTTCGAGGCCCTGCACGCCGTTCAAGCCGCTCATAATCAAGCCGGAGATAGGATTCCCGATGACGCCGGCGATGGGAAGAGCGAGAAAGAACATGGACGTCACCCGCGCGCGCTGGCGCGTATCGTAACCAGTAGGACAAATAGAGTACGATGCCGGGTACAAAACCCGCCTCCGCAAGTCCAAGCAGGAAGCGACCAACGTAGAATTGGGTTGGGGTCGTGACGAATATCGTCGCGATCGACGCAAGGCCCCACAGGACAATAATGCGAGAGAGTGTCTTCCGGGCCCCGAACCGGGCCAAAAGCAAGTTGCTTGGAACTTCGAAAAGGAGATAACCCGCAAAAAACAGGGACACGCCGAATCCAAAGACGGCATCGCTAAATCCGAGGCTGTTCTGAAAATGGAGCTTTGCGAAACCGACATTGGTGCGATCAATGTAATTGAGGACATAGCAGGTGAAGAGAAACGGGATCAGGCGTCGCGTGACCTTGGCCAGGGTATGCCGGTCGCCATGATTTGTACTTGCGACAGACAAAAACGTTGACTCCCTGACACTCGTTTTCTTCTTCAAGCCATCCAGTTCATTTTGCGGTTCAGGCTAACTCGAGCACGTTTTAAGTTCTCCCGCATCTCGCGTCGCTGTCGGCGTCAGAGGTATGATTCAGGCGCGAATGGGAGCCGGAGCAGTGAACGGATACCGCGCCTTTTGCTTTGGCTTGCACGGCACCCGAATTCCGGACGTACCTACGGGCGTGCTTGAAGCGCGTTGGTCTTTTAGTTCCGCTGCCGCGACCCGAGGATAGCTATTGCGTTTCTCGCAATTCCGACCATCGATGCCGATCGACACGGAAGCGTCAATAGCTACGCGATCACCAGCGCGGCTGGCATGGTCATGGCCGTCTCGAACGACCGGTCAGGGCGCATCCGGAACGCTAAGCCCGCGCCGAGCAGCAAAAGGCAGAGCGAACCGGCGAATGGCAGAGTCCAGCTTCCAGTGAAATCGATCAGGTAGCCGAAGACCAAGGGCGAGGTGATGGCCGCGAGGCCACCACCACCGAAATTCATCATGCCGCTTGCCGACCCAGAGTATTTTGGCGCGATGTCCATCGGCACCGCCCAGATTGGGGCGACGGATAGCTCGATGAAGAAGAACGCGGTGGCCAGCGAGATTGCCGCCACGTTGATGTTGTGAACGAGCATCACCGGGATCAGGAACAGGAAGCCACCTAGCAGACCAACCACGATGACGTTGCGCCGCGCTGCATTCCGATTACCCGACCGACGCAAGATATGGTCGCTTACGACGCCGCCAAACGTATCGCCGATCACACCAGCAGAAAAGACACCAGCCGAGTAGAGCGCCGATTGCATCAAGTCCCGATGATAGTTCTGGTAGAAGAACGATGGAATCCAGTTCAGATACAGCCACATCGTCCATCCGTAGCAGAAATGGACGCCGGTCACCGGCAGCATGCGGCCAAACAGCCTGAGCCACGGCACTGGCTCCGTTGCTCCGCGTCGGCTGCGGGCTGGTAAATCCGCAAGCTCCTCGGCAGTCAGAGGCGGGGCTTCCGGAACGTCACGAAAATACCATGCCCAGACCAGAACCCAGATGAGGCTTAACACCGCAAGCACCACGAACGAGCCACGCCAGGACACGAGAGCGATCAAGACTGCGATCAGCGGCGGCGTCACCGCGTTGCCGAGCCGCGAGAACGAATGGGTGATGCCCTGTGCAAAGGCCCAGCGACGCTCGGGCGTCCACACCGACATGGCGCGCGTCGCGGTCGAAAAGGTTGCGCCCTCGCCGATGCCGAGGGCTAGTCGCGCTGCGAAGAGGCTGGAGAGCCCGCCCACCGCGCCGGTCGCTGCGGTCGCCGCGCACACGATCAGCAAACTGACGCAGAGTATCAGACGCGGCCCGAATTTGTCGCCGAAATAGCCGCCGAGCAGTTGCAACAAGGCATACGGATAGGCAAACGCCGAAAACGCGAGCCCGAGCTGGGTATTGGTTAGGCCGAGATCCGCCTTGATCAGCGGGGCCGCCGTCGAGATGTTGACCCGATCCACATAGAGAATCAAATACATCAGGCAGATGATTAGCAGGACCGTGTTGGAGATACTGAACCTGCGCATCATAGCGGCCGCCCTTCGCCCTTGACCTGGGTGCGGTGCATGATCCGCCGGCTATGCGGGTCAAAGGCGTCGCGGCGGTGCATAGTGCAGCGATTGTCCCACAAGACCAGATCGCCGACCCGCCAGACGTGCTCCCAGGTGAAGTCTGGGCGCGAGGCAAATTCCCAAAGCTCGTCGAGCAGCGCTTCGGAGTCCGCTAGCTCAAGCCCGGTGATGTAGGCATTGCGCCGGCGACCGAGATAGAGCATGCGGTGGCCGCTCTCCGGATGGGTGCACACCAGTGGGTGCACAGCGCCCGGCGAGGTGCGCGGATCATCGGTCGCCGTGACGCCCTGTCGCACATAGCCGCCGCTGGTGTAAGTGCCGTCGTGCTGATCTTCAGGCCGGCGATGCGGTCCTTCAGGCGCGCCGGCAGCGCCTCACAGAGGCCGTACATCGTGCAGAACGACGTGTTGCCGCCCGTGACGGGCACTTCGAGAGAGTAAAGGATGCTCGCCTTCGGCGGCACGTCAAGATATGACATGTCGGTGTGCCACACCGATTCGCCGTCGCCCAAGCCGCCGATCGGCTCGCCGTTCACCTTTACGTTGGAGACGATGAAGATTTCCGGCAGCCCCTCGACGAAACGGCGGCCAGTCTCCTGAATCGGTGCCCAGTCGAAGTCGCCCAGCCGGCGACTGAATGCCATCAATTCCTGGTCGGTGACCGTTTGGTCACGGAACAGCAACACCGAATAGTCGTGCCAAGCCTGCATGATACGCGCGAACATCGCGTCATGCAGATCTTTCAGATCGACGCCTTTTACCGTCGCGCCCAGCGCTGCGCCGGTCGGGACTACCCGGATCGGCTCGCCGGCCACGCCGCTCACTACTTCGCTCTGAATACGCAAAACCATTTGATTTGCACTCCCCGGAAGCGCCGGCGGGATCCCGAGCCTTCACGTAGATACAAAAGCAGGTGTAGCGATATGAGTTATCCGTAGTTCTGCGCTGACCTTTTATGATCGCTTCACTGCTCGTTACGAACCAAGACAAGGACACAGTCGGCGCACGCTATTAAAAGAATGTTGCCTAGCTGGTCCATCGTCACTTTATACTTGCAACGGACGATTGCGTTGGTGATGTCGCGGAAATAACCGGTTCCCGCCTTGACCTTCCCCTCTCCGGCTACCAAGAGGTATCGGATGCCGTCAGTGCCTTGGGTAACTGCGGTCGCTACCGAAGGACCAAGTCAGGCGCAATAGTGTCGTTACGGTAGGTGACCGTCCCGGTTACTTTTCCGGTTATTCGCAAGAGAGACAAATCCAAGGTGTGAAATGCGTTGGCGAAGTCACCACTGTCGAAGAACAAGGGACATGTGATGAACGAGCTTGGGTTCTGGTCTGCTGAGGAATTTCCAATCAAGACTTGCGCCGAGTCCCAAAGCGGTTCGAACGCGTCTCCTGATTCCAAAGCGTCTCGCGCGTTGACACCGTCGATACCGGCGGCGATCGCTGTCGATCCGAGAACACCGCCACCGAGCAACTTGAGAAACAAGCGACGGCCCGACCCCCCGGCGGCGAATGCAGGCGGACGACTTGCCCTGGACACTGCGTTCTTGATTGCCACAAGGGGAGCAAGGGCCGCCGTCAGGTTGAATGTCGTTTTCATGGATATTCTCCCTGGTTGGTCGAAAAATGAAGGGTCAGCCGGCCGATGCAGGCTTCAGCACGGTGGCGATTAGCAGGCACAGCCCGCCCAGCCCGAAGATCGTCGCATGTCCAGCGCCACCAATCGTCACGGTGTCGAGTCCAGTCCGCGGACGGCGCGTCGGCGGACCAGGTCGTCACGATTAGGTTGATCGGCTGGTTCGCAAATCGCGTGATCGGGCCCGCAGCCACGAAGGATTCGATCGCCGTCGCGAGCATGTGGGGAGGCTCTTATAGAGGCACTGCGTTCAATTTAATCCGAAAATAGTTCGGATGAAATATGGAGTCAAGCTCTCCCGTGCCAAAACTTGTCAAACGCCGTGCCTACGACTCGAGCTCGCGCAAGGCGGCGGCCCAGGAAACGCGCCGATCGATTATCGAAGCCGCCCGACGGCTGTTCCTGGAACGCGGCTATGCGGGTACCACGATGCTTGCCATTGCGCAGGCCACGGGCGTCGCATTGGACACGATCTATGCGACCGTCGGTAAGAAGCCGACCCTGTTCAGATTGCTGGTCGAAACGGCGATCTCTGGTAGCGACGAGGCTATACCTGCGCTGGAGCGAGACTATGTGCGCGCGATTCAAGCGGAACCCGACGCCGCCCAAAAGCTGCGGATGTATGCAGCCGCACTGCGCATCTTTCAGCCGAGACTTGCTCCCCTGTTTCAAGTGCTACAGGCCGCAGCGCCCCTGGAGCCCGAGCTTGGCGCCCTGTGGCAGGAAATTTCGCGGCGCCGGGCCGCGAACATGCGGTTGTTTGCGATGAACCTAGCCGAGACCGGACGCCTCAGGACGGGTCTTTCCGTGCCGATGGCCGCGGACATCATTTGGAGTATGAATTCGCCGGAGTTCTACGTTTTGCTGGCCGTAGAGCGAGGCTGGTCGCCTGAACAATTCGAACATTGGTTGGCGGACGCTTGGATCCGCATGCTGCTGGAGCAGTGAATTTACTGCGCCATGCGTGGCGGTCCCTGATTTTACCGCGGCGGAACTGCCTGCTGCCATCCCTCTTGCAGCGCAAAGCGCGATGACATTGGCAAGACCTGGCACGCCGCGGACCCACCGAACACGGTCTCGGGCTGAGTGGACCAACGGCACTGCCTGATATTGTAGGTGCGATTGTATCTACGTCCATGGAGCAGACCCACTATGATACCGAAGACCTACTGCTCGCTGCCGACCCGAATGTCTTCAGCCGATTCATGATCACCCGCGAAGCGAGATAATAGCGTCGTCGGCGATGCTATTGCGAGCAAATGGTCTTGGAGCGTTCCTGGGTTTTGCGTGCCTGGCATTCATGCGACACGACTACCCGCTTGGCCGCGCTAACTGCCGGAATTCCTATGTTCGAATTTCCTATTGCACGAGGACAACCCGATATTCGAGAGCGATTGGACCTTTGCACATAAAAACAGGGATTGGGCAAAGATGTGAAGGGAAACGCTACCTCCCAATAATCCCTTTGCTGGGTAATGCCAGCATCCCTGATAGCCTTGACCCCTGGCCCCGCCATCTACTCAACCCCACTATCTATGGGATGAGGTTGGAAGACGCTTTCGTAGGATAGCCGAATTTGAAGGCAGATCTGGAGTTTTACCGACCGCAGTTGCCTTGATCATCGCCCATCTCGGTGAGGGAAAGGTTGGTGACCTTGTCGTCAACGCGATGAACAAGGCCCTCACCGATGCGGGTTTGAATTAAGCAAAGCGATTGCACGTCGATTTACCGAGGCGAGACTCTCAATCAGGAACTACCGCTATGAAGTAGTGCACTCTACACCCGGCAGTGCACCTCGCCGCTGGCATCAGTTTGAGAACGATCGACGCGGTGCTGCGAGCGATGCTGTGTTAAGGAAAGACAGGGTGCAGATATCGGCTGGGGGTTCGAGTCGGCTTGGGTTCGAGTCGACAGCGGCCGATCTCTCACGCAAACCTTTGATACGGGAGGCACTCATGGCTCATTTGGCGGTCGAAGCAGCCCACCCGCAAGGAGCGGCAGATAGGTGGACCGCATACAGCCTAACGGTGTGGGCGATCTGCATGCTGGGTTTTGCCTTCGACATCTACGAGGGCACGATTATGCAGCTGGTGACCCCGATCTTGATCAAGGAATGGAGTATTGTGCCGGCGACGATTGGCTACATCACCACGATTTCTGCCTGGATTGGTCTTATCGGCGTCTTCATCTTCCCGGCGCTGGCCGATGTCTACGGCCGCCGGCCTATTCTCATTCTGACGATCCTCGGCTATTCGTTGTTCACCGGCTTCACCGGCTTCGCGCAAGGCCCGCTGCAGCTGTTGATCTTCACCTCGATCACCCGCATCACCCTTCGGGGCGAGACACCGGTCGGCATGGTCATGGTCAGCGAGACCGCTCCGACGAGATGGCGCGGCACAGCGCTCGGCGGCCTTCTCGGCGGGTACCCATTCGGCTACATGCTGTGCTCTCTGACGGCTCTCGTTGTTGTGCCGCTCTGGGGGTGGCGGGCTCTCTACTGGCTCGGCATCTTGCCGGCGCTGCTGGTCCTGTGGGTCCGTCTTGGTGTTCGCGAAAGCCCGCGCTTCGAGCGAGTCACCGCGGCCATGCTAAGGGAGGGCTTACGAAACCGGCTCGATATCTGGTCGCCGGTGCGGGAGTATCCGCGCGAAATGCTGACGGCGACATTGCTCTACTTCTTTTATCTGTTCACTTGGATCGGCTGGTCGGCATGGATGCCGCAATACCTCGCCAATGAAAAGCATCTCGGCTTCCAAACCGCGGCGAGCTACCTGTCGATCTGGATGTTCTGCGCTATTTTTGCCTATTACCTCTGCGGTTGGCTCAGCGACCTGTTTGGCCGACGCTACGTGATTCCGGCATTCTGCATTCCGGCAGCGATCCTTCTCGTCGCCATGGGGCAGCTCGACAGCGCGACCGACCTGTTCTGGGTAGGGTTGATCTTGAATTTTTTGATAACCGGCAGCTATGGCAGCGGGCTTGGCTATAACACCGAACTGTTCCCGACGCAGATCCGCGGGACTGCCGTCGGCGCAGCCTTCACCTTCGGTAGCGCAGGCGGAGCCCTCGCGCCGGCAATCGTCGGCTGGATTGCGACCTCGCATTCGATTGCGGCGGCACTGCCGCTCCTCGCTGTGTCGTTTTTGTTGATCGCCCCAATGTTCCTGTTCGTGGCTCAGGAAACCACACGTAAGGAGCTCGCCGATTTCGTCCGCCAAAGAGCCTGATCAAGGAGCGGCCCAGACGGCCGCGAGCGAAGGAGTCGCCCAGCTGCGGAAGGGTTTGGCAATGCTTCGCGACCTGCCGGACGGCCGGGAACGCCGGCAGTTGGAATTGGATCTACAGATCGCGCTCCGACCTGCCCTCGCCGCCATCGAAGGTTCCGCAGCAGCGGAAGTGGGCGAGACGATCGCCCGCGCGCGTACACTCGCCGAGCAGGTCGATCGATCAGATTGCCTCGTACCCCTTATGCTGGGCCAATGGGCGTTTCATTTGGTTCGATCCGAGCACAGCCTGGCATTGTCAATTGCCAAGCAGATCGAACAAACCAGTGCTGCGCGGAACGATGTGGCGGCCAAACTGCAAGGTCGCCGCGCCGCCGGGTGGACGCGCTGCTATCTCGGGCAGCTAATTGCGGCACGCAAGCTTCTCGACCAGTCGGGCCGCCATCGCACCTTCACGGCCGGACTGGCGGAGGCACCTTATCCGGCCATGCTCTGTTACCTCGCCGTCACCTTGGTGCACCTCGGATACATCGATCAGGCGAGATCGCAGCTGACTAAAGCATTGGCAGAGTCGCGACGAATGCAGCACGCCTATACGCAGGCGCTCGTTCTGCTTTGGGCGAACTGGACCGCGATGATAATCGGCTTCGCCGAACGGGAGCAGCACGCCGAGGAGCTTCGGGCTGTATCCACGGATGATCTGCCGACCTTCTTGGGCTATGGAACAGCATTTCTTGGATCGTCCCTGACGGCAGTCGGAGAGGCAGAAGAGGAGGCTTTGCTGCTCACGCAGGGGCTCACGATGCTGCGGGCGACGGGTACTGTTCTCAACACGCCGTCTGCTTATGGCCCTTGCGGAGACGCATGCCTTACTTGGCCGGCATGCCGAAGCGCTCAATTGCCTCCGGGAAGCGCAACGGAAAATCGAAACCACCGAGGAGAGAGTGAACGAAGCCCAATTGCGTCAGCTGCACGGCGATCTGATAAGTCGCATAGGTGATCCGAATGGAGCCGAGCAGATGTATCATCAGGCGATGGCAATTGCGCGCAGCCAAAGCGCCAAGCTGTTCGAGCTCCGCGCAGCAACCAGTCTCGCCCCGCTCTGGTGGGAGCAGGGCAAGAAGTCCGCGGCACGTGATCTCCTGAAGCCTGCCTACGGCTGGTTCACCGAGGGGTTGGACACGCCGATCCTCCGGAGCCAAGGTAAGCAGACTGTGCGGGGAAGGCTTGCATCTCTCGCCACCTGCATCCGCCTCGATCCACTCAATCCCCATCTACGAGTAGGTCTGAGCCATACTGATAGTGGGCGCTATCTGTGTGGCGAATACGCCGTTGGGTATCGATCACCAGGCGTTCAATCGGTATCCCGATTATCTGGTATCGTATCCCTGGCTCGTGGCTTCTCTTGGGCAACGTGGAGAGACGGGAAAAGTCAATTGAGGCGCGGTGCAACCGTGGCCCGTAATTCGGAGCTTGGGTCGGCTGCCGCGCGCCTTGGACACACGAGGAAGATCCGAGCATTTGCTCACCAGAGTGCGGAAGGCTGGCTGGAAAGGATGACGGGCCCTGCTGGCAGGCAATCCACCAAAGGGTACCTGATCAGCGCGGTGCTCGCGAAGGTCGCCTTCGGGGCATGAAGACCCCTTCCTGCCGCCAAGGCAGAACGGCCGTTGTGGATTTCAAAAGCGGTCCGTTGCTGGCGATGATTAGGGCGCCTAGAGGCTTTTGGGTCCAGGCTCGTTAGACGGCGGTGATCGCACCACCTGCGACGACGCGGTTGGTTCCGCCTAAGCGTCGATGGGCCCGTCCGGTGTCGCATATTCCAACAATCGAGCCCGGCCAGCACTTTCGCTTGATCCAGCTCATCGGCTTACCAACAAAATCGACGGCACTGCGATGCCAGTGGCGGCTCTCTCAATTTACTCGCCGGGTTCGAGGGGTCTTCGTCAGTGGCCGGGTGCTTGCAGATACGCCACCGGCGGCGCATGCGGCTGTGGCACGATCGGAGCTCGACGCCCATCTGCGGACTCTGAGCTAGCCTGGCTTTGCCTCAAGCGCCCGCCCTACGCCCTCGGGATCGCGGGCGATCACGGTGAGATAGGCGCGCGCCGGCTGGTTGGGCTCGGAGCGCCCCTGCCCCCAATTGCGCAAGGTGCCAAGCGGGATGTGATAGCGCGCCGCGAATTCTTCCTGCGTCAGCCGGAGCGACCGGCGCAATGTCCTGGCGCGCGGAATTCGTTTCGCCTTCGCCAACTCATCCGGCGTGAAGGGAGGCGCGTCGGGATCACGCCACGCCGCTGCCTCGACTTCCGCTTCCGTTAACGGCGCGAGCGGCTCGACCGGCATGACTTCCTCCGTGCCGTCGGGCATCACCCGCACCAACACGCCGTCACGGCGCATTCTGGCGATAGTAGTAGTCTTGCTCATGTCGCGCTGCTCTCCACGCCGAGATGATCCGGATGCGTTCGCCCCGCTCCGTGTAGACAACGGTCAATACCTGACCGGTGACTATGCCGAGCAGGATCGAGCGCTCCTCGCCATAAGCCTCACGGTCGTCGATCCATTCGACTGCAAAGGGCTCATTAAGGCGAACGCGGCTTGCTCAAAGCTGACGCGATGATCCGGAGATTCTCGGCTGCCTTATCGTCATCCCATTCGAACTGCTCATCCTGCATATGTACTGATCATCAGTAGCGGGTTCAAGAGTTTACAATCGGTGCGGTGATGGCAGTTGACGGGGCGGGAGTAGACAACCGGTTAACCGGCAAGCGCGATTGAAGTCGCACTTGGCCTCGGTCGCGTTTTCCAGCGTGGTGTCTCGGCCACCGGCCAAGCCCTGCACATGCTACCTGGTTTGTCGGCTCACTTGATCGAAACGACGCCTCGTCCTCGCCCGCCGCACCCCCGGCACCCGACGCGTCGCTGGAAGCCGAGCACTTTGCGAGCAGGACAAGGTCAACCCGCAAGACGTTTTGTTGACGTTGGCTCGGGCGGCAGATTGACGGGCATTTGATTAAAATCCACCTCAGCTTGATGGCTTCGTAGTCACGGCGCGTCCGCTCCAAGCGAGAGAGGCTCGGCCCGGAGCGCCCCAATTGTCGAGTGGCGAAAATGAACTTTGAAAACGTTAGTCTGCTGATGAATTGGTTGGAACTGGGCGCGCTGTTTGCGATCCTGTCCCGCCTTGCCCGCACCTTTGACCTGATAGCCAGCACCCAGCGCGAGTTGAGGCGAGCCATCCATCACCTCGGCGAGCATCACGGCGTTGAACTTAGCGCCGACAACTCGTTCAGGGAACCGGAGATCGCATCGGTTTCCCATTCCTCACATGCGCGTGGCGATATGGGGAGCGCGGTGGGTCCTGACGATTTGGCCCCTCAATCCCTATGAACCGGGGGCGTACTGGTGGCCTGCAGCGGCTGGGTCGGTGTCTCGCACTCAACTGAGCCGCTGTTTGTCGGCATGGATCGTCTTGAACCGAGCGCCAGCAGAACCGCATCAGCCGTCGTTCCGTCATTGTGAGCATTCCCGGTACCGGGCGCCGGTCCGCTGCCTCGGCCATCAAGGCCTCTTCCAAGTGCGAGCGTGCCTTCACGAGTTCGGCTGAGCGCTTTCGCCGCGATCAGGTGAGATCGCTCTCGGACCATCACAATCCGATAGAAACGTCTTCAGCGGCCCCGACGGTATGACCTGAGACTGCGTGCGACGACCGGTTTCTCAGAATTGCCTGTATACAAATCTGAACGCGAACTTGAACAGGAGGCGGTCGTGCCGAACTCGAGTTTTCTCCATGCACTGACAATGCGTTGTCGCGCTCTGATGGAAATGGCCACCGAGCTAGAAACGATCGACCAGTTGCGGGTCTGGGCGGTCGAATTGGCGGATCAAGCCGCCAAGGCGGGGCGCCGGGCTGTTGAGGAAAATGCTGGAAAAGCAGGGGCTGGGAACACCCGCCCCCATCTGCATCGCTCAAGCTATCAGGAACAGAATACCTAACATAATTCCGAGAAAACAGGCCGTGAATCCGAACGCCGGCATTGGGTTCTGCTCAATGACCGGGCGATATGTGGTTTTAAGCCACGCGGCCACCGCCGCGGCGGTTGATTTCCGCATCCCATTCTGATCTCCGCTTAACGAAGGTCGGTCAACAACCTCGTCGGGCCGCGCCGCGGCATTCGGCGCCGAGGCGCTCATCACAGCTTTCCTTTCCGCCGCTGAGCCCGTGCGCCATTGCGGGCGCCTTTTGGTTCCGGATAGGCGTGGGCCTGGGCGCTGTCGCCGCCGGATTCGAACAGCGCGAACCGCAACGCTTCCTTGCGGGTCAGAAAGGTGCCACCGACGAGGTCGCGGCTGTCGCGAGCGACCCAATAACCTTGCCGGTTGCGTCGGATGTCGAAGTGATAGGATGGACAAACACGTAGAGGAACAAAATCGGGCATGGCGATTTGCTAAGTGGTTTCACGGTCTCCAACAAAAGGTCCCGATTGAATAAAATTTCGAGCCCGATCTAACCTTCGACTCATAAAGATCCCATATCAATGGCGTACCGAAGAGTTCCCGATGCCTGGTGGTTGAGAACTGTTACTCTAACTCTGCGTTCGGACCACTTGAAATCCGCGCCCTGATATGCCCCACGATCGTAAGTACATTATTCGTCGGGTTCGAGGAGGCCCGTGTCAGCGGGCTTGAATCGCCTCGCGCGCGCAATGGCGCAACCCCGAAGATGTGAAAGCCTCACATCCGCGGGCGAGCATTTTGAAGGGCGGCCAGGTCGTGTTCAACATCAAGGGCAATGACTACAGGCTGATCGCGGCGCTACAGTATCAGGTGGGCGTGTTGGTGATCCGGTACTTCGGCAGCCACGGCGAATACAACCGCGTCGATGCTGAGACCGTGTAATGGAAACAACCCTGATCGTGATCGACAGCGACGCGGAATTGCCGCGCGCCCAGGAGCTGGTCGATCGCTTGATGACCTCGGACAAGCCGGCCGATCTTGCCCGGTTGGCGGGGTGCCGTGTTGTTGAAGAAAATCGTGGAAAAGCACCGGGCTGACAGGTGTGCTGCACTCGCGGATGACCTGATTGCATCAGGATGGGCTCGATTAGGCTCGACCCATGTTTACGTTGCCGCACGATCCCTCGAGAATATACCTACTAAGGAGGAGAGGAGCGACAGCCTCCGAAGAGGTACATCGGTGGCATCTAGATAATTTGCCAGGGGATTCATGGTCGTACCCTTTTATCTCTTGCATCCCTCTACGCGTCAATAAATCGTCAATAAGCCCCATAACGATCTGTTTCTTGCAACAATCCACCGAAACGGTGGATAACCCTGTTGAAAAGGCCGATACCGGCCGCAACCCATGAACGATTACTTAGAATTTTAGATAATTGCCTAAAAAATAGGCAGATCTCTAAAGGGCTGATTTATCGAAT
>Ga0306924_10002322_pt1 | contig 17926 bp, 22 predicted proteins | sample sta12Can44000111_FD_203756 | JGI IMG/M metagenome (GOLD analysis project Ga0306924, IMG submission 203756) | Lab enrichment of tropical soil microbial communities from Luquillo Experimental Forest, Puerto Rico - statanox.12C.anox.44.000.111 (v2)... | ecosystem: Environmental > Terrestrial >...
CTGGGGGAGGGCAACTTCCCCCGGCTACTCGACACGCCGCCGAGCACCGCATGAAAATCCACAACGCGATGGCGAGTGATCTCGGGGCAACCGGGGGAGAGATGTGACGCCAGATCGACTGCGACATCACCGCGTCATTTCAGCTAACGATCAGCCGCGAATCACGCCGGATCGCGCTGCGAATTGTCGCCGGCGTTTGCGATCGGATCCTGACGCGATTGTTCGCGACATTGGCGTGCGCAAACCATCGCACGATCTCAGACACGCAGCCGGGACGTGAGCGACCCCGTAACCGACACTGGGGTCAGGGTCAGGGGGCCGGAGGTGGGGTCGCTCACGTCCCGGCTGCTCTCCGCGACACTCTGCGCGTCGGCAAAAACCGCCGCCGCATCGTCCAGTGGTGCGCGCCACCCAATGTCCGCAACTCTCACAGCGTATTCGGTTACGCGCACGGGCCGCGCTCTAGGGTTGGGCCCGATCGATCTGACGCGTGATCAGGTACTCCCCCAGAAAAGGGGGATGAGGCCGCCCTGGCGCCTCCTCCCCCTCCTCCTCCCCCTCGCAGTTGTGTCAGGTACCTCGCCGCACGCGCGGATCAACAGTTCGCCGCCGGCCGTCGACATGGCGCGTCGGAACCGCTCGGCCGGGTAAAATCACTACGATGAAACGCGAAGCCGCAGAGATTCTGAAGGAGGCGCTCGCCCTCCCGACCGAGGCCCGCGCAGCCCTCGCCTGATCGCTGCTGGAGAGTCTTGACACCCAGGTGGACGAGGACGCCGAGGCCGCATGGGCGATCGAGATGAACCGCCGCATCGCCGAGCTCGATAGCGGAGCAGTCAAGACCAATCGGTGGGCCGAAGTCCGCCGCCGACTCGTCGCGCGCTGACGCACCAGTTCACGGTCGAGTTCCGTTCCACTGTCGGAAGTGCGCTGCAGGATCGAAGGTTTCGTCCGGCCTGAGTCGTCAGTCGAGTACATCGTGGCCTTCCCTGATCGGCTTCGCGAAGTCGAAGAAGTACGCACCCCTCGCCTCGGTGAACCAGAGCTGATCGAGTCCCTCTGGCATCGAACCCCCGAGCCCCTTCCGCACTGCTTCCAGCATCTTGTGCTGGTTCATAAGGCTGTGGTCCTGCGCCTCGAGAATTAGGACCGTCGCGTAGCCGTCGGCTTTATATCGGCGGAGCTTCTTCATCTTGCGCGTGATTTGCTGGCCGACGCGTTGAGACAACGTTTCGTCGTCCTGAATCGGGCGCGAGATGACGACACGTGCCGGGCGGTCCGATTGCTTGATCGCGATGCACGTCAGTGCCGTGTTGGGAAGCTCGATGTCGTAGCGGCCGTCCGGGAGCGTCGGTGCCACGTTGATGATCCAGTGCGCGAATGCCAGTCGATACGCCTCCCAATCCGACCCAATCGTCACGAGCTCGTACGGGACGTTGATGCTCAGGCGCGCCGTGACCGGAAGATGGTCGAGGACGCCCAGGGCATCCATGAAGTGCTCGCCGATCCGGCGCTGGTCTGGGAGCGTATCGACGCTCGTGTGTTCGATGGCGAGGTTGCCGGCGATGGCCTCGACGACGGATTGACCCGGATGGTCATCTTCGGGCCACGAGTCGATTTTCAGGTCCGGATGTCCGACGTCCCGGAGGTGCTCGATAAACCGCCCGACGATCTCCCGGTCGGGAGGAATTCGCTTCTTCTCCGTCATGCGGATCGATTCTAGCGGAGACGGTCGATCAACATGTTTAGGCGTGAGTTGACGACAGCGACCTCGCATCTCTTGTTGATTGAACATCCCAGAACTGGGATAATTACCTAGTGCGGCGTGTTCCGGCTGCGGACGAGAAACCGCTGCATTGGGTAGGTGCCTCCAAGCGCGATTTCCTGGCATTTCCGGCGGCAGTCAAGGACGACATGGGCAACGCGCTCGGCATCGCTCAATTCGGCGGGACGGCGCCGACGGCGAAGCCGTGGAAGGGGCTCGGCCCTGGCGTTCTGGAGATCGTTGAATCGCACGACGGAAATGCCTATCGGGCGGTGTATACGGTTCGATTCGCGAGGGCGGTGTATGTGCTTCACGCCTTCCAGAAGAAGTCGCCATCTGGCGTTCGGACGGCCCAACGAGACGTGGACCATGTCGAGGAGAGATTGAAACAAGCGCAGCGCGATTACGAGGAACATTATGGCAAAGCGAAGCCGTGAATCGCTCGGCATCACCCGAGGCTCCATGAACGTATTCGAGGATCTCGGATACCCAGATGCGGCTGAGCGCCAGGCGAAGCTGCGGCTAGCGTACGCGCTGAACCAAGTGCTCGAAGACCGCCACCTTTCGCAGGCCGATGTCGCCAAGGTGCTGGGGATCACGCAGCCAAAGGTTTCAGCGCTTCGCCACTACAAGCTCGCGGGTTTTTCCGTCGAACGGCTGATGAATCTGCTGACGGCACTCGACCGGGACGTAGAGATAGTGATCCGACGGAAGCCTCGTTCACGCAAGGTTGGCCGGATTAGCGTCGTCGCAGCATAGTGCAAAACACCACGCGTCAGTTCATCGCCGGCCGTCTATCAGACTGCGATGCGCGACCGATAATGGAACTATGGGGAATCCGAACCTGTTGAGCGGGGCGAGCGCGGTCGTCTTCTCTCTCGCCTTCGGTCTACTGCTCTCTGCCGTACCCCCGGCCGAGGCTCAGGACGCGAGCTTCTGGTCATTTCTTCGCTCAGGACAAGTCGTTCAACGTTGCGCCGATTCAACGCCGGCGTACGAGCAAGCGGTAATCCGTCTCCAGCGCGTCGACAAGCAAATCCAACAACTGAAGAATGCAGATCCGCCGACGAAAGCTGTGGGAGCGTTGCATGACTTGCTGAGGAGCGAGTGCTTTCTGCCGGCTGCGGAAACAGAGCGCATTCCAAAACCAGACACCGCTTTGTCGTTGAAGGATTGGTGGACCAACGGCGGCGGCGGCGATTGGCTCGAAAGTTTTCTGGAACTACCTCGCCTGGGTCCAGTCGACAGCCTGAAGCCTCACGTGGTAGTTCAGGCTGACGCTCGCAAAACGCTCGACCTGGATGCACATGGGCAGCATCCGCTCAGCACTCTGCTGTGTCCATTGGTCGATTCAGCGCGTGGTGCTGAAACGAGAGGCTGGCGGATGCGCGCGGACGCGTACTTCGAAGCCCATCATGCGCTCGGTTCGAACAAAGGACTGACCGACGACGAACCTAGAAAGCGCGGGCCCGGAGACATCTCGGAACAGTGCGCGGACAAGGTGTCGAGCACGCAGACGGGGCAACGGTATCAGGACTGGCGCGACTGCATCGAGATGGCACGGCCCAAGCGCGTCGCCTTGCCGCTCGGAGAATTCAAGGCCCCAACGACGGGTTGGGTCGTCATCACAGGCCGGCGTGGCCACTACGACTTCTGCGACACGACGCGAGCTTACAACCTGACGACGGGGGCGGCGTTTATCCACGATAGCTGCTCGGGCCTCGCACTGAGGCCCGGCGGGGACGTCGACGTCGCCGCCACAAACAAGGGTCGAGTGGACAGCGTTAAGGCTGGATCGATTCAAGTCGACAATCTCAGAGAAGCAGTGTGGATGATGCTCCTCCGCGGTGAGGCGGAAGAACTTCAGCTGAAGGCCGAGTACTATCCTCTGCCAGCGGGTCTGAGTCCCCAGGTGAAGGTACGAACACGAGAGGATGACTTATCCGCCGGCGCCATGTGGGCGAACACCGGACAGACCTCGCTCACGTGGCGATGGGTGCCCACTACCGGGACAGGCTTTGTGGGAGAGCTGACGTGGCCCAGTTCGTACGACGCGGCCGAGAGTCACGCCGCGTCGCTGCTCGCTGTTGCCGAGGAGGGGTTTGTCGAGAAGCGGTGTGCGGAAGAGAGGTTTCCTGGGGCATCGACTTTCACCTCCTCGAAGGATCGGAATCTGAACGATGTATCCGCTGACGCGATCCGCGAATACGATCGAGGCTTCAAAGGGACGTTAGACAAGTGGCGGGCTCTGCCGATCTGCTCGTCTCCAGCGCGATAAACCGACTGGGTAAAACGCCGGTCAATTTCGGGCTACGCGGCGGAAAACCACAGCTGCAAGTACCGCTGGTTGCACGCCCCGCAACCAGCTTTATTTGGAGCATGAGGTCGCCGGTTTCTGGCGACCTCTTGCTGTCTCTGGCCGCGCTCAGCATTCCAGCCAAGTTGCCCTTGAGCGTGATCTTCAAACGATCGCCGTCGGGCTCGAGCAGGATCGCTTCGATCAGCCCCCGAATGGCGTCCGCTGCGCCGGCACGGCTTTCTGCGTGCTCCAGAGCGTCACAAAGGCTTGTGACCTTCTCCCGATAGACGTCGGCCATCCTCGGATGCAGCAGTTGCGGCATCTCCGGCGCCTCAAGGTGCCTCTGCAGCTCGGTCTGTCGGGCTTCGAGAGACAGCAACTCGCTCTTGATCGACACTGCCGAGACGCCATCTTTGATGGCCTGAACCAGCTTGCGGATCTCGCGTTCCACTGCGGCTAGTTCTTGCCGGCCGTGCGATAGCTTGGCTCGATGTTCCATCCTTAGACGATTCAGCTCCCGCATGTACTCCTTGCAGAAGTCCTCGAACAGGTCGCGCCGCATGAGCTTGTCGCGCAACGCCAACAGGACACGCTCCTCGAGCTCCTGTCTGCTGATCGTTAAACGGTTCGTGCAGGTGCCACGTGCCCGCGCAGCGAAGCATGCGAGGCGGTCGCGCCAGTAAATGATGTATCCGCCACCGCATAGAAACTTTGGGCGTCGTGCGCGATTGACCTCTGTGGGACTGCCGTTGAGGCTGACCCGACGCATCACCGCCGCGTGCGGGATTCCCGTGGATCGTGCTCGGGTTCCATGCGACGCCGCCGGGCCCTGGGACGCGTTCTGCGTTCAACTTCCTCGCGATGGCTTTCGGAGATAAGCCCGCCGCGTACTCGCGGAAGATACGCAGGATGATCTCACTTCCGCCGGCACAATTTCCCGCTCGCCCGACACAAGTACGCCATTCTGGAGCGACCGGATTACGTCGTAGCCGTAGCACACGCCGCCGCCGGATTTCCCCAGCTCGACCCGCCCGCGAAGCGAACGTCGATGGTGCCGGGCGCGTGCGGCGACGTTCGTGGCTGGGTGGGTTGCTCAGCTTCTATGAGCGCGCAGCGTGATCGTATCGACCGAGAAATGAATCATTACGGGGTCGATCGCACCCAGGGCGCGCTGACGCTCGTGGACGCCGCGTAGCTCGGTCGCCACATCGTCGGTGTGTGCTTAAGCGACACGACTGCGGTTGATCGGTGACCCTAGGCGGCGCTGTTCCGCCTCCACCAGCGTCGTAGCCGTTTGGGCCGGACGTAGGCGCGTCGAGCTGGTACGATAACCCGCACTTCGGTGCCCGCTCCTGCAGCGATCTGACAACGAAAGCTGGCGCCAATCTTCTCCGCGCGCTCGACCATGCCACGGAGTCCCCAATGACCGTTCGGCGTGGCGGCGAGCATCGCGTCCACATCGAAGCCGTGGCCGTTGTCGCGACAAGTCATCCGGAACTCGTGCGGTTGATAATCGAGTTCTACCTCGATTCGTGTCGCCTCGGCGTGTCGGAACGCATTAGTCACCGCCTCTCGTGTAATCGAGAACACCTCGTCGACAATATGGAGGTCGAGGCTCGCGCCGTCTCCATGGCGGTGTACGGCGAACGGCACCTCGTCACCGCCGTTGAGGTCGTTCGCGAGGCACTCGATGGCCGGCAGCAGTTCGGCATCGCTCAAATGCTCCGACCGGAGCCTCGTCACTCGATTGCGCCCTTCCAGAATGAATCGGTCGGCCATCGCGAGCGCTCGCTCAAGCGCTCGCCTGGACTCGTGATCCGGGGGGACCTTTTCCGCCGCGACATGAAAGCTCAATAGCAGCCCCTGCACACCCTGAAGGAGCGTATCGTGCAGATCCCGCGCGATCCGAATCCGTTCCTCGGCACGTTCTTCCGCGCGTATCCGCATCGCTGTTCTCATGTTCCTGACGCGTTGATATCCCGCCCCCCACGCGATCGACGCCCCGAGCAACAAGAAGAGGACTTCAAACCAGGCCCGTTGATACAGATGCGGTAGGACGGTCAACGTGACGGACGAGACCGGCATTGTCCACACGTCATTGCCACTCGATGCCATGACCTCAAATATGTATTGACCGGGTCGCAGGTGGGTATAGATCGTGTCAGTACGCGGTCCTGCGTCCACCCATCTGGAGTCCAATCCCACGAGACGATAGCGGTAGACCACGTCTCTCGGATGCGACAGGTCAAGGCCGAAGTACCTCACGTTGACATATTGGGTGTCGGGCGAAAGCGTTGCAGTGGGATTCAACGGTTTGCCATCGGCGCTGATAGCGCGAATGGACAGCTGCGGTGCCTTTCGAGGTCGGTCGAGATGATTAGGATCGACGGACACGATCCCACTGAGTGTGGAGAACCATAATCGGCCGGTCGGATCGACGTGCGCAGACTGCCTGAAGGGGAAGATGACATCGGGCCCGACAAAGTCCCCTTCGCGTAGATTCATCGATGAAACGGAAAATGACCAGTCGGCCATAGCCGCGCGCAGGTCGGCCGCTGGGAGCCGCACAATTCCTCGCGCCCCGCTCAACCACAGGTCTCCGTTGCCGGATTCGACCAGGCCGGTCACGAGCGCTGCGTCTTCTGGGTGCTGGAGCGAGAGCACGTGAAAGCGGTCGTCCCGTTCGAAGGCGATGCCTTTCAACCCATACGCCACCACTCCGTAGGACGTTCGCGTCAAGCCGACCGGTCGAATCGGCACGGACAGCATTTCAGGTGCATTCGTTCTCACTCGGCCGACGCGATCAGCGTCTCCACTAAACGTCAAATACAAGCCGCTGCCGGGCACGTTGACCATCGCGGACACTTCCGGCAACGCCAAATCGGAAAGAAAGGGCGACCAGTGGCCAGCCGCGTAGCTCCACAGTCCACGTCCAGCAGCCCCTCCAACGGAAGCAATCAGGTGCCCGTTCGGCTGGTCGATAATCCCGAGAAACAGGGAATTGTCCCTGTGCTCCTTCACGCCGGGAAGCAGCGGCAGCTGGTGCGCACGCCCGTCGCGAATGACAGAAATTCTGGATTCGTGCAGGAAGTAGACGCGTCCGTCGGCGCCGCAGAACAGATTTGAGGCACCGTCTTCGCCATCGATTTGCTGTGCGCGTCCGTTTCGGACCGCGAACAATTGGCCCCTGCTATTGCCGACCCATTCCTGACCTTGTGTGTCGACGCAGGTGAACCACACGCCGACTTTCGCATCGCTCATCACGGGCACGATGTCGGCGTGTTCAAACCGCTCGAGACCACCCATGCCACCGACCCAGATGTTATCGTCTGCGTCTTTCAGAAGCGGTTGTCCAAAGCCCGTGATTCCGCGTCTCACTGTATAGATATCAGGAGGGTTCGGTGATAGCGATTCAGAGGCGTGCGGAGCGATTTCAGCGTGAGCGAGGCGTTGCAGGCTGCCGTCATTTTTTGAGATCCAGAGTGAATCGTCAGCGGCGATCAGCAGATCAGAAAGGGCACCATCGACTCCCGGCGCAAACAGTGCGTGGCCCGTCTGATCGACATGTTCGAGGCGGCGAGTGCTAGCACGTCCAGGACCCTGCCCCAGCACCCACAGCGTGTGGTCCCGGCTCTCGACGATTTTTGCCATGCCAAAGACCCGAGTGTCGGATGCCACGAACGCCGTTTGGCCATGCGGTCGCCTGTAGAGCACGTTGTTCTCAATCACCCACTGGGTGTCACCGGAGTCGATGAAGAGTTCGGAAATGTGTCCCGTTTCCGGGATCGGATCGGAGACCTGATGCCAGACGTCCTCGGATCCCAAGCGGATGAGGTGCCGTTCGTTCAAGACGGCCCACAAGGTCCCGTCTGGCCCTTGTTGCGCATGGCCAAGCACCTCTATTGGCTCGCCGTCAACGCGAGCGTAGGTCTGCACGCCGCCGTCATGGACGCGTGCCGGCGGCCCATAGAATGGGAACAACCACACGTCTCCTGTGTTCGACACGAAGAGGAACCGGATCGCGCTCCCTGGCAGGGGAGGCGATTCAGGTCGAGGCCGAAACGGCTCGAACGCCACGCCGTCGAACCGAAACAGGCCGCCGAACCCAGCAATCCAGAGGATCCCGTCGCGGGTTTGCGCCAAGGCAGTAATCCCTTGAGGCGCGCCGTCGCGGCCGGCCCACGACGTGTGGATCATTTGCGAGATGCGCTGTTCCTGCGCGCGGGCCTGTGACACAAGATTCAGACAGATCGATAGCGTGATGGAAAGAACCGTCTTCGAAATGAATGGCGATCTTCGTCCGTCGCTCATCGTTGAGGTGGATGGTCCGCCGTCGACGAAGGTCCACGTGGTCGGCAATCTCGCGACCAACGAGGTGCACTCGCAATGCTCGATTATACGGTGTCGGGTGCGCGCTGCCGTCCCTGAGGGTTGTGTCCCGGACGTAGCTCGAAAGGAGGGGGTCGCGGCTTCCGGCAGAGGTGCGACAATCGGCGATGCCGATGATCCGATCGAGGGAGGGTCCCAGCATGGCGGCGCAAGCTCCGTCATCGTCACGCATCCGGATTCTGATCGTCGACGATCACCCGGTGTTGCGCGAAGGGCTTGTGACGATCATCGACAGCCAAGCCGATCTCCAGGTGATTGCGGAAGCGGCGACCGGCAAACAGGGGATCGAGCTCTTCGAGACACACTTGCCAGACATTACCTTGGTCGACCTCGGCCTGCCAGATGTCCACGGCATCGACGTAATCAAGACGTTGCGGGCGGCGCACCCCGACGCGCGCATCATCGTGCTGACCACCTACGTAGGAGACGTGCAGGCACTTCGCGCTTTACGCGCTGGCGCTGCCGGGTACTTGCTCAAGGCGACACTGCGGCGCGACTTGCTGGATTCCATTCGCGCGGTGCACGCCGGTTTGCGTCACGTGCAAGCGGACATTGCCGCAGAACTCGGGCAACATGCGGCGGATCAATCGCTGACCGAGCGCGAGGTCGCCGTCCTCAAGCTCATCGCGCACGGCTGCTCGAACAAAATCGTGGCCGACCGACTCAGTATCAGTGAGGAAACCGTGAAAGGCCATGTTCGACATATCTTGTCGAAGTTGAAGGCGAACGATCGAACGCACGCGGTGACCATCGCTGTCCACCGTGGGTACTTTGAGATTTGAGCCGCGTCACTGGTACAGGTCGAACGGGCCAGCCGTCACTGTCGTTTGACCCACCTCGATGAGATAGCCATCTGGGTCGCGCATGTAGCAGCGAAGTTCCGACGCGTGCTTCTTGGGCTCGGTGATGAACGTGGCGCCGGACGAGCGCCAGCGCTCGTGGAATCGTGCGATGTCGTTGACCCGGAGGTTCAGGAAGAAGCTCAGATCGTTCGGGTGCTGTGGCGGCGTGGCCGTGACCTCCGGTTTATCGTCCGTCGGCCCGCCGCCGACGTTGATGGTGAGCCACAGATTCCCCAACCGAAGGAATGTCGGCTCCCCTTCGCGCAACACCTGGGCCCCAAGCACATCTCGATAGAACGCCGTGGAGCGCTTTATGTCAGCGACGATCAGCGTCGCCGTCACCACGAAATCGAGCCCAGGTTCCACGGATGTTGGCACTTGCACGATGGTCCTCCTCTCACTGTTCCCCAGCCGAGTCTAATCCCTCGCTTGGACTTCAGACCGGTCTGATTCGGGCGAATAGTCCGAAAGAGGGGTATCGATCCACACCCATTTGGGAGTTCCGTTCGGCGCGCATCGGATCAAAGAATCGAGCTTCATCTGCGGAAGGCACGGTCCACCCCTTGGTGCCTTTCGGGCGCCTGCGCCATACGAAAGGAGGTGCCTCAAGGATGGATGTCCAGATCACCTTGCGGGTGAATGGCCGTGTTCACAGAATGCTCGTCGATACTCGAAACGACACTCTTGGACGCGCTCCGCGAACGCCTCGGCCTCACGGGCACCAAGAACGCCTGCGATCACGGGCAGTGTGGCGCGTGCACCATCCTGCGCGACGGGCGCCGGGAACAGTTGTTTGACGTTCGCCGTGGCTCACGCCGACTCAGAGATCGTACCGTTGAAGGCCTTGCGAAACCGGGCGAGGTGCTCGATCCCGTCGTTCGGTCGCGTTATCCCGTGCTCGCCCAAGCGCTGCTCGCAAGTGCCTCGGGGACAGCTGCGTAACGCTGCGACGACCGCCGGCAATCTCTTGGCAGCGGACGCGCTGCGCGTACTTCCAAGGCGTGACAAAACCGTGCAACAAGCGGGTACCGGGTTCCAGCTGTCCCGCCCGAACTGGCCACCACCGTGAGTTGGCAATCTTCGGTGCCTCTCCGGCCTGCATCGCCACACGCCCGTCGGATATGTCGGTCGCTTTCGCCGCCTGGACGCCGTCGTGTGCGTCCTGGGGCCCGACGGCGAGCGCGTGATCCCGATCGTTGACTTCCACCGGCCGCCGGGCGACGAGCCACAGCGCGACACCGTGCTCGCGCACGGCGAGCTGATCACGGCAGCGCGAGAAATTTGGGCCCGCCGGTTCTTCAGGAACCGCCTCATGGGGCGGCGCGATCGTTGCCGCCGCGCAGGCCTTCCGTACGCGACTGCGAGACGAATTCGGCGGCAAGATTCCAGCTGACGGACTCGAGGCCGAGGGAGCCGTTGAGGGGACCCACGGAGAAGATCGGCGCAGCCGCGTAGAACATCGCTTTTCGACGCACGCGTTCGGCGCCAAATTCGCCGAGCTTCGCGTGCATGAGGAGACGGGTGACGTGCGGGTGTCACGGCTGCTAGGCGTGTTTTGCCCCTGGACGGATCATCAATCCAAAGATCGCGCGCTCGCAACTGGTGGGTGAATGACGTGAGGGCTTCAATGCCGTTACACGAACGGAGCATCCTCGACCCGCAGTTCGGCGATTACGTCAACCACGATTTCGCCGGGTATCACATCGCCACCAACGCCGATGTCGGCAGCGTCGAGGGGGTATGGGTTGAGGACGACGATCCGCATGTCAACGCGCTGGGGGCGAAGGGCAAAGGCGAGATCGGGATCGTGGGCACCGCGGCCGCCATCGCGAACGCGGTTTATCATGCGATCGGCATCCGCGATCTGCCCATCACACCAGACAAGGTGTTACTCGCCCTGATCTCGTCCGCACACGCGCCATGAATCGCGCATGATTGGGCCCGCCGCGTCGGGGTCCGCGATTACACAAACCCAGCTTTTGATTCCTGCTCAGATTCCAGACCGCCTGATCCATACGAATAGTCCGAAAGAGGGGTATAGACGCACCCCCATCTGGCGACTTCCCTTCGCGTGCGTCCGACCCCAAGAATGGACGGTCGATGTCCGAAAGGAGTGTCGCGATGGGAACGGTAGTAATGGTCGTTTCGGGTGCGAGTGTGTGGACCATGAAGAACGCGCTGCCGCATCCAACAGGCTTCTGGTCCGAGGAATTCGTCACGCCTCATCTTAAGTTTCGCGAGTCCGGGCTCACGGTGACGATCGCCAGTCCTCATGGCGTGAAGCCGACGGTTGATCCACTGAGCTTGAACCTGGCCTACAACAACGACGACGCAACCAAGGTCAAAGCACAACAAGATTACATGAAGGGGCTCGGCACCGCGTTGACGTCGCCGATGCGCGTCGAGGACATCAAACCCGATGAGTTCGACGTCATCTTCCTCGTCGGCGGTCATGGTCCGATGCAGGACATGGCCGTGCATCCCACGATCGGCGCCGTACTTGCCGCGATGCTCGACAACCCCAAGAAGATCGTGGCGGCGGTCTGTCACGGCCCAGCGGGTTTCCTCACCGCGGCGCGGCCAGATGGAACCTGGGCTCTGAAGGACCGAGAGCTCACCGGCTTCAGCAATGAGGAGGAGACGCAGGCAGGGTTTAGCGGCAACGCGCCATGGCTGCTTGAAGATCGCTTGCGCCTCTCAGGAGCACATTACGTGGCGAAAGCGCCGTGGAAACCGCATGCTGTGGTCGATGGCAACCTGATCACGGGTCAGCAGAATTATTCAGCAGGGGTCACTGCGGAGGCCGTCCTGAAGCAACTCACCGTGAAGGTGTGAAGGTCCCACCGTGTCCGAACAGAACACCGCCATGAAAGCATCGGTCATTCATCGATACGGCCGACCGAACGAGCTTCGAGACGAAGAGCGTCCGGACCCTGCGCTTCTGGCGGGCCACGTGATGATAAAGACGTACGCTACGAGCATCAACCCTATTGACTTGAAAATGCGCTCAGGCGCGGCGAAGGATCGCTTTCCGCTGTCGTTCCCCGCGATCCTCGGCGTTGATATTTCGGGAACGGTCGTCGATGTCGGCACAGACGTGACGGGGTTCTCGATCGGCGATCAAGTGTTTGCGCAAACCCGCAACGCTTACGCGACGTTGTGCACGGTGAAGGCGGACGACCTCGCCCACATCCCATCAGGGCTCGATCTCGCCGAGGCCGCCTCGCTCCCGACTGTCACGACGACAGGAGTTCAGCTCGCTGACTTGGCGCTCGGCGACGCCTCGAATGCGACCGTTCTCGTCCTCGGAGCGGTCGGAAACGTCGGTCGTTCTGCCGTGCATCGTCTCAAGGAGCGAGCTGCGCGGGTAGTTGCCGGCGCGTCGAGCAAGCATGCCGCCGAGGCGAACACGTTGGGCGCGGATCTCTTCGTGGCGCTCGATGTCGACGATGCGATCGACGCCCTTCCGATGGTGAACGCCATCGCCGATACCGTTGACGGATCCACGGCGGCCTCGGTCCTCCGCAAGCTGAGAACAGGCGGCGTGTTCGCGTCCGTCCTAGACCCCCTAAGAACGCCAGCGATCGACGCGACGTCATCGTGAAGAGGATGCAGGTCAAGCCTGACCGGCTACGTTGGTGCTCATTGCGCAAGCTGTGCGCGATGGACGGTTCTCTATTCCGATTGGGCTGTCGTTTCCGTTGAAGGACGCGAATGCCGCGCACACGGCCGCGGAGGGCGGTCACAGCGGCAAAATTCTGTTGTTGGCATGGGGCCAAGATGCGGCGGTGACATGTCGAACGTGGCTGACGCAGCGTTTTCCGAGGGGAACGAGCCCGTCACGGACTCGGGACTCGATTTTGATCCGCTCACGGACACGGTTGCGTTGCCCCGTCTCAGTGATGCCGAGTTGGCCGAGGTTGAACCTTTTGGCGAACGCTGTCGGTTCACCGTTAACCAACCGCTGTTCTCTGCAGGTGACTACCCGTTCAACTGTCACGTCATAGTTACGGGACGCGTCCGCATCGTGGACGCATCAACGGGTGAGCGCGTTGTGTTATTGCGGTATGGTCCTGGGTATTTCACCGGCGACATCGATCTATTCACGCGTCGACCGTCGGTGGTGTCCTGTGAAGCCGAAACGGACGTTGAGGCGATACGCCTGACGCCGAGCCAGCTTAGAACCATGTTCACCAAAAAGCCGCAGCTCGGCGACACGTTCTGGAAATCGTTTCAGCGACGGCGGGAATTGCTGCTCGTGTCTCGCTTCCGCGGATTGAGCCTATATGGCAGCAGGAGCGATAAGGCGACGCTCGATGTCGCGCAACTGCTGTTCCGGAACAGCGTACCCCACGAATGGCTCGACACTTCCATCGAGCAGAACCGTGTTGCCCTCGAACGCATTCGCCCCAACGCGAAGTCGTACCCGGTGGTCGCAGACGGCAGTCGCATCCTCTTTGAAGCGCCGACGCCCGCTGAACTCGCCCACTATCTGCATCTCCGTCAGCCGCTGCCTCGGTCCGATTATGACGTGGTGGTGCTTGGCGCTGGGCCCGCAGGGCTGGGCGCGGCCGTGTATGCCGCATCGGAAGGGTTGTCGTGCCTCGTGCTGGACGCACTCGGACCGGGTGGGCAGGCCAGCTCGACGTCGCGCATCGAGAACTACGCCGGCTTTCCGAACGGCGTCAGCGGTCACGATCTCGCGCACCTGATTTATCTGCAGGCGCTGAAATTCGGGGCGGACTTCCACGTTCCGAGTACTGTCTGCGATCTGGAACGCTCGAGCGACCGATCGTTTGAAGTGCGAACGATCGAAGGCGATTGCATACGCGGCAAGGCAGTCATCGTCGCGACCGGAGTCTCGTACGGACGTTTGAATCTGGAAGGATTGGATAGCCTACAAGGGGCGGGGGTCTATTACAGCGCCACGACCGTCGAATCTCGTCTCTGTCAGAATGAGCCCGTCCACGTCGTGGGCGCCGGGAATTCTGCCGGACAGGCCGCGATGTTTCTATCACAGAGCGCCAAGGAGGTGTCACTGCTGGTGCGAGGAAGAGACCTTCGGAAAATGTCCTCGTATCTGTCGGAGAGGCTTGCCGCGAACGCAACAGTTCGGATTCGGTTTGAGACCGAGGTTGTGGGAATCGAAGGGGTGGAGTCCGTCTCCGCCGTGCGCGTTCGCGGACCTAACGGCGATGTACGGCGCGAGCCCTCAGCTGGCCTGTTCGTATTCATCGGGTCGCAGCCACGCACGAGTTTTCTGCCTGCATCGGTTTCAAAGAATGAAAGAGGTTTTTTGCTGGCCGGGCAGGATGTCGCGGCTTTTCCCGAGTGGAAAGAATCGCGGGCGCCGTACACGGTCGAAACCAGCTTGCCCGGCCTGTTTGCGGCAGGCGACTGCCGCAGCGCGACACCGAAGCGCGTGGCCTTCGCCATCGGCGATGGTGCATCAGCCGTGACAGCAGTCCACGCCTTCTTTGGCACGCGACATGTCGATCGAACAATGACGGGGTTGCCGGCGTGATGGGCACGCGGATCCAGTACGAAGATGGCGACAAGCCGCTCGAGGGCTATTTGTCGGCGCTCGGCGATCGACAGAAGCGGCCCGGCGTTCTGGTTGTGCCGACCTGGCTAAACGTAGACGAGTCGATCTGTAACCGCGCTGACCGCCTCAGGGCGTCCGGGTACACAGTGTTGGTCGCGGACCTTCTTGGCGCCGGCCGGCGCCCTGCGCCTTCTCAGCCACCGCCCGAGGTCGTCGCACCGTTTCTTGCTGACCGGTTGTGGTTTCGGCGGAGGGTTCTCGCGGGTCTCCACACACTGCAAGGTCACATCGAGTGTGAGGCCAGTCGTGTGGCCGCCGTCGGGTACTGTCTCGGTGGATGCGGCGTGCTCGAGTTGGCGCGAAGCGGTGCTCCAGTGCGAGGCGTCGTGTCCCTACACGGAATCCTAACCGCGCCGATTCCGGCTCAGGTGGGTGCCATCACCGCCAGAGTGCTCGCCCTGCACGGTGACGCTGATCCGATCGCCCCCTTCGAGCAACTGACTGCGTTTCGCGACGAAATGCTTCGGGCCCGCGCGAACTGGGAAATCAACATCTACGGCGACGCCCGGCACAGTTTCACCGGCGAAGGCATGCCTGATCGCGAAAGTCCCGAGGCCGGACTCCACGAACAATCCGAGGGGCGGTCCTGGCGGTCGACGCTCGAGTTCCTGCGAGAGGTGCTTGCGTAATGGCTACATCTGTCGAACCTGGCCTTGATTTCGTCGTGACAGCGACGCTCATGCCCCGCTCGGCGGCGTTCTATCGCGACGTGGTCGGCGCCGAAGTGCTTCGCACCGGTGAGCCGACATTCCTCCGCGTTGGAAATCTCTGGCTCAGCGTCAACGTCGGCGGCGGACCGACGGACGACAAGCCCAATGTCATCGCTACCCCGCCCAAACACCCGAACGATCTGAGCTTCTTCCTGAACCTGCGCGTGAACGACATCAAGCGATTCTACGAGCGCTGGCGCTCACGCGGCGCGACGTTCATCACGGAAAAGGCCGCGCCAGTAATCGAGAAGGCTTTGACCGTGTTCGCGGGCCAGTTCTGCATGACCGGGAGCCGCCTGCTGGTCCAGCGGGGCGTAGCCGACAAGATGCGGACGCTCGTGAAGCAACGCCTCAAGGCCGTCAGGGTCGGGCCCGCCTCAGATAAACGTAGCGACATGGGACCGCTGATCGACAAAGCGAACGTGGCGCGTGTCAACAGCATGGTGGACCAGGCCATTGCGGCTGGGGCCCGAGTCATCACACGAGGCGGACCCTTCACGTCAGGGCCGTTGTCCAAAGGCTCGTTCTACGCACCGACGTTCTAGGAAGTCACCGATTCGAAGCTGCCCATCGTGCAGCAAGAAGTGTTCGGCCCCGTTCTATGCATGATGATTTTCGACACGGAACGACAGGCCATCGGCCTAGCGAACGACAGTGAGTACGGGCTGTGCGCCAGCATTTGGACGCGCGACGTTGATCGTCCCTTTCGAGTCGCTCGTGAACTCGAAGCCGGCACGGTTTGGATCAATGACTGGGCTGTAATCTACGACGAATTCGAGGAGGGCGGATTCAAACAGAGTGGAGTGGGCCGCCTAAACGGCTTGTCGGCGATGGACGCGTTCCTCGAATACAAGCACATTACATTCGCTTCGTGAACAGTGCCGCGGTGAGCGTCCGTTAGAAAAAAGGAGCGGTGGTGAAAGCAGCAGTCATTCACGAGTACGGTCCCGCCCGACTCCTGCGGTACGAAGACTACCCCGACCCGATCGCGCGTTCCGGAGAGGTCGTCGTGAAGGTAGCGGCGGCTGGAGTCAATCCGGTTGACGCGATCGAGCGAACAGGAGGGACGAAGGACTGGCGCCCGCTACAGTTTCCGGCCGTCCTCGGGTGGGACCTCTCGGGAACTGTGGTCAAGCTCGGCGACGGCGTGACGAACCTGGCGGTTGGTGACAAGGTCTGCGCCTGGGCCTATCACACGTACGCCGAGCTGTGCGCCGCGGCTGCAAATCTGTTTGCCAAGGTACCCGAGGGAATCGACTTGCTAGACGCCGCCGCGTATCCCCTCGTGGCGCTCACGGGCAGTCAACTGATCTCGGCGGTAAGTGGGATTAAACCCGGTGACAGAGTCCTCGTTTCTGGCGCTGCAGGCAGTGTCGCGCGCTCCGCCGTCTACATGGCGAAGAAACTGGGAGCATCAAAGGTTGTCGCTGGCGTCCGAAAACGCCAGCTATCGCAGGCGGCCAGCATCGGCGCTGACGAGACGGTGGCGTTCGACGATGACCAGGCTTTTGCGAGGTTGCCGCAGTTCGACATTGTGGCCAACACCGTTCAAGGTACGACAGCCGCGATGTTGATGGGGAAAGTGAGAACTGGAGGCTTGTTTGCGTCGGTGACGGGCCCGCCCGATAACGCGAAAGACTACCCGTCCGTCGTGGTGAAAGCCTTCGTGTCGAAGCAGGATGCGGCGATGTTAGGCAGGCTGTTGGACGCGATCGCCAGCGGCGCGCTTCGACTCTCAATCGATCGTCGTGTCGCGCTTCGAGAAGCCGCATCGGCGCACGAAATGGTTGAGAAGGGTGGCATCGGCAAAATCGTGCTGGTGCCCTGATGCCGATGGAAGTTTCGGTCGGAAGGAGAAGGAGTGTCTTCGAGCATCGTTGAACACTCGCTCGCCGCGCGCGCACTGGCGGCGGCGGGCGACGCGATCATCACGGTGGACACCGCCGGCAGGATCACTTCCTGGAACGAAGCAGCGCGGCGTTTGCTCGGCTACAGCCCGCAGGATGCGATTGGCCAGACGTTGGCGCTCATCATCCCACCGGAGCATCGACCACGACATATGGCGGGATTCCACGCGGCGATCGACAGTGGACGCCTTGCGCACAGTGGTGCGGTCGCGCGGGTCGAGGCGGCCACGGCGTCCGGTACCAGGTTGGCGCTTGGCCTGAGCCTCGGCCTGCTTCCTCCCGAAGACGGCAAGCCCGTCGGTGTTGTGGCGGTGCTGCGCCCATTGGGCGAGGCGGTCGCTGAGTTCGTGAATGCCCTTTCGCAGCAGCGGAACGGGGCGGCATGAACGTCGCCCCGGTGTCCAACGAC
>Ga0306924_10002323_pt1 | contig 17925 bp, 15 predicted proteins | sample sta12Can44000111_FD_203756 | JGI IMG/M metagenome (GOLD analysis project Ga0306924, IMG submission 203756) | Lab enrichment of tropical soil microbial communities from Luquillo Experimental Forest, Puerto Rico - statanox.12C.anox.44.000.111 (v2)... | ecosystem: Environmental > Terrestrial >...
TGGCGCTTGCCGACGGCGAGCTTGCGGACTGGCGCGACGCGATCGCGCGCATCGTGATCGGCCTCGATCCTGCGACCGGCATCTATGAGCAGTTCGCGGGCTTCCACGGGTTGGAACCGCTCGACCTTGCCGCCTACGCCGAGCGCACGGTGCCCATCGACGTGGTGATCGGCCGCGAGCGGACGCAGCGCTCACAGGTGGTGAAGCAGGCCGACGTGGTGTCGCTGATCGCGCTGCTGCCCGAGGAATTCCCTGGCGCGATGGCCGAGACGAATTTTCGCCACTACGAGCCGCGCTGCGCCCACGGCAGTTCGCTCAGCGCGGGGATGCACGCGCTGGTCGCGGCGCGCCTGGGCGATGCAGAGATGGCGCTACGCTATCTGCGCGAGACCGCAGCCACGGACCTCGACCTCGACCCCAACAGCGCCGGTGGGGTGCGCATCGCCGGGCTGGGCGCGCTCTGGCAGGCGGTGATGCTGGGCTTTGCCGGCCTCGACCTGAAGGGCGACACGCTCGCAATTGACCCGAAACTTCCGCCCCAGTGGCGCAGCCTGTCGTTCCGCGTGTGCTGGCGAGGTTGTTCCGTGGCAATCCGCATCGCTGGCAGGACCGTGCAAGCGACGCTGGTGGAGGGCGAGGCGATGGAGATACGGATCGCGGCTGCCACGCGGAAACTGACCGCGGGCTCGACCGTGCAGGTGTCGGTGCAGGCGTAGGCTACCCCCGCCGTCGCGCCCACCTTCACAAGGCCCATGGGTGCCTTGCGGCATGATGCGCCGGCGCATCGCAGGTGCCAAAGCCGTAAGCTTTCCGATGGTGCGCGCCGTCAGCGCGCTCCCGCTTTTTGCCGACACTGGGCCTCAAACGTATTGATCCTCGCGCGCAGTTTGCGAAACAGGTCGTCGAGGCTCGGCTTGGCTGGATCCGGCTCCTCGATCCGGAAGTAGATCGCCCATATCAGGTCGCGGATGGCAAAGAAGTTCTCGCTCCACCACTCCGATTTGCGCTTTCGTCCTTGGCCCTTTCGCCCTTTGGTCTTTCGTCCTTTGCTCTTTGGGCCCATGTATCTTCCTCCATTGGTCAGCTCGGCATTTTGAGACCGTATTTGATCGCAGATGAACCGCGGAGCCCGCGCCAATAGAATATCTTCGAGGTGAACCACGGACTGGCTACAGCGTTTTGGCGGCAGTCTTTGGCGGCATCTACGCAGGCTGTTTGGCCCCGCGAACCGTCAGCAGCGCCAAGGTATGGCGCGCGATCATGAACTCCTCGTCGGTCGGAACGACGTAGAGACCGATGCGACTATCGCGCGCGGCGATCGACGTGGCGGCTGCCGCATTGGCCTGCGGATCGAGTTTGCCCCCGAGCCAGGCGAGCTTCTCCACGATGCGTGCACGGAGGGACGGCGAGTTCTCGCCAATTCCCGCCGTGAACACGAAGGCGTCGAGCCCCCCAAGGGCGGCAGCCAGCAGGCCTGCATGGAGTCCGACCCGATAGACGAAGTAGTCGAGCGCGAAGCGCGCCTGCGGGTCGGGACTCGCCTCCAGTTCGCGCACGTCGTTGCTGAGGCCCGACAGGCCCTTCAATCCGCACTCGCCGTACAACAGGTCCTGAACCTGTGCGGCGGCCATGTGCTTTTCCTCGATAAGGTAAAGCACGACGCCGGGATCGATCTGGCCCGGCCGTGTTCCCATCGGCAATCCGTCGAGCGCGGTGAAGCCCATCGTGCTCTCGACGCTGCGGCCGCCTGAAAGCGCGCACATCGATGCACCGCTGCCCAGATGCGCGACGATCACGCGCCCGGCGGCAATCTTTGGCGCCAACTGCGGTAGTCGGCTGGCAATGTACTCATAGGAGAGGCCGTGGAACCCATACCGGCGCACGCCCTCCGCGTACAAGCGCTCCGGGATCGCGTAGTGGTCCGCAAGTGCGTTGTGGCCACGGTGGAAGGCGGTGTCGAAGCAGGCGACCTGGGGAAGATCGGGAGAACGGGCAAGGATCGAACGGATCGGCGCGAGGTTGTTGGGCTGGTGCAGGGGTGCGAGCGAAACATAGCGCTCGAGTTGGCCGAGCACGTCCATGTCGACCAATACCGGCTGATCGTATCGCGGACCGCCGTGCACGACCCGATGCCCCACGGCGACCGGCTCGAGGTTCTGCGTTTCGCGCAGCCAAGCGCCGGCGACGGCGAGCGCGGTCGCCACGTCGGCCACGCGTTCCGGCGCGTAGGATTGGTCGATGAGGAACGTCTTGTCGGCTGCTTCGGCCTGTAGTCTTGGCCGCGTGCCAATACCACTCATCTGCCCCTTGATCAGTCGCTTGAGCTCGTTGCCCTCGTCAGCGTCGAAAACTTGGAACTTGACGCTCGAGGAGCCGGCATTGACGACAAGGGTCGTGCCCATCGCCGGTCATGCCGCCGGCAACACGGCGGCGCCGCGGCGCGCATGGGCATAAAGCACCGCAGCTGCGCAAGAGGCCATGCGTGCGCGCACGGAGTCCGCGCGCGACGTCAGGATGATCGGCACGCGCGCGCCGAGCACGATCCCCGCCGCGTCCGCCTTGGCGAGAAACGTGAGGTTCTTTGCCAGCATGTTGCCGGCTTCAAGATCGGGCACGACGAGGATCTGTGCGCGGCCCGCGACGGTAGACTTGAGGCCTTTGATCTTCGCTGCCTCCGGATCGATCGCATTGTCGAACGCAAGTGGCCCGTCGAGGATGCCACCCGTTATTTGTCCACGTTCGGCCATCTTGCAGAGCGCGGCCGCGTCGATGGTCGAGGGGATCTTGGCTGTCACCGTCTCGACGGCAGAGAGGATTGCGACCCGCGGCGTGCCGAGGCCGACCTGGGTGAATAGATCGATGGCGTTTTGCACGATGTCGCGTTTGGCATCGAGATCGGGAAAGATGTTGATGGCCGCGTCGGTGATGAAAAGCGTTTCGGCGTATGTCGGCACGTCCAGAATGAAGACATGGCTGATCCGCCGCGCCGTGCGCAGGCCGGTTTTGCTCGACGTCACCTCGCGCATGAGCTCGTCCGTATGCAGGCTGCCCTTCATCAGCAGCTCGCCTTTGGACGCGTGGATCAGCTCGACCGCCTTCGCCGCCGCGGCCTCGCTGTGGGGCACGTCGACGATCTCGAAGCGGTCGATGTCGAGGCGATGCTCGCGCGCGACGGCGGCAATCTTGCCGGCCGGTCCAACGAGGATCGGTTTGATGATGCCAGCGTCCGCCGCTTCGATGGGGCCGCGCAGCGCAGTCTCTTCGCACGGATGAACGACGATGGTCGTTGCAGCCGGCACCTGCTTGGCCCTGGCGATCAGCCGCTCGTACTTCGAATGGGGTGGATCGCCGACCGGGCCGATTGCCGCGATGTTACCTATGTCGCCGTCGTCCAACATGACCTCCTCAATCACGCAACGTCCCGTCGCCCCGCGGCGACGCCAGTCATGATGCCTTTGCCTGTGCCTCTTTCCGGGTCGACGCGACGACCGTGAGGTTTGGAACCATGGGCGATGCCTCCTCGACCCCGAACGCGCGGGCCATTCGCAGCATGCGTTCCTTGTCTTCGGCAGAGAACTCGCCGCGCGCGCTCATGACTTGCTTGATGAGCTCATATGCCTTGCGTCGCGTATCGGCGTCGGCCGGAAGCATCGAGGGAAGGGCGGCGAGCGCAGCTTCGGTATCGATCAGCAAGAGATAGAATTGCTCGCGCACGAGCGCTTTGAAGGCCGGCAAGGGAATGTCGCGATACGCGTGGCGAATGCGGCGCACAGCTTCGAAACCGCGTTCATCGACCGACGCGCGTCCCATGCCCACATAGAGGAGCGCACGAATGATCGCTTCGCGCAGCCCACCGACGGGAATGCGCGATTTCAGCTCGGCAATGCGCTTCTGCAGGAGTTCGTGATGTAATGGACTCTTGGCCGCCTTCCGCAAGGGACGCGTCCCGGAAGGATCGATGCCGGCGGCGGCCTGCAGCGCCGGTGAGCCGTATACCATGAAGAAGCATCGCTCCGCGAAGGTCTCGCTCGCCTGCCGCCAGGCGTCGAGCGCGGCGACGATCTGGCGGGATGCGTTCTCCTGTATCGCCACAAAGGGATTGTCGGTGGGCACGGGCCTGCGGTTCTTGCGAGCTTGCTCTGCCATGGCGGCGACCGGGGCCATCATGGGGTTCGCATTGGAGAACAGCTCGTACTGCAAGCGCAGAGGGTGCAGCCGGTGCGCCAACTCCGCCAGCTGGGGGTTCACCAGCGCACGAACGATCGGCTGGGCGAACGTGCGGTAAAGGGCAAGATTGGTCTCAGACACGCGAGCGGCGGTCGCGAAACAGCGCTCATCCGCCGCGTCATTGCCGCCGAGCGCGCGGATGTCGTCCAAGGTCCTTGCTTCGCACCGCATCACCCACTGTCCGGCCGCGAGATCCGGATTGGCCGTGTCCTCGGTTTTGGCCTCGAATATCGCCTCGTAGAGCCCGGGCGGCAGCGTGTCGATCAGGTCGATATTGCTGGAAAATTCGCCGTGCTCTTTCTTGGCAACGCCGCCGGACACGAAGATGCCGAGGTGACCGACGCTCGGATGGACGGTGTAGATGATGGTCTGGCCGTAGGAGCGAATTTCGTCGACGTTCTCGTACAGATCGAGAATCCATCCAAGCGCCTGCTGCGGCGGCGTGATGTTGTCGCCCTTCGAGCAGAACACGACGATGGGAGAGCGGATGTTGCGAAGGTCAACCGCTATGCCGTCGGATGTTTGAATTCTGCCGGCCCCGAGATTGTTGCCGACGAACAGCTCATCGACGATGAACTGCATCTCCTCGGCGTTCAGATTAACGTGGCCTCCCCACCAGCGCTCGAAACCCAGATAACGCGGCGCCTCGGTGTCGATCTTGGAATAGAGGTTGTACTGCTTGGTCCAAAGGGTGTTCGCGGGATTCTGATTCTCGAAGTTCTGCACCAACCAGGCGCCGTCGAACTTGCCGTGGCCGAGATCGCCGGTGAAGGCGGTCAGCCAGCTGCCGCCCAGCAACCCGCCGCTGTAGCGGATGGGGTTCTTGCCGTGCACGCCCGCCCAGTACGACAGCGGCGAGCCGGCGATGATGATGGGGCCGAACAGTTCAGGGCGAATGGCGGCGAGCATCATGACCGCCCATCCCGCCTGGCAATTGCCGATCACGCAGGGCTTTCCGTCCGCCTCGGGGTGCAGCGCGGCGACCTTCTCGAGAAAAACCGCCTCCGCGCGCGCGATATCCTCGATGGTCTGGCCCGGCACGGGATCCGGCAGGAAGCCGACGAAATAGCAGGCATGCCCGGCCTTGAATGCAACGCCGATTTCGCTGTCGGCCTTGAAGCCTCCAATGCCGGGGCCGTGCCCGGCGCGCGGGTCGACGATGACGAAGGGCCTGCGCTTCGGGTCGACTTCGACGCCCGGCGGCGGAACTACTCTCACGAGGCCGTAGTTGACCGGCCGCTCGAGCGTCCTGCCGTCGACGAGGAGCCCCACCTCGTAGTCGAGCACGTTGGGAACGGTCTCGGCGAGGTGTTCGCGATACTGATTGCCGCGCTGGCGCATGACGTCCCAGAACAACACGCTGCGCTGCGCGGCATCGACCATATATTCCATGGCCGGGCCAAATACGCCGAGTGGCGCCGTAAATGCGCCGACCGAAGACGGGTGCGCTTGGCTCGATGGCATTGGCTTCTCTCCCTGCTTGCTGCTCAGCCGGCGCGGGAAGGGCAAGACGCCTGTCGCCACGCGCTAATTCGTGCGCGACGCCGCCCGGAAACCCCGTCGAGTCCGACGGCCTATTTCCAGAGCACACGCGTGAATGGCAGGCGCTTCGCGCCCGCGGCCATTCACCATCTCCCCGACCGCGGCATCTCCCCGACCGCGGCGTGTTGACCTCTATCAAGTTTCCCGGCAAGGCGCGCCGCATTGTCGTCCTTACCCCCATACCTTCCGTGGGCCGCGACCCAAATGGTTCAACCCCACTTCAGCGTCATGCCGACATCTCCGGGCAACCCCCCGGGATAATCGACGATTTCGACCCTGAGCTTGTAGCCGCGGGGACGGAAGTACTTCGCCCAAAGCTGATAGATCTCCTTTGGCACGCCGGTCAGCGTGCTTTCCCAGCCCGCCTCCTGCTGGATGATGGCGCGGCCCTTATCCGTGCACAGTTGGTTCGGAAAACGGTGCACTTGTACCTCGGTCCGGCCGTTGGCCACCGCGCGCTCGATGATCTTGATCGCGCGCCGAATGCCCTCTTCATCGGAAACTCCCGATGGCTTCGTGAGGTGATCGAGCAATGCCTTTTTCTCGGCCTCGGCCGCCGCCCGCTTGGCCGCTTCTTTGGAGGCCTCTTCCGCCTCGGCCAAGGCAAGTTTCTTCATGAAATCCTTTGCCGTGGGCAGCAACTCGTCGGGTTTGGTCGCCATGTTCCACTCCAACAGGCTAGAAGTTCTACGTTGCAGTAAAATGTCAATCTCCATCTCTCCCGCAGATGATCCTTCGTGTACATTTATACATCAACGAAAGGGTCAACATAAGTAATCTGTTCAAAGGGAGGTATGCCATGGCAACTAAGTCGACAGACGCGTCGATGCCATTTCTCAATGTGGGGAAGGAGCAAACAGACGCTATGCTGCGCATGCAAAAGGAGCTGCTTGACGCGTATGAGCAAGCGAGCCGTGCTTGGCTTGCCCGCGTGAAGTCGGAAGTGGACCTCTGGTCGGAGCTCGCCACCAAGCTGACGGGAACCCATTCCACTTCGGAAGCCATGGGGGCTTATCAGGAATGCGTCGCGAAGCGGATGCAAATGGCTGCGGAAGATGGGCGGCGACTCTCCGACGACTGTCAAAAGGTCATGCAAATGATCACGCGGTCAATGTCCAATGGATGGCCGACGACTGCAGGCACGTGAAAACGAAGCTGAGTGGGCCGCCAAATGGGAGAACGCCCATGCAGCAGACGGACAGGGACCCCGTGGTTTCCATGACTCAACGGTCATCGTGGGAATGGGCGAAACTGATCCGCAAGTTGCGCTGGATCGGGCTGGAGGACGAAGCGCGGCGTCTGGAGCTGGCGGTGAGCACCTTGCCGCCGGAAGAAAGAGGTTGTGTGTCGGCCGGGCCCTTCAGCACCGACTAGAGCGAGACAGTAGCGATTTCAGTGGATCGACGGTGCTCGCGGGTTTCGAGACTGCCGGCGGGAGGGGCCGCAATGTTCAAGCACGGCGGGTGATAGCAAGAGGAAGCCCTCCATGATCCCTGTCGTAAAAGCCAAGCTGCTCGAAGGCAAGAAAGGCCTCATTGTCGGCATTGCCAATGAAAATTCGATCGCGTGGGGCTGCGCCAAGGCTTTCCGGGCGTTCGGCGCCGAGCTCGCGGTGACCTATCTCAACGACAAGGCCAAGAAATACGTCGAGCCGCTCGCCCGCGAGCTCGAGGCTCCGATCATGCTGCCGCTCGACGTGCGCGCACCCGGCCAGATGGAAGCGGTGTTCGAACGCATCGCCAAGGATTGGGGCAAGCTCGATTTCCTCGTGCATTCCATCGCGTTCTCGCCGAAGGAGGCGCTGCAGGGGCGCGTCGTCGACGTGCCGCGGGAGGGTTTTCTCACCACCATGGAGGTGTCCTGTTGGACCTTCATTCGCATGGCGCATCTTGCGGAGCCGCTGATGCGCAAAGGCGGGACGCTCTTCACGATGACCTATTACGGCAGCCAGATGGTCGTTAAGAACTACAACGTCATGGGCGTCGCCAAGGCGGCGCTCGAAAGCGCGGTCCGCTATGTCGCCGCCGAGCTCGGGCCGAAGGGCATCCGTGTACATGCCATCTCGCCCGGACCGCTCGCCACGCGGGCTGCCTCGGGGATACCTGAATTCGACGCACTGCTCGACAAGGCAAAAGCAAAGGCGCCGGCGCGCAGCCTCGTCAGCATCGAGGACGTGGGCGTGGCCACAGCCTTCCTCGCCCACGACGCTGCCCGCCTCATCACCGGCGAAACGCTTTACATTGACGGCGGCTACCACATCATGGATTAGACCGAACCGACGCCAAACGGCAATCTTGGAAATTGGCGTCAGTCCGAGTGCACAAAATTATCGTTCGTGAAAATGGATGATCCCATGGCGTCGAAACCAGCATCAGGCAACAAGCCCAAGATGAAGCGCAAAGCCTACGAGAAGGAATTGGGCAAGCTTCAGGTCGAGCTTTGCCATTTGCAGGATTGGGTCAAAGACAAGGGCGCGCGCACCATCGTCGTGTTCGAGGGGCGCGATGCCGCCGGCAAGGGTGGAACCATCAAAGCCATCAGCGAGCGCGTGAGCCCGCGCGTGTTTCGCGTGGTGGCGCTTCCCGCTCCGTCGGACCGGGAAAAGACGCAAATGTTCATGCAGCGCTACATCCAGCAATTTCCGGCCGCGGGCGAGATCGTGATCTTCGATCGCAGCTGGTACAACCGCGCCGGCGTCGAATCTGTCATGGGATTTTGCAGTCCGGAGCAGACCCGCCATTTTCTCGAGCTTTGCCCGCCAGTGGAAAAATACATCGTCGACGCCGGTATTATCTTGATCAAAATCTGGTTGGAGGTCGGACAAGACGAGCAAGAAAGACGGTTTGCCGCTCGCATCAACGACCCGCTCCGGCAGTGGAAGCTGAGCCCGATGGACCTCGAATCGTACCGGCGGTGGTACGACTACTCGCGGGCGCGCGACACGATGCTGGAGGCGACGGACAGCAAGCACGCACCATGGTATATCGTTCGGTCCGACGACAAGCGGCGCGCGCGGCTCAATTGCATCGCGCACATCCTGAGGTCGATTCCGTACAAGAAAGTGCCGCACACGAAGGTCAAGCTGCCGAAGCGAGCCGGCAAAGGCAGGTATGACGATCAGTCGGCGCTGAAGGGCAGAAATTTCGTCCGCGAAACGTACTGACGAGCGGCGAAAGGCGTGACGGCGATTGTGCACGCTGGCGCGCATCGTCTCCGCGTGAGCCGGCATCTGCGGTTTTGAAGTCACTGATGCAGCTCCGGCAGGAAATAGAACATCGTCGCGACGATGATGTAGACCGTTACGAGCTGGACGCCCTTAAACCAATTGGAATGTCCGTCCCCGCATACAATCGTGCCGATGAATACGCCGATGAAGAGCGAGCCCACTTCCGCGCGGCCGAATGAAAGTTCCAGCGGCTGCGGCGCAATCAGGTAACTCGCGAACACCAGCACCGGCGCAACGAACAACGCAATCTGAATGGAACTTCCAAGTGCGATGCCCACGGACAAGTCCATTTTGTCCTTTCGCGCCATGGCGATGGCCGATCCGCTCTCCGCGGCGCCGCCGATGATCGCCAGGAACACGATGCCGATGAAAATTTGCGACATGCCGAGCGCTTTGCCCGTGCCTTCCGCAACGCCCACCAGAATTTCGCTCATCCAAGCCGCCAGCACCGACGCGCCGGCGAGGCCGGAGATGGCGAGCGGCATGCTCCAGAGGTTGCCGTCGTCGTGCGGTTCGTCCTTGTCTCCCTCGACGCTCGCGAACGTGCCGGGATGCGTCTTGACGGAAAACAACAGATAAAGTCCGTAAGTCAGCAGCAACACGCCGGCGATTCCGAGGTTGAGCAGCTCTTCCTGCCGTATCGTACCTTCCGGTGCGAAGTAGCGGCTGAACGCGCTTGGCACAGCGAGGCTGGCCGCCGCCAGCAGCATCATCGAGCTGTATACGCGTGCGGCAGCCGGATTGTATTTCTGGTCCCGGTGGCGGATCCCGCCGAGAAAGAATGCGATGCCCAAAGCCAAAAGTAGGTTTGCGAGGATGCCGCCGATGATCGAAGCGCGAACCATGTCCGGATAACCGGCCTTGAGAGCAACCAGCGCGATGATCAGTTCCGGCGCATTGCCGAAGGTGGCGTTGAGCAAACCGCCCACGGCGTCGCCGGTCCGCGCAGCAATCTGTTCGGTGGACCGCACAATCAATACCGCGATCGGCACGATGGCCAAGGCGGCGGAAAAGAAGATCACCGGGGGCGGCACCTTGCCGGCGTGTTCGAGGATCACGGTGATAGGAACGAAAACGAAGAGCCAGTAGATGGAGGGCTTCATGGGGGCAGATTCGCTTGATCGTTGTTCGTATGAATGCATTCGGTTTCCGACCATGCAGCGCCGGATTGCAGGATATCGAATTGGTCATTTCGGAAACAGCCAGTTCGTCGGGACGGGCAATGAACGCGCCACATCCGACGGTCGTCCACAAGGCGACATCAATGTTGGCCTCCGCGACTGGGATTCTTTGATAGACAGTGATTTGGCCTCGTCCTCCTGGATCGCGTCCACTGGAAGCGGATGACCAATGCCGCAGTCTGGCGGAGTTTGGAGAAAGCGCGTCGCGGGCGCCCTTTTGATGGCGCTGGGAGCGTTCGCTCTGGCTGCGCCCGTGGCAGCGGGGCGGTGGTCGCTCGCGATCCTCGGGATACCGCTGATCGTGCTGAGCGTGGCGGAGGCATACGCCGCTTTCACCTCGCCGCGACGCGCCGACCCCAGCGCCTATCTGCCGTGTCTGCTTGCGCTGCTTGCCGGAAACTTGCTGCTATTGAGCTCCGCCCTGGTCGTCAGCGGCCTGTTGATTCTGCTCGTCGCAATTCTCCTGATCGACGGTTTCGGCAAGATCCTGGCCGCCTGGCGTAAACCCCAAGCGCCACGCGTTCCGACGATCGTCAATGGGCTCGTCGATTTCGCATGCGCGGCGCTTCTTTGGCATCTCAGTCGCATCATCGGCACAGAGCAGGCGATCGGCATCGTCGTCGGCGCCTATATCGCAGCAGCCGGGTGGCGGATGCTGATGGCGCCGGTCGAAGCTGCAACGCCCGCCGCGGCCGCGGAGGCGCTGAGCGCTCACCCCGACCGCGAGCTCGGCCTCCCTCCCAACGAGACCTTCGCACGCCTGCGCGCCGAAGCCGACGCCGCGTCGCAGACGGTGCGTGCCACCGATCTCATGTGGATGATGACCCTTGCGGTTGTGTTCCTGGCGATCCACGCCGGCCGGATGCCGATATCGGACAGCCTGCTCGGCATCAGTTCTCCCTTCGTTGCGACCGCCGGTGACGTTCTGATGACCGTGGTCTTGGCGACGCTTCTCATCCTTCCGGCGCGCCTCCTGTGGAGACGATTGACAAGGCCGGTCGAGCGTATGGCGTGGTCGCTGAGGCTCGGCGCGAAGGCCAGCGCTGTGCCAATGAATCGCGCGGCTGATTGGCTGATCGGGCGTTGGCTCGAAAGCCGCTTCGGTTTCGCTATGCGCCTGCGCGAAGGACGGACTTCGCTTGCGGCCGCGCTGATCCTTGTCCTGCGACTGGGCCTGCCGGTGACCGCCTTTTTCGTGGCCTTCAACCCGATCTGGGGATTCACTTGGTATTTCAACACGGAAAGCTGGGCGACCGGCGTCTATCAGAAAATGACGCAGCTGCGGGTCGATCCCTGGCGCGTCAAGATGATCGACGCGGTGACGCGCGTCTACGGTGGCGACAGCGATGGTCTCTTTCGTGTCGATCCCGGCGGCCTGCAAGGAGGCGGGGATTTCAGCTTTCTCGTCATCGGCGATCCCGGAGAAGGCGATGCGTCGCAATATTCATTGGTCTCGCGCTATCTGGAGCTGGGGCGCCGCGATGACGTGAAGTTTCTCGTCGTGTCCTCCGACGTCATCTATCCCGCAGGATCGATGCATGATTACGAAGCCAATTTTTATCTTCCCTTCCAGGGCTTCGCCAAGCCGATCTATGCGATCCCGGGCAACCACGACTGGTACGATGCGCTGGAGGGGTTCAACGCAAACTTCCTCGAGCCCAAGGCGGCGCGCGCGGCGATCGAAGCGCGCGTCGAGGCCGATCTCGGACTCACCAGCACCAATGCACGACGCATCGACAGGGTGATGGCGGAGGCGGCGCGTCTGCGTCGGCAGTACGGCGTCGACGTCGGCACCCAGCGGGCGCCGTTCTTCGAATTGCAGAGCGAGGACTTCGCGCTGCTGGCGATCGATACCGGCGTCTTGCGCACGGTCGACGAACGACAATGGGCTTGGATCGAGCGCGCGCTCGGCCGAAGCCGCGGCAAGTTCATCATGGCGATCGTGGGCCATCCGCGCTTCGCGGGCGGCCGTGATCTGCCTCCGATTGCGGAAGGGCACGATGTCTCCGAGTCGTCGGGAAATTTCGCTGCGCTCTACCGCCTTTTGGCGAGTCACAACGTCAGGGTTGCCATGGCCGGGGATACGCATGACTTCGAGTATTACCGGGAGAAAATTGGCGGCAACGGCGCCGCGCGAGTGATGCACCACTTCGTCAATGGTGGCGGCGGGGCCTACCTCAGCATCGGCACGGCGCTGGACTTCCCCAAAGAGCCCGCTGTCAGGGATTGGGCGTTCTATCCGCGCACCGACCGCCTACGCGCCAAGATGGACGCGGAGATGCCGATGTGGAAGCAGCCGTTCTGGTACTGGATCAAGTGGTTCAGCGCCTGGCCGTTCCATGTCGAGGCTTTGTCCGGCCTGTTCGATTTCAACCATGCGCCCTTCTTCCAGAGCTTCATGGAGGTGCGGGTCGAACGATCCAAACGGCGCGTGGTTCTCGTCCTCAACGGCACTCACGGTCCGCTGCAATGGCGCGATCTGCAAACCGGCGGCACGGTGCTTCCGTCAGGCGCATCGCTCGACGATCCGGTCGAATTCATCGTGCAAATGGACCGCGAATAGCTCCAGGTGTGGCTTCCGGGTAACACCAATTTCCCGGCCGGAGGAATAAGCTCGGTTTGACGATCTCGGGCGCAATGATGCGGGACGTTTGTCTGTCAGATCGGCCGCTAACTCATTCAGCCTGCGTGATCGCGGCGCTTCTTCCGCTCGCCCTTGCTGATCGTGCGTCGGCAGACGAGGCAGGCGTGAGCTTCTGGCTGCAAGGTCAATTCGGCAGTTTCGCCGCAGCGCCCTCGAATCCGGGGTGGTCGTTCGAAAGCACGTATTATCATGCAACGGCGGCCGCGAACCCAAGCTTAAGCTTCGTGCGCGGCGGCGGGTTTCAGACCGGCGTGAAGTCGCCCACCGACTTCGTCATGTTGACTCCGACATATGTGTTCGCAACGCCGGTATTGGGCGGGCAGGCGGCCGTAGGGATGACGGCTTTGTACGGACGGAACGCCACCTCCGTCTCGGCAACGCTGACCGGACCGGGGGGAGCCTCGCTGTCAGGAAGCAGCTCCGATACCGTCCTCGGATTCGGAGATTTGTATCCGGCCGCTTCCTTGAAATGGAACCGCGACGTGCACAACCTCATGGTCTACGCGACGACCGGTGTTCCCGTCGGCGTCTATGATCCAACCCGTCTGGCGAGCATGGGACTAGGCCATTGGGCGGCAGACGCAGGCGCCGGCTACACCTATCTGAATGAGCAAGTTGGTTTTGAATGGTCGGCGGTTGTCGGGTTCACTTACAACTTCATCAATCCCTACACCCAATACCGCAGCGGCATCGACGCACATTTGGATTGGGCGATTTCGCCGTATCTCACCGAGAAACTGCACATCGGTGCCGTCGGCTATGTCTACAACCAGGTGACCGGCGATAGCGGCGCGAGTCCCGTGCTCGGCGGGTTCAGGTCGCGCGTTGCCGGCATTGGACCGCAGATCGGGTTTTTCTTTCCAATCGGTGAGCGCGAAGGATACCTCAATCTCAGAGGCTACTCCGAGTTCGATGCAAAGAACCGGCTCGAGGGATGGACCGCATACGTCACGTTCTCCGTCGAGGCAGCGGAACAGAAGTTAGCGCAACCAAGGTTGGCAAGGCCCGCCACGCTGCCACGATGATGCAGGAGCTTTGTGGGCCGCGAGAGCCTTCATCCCCCCAGGGCTATCGCAACGCCGACCAACGCCACACCGACGGCGACCATCAAAAGGCCCGTGGCCCACGGTCGAAACCCGGCGCAACGCCCAAGCGCATATCCGCACACGAACAGCATTCCGATGGCAACAGCATTCGAGAGGCGCAGCGCCAATCGCGTGTCGCCGATCAGAATGAACGGAATGACGATCGGGAACGTCGACAGGAAGCTGAGCAAGCAGATCCCGATCGCGCCGAGCCCGTCGCGCTTCGTCAGTCGCGGACGCTCGGGCTCGGGCAATTGGAGCAGTCTTTGCCGCATCAATTCCAGCTGGTCCGGCGGCAAGACCGACCCCAACACGGGTGGTAACGCGTCCGCGATGATGCGATGCGCATCACCGATATCGGCGGCCGTGCGCACAGCCCGCAACTGCACGGCGTTGCGCCCCCGTTGGTTGAAGCGAGCCATCAGAAACACGCTGGCGTCGATGATTCCCCAGGCCAGGTTACAGCCGAGTGCGGCGAGCAGCATGGTCCGAACTTGGATGTGGTCTGCAGTCACGACGCCGAGGGTCAAGGTGAAGGTAAGCGCCATTATCAGGCCGAACAGGATCTCCGAGATCCTGTCCATCGGTTCGAGGATTCGATCGGATGGTTTGGCTGAAAACGGCGCCAGCGGATCGACTGCCGTTTGGATTGGCTCGTTTTCCATCGCTGTCACAGACGCCGATGCGGCTCGGCCCTATCCATCTCGCCGCCGAGACTATCGCGGGTGGCGGCTCTGTCGAGGCCCTCGACGTTTTTCGAAGTGCTACCCCGGAGAGTGAGGCCGCGATTGATCTAGACTTGAGAGATCGCCGATGAGATCGCGATGCCGCTCGATCGACTGATCAACATCCTCGTGACGGTCACGCTCATCGAAATGATGGTGCTGATCGGGTTGCGGGTGACGTTTGCCGAAATCGCCAATACCGCCAGGAGCTGGCCATTGGTCGCGCGGGCTGTGGCGGCGAACTACCTGCTCGTTCCAGTCCTGGCCATCGTTCTCCTCATCCTGTTCGCTGCTAGTCCGATGGTCGCCGTCGGCTTTCTTGTTCTTGCGGTCTGCCCCGGGGCGCCTTACGGACCGCCATTTGCAGGAATAGCGCGCGCCAACGTGCCCGAAGCCGTCGGCTTGATGGTGGTCCTGGCGGGATCCTCGGCGGTCGTTTCGCCGCTGCTTCTGCAGGTCCTGCTGCCGTTGGTGGCGGGCGGCGAGGCGGCCCGCATCGATCCGTTCGGAATGATGAGCGCCTTGCTGATCACGCAGTTGCTGCCGTTGCTGCTCGGGCTCCTGGTGAGACACCGGCGTCCGCAGCTTGCGGAGAGACTGCTCGGCCCGTTCGAACTCGCCAGCAAGCTCCTGAACCTGAGTGCCGCGGGGCTGATTCTGGCCACCCAGTTCCAGATGCTCGCGCAGATCCGGACGCGTGGCTTCGTCGGCATGTTGATCCTGCTGGTCGGCAGCCTCGTCATCGGTTGGCTCGCCGGCGGACCGGGAACCGCTAACCGCAGGACGATGGCGCTGACCACCTCGCTTCGAAACGTCGGGGTTGGTCTGGTCATCGTCACCGGAAATTTCGCCGGCACGCCGGCCGTATCCGCCGCGTTGTCCTACGGAATCGTCGAGGTGCTGCTATCCCTGCTGGTGGCGTTGTGGTGGCGCCGCTCGGCGCAATGACGAGACCCGCTGCCCGCGACCGGATAATCGAGAATTCTCGGCTCGACGCCTAAGACTGGCCATCGCACCGCGGACCGACCGGGGTTTGGTCTCGCCCGACGCTTTTCCTGTATGATTGTGCCAAATCTCCTAGCGCGACGATGAAACCGGAAAGCGGGCCAACTTGGTTTCGGCATATACCAGCAGCTCGCTGGCTGGCGGACTATCGAGTTGAATGGTTGGCCAGCGATGCGATCGCCGGGGCCACGCTGGCGGCCTACGCGATTCCAGTTTCTCTGGCCTATGCCGGACTTGCGGGGCTGCCCCCGCAGGCGGGCATCTACGGCTATTTGCTGGGTGGGCTCGGCTACGCCTTGCTTGGCTCCTCGCGCCAACTGGCGATCGGACCGACCTCCGCGATTTCCTTGATGATCGCGGGTACCGTCGCGACGATGGCTGACGGAGATGCGCAGCGCTACGCCGAGATCGCCAGCCTCGCGGCCGGCATGGTGGCCCTGCTTTGCCTGATCGCGTGGCTGCTGCGGCTGAGCATGCTGGTGCGGCTCATCAGCGACAGCATCCTGGTGGGGTTCAAGGCGGGCGCCGGATTGACGATCGCAATGACCCAGATGCCGAGCCTGCTCGGCGTTACGGGCGGCGGACACAACTTCTTTGAACGCGCGGCGCTATTGGCGGGTCAACTGGGCGAGATCAACTACCTTGTGTTCGCGCTCGGCGTCGTCGCGATCCTGCTACTCGTGCTTGGCGAGCGTGCTTTTCCGGCGCGGCCGGTGGGGCTTGCGGTCGTTGCGCTATCGATCGTGGTGGCGTCGGCGTTCGCCCTCCCCGATATCGGGGTGCCCGCCACGGGAGAGGTGCCGGCGGGTCTGCCATCCCTTGAGCTCCCCGGGCTGCGCCTGCACGACGTCGAGGGGATCGTTCCGCTGGCTGCTGGATGTCTGCTGCTCGCCTACATCGAAGGTGTTTCCGCGGCACGCACGTTTGCGGCGAAGCATGGCTATAGCCTCGATCCACGGCAGGAATTCCTCGGAATTGGCGCGGCCAACCTCGCGGCGGCATTGGGCCATGGCTATCCCGTGGCGGGGGGCTTGTCGCAGTCCGCGGTCAACGACAAGGCAGGCGCCCGCACTCCGCTCGCGCTGATTTTTGCCTCCTGTACCCTCGCGCTGTGCCTCCTCTTTCTCACGGGCCTGCTGGCAAATCTGCCGAAGGCGGTGCTTGCCGCCGTCGTGCTGACCGCAGTGTACGGATTGATCGATTTTCCGGCGATGCTTCGCATGTGGCGCATCAGCCGGATGGATTTCTACGCGGCGGCGATCGCGCTTGGCGCCGTGCTGCTTCTCGGGATCCTGCAGGGAATACTGCTCGCCGCGTTGGCCTCCGTCCTGATGCTGTTGGCGCGCGCGTCCAGCCCTCAGGTCGCATTCCTGGGTCGCATACCCGGAACGATGAGCTATTCCGATCTCGCCCGCCATCCCGAGAATGAACCGCTGCCCCATGTGATCGCGTTCCGCCCGGAAGCCTCGTTGCTCTATGTCAATGCCGACTCCGTCCTCGAATCCGTATCGGCGCGTCTTGAAGCGGAGGCCGCGCGCGACATCCGCCAGGTCGTCTGCGACCTCTCGGCGTCACCCCAGATCGATCTCGCGGGCGCGCACATGCTGCACCAGCTGCACCTCGACCTTGCGCGCCGCGGCATAGCACTGCGTATCCTCGGCGCGCATGGGCAAGTACGCGACCTGCTGCGAGCTGAAGGCATCGGCGAAAAGGTCGGCGGACTCGATCGGTTCGTGACCCTGCACGACCTGCTCGGCGGCGTCGGCAGATGAGCTCATCGTTTTGCGAAGCGCTTGAGCGACCTAGATGTCGTGTATTGGCGCTCAGTAACAGATATTTGCACCTCATGAGCTGATCGCCGCTTTTGGAGCAAAGCCGATATGTCGGGCGCATGACAAGCGGGTCGATCCGACGCGATCGACCCGGACATGCTCCATTTCGCGCTGCACTTACCACCGGTAGCGGATCGTGCCGGTCCCGGCGTAGGTGGAGGAGTGCGAGGAAAACTCGCCGTCGAACTTGGCGAGCAAGGTGACGCCATTGGCGAGGCGAAGCTCGGTGCCGGCGGAGGTCAGTGCAGAGTTCTTAGCAGGGGTGGCGCCGTCGACGATGAAGCTCGCCCCCGGCAGCGCCTGAAACGCCGGCGTGAGCATGGGATCGCTCACCCGGTCGTGCGCCCAGGCAACGCGCCCGCGCAGCGCCAGCACGGCGTTGGAGTAGACCGCCAGAACTCGGTCGAAGCGCGCGCCCAGCTCGCTCCTGGTGTCGGTCGCGTCGCGGGAGGCGAAAG
>Ga0306924_10002324_pt1 | contig 17919 bp, 27 predicted proteins | sample sta12Can44000111_FD_203756 | JGI IMG/M metagenome (GOLD analysis project Ga0306924, IMG submission 203756) | Lab enrichment of tropical soil microbial communities from Luquillo Experimental Forest, Puerto Rico - statanox.12C.anox.44.000.111 (v2)... | ecosystem: Environmental > Terrestrial >...
CCTCTTCATCCCGCCCCGTTTCGTTTGGTGCCGCTGGTGCTAAGTTGAATGTTGGGACCAAGTGAGGGGGCTTGCTACCATTTTGCTACCCAACTCGGTAGCACCAAACGAAACGGGGCGGGATGAAGAGGTCCCGCCCTTTCTATTTGCGAACGGATGGTGAATTGCCGTGTTGCGTCCGTGTTGCGTGGAGCAGTTTGTAATGTCGCGTAACCCATTGAAATTGCTAGGGGCGGCTGGGAACACCGCGCAACACGAAACGGGCTTCAGAACAAAGCCGAAACTCGCAAGAAACCCTTATATTTCAGGGGTTTTTATTGGCGGTCCCGGCAGGGCTCGAACCTGCAACTCACGGACAAAATATCCGCTTCTCAGAAGTACAGTTGCCCCATGGTAGAACGGTGCTGTGACCCGGCGCGGATTTTATCGACGGCGGATTGAGCCATCATCGTGGGTTGCTGGTTTTCAGCCAGGAGCACACCGTCGATTGCTGATTTCTTCTTGGTTTTGATGCTGATCAAGTTCAGCAGCGCTGCGGTCGCGGTCATCGCCATGATGCCACCTACGCTCAGCGCAATCTGCATCGCAAAGCCGTTTGAAATTTCGAGCAGTGCCATGTGGCTGGCGAACGCCAGTAGGACGCCGAGGCAATAAATCGGCAGGGAGTTCTGGCCACACTGGATCGCGGCGCGCATCACCGGAGTCACGAGCCCTCGCCAATTACGAGGTATCAACCATACTGCCAAAATCGCTATGGCCAGAAAATGCAGCAGCCGCAGTGGATCCAGATTCGATTTGTCCATTGGTTGGAGCAGCTGCGTCAGCGCCTGCGGAAGCAGTGCCTCGAGCGGCTTGATGTGCCAGCTCAGTGCTATGACCAGGCTGAAGAACAGGTACAAGCCAGCAAGAACAAGCGCCCCGCGAGACGTCGCCCACGGTTTGACTCTTTTGCCTTCGATCATCCACCACGCACCAAGCACGATCAAAAATTGCCACGCCACCGGATTGAATGCCCAGTGGCTATTCGGCCAAGCCGGGACGGTCCAGCCGAAGACATGCACCAACGCATAGACCGCCAGCGAGGCGCCAAGCGTCACGTTCGGCACGCGCAATAGCAGCCACAACAGCGGTGCGAACAGGAGGTGAAAGAGCACGAAGATGGGCAACACGTCGGTATTGACGGGGCGATACAGCAAGATCGCCGCGTGCGCGAGCGTCGCGCCGGGCTGGTCCAACAGAATGCGCGTATTGCTTTCGTGAGCAGGACGGTCGCCACCTACGAGGTGAACCAAGATGGCACTGGCGAGCATCAGCAACAGAAATGCGACGTAAATATCCCAGCTTCGCCGCAGCGTCCGGTTGATGACTCCGCTCCAGCCTTCGTGGCGCAAGGCTCTGCTGTAGGCGAGCGCGCAGGTTACACCCGACAGGAACATGAATACTTCCGCCGCATCGCTGAAACCGTAGTTTCGGAGCGTCAGCCAGCTTGCGATGTTGTGAGGAACGTGGTCCAGAAAGATGAACCACAACGCGATACCGCGGCACGCATCTATTCGCAGGTCACGGCCCTCGCCGTTCAGTTGCGGCGGCTCGCCGACGAATGGACTTGAGGTGGCGGCTCGAAGCAGCATCTGGGTACTCCGAGCCAGCAGGATGCACCAGCCGTTGGCGTTTCTGGTGTTAGGTTTCTCACAATCGGAGACTTATTTTTTTCGGCTGCCGCATGGGGCCAACCTGCAAAGGCCATGCTCGTGGAGAGTCCAAAGCCTAGGCGAACGAAAGCGCTGCAGGGTCAAAAGGCGAGGGCCGGTTTAACGGCGATAGGGGAGCGCCTTCGACTTGTGTTCGGTAACAAGTTTTTTCGTGAACCTTATTCATCCAATGCCAAATCGTACCGCTTGCGAAGCCGCTCGGCGAGCTCATTGGTGAGTTCGCGCCATTCCTGAGGATTGCGAACAGCGCCGGCGGCCGGCGTAATCATCAACATCGCCCGCCAAACTGGCCAACCATAAACGGTCACTCGAAAGCCGGCCTTTGGACAGTCAGGATGACCGGCGAGGTCGAGTTCAATCATTTCGGCAAGCTCAGCCGCCGTCTTGAGTTGCTTTTGCGGTAGCGCATCCTCGCTTGCTCCTGATGTCGAGGCGGGCGGCGTCGAACTTTCACTGCCTGGGAAGGTTTTCGCGGCAGCGGAAGATACCTCGGCCTCAGCTTTGTCGTTCGGTTTGGGGGGCGCTGGCTTCCGTCCGAGGACAGCCGCACTCTTTCCGAAAATCTGCTGGGCTAACGTAATTCGGTCATCATCGCTGTCGTTTGCCATGGCTGAGTTTACCCAAATAATCGGAGCCTCTTGTATTTTAACGCTTTTCCTCCAAGGTTTGTACGCGGTTCTTCGTCTTTGCCTCGTGGTTGGAAAGGGGATTGCTACATCGAGGAAGGATCGCATCCAGCGCTCGCCAGCTTTAGCCTGCTTGGAGCTTGATCAGCTTTCGCCTTTCGGGGCCGAGCCCGAATTCAAAGCGACTTTCGGGCTGCTGAGGGGGCTTGTGTTCCTGCATTCGGCTCACATGCCGTGGCTGGCGAACACCCTTTGGCAGCTCTTGCTCAGCCTGGATCTGTTCTGCTGCAGACATTGCTGGACTGCACTATCATTGCCTAGTTGCTGCCGGCAGAAGCGCGATGCATCTCGACTGCAGGCCTGTTGCTCTTGCGTCGTGCCCATATGGCTTTGGGCAAGTGAAGATGAAATGCCTGACAGCAGCACGAGAATGGCAACCACATACCGCATGACGATCTCCCGAGAGCGGCCATCACTGCAGAACGACTTGGGCGGGGTCGCAAGTTGGAGCCTTTTACAACGGGCGAGCAGTGCAACGGTTCCATACACCGCAGGAGCGGGTGGATCCAGACTCCCTCGATCATCCCGCTCGCTGACACGGACCAATTGTATGAGACGCTAACGCGTCTCCTACCGGGCAACAGCCGATGAAGATCCACTACCCCTATTGCTGAAACAGCCAAAATTGCTGAATCAGCCAAAGCAGAACGAAAAAGATCACGACAGGCCCTACAGCCCACAATATCCGCTTCATATCCCGGTCGTGTTCTATCCGCTCCTGCTCGATTTCTTCCGCGCTAAGCTTGTCTCTCATGCCATCCAAAGGACCGGGTGCGGCTTGGTCCGCCTCTCGACTTGTTCACTTTTGCGACTGGTGTGGGAAGTCCTTATGGCCTCAAACCTAGCAGCGCAGGCTTACAGAGGTCTTACGATGCGACAATCCGGCCGAACCCTGTTTTGCTCCTGCCGGCCATTTGATTTGGATCAACAATTTGGCATCCTGGAATCGAGAAGCATACAAGCACGCCCGTAATGCCTCTTAATGAGGCGTCTCCCATTATCGCTGCCGGCATGACGTGGAATGATCTGCCGCTAATCCTTCTAATTTTAGGAGTACTCGTCGCACTCTACGTGCTCTTTCTGGCGTTCGCTTAGGGCGCGCGCGACGCTTCCGCCTGTGACCAGCCGGACGCGATCGCCGTCGCGCTCGACGCGAACGCGAAGACCGCCCTGCTTGATTTCGTGGAACCGCTCTGGACCAGCGGAACCCCGAGTTCCGTCGCTTGATGCAGAACTCAAACGCCCTGATCAAGGTCTAGAAATAGGTTTCGGCTCTAAATCGGCTGCGAAGCCGCCGCCAAATAATCTTCACAACTCGATGCCTTGATGGCGTGGGGGCAGAGCTTTTCTGAGGCCTACTGTGCAGTTCAGTCGCGTTATTACGTCCGTCGAGGACATCCAGATTTGGAATGCGACCAGCTACGGTTTTTCGTTCGTGATCAGTTATGAGAGCCGCGGCGGTCCCGGTCTTCAGGGCAATCCCGGCTTCGTAGCCTCCTGGCGCCCGGTCCATCAAAACAGGCCCGCCGTCAAGGTCGACGGCTCTCCTTTCAAGACGTTCAATGCGGCCGAACAAGCGTGTGAGGTGATGCTAGGACATCTGATCAGCGATAGCCCATCATTTGGACGGGCACCCTGGACCAATTGAAATTCGGCCTCGCAGTTACGTTGATGCAGCCACGGCCATAGAGACGATCGTTCGACGACGATCGCTTACTGCCATTATTTTAGGTATACGCAAGGCTGCGAACGAAGTGACCGAGCGCGCCGATAGCGGCCGATGTGGACAGAAGGGTTCGTCGCATCGAAATAATTCGGACGTACTCTTGTCCTGATGCAAGCAGACGTCAGAATGTGCCTCAAGCCTGCAACGCGTTGTATCTTCAACTCGTCGGCATTACTTGCCGAGCGCGGCGCGCGCGGTCCTGATGTAGTTCATGCACTCGGACCAATCCTTCTCCGCCACCTCGAGCTCGGCATCGCTGAGCGCCTTGCGCAATGTGACGAGCACAGGCTCCGGATGTTTCTTCTTGAGTTCTGCCTTGATCATCGCGACGCCCATCTCGCAATCGGATTTGTTGTCCGCCGTGGCCGCGGTTGGGCTCATCATCACGGCCGCCATTGCGACTAACATAATTGAACGCAGCATGTATCACCCTCCATGGTGTTTCGCGCCGCGCATGGGCGGCAGATTATCGACATACCGATTGAAAACGCAGAAGAGAGCAATGATGGCAGCTTGGTTCGCGTGATGAAGCATTGGGGCTCAATGGTGCTCGTCACGTCAACGGCCCGGCGGTCGCGAAAGGTGTTCTCAACACGATCAAAGGCCTCGTGCTCGCCACCTTGACAAGGTCGGTCGCGTCGTAAGCCAACGGGGAGTCTGCTTTGGCCTCGGCAAGTCCCGCTTCGACAAAAGGCTTCACTGCGGTCACCACAGCCCTGCGATAAAGTGCTAGGCTCATGTTACCGGACATTGACCCCCCTGATGGAGGCTGCAGCAATGAGAGCGCTCGCTGTTGGATTGTTAGCCGTTACCATCTTCTCGTCTGCTCACGCGGAACGCTCGGCTGAATCGCTTCCCGCCGTCTCCGTTGATTGCTACCAATCGTTCGCGACAAAGACGCAATTCCCGGAACACTCTAACAAGGACGTTTCAGTAGCGAATGACGATTTTGAACCACCATTGGCACGTTACAGACTTCAAGTTATTGGCAAAACAATACTGAAAATTATCAGTGACCCAGATCGGGATGCATTTCGCGAGGAGCACGGCGAGAGTATCTGGAAGATGACGCGCGATTTCACCAACAAGCATCAGATTGTAACTTGGCGAGAAGAACTGCCTGGCGGCATCGTGAGGCTCTTCACATTCGACTTTGCAGACCTGCTGTTGACCAGGCTTGATATTTCACCTGCAAGGTCTCCCGCGGCGGGTGTAGAGCTTCATGTCATGAAATGCAGCAAATCAACTGTGGTGGCGCGATAGGAACGTCGCTGGTGGTAAGGTCCGAGAATGGCCTCGATCACGTGCTCCATCGTCAGACGCTTTCATTGAGCTGGAACGGAATGTACAAAGCTATTCTCGCGCTGGCCATTTTGCTCATGAGTCTGGGCGGTCAAGTAAGGGCGTCGCAGCTCGACGATGCCGTGATCGCAGCGCAAAAAGGCGACTATGCCGTCGCGCACCAACTGTTGCGTCCTTTGGCCGAGAAGGGTGACGCCCGCGCCCAATTCAACATTGCATACATGTACGCGAACGGATGGGGCGTGCCCCGAAGCTACGTTGAGGCAGTTGAGTGGTATCGTAGCGCCGCAAATCAGGGTTTGGCCATCGCACAGCATTTTCTAGGCATGGCGTACGCGCAAGGCGACGGAGTCGAGCCTGGCGACGCAGAGGCCGCGAAGTGGTTCAAGCGGGCTGCCGAACAAGGACATCCTCCGGCCCAGTTCATCCTCGGTGTTTGGTACCTGGTTGGAAAGGGCGTTCCGAAAGATCCGGTGCAGGCGTATGCATGGGTCGTTTTGTCGGGGCGGCGAGGTGCACAATCTGCAGCCCAGATAATCCCAAGCATAACGCTGACCTCAGAGCAGCTTGCGAAGGCACAGGAGATGATGGACCGTTGGCAGCCGCAACCGGAGTCGTCCCTGGCCAGCGTCGCCGCCCCCCGACCCGAAGAGCTGCTGAGCCTCGATCCGCATATGGGCAAGCTCGCAGATCCCGCGACCTGGCCCGCATCGGCGATTGGCGTCGTGTCTGTCGCGCGCTTCAGCCACGCCGGTTGGTGCTCAGGTGCGCTGGTTGCGCCCAGAATCGCGCTTACCGCCGCTCACTGCGTTTTTGCCGGCAAACAATTGGTTAGTCCCGGCAATGTCCATTTTCTCGCTGGCATGAACAAGGGAACGCCGGCGGCTTCCTCGGTTGCTGAGCAGTTGATCGTATCGAAGGACTTTGTTCCGGGCGGATGGAGTTTGGGAGTTTCTGCAACCGATTGGGCCTTGATTGTATTGAAAAACGAAATGCCATTCAGGCCACTTCCCGTGAAGGCTCTCACGAAGGAAGAACTGGAGGCCGCCTCCGTCGCCGGGACTATTTCTGAGATCGGGTACGGCAAGGAACGCCGCTATTCTCCAACTGAGCTACGAAATTGCCGCGCCGATCAGACCAAAGATGGTCGGATTCTCATCGTACGATGCCTCGCGAATTTCGGGTATTCGGGCTCGCCCATCCTTGCCGAAGTCAACGGCACTCCCACCGTGGTCGGCATATTTTCGGCTTTTCAACCGGAGATGAAAGAAATGCTTGCCTGTTCGGCCAGTCAATTCGAAGAGCAAGTCAGGCGATTGATTGCAGCAGAACTCCCAGCCGACCATTGAAACGCCTTGCCAACCTCTGTCCGGGGATAACCTAGCACGGACGCGCTGCGCCGCGCCGCGAGCGGTAAGGACGGCGACTTTTGGGAACTAAGGGGCATCGACAATCCCGTACGACCACGACGATCTCAGAAATTCACAATTTGCCAACAATTAGGCTTAGACGGCACCTATTTCTAGCGCCGCGATGATTCGCATTCGCGGATTGGGGCCATGTCAACGCCGGACAAGCAGCTTTTCGCCGAGCATAGCCGGCAGGACAGGACGACGCGCTTCCGACGAAGGCTGATTGCTGGATTGTGGATATTCGCGCTCGTCGTCTCCATGGCCGGCTGGCTTGTTGCACTGGCCTGGATCGCTTACCTCTTGATCAAGCGCCTGGCATCCTAAGAAAGCAACGCAGGGTGTTATGCAATAATTCGCCCAGTAAAGCGGGCCATTGCTTTGATTATTGGGGTTAAAGGGTGCACCGCAAAAAAGCGCCGATGTCCGGGACTACTCCATTTTTGCCACTGTAAACCGGGGCGAAAAGAGATCACATTTGATTGGGTCAGCGCGGAAATTCTCCAGTGGCTATCAAGGGAGAATATCCATGTCAGCTTTGAATATCATTATAGGCGGCTGGCTCGTGCTGAATGCAGTTGTAGTCGTCGCGCTGACGTTGCGGCACGATGAGACTCCCGTTGGTTGGGAGAAATAACTCAAACGCCTTGCGGCCTTGCTAATGGCGTGATGCTGAAGGTTCTTAACCTTAAGTGGCGAAAGAACAGCGCGCTGAGAAATAACGCATGATGGAACCTGCCCGATCTGATTAGATCGCCGCAGACGGCGCTCCAAATGCCCCCCAAACCCCTGCTGCCGTCAACGGTCCCCAGCTTTGCCAGCGTGGGCTGGGGCCGTCTTTTGCGTCTTTCCGGTTCATTTCTTCGCCTTCAGCGCGATCGCGATCTCCTCGGTCACGTCGCGCCACCAGCCCTCGGCAGTTTGAAAGCGCGCAATCGAAGGTGAAGTACGCTTACGAATGCTCCCCAGCCGCCGTAAGGTGCCAGTCAGGCTGGAGGTTTATTGTCCGACCTGAACGGCTTGTTCATAGCCTTGGAGCAAGGCCATGGGTGAGTGGTTGTTTGGACCCTCAGCGCTTGGTGGATCAACCCCGAATTGGGCGATCATAGCAGTTGCCATCATAGTATGTTTTAGCCTGGCATGGCTCGCCCGGTCATAACAATGTAAGGACGCCTTGCTGGCGGCCTCTTTCGCGAGCCGCCGTCAGCCAAGTTCGAGACGCGGGGACGTCTCGCACAATCAGCGGTACTGCGCGTTGGCATCCATTGGTGACGGAGCAAAGCCCGCACCGGGCTTATATTGGCTTTGGGTACCAAGCGACGCCATCAGCCAATCAAGCAGGCCGTTGCTTCCCGAATAGGTGCCGGGGTCAAAATAGGCGGCGCCGCAATCTTGAACCGGATTGACTGGGGCGCGCTTTTCAACGGGAGTGGAAGCGTCCTGCGGCGGAATGACCAAGCAGTTTGATCCACTGCAGGCACCCGGAAGAACAATTGCCGAGCCTGGCTGACCGGCTTCGCGGTTCAACTCACACGCAAAGGCACCGTGGAGCATCAACCCGCCAACCGTCAGAGCAGCGGCCGAAAGAAACACCTTGCGCATGGCGAAGGCCCTCGTGAATTGATGTGGCCAGACCTTACCCACGGAGCGTTTCCGGCCTGCTTCACCGTCTGTTTCATCTCGGTTTCGCCGGATCACATCAGCGCGAGCCCATCATGTCCGCCGATTTCCCGCGCACGCTGCTGCGCAATCTAGCTTCAGGATGATCAGTGGGCCAATTTTCCCTCCGATCTTCTCCCACGGGTTGATGAAGTAATCGGATGACGGAGGAATCTTTGGGCTCGAAGCTGACTTGCATCGTGGTCGTCGCAACGCCTGCTTGCCGGGTTCGACGGGCCGCGGTCCGGTCGGCTCTGTGGGTGACTTCCAAGTCTGAACCGACGTTGCCGTAAGAGTGATTCCTTGTATTCTCCGTGTTAAAGGTTTTGTTCAGCCCAAGAGCGAAGGCACATCGGATGCGCCCGACAAGCCTTGCAGCCCTGTTGCTCTTGTCCAATATTTTAGCGATGGTTGCCGCGCCGGCCGCTGGTGAGGACACAGACATCGGTGCGCCGCCGAAGCTGGCACCAGGGCAGGCACCCCCGCTGCCCAAGCCGGGGCCACTGGCTGAGCCACGCCCGTCAGATCAGGTTGGATTTCCCGTGGCCCTGAACGCCTCGGTTATTCCGCCGGCGACCCCGATTGCGCCCGCCACAGTTGCGTTGGGTAAGAAGCTGTTCTTCGAGAGTAGGCTTTCAGGTGACGGCACTGTTGCCTGCGCCACTTGCCACGATCCAGTTCGTGCCTTCACCGATGGAAGACCAGTTTCAGTCGGCATACGAGGGCGTGTTGGTCAGCGCAACGTGCCAACCGTGTTGAATGCACTCTATAACAAAACTCAGTTTTGGGATGGTCGGGTCGATACGCTTGAGCAGCAAGCGGCACTGCCGATCACGAATCCCTTCGAGATGGGTTCGGGGAGCATCGGCGATGCTTTATCCAGGATCGCCCGCGATAAAGACTATCAAGCTCAATTTATGCAAGCCTTCGGCCGGGGCGTGAACGAACAGGATATGTTGCGCGCGATTGCGACCTACGAACGAACGCTCGTCTCATTCGACTCTCCCTTCGACCATTTCATCGCTGGAGACGCAAGTGCGATCAGCAAATCGGCCAAACGTGGTTGGGAATTGTTCAATACCAAGGCCCGCTGCAATCTCTGTCATGCTTCGACGGACAATCAGCGGGATGTCACCGTTTTCTCCGACAACGATTTTCACAACATTGGAATCGGAATCCTCCGGCATCGGATCACCCCCTTGGCAGAGCAGGCTGAGCGTGATCTGGCGCAAGGACATCCGGAGATCCTCGACGCTGCCGCGATCACGAGCGAAATGTCAGTTCTCGGGCGCTTCCTCATCACGAAAAAGCAGAGTGACATTGCGTCGTTCAAAACGCCGGGTGTGCGAAATGTCCTTGTGACAGGTCCTTACTTCCACGATGGATCAATGAATACCCTGTGGGATGTTGTTGATCATTACAACAAAGGCGACGGCGTTACCGACCCGTGGCTCGATGAGGACATCCAGCCTTTGGCACTTACCGAGTCCGAGATCGACGATCTGGTGGCTTTCCTTGCCTCCCTTACAAGTCCGCAATACAAGGAAGTCGGAGATCGGGAATATATGCGGCAGCTCACTGCATCTAAAGTCACTCGCCCCCAGCGGGATACAGCGCGGGCTTTCGGCTCCAAGCCGTCGCAGCCAAAGCCGCCTCCATTTTGATTGCTCATTGTGTCGCCGCAACCCGGCGATCCACGGCGCGCCTCGAGCAGGCGGCTCAGCAAGGTCACACAGGGGGCTACGATAGCACCCCCCTCTAAGCTTGGTCCGCTGCCGCAACGATTGCATCCCATGCTTCCGGCGTTAACGCGTAGGGGCCGACGGCGCCGGAATGAAAACGTCGCCAGAGACCGGGCTGCGCCAAGGTGGCAACAACTGCCGCGATCACCGGCAGAGCGGCGAGCGGGTCCCCCGACGTTGGTGTCAATTCTTCGGTTGCCTGCCCGAGTTCGCCAGTTCCGCGAAGCAGACTGTAGAGCAGTTGAAGAATTGCAGCTCTCGAATTCGTTTGCTGCGCCGTCCCCAGTATTGCAAGCAGCAACTGACGCGAACGGATTCCGACTTGTCCGTCGGGAACGGGGTTGGGATGGCCTGCTTGAGCCATTTGGAGCATCGGCGCGATCAGATCCACGCCCGCGAAATATGCATTCATTGGCTCGACCAGTCGTGGATTGACGTCGATTGCCAGTGGGCCGTCCGTTGTCATGATGACATCCATTGAAAGCGCTCCAGTCCACCGGAGTGCGGCTACGAGCCTTTCGAGATGTTCACGAAATCCGCCCAATGCTACACTTTCTTTGAGAGCTGCGCCGCCGCCAACTCCTTCGAGAATGCGCAGATTCGCATGAAGCGCGATCAGGCGACCCGCGTCAGCGACAGCCTGCACCATAGCAAGCGGTCCTTCGTGAAACTCTTGCACCAACAAGCCGCGCTGGCCGAGCTGCATCGCGATGGCGACACTCTCCAATTCGCTGGATGAGGACGCGCGCCGAACGCCACTACTCGCAGTGCTGATCGGTCGCTTCACGAAGACTGGGAATTTTGTGACTCCCGCGAGATCGCCGTTTGCCCTCACCACGACCGCGTGTGGCTGAGGAATGCCGAGACTGTTCAGGGTGCGAAATGCCGAGATCTTGTCTTGAACACGACGAAGGGCACCGAAATCCGGCACGATCGTTGTTACCTCGAGAGTCCGGTGAAATGCGGATAAGGCGGCAACCTGCTCTTGTGTCGGGAAAATCACATCGATGCTGCGTGCCTTGGCGATGGTCTTGGCCGCGGTCAACCACTCCAGAGGTGAGCGAGCAAAGCCAGGCACAAGGTGGAGCCGGCGAACATGGCGCGTAAATCGGGTGAGACAGAGCCGGGTCGATGAGAGTATCTCTACCTCATGACCGAGTTCGCCCAACCTCGTCGCAACCTGTCGAGACGTAAGGCCGGATCCTTCCGTAAGCAGAACTCTCATACCGCCAATCACCCGCTTGGTCCGCGCCAGGTGGCGATAGCAGCGAACTAGTGATGAGGTACAGGATTTGAGTCTATGCCCTCCTCTCCGGCCAATCTGCAAGTGCAAGAGCCCAAAGTGCAACGAGGTTGACGAAAGGGATGAAGGTTAGGATCGCCCACAACGGCGAGAACCCTATTCGGCTGAGAATGCGGCCCACCGGATAGATCAGGATCCCGATCGTCAATATGAACCAAAGCCAAGAGAAGGCGAGGAAGGGACTAAAGGGGTTGTATCCATACCAGTGAAGTTCAAACATGATGAAGCTCCCAAAGCGCCGGTAGCTCCATTATGCAGCGTGGGGTTAACGACGCTTGATCTGGGTCAATCGCAGGTCCTCATGACCTGCCGCCCGTGCAGCCAAAAAGCGGCGTCACGGCACGGGGATCGTCGATGACATGCGGTGGGCCGAGCACTGGTATTTTGTTTCCACTCTGGCCAACACCATGCTGGCCTCCGTCTGAAGACCAGCGAGACCTCGGTCGGAGTGCCGGATGGTGATCTGCCAGTTCAGTAGTTGCCTGTGGTCGTCAGCAACCGTTCGGTCTCGAGGTCGCGAATGAGCTTCTCATCCTCAGCGATGATCTCGTCAAGGATGTCTTTGCTGGAAAGCACCCCGATCACCTTCGCGCCGTCCAAGACCGGCAGGTGGCGAATGCGCCTTTCGCCCATGATCTTTCGACACTCTTCGACCGTTTGGTCCGGCGTCACCGAGGCGAGGCTTGAAGTCATGACCTCGCGGATAGCAGTGCTGCCCGCGATCCTCCCCTGAAGCTCGCCCTTGCGAGCGTAGTCGCGCTCCGAAAAGATCCCAATAAGCTTGGTGCCCTCCATTACAAGCACCGCACCGATGTTCTTCTCCGACAGAACCTCAAGCGCAGCCTTGACTGTGCTGTTCGCTGAGACCGAAAAGAAACCAGTCTGCTTCTTCACATCAAGCAACTGCTTCGCGGTTTTCCTAGGTTTGTCCATCGCGATTTCTCCTCCACTGTTCACTTCGCCCCGTGGATTACAGGCGGGACCCACCCGCTCGCCACCGATGCGACGGCGCGCCAGATCCGGAGAATATTGCAAATTGGCCAGACGGCTGCACCGTTATCCTCCCGAGGCCACGCCTGCATCTTTTGCTTTTTTGTCTGCGCTAGCAACAGGCAATTGCACAGCAAGTGCTTGCCAACGTCATGAATTTCAGATTTGAAAGGCTCTTCCCAATTTGTGCTGACCGGCAGTTGTCGGTTCCAGCAAATCGCCGGAAGGGGTCCTATGATTGGATTTTGGCGTCACCTGTTGATGTTCTCGACAGAATCGAGCTGCGTCATCGTGTTGCGCACGATCAAGTTGGCTAGTGGCGGACCCCCTGCTCTGGATGAGGCGTGTCGAATTTTAACGGAGAAAGCTGTAGCGATGGGAGAGAGCTCGGTTCGTGCCGCGCGGGGCAAGTCGCCTCTGGCAATGGCCTTCGCCTACCGCAGGACTGTTAGAGAAAATCTCCGCCGCCTCTCGAGATAAATTTTAGGCTCAGCACGTGGCGCGCCGTTTACGACGGCTTTGCTGGCCCCTTGGTTCGCAACATCTTCGCATCGATACCATTGAGGCCGCGACTGCAATCGAACCCGCTACGAAGCAGCTCATTCTCCATGGTCTGGGTATGCATTCTAAACGTGTTTCTAGGACAGTTGCTCGCAGGAGTAGGGGTGGTCCTTGGAGGTTTTCTTTCTAGGGGTTTAATCGATTCTGTGAACTGCTTCACGCTCCGGTGCTGCTAATGGGGCTAGAAATGCCTTGTTGGCTTGCAGGTGGAGATCACCAATGACTGCATTTGTTCAAGCTATTTCGCGACTATCCAAAATAGACGTCGATGTTGAACCGCTGAAGATCGTCCTTATTTTTTCCGGTATCGGTCTGCTTGTGTCGTTGGTCGCGATCCAAACGTACGGCTTAGATTTGAGCGTCGGTTTTTTTTAAAAGCGAAGCCTCGGGGCCGGACTACTGGCGATGCGCTTCCAGCAGCCGGCGAAAGCCGGATGCTTCCGGTTCTTGACCTCAATCCAATGCTTTGACCGGCCGCTCGGATAAAAGCGGTCGCGGTCCTTCGTGCGAGCCGCGTAGCGTGAATCAGTTTTTGGAGGGTTCATGTTGATACGGCCGCCGTTCTTCAAAACGAAGTCAGAAACCACAACGTCTTATTTGAAATCAGCTGGTGGATTGCGACGTGCTAATCCGGAAAACGGGTCCTTGGCAGACATGACGGTGCCACAGGTGAAGCGAACAGGCGACGATTACTCTGCAATGTTGATCCTGAAGCAGAAGTTCGCGGATACGGTTCCGCCCGTAACGATCATGGTCAGGACGGCAGGATTACGCCCTTGCCGGTGGTCTGGGTGTCGAACAGGCGATAGGCCTCTTCGGCCTGTTCCAGTCGCCAACGATGGGTGAAGAGCTTGTCGACGGCAACATTGTGGTCGGCGACGAACTCGGCACAGTCGGCCTGCCCCTGCGTGGAGAAAGTCCAGGAGCCGACCAGCGTGATTTGTCGGCGCAGCAGGTCGGGGCTCACATCGAGGGTAACCTGACCGCGCTCGCCGACGTAGCAGGCGGTTCCCCAGGTTCGTGCGGCTCTCACCGCGGCGGCCCGCGCCTCACTCGCGCCCGAAGTATCGAGGGTCTTGTGCGCACCTTCGCCATGGGTCAGTTCGCGGATAGCCTCGACGGGATTGTTGGAGCGCGCATCGATCACTTCGTTCGCACCAAACTCGCGCGCGAGTCCGGCGCGCTCGGGTGAGACGTCGAGTGCGATGACTCGGGCACCCATGGCTGCGGCGAGCTGGGTCGCAGAGAGCCCCACCGGGCCCTGGCCAAAGATGGCAATTGTTTCACCGCCCTGCAGATTGAGCCGCTTCAACGCACCGTAGGCCGTGCCAGTGCCGCAGGAGATGGCTGCGCCCGTCTCGAACGAGAGCGCATCAGGCAGGGGCACGAGTGTTTCAACCGGCACTTTCATGTACCTGGCGTGCGCGCCGTTGCCGTTGGCGCCAAAGACGATAGAGCCTTCAAGGCACATCTGTGCCCAGCCAGAGCGGCAATGCTTACAGCTACCGCAACCGGTGTAGTGGTGATTCATCACCCGCTGGCCGAGGCCAGCCTCCTTGGATGTCACCGCTGTGCCGACCGCGACCACGATGCCGCAGGGTTCGTGGCCGGCGATCACTGGCTCGGCGCCGCGTTTGAAGCCCGAGCTGGCATCCCCGGGCTTGAAGGTGGCGCGGTAGACGTGCAGATCGCTGCCGCACATACCGGACGCTTTTATCTCGATCACCACGTCGCGGGGGCCGGGCGTAGGGTCGGGGAAGTCGCGCAGCTCGAGCTTCCGGTCACCGACAAACACGACGCCCTTCATGCAATTCTCCCAAGTGCGTTCTTGCTCGACCGGCATCGGTTCGTGCGCCAGACTTCAGCTTACCACGGAACGTCGCTGACGCGCGCCCGCTGCGATGCAGGGTTTTCCGGCAACTCTCGAGGGGGAACCGATGTGCTGTGGACTTAATATCCTCAACCTGTTTCGGCGTGCTGCGAGCTACGCCTAGATTCTGCGCGCTGCAACGGCAGGCACTGGCTGTCGCGGAAGGCTACCCAATGACTGCTCATGTCCTGGTGAAACGTCCGCTTCCAGCGGCAAAACGCCGGTTCAGTCGCTGGAGCCACAGGCTTTTGGCGGCCAGCGGCTGGCAACCCCCTGAACTTACCGGGAATATCCACCGTTCATTGAAACTAGTCCTTTTGCGCCGATTGGGCGCTATCGTGAACGCAAGCAGCACAGATTACGAAGCCTGTGGATAACTTGTGGATAAATGCAGCGGGAACTCACCTCGACCATTCCCGATTATCGGAAATCAACCCTTCGCCAACAGGAGATAACCGAGATGGCGGATAAATCAGACAAGGGGGCATGGGCCGTGATTCGCTATCTGCCCGGCCTCGACCCAAGCGAGGGCGAACTTCCGGCTCACTTTGATGGCTGGTATGCCCATCGGGACGCGGCGACGGCTGTCGCCAAGGACTCGGCTAGTCAGTACCCCGAAGCGCATGTAGCGGTGGTGGTCCAGCCCAATCGTTACTTGAGGTCGGGAGGGGAACAGCAGAACCGTTAGGAGGAGAGCGGCGTTTCGTTCAACCGTCTGGTTAATTGTGGATAGACACCGACTGCTCCTGTCATCGAGAGTCCCGACGCGATTATCATCGGGGCGATGATGGGGGACAAAAGATGGGCGAGGACGAAATCGAAGAGATTTTCGACCGGATCAAAGAACGACTGCCATCCTATGACGAGGCTGAACGTGAGCTGGTAAGACGCCTCGTGGATGAGACGATAAGTCCGATCATGGTGCTTCCACGCAACGATGAAATGGACAGGGTATTGGACGGCATCTTGTACTGTTCCAAGCGGCTCGGCACCCCGATTGAACAATCCGCCGCCGAATATTCGGAGTGGGTTATTCGTGTTCATACCAGTCAGTGCGGCGGAATGAACTAGGGCGTGTACTTCATAAACGAGCGGTTTCTCCTTTTAACGGCAAAACAGACGCGCGTTGAAGTTTGCCAAAACGCGAAAGCGCACGCCATCTCAAAGAGGCTTTTCGGAGCTGGCGATCCCGGCAGGGTCGGCATGAGCCAGCGCCACCAGCAGGTTGCGGTGATTAACATCGCTATCCGCAATCAGCGCCAGCAAAGGATGTCTGTGAGCGGTGACTAACAGGTCCTCCCGCACATCTGCGCGCCTTTGCCCGGCGGACAAGAGGCATACCTATCTCGCACGGGCCAGAGTAATCTAACGCCAGGCCGAGAGCACGGCACGATAAAATAGAGAGGCCCGAGCCTATGCTGAAGCCGCTCGCGTGGGGAAATTCTCTTGTAGCGAATTCGTAGAAGATAGCGGGAACGGTTTGGCCGCCATCGATGGATATCGTTCCCAAGTATAAGCGCAACTTGCTCAAGTGGTCTGCTGCTGTCGCTTGCCCCGGACAAGCGAAAGTGCAATTGACCCCGGTCGGGCACGTGTAGTCCCACCGAAATATAGGTTTTGTAAACGGAAAGGCGGGCGGCTCATCAGCTTTGTTTTGAGCCCAACACACGCTCAAGGATAGAAAAGCAAACATTAGCGTTCCAAGAGACAGCGTTCGCGACATCCAAGCCTCCCTAGAAGGCGGTCATTCCTGTCTTTATTCTACGCCGCGATGAAGCCAAGGGCAGCCGCGGGTAACTAACGGTCAGCGCGTCCACCCGCAAGTTTTGACATAGCGACTTCAGCCGCCCGTTCCTGATCGACCTCATCAATATATGGTTGCACCTGTTTAAGACTGCTATGGCCCGATACGGCCATCGATTCAACGCTCGTTGCACCCGCATGTGCCAGTGCCCGCAATGCGGACTTACGCAGGCCATGTGCCTTGTTTCCCATGTGTAACACGCGTGAGTTATTTTCATACAAAAAAGAACACTGCCGGGGTCTTGAACGGCCAGAACCCTCACTACATTTCCGCCGTCCCTCTTCTTGTACATTCAGTACGATTACGATAATCGTGAGTCGGTATTGTTGGCATAGTTCGATGTTAATCGAGTTATGGAAATCACGAATTTGAGGCAGTCAGCCGGTGGGAGCGGGGCTCGGATAGCTTTTCGATTGCCTGTGGATAATGTGGATAGCTTTGCAGGGCCCTCCTTCCGCCGCAATACGCCGCTTCGATTCGACCGTGGTAACGTCCAATTCCGAACTTGGGGGGAGCCACATCAACATCGGTCTTAATCCTTCAAGGGAAAGGAGCGCCCTCGGGTCACACCGGGGGCGTTCTAATTTCCTCTGAGCGGCAAGGTTCATTACAAGAACATCGCACCACACAGGTCGGGCCACGTAGGACATTGCCGTTCAAGGGCTAATGGTCTCCGCACCCTTGAACTTGGAACTGCCTCAAGTCGGGCGGCGTTTCTTTCTGTCTTAGAGGCCACAGGAGAAAACCGATGGCAGATAAACCAGAGGGGGGCTCATGGGGCGTGATCCGATATGTGCCTTCCCCTACCTCGCTCCCCACCGATAAAGTCGAGGTTGAAATCCCAGCCTTCCTCGATGGCTGGTTTGCGCGTCAGGACGAAGCACTAGTCGTTGCTCAAGACTGGGTTAGCCAGCATCCGGAACACTCCGTGGTCGTGATGCGGGCCAACCATTTCTTCGGAAAAGGTTCAAACCCCGAAAAAGAGACTGAGAGATTGAAGGCGGAAGGTCCTAAGATGACGCACTAACAGTACGAGATGGAGCGCCGCTCTCATTCAGGTGACAAGAGCGGCGTTTCTGTTTCCGGCCATGCATGGGCCTTACTAAATGACGCCTTAGAGCCGGGTGGGATGAGTGATCTAGAGCCGTTTCTTTA